>Ga0326727_10026436_pt1 | contig 10761 bp, 9 predicted proteins | sample MB2enrmetagenome_FD_207643 | JGI IMG/M metagenome (GOLD analysis project Ga0326727, IMG submission 207643) | Lab enriched peat soil microbial communities from McLean, Ithaca, NY, United States - MB29MY | ecosystem: Environmental > Terrestrial > Soil > Wetlands > Peat | place: USA: New York... | reverse complement strand
TCCGGTGAACGGCCCGCAGCCCGTCTGGACATGCCATGCCGGGTGCTGGTGGCTGAGGATAATCCGGTCAATCGCAGAGTTGCCATTCGCATGCTCGAAAAGCTCGGGTGCACGGTGGAGACCGCGGGAGACGGCGCAGAGGCGCTGGACATGTACGGGCGTCTGCCGTTCGACATCGTGTTCATGGATTGCCAGATGCCCGAAATGGATGGATACGATGCCGCAGCCGCAATCCGCCGCGCGGAGAAGGAGCAGGGCCGGCCGCACATGCCTATCGTCGCGCTGACCGCCCACGCCGCCGCCTCCGACCGCGACCGTTGTTTCGCCGCCGGCATGGACGATTACCTGAGCAAGCCTGTGTCTTCTGATCAAATTCGCGCGGTCATTCAGCGATTGATGAACGAAAAGAAGGGCGATCAAGCCCTGCATCCAGCTGCACAGTAGAAACCGCTTGTTGACACACGCGGCTCGGAACCGAGCCTCCCGGGCTCCTAGAATAGAAAGGTGCAGGAACAACTCTGTGATATCGGACTGATCGGGCTGGCCGTGATGGGCCAGAACCTCGTACTGAATATGAACGACCACGGTTTCCGTGTGGCCGTGTTCAATCGAACCACGTCGAAGGTGGACGATTTTCTGGCCAACGAAGCCAAAGGAACGCAGATCGTGGGCACGCACTCGATTCCTGAACTAATTCGGGCGTTGAAGAAGCCACGCCGCGTGATGCTGATGGTGAAGGCCGGTGACACGGTGGATCAGATGATCGCGCAGCTCGTGCCGCATCTCGAACCCGGAGACATCATCATCGATGGCGGCAACTCGCATTACCCGGACACCAATCGGCGCACCGCCGATCTCGCCGCGAAGGGGCTTCTGTTCATCGGCACCGGTGTGTCGGGTGGAGAGGACGGCGCCCGGCACGGCCCATCGATCATGCCAGGCGGCAATCCGGCGGCGTGGCCGTATGTGAAGGAGATCTTCCAATCCATCGCGGCAAAGGTGGACGACGGTACGCCCTGCTGCGACTGGGTGGGTGAAAACGGCGCCGGCCACTACGTGAAGATGGTGCACAACGGCATCGAGTATGGTGACATGCAGCTCATCGGCGAAGCTTACGACATGCTGCAGCGCGGGCTTGGCCTCAAGGCAAACGAGCTCGCCGATGTATTCGCAGAGTGGAACAAGAGCGAGCTGGACAGCTACCTGATCGAGATCACCGCGGATATTTTTCGCAAGCTCGACGAAGACGGCGTTCCCGTTGTCGACAAGATCCTCGACGCGGCGGGACAGAAAGGCACCGGTAAATGGACGGGCATTAGCGCGCTCGAGTTGGGCGTGCCCGTGACGCTGATCGGCGAGGCGGTGTTTGCCCGCTGTTTGTCGGCGATGAAAGAGGAACGCGTGGCAGCGTCCGCCATTCTGAAGCCGCCGGCGAAGCCACCGATTACGGATCGCGACGGGTTCATCGAGGATGTCCGGCGCGCGCTCTACTGTTCGAAACTGATTTCCTACGCGCAGGGCTACCTGCTGCTTCGCGAAGCGGCGCGCGAGGAGAAGTGGAACCTGAACTTCGGCGGCATCGCGCTGATGTGGCGCGGGGGCTGCATCATTCGCAGCCGCTTCCTGAGCAAGATTAAGGACGCCTACGACAAGAACCCGCAGCTCTCCAATCTGCTGGTGGACGATTTTTTCAGCACCACGCTCAACAAATATCAGGACTCGTGGCGGCGCGGCATTGTGCGGGCCATTGAGTGCGGCGTGCCCACACCGGCATTCTCCACCGCTCTCGCTTTCTTCGATGGATTCCGCACGGCGCGATTGCCCGCGAATCTTCTGCAGGCCCAGCGGGATTACTTCGGAGCACACACCTACGAGCGCGTCGACAAGCCTCGCGGCCAATTCTTCCACACCAACTGGACCGGACACGGCGGCCGCGTCGCTTCCGGGAGCTACAACGTGTGACCGTCGCCGAGTTGGTAGGCCCTCGGAGGTTTGAGATCCGTGAGAAATCGCTGGCCGATCCCGCGCCGGGCGAGATTCAGGTCTCAGTGAAGGCCATCGGGATTTGCGGCTCGGACCTGCACAATTTCGCTGAAGGCGCGATCGGCGACATCCAGGCCGTCTATCCCATGGTCCTGGGGCACGAACCGGTGGGAACTGTTCTGCGTTGCGGCGCGGGCGTTGGCGGCTGGGAGCGCGGTGATACCGTGGCGCTGGAGCCGGCCATTTACTGCTATCACTGCGAGCATTGCCGAAGCGGCCATCACAATGTGTGCGCCAATCTGCGGTTCCTGAGCTCGACTTCCGATCCCGGATTTTTCCGCGACCTAGTGAATCTGCCCGCTGCCAATGTGTTGCCTCTGCCGCCTGCCGTTGGCGTGAATGCCGGAACGCTGCACGAGCCGCTCGCCGTGGCGCTTCATTCGTTGACGCTCGCGCGGCCACAACTGGACGAAACCGCGGTGGTATTCGGCGCAGGACCGATCGGGCTGTTGACCATCGCCGTGCTGAAGCTGGCCGGCGTTCGACGCGTGTGGGCAGTTGAGCCGCTCGCGCAGCGCCGGGAACTGGCGCGAACAGTGGGCGCCGATGTCGCGATCGATCCACGCGAGGCCGATCCGATTGGCGTCGTCATGAAGGATACCGGACAGCGCGGTGTCGACCTGGCCATCGATTGCGCGGCCAAGGACGACACGGTGAATCAATGCCTCCATGCCGCGCGCAACGCCGGACGCGTGGTGATCACCGGCATTCCATCGCCGGTGCGGGTGCCGCTCGAATTCCACATACTGCGCCGGAAAGAGCTGACGTTTTTCCCGGTGCGCCGCTCGAATCACGATTCGGAGGCCGCGCTGCGCCTTCTCGCCGGTCACCCGAACCTCTTCGCGCCCATCGTGACGCATACGCGCCCGTTGAGCGAGATTCAATCAGCGTTCGACATGCTGGAGAGCGCCGGGCACGATGCCGGCAAGGTTGTGCTGACGGTGTGACTACACGCCCCGCCGATTGCCCCACAGCATCACGTGAAGCCGCGGACTGAAGCGATAACCGCGTTCTTTGCAGATCTCCACCAGCCAGCGGCCGCGCTCGTTGAGCGTCTCGGCGTCGGTGCCTTCAGGCATGAGCACGACGCGCGACCCGCCGGCATTAACCTCGACAATTAGGCGTTCGACCTCCTCCATATCCTCGGGCGTGGCGATCACGAACTTGAGTTGATACGGATATTCGGCCATGAGCCGAAGCAGCACGTCGGGCTGGTGACGACCCCGTTCGTGCATCGCGGCCCAGCGGCCATCATCGCGGTCCACCGGCGTCGAATTGGCCAGCTTGGGGCTGATACTCATCAGATGGCACACCACCGGCGCCCACACCGTTCCCGCGGTCTCGATGGTGATGTGCAGTCCCGCATCGTGGAGAACGTTCGTCAGCTCGACAATCGCTGGCTGAATCATCGGCTCGCCGCCGGTCACCACGACATGCGTGCAGGGGTGGCCGCGCACCTCCGCGACGATGTCCGCGACACTCATCTCCACGCCTTCGGGCGACCACGATGTGTACGGTGTGTCGCACCACGTGCATCGCAGATTGCAGCCCGATGTCCGCACGAAGACGCTGGGCGTGCCGGTGAGCATGCCCTCGCCCTGCACGGAGTAAAAGATTTCGGCGATTTTCACGGCTGGTACACGGTGGGATCGGCAAGGCCAGCATCGGCGAATCCCCGGCGGCGCAGCAGACAGGAATCGCATTCGCCACAGGCGCGGCCCTGCGCATCGGGATCGTAGCAACTGTGCGTAAGGCGGAAGTCCACGCCAAGCTCGTGCCCCAGACGAATGATCTCCGCTTTGCTGCGTTTGATGAGAGGCGTGCGTATACGCAACTTGGTTGTGCCTTCCACGCCGGCCTTCGTCGCGACGTTGGCCATATGCTCGAACGCCTCGATGAATTCCGGGCGGCAATCGGGGTAGCCCGAATAATCGATAGCGTTCACGCCGATGAAGATGTTTTCAGCCCGCAGCACTTCTGTCCACGCGAGCGCGAGCGACAGGAACACCGTATTTCGAGCCGGTACGTATGTGATGGGAATGCCCTCGGCCATTTGCTCGCTCGTGCGCGATCGGGGGACGTCGATGTCGGCGGTGAGTGCAGATCCGCCGAACGAGCGCAGGTCAATCGGCACGATGCGGTGCTCCCGTGCTTCGAGCTGTTCCCCCACACGCCGCGCCGCATCGAGCTCCACCCGGTGGCGCTGACCGTAATCGAACGAGAGCGCGTAGCATTCCAGCCCTTCGCTGCGGGCGACGGCCAGACAAACAGCCGAATCCAGACCTCCACTCAACAAACAAACGGCGCGAGCCATACTTGCTAACAGCGTAACAGGCGAAATCATGCGGCCGTTTCGATAAGATTGTGCGTTGCGAATCGCGTTTCTGACATCCACGCCGCAGGACATCGCGTCGGGCAGCGGGACTTATGTGGGCATTGCCACGCTGGCAGCCGCGTTGCGGCAGCGTAGAGTTATCGTCGATATTCTCGGGCCGTCGATTCGATTGCCCATGCATACCCTCTCTCGCCGCTGGTTTAACGAACGGCTTCGCGCGCGCGATTGGAGAGGGTACGATGCCGTTGTCGGGTTCGATCTGGATGGTTTCCGGCTGAGCGTATCGCACATTGCTTCGCTGAAAGGCGTGATCGCGGATGAGGCGCATCATGAGACAGGGATGACGCGCCGCCTGCTCGAATTACAGGCCGGATGGGAACGGCGCAACGTTCATGGGGCAAAACGTGTGCTGACAACCAGCCTTTACGCGGCTCAACGCATCCAGCAACTGTACGGTCTTCAGGACACTCCCCGCGTCGTTCCCGAACTGATCGATCTCGCTGCATGGACAGCGCTGTTCGATTCGGTGGAAGGTGCCCCGGATCCCGGCCGATTCGTGGTTCTCTGCGTGGCCCGCTTTTACCGGCGGAAGCGCATCGATCTGCTTCTCGAAGCGGCCCGCCAGCTCGAAGCGCGCATTCCCGGATTCGAAGTGCGGATCGTCGGCGATGGTCCGGAGCGCCGCCGCTTGCGATCAATGTCCCCGCGCTCGGCGAAATTCCTTGGCACGGTTTCCCGGCGCGAGCTCGCCCGCGAGTATAAGCGTTGCGATGTTTTCTGTCTGCCATCGGTACAGGAGGGATTCGGCATTGTTTTTCTGGAGGCAATGGCGGCAGGGCGCGCGATCATCGCCGTGTCCACTTCCGCCGCGCCGGAGGTGGTTCCACATGCATTGTTTGCCGAGCCCGATAACGCCGACTCGTTGGCACAAGCCTTGCATGCAGCCTGGAGTGACTCGGCATTGCGGGATTCCATTGCCTGCGCCGGCCGCGAACGTGTGAAACGCTACGATGCGCCAATTGTGGCCGGACAATTCCTCGAGGCTCTCACCGCGCCGTGACCGGACGGTTCCAATTCGCACGCCTCCGGCGGATACTCGAATCGCCCTGGACGAAGTATTTCGCCATCGCTTCCGGACTGCTAATTCGCATCGTCATCCTCGCGCGCATCGGCGGCAGATTCCTTTATTACGAGAACATCGCGTATGACCGGATGGCCATCCAGCTTCTACACAACGTCAAGTTCTCGCCATACTGGCCGCCGGGCGTGTCTTATTACCTGATGCTGGCTCACATGCTGTTCGGCGAAGGCCTGCTGGTTGCGCGCGCCTCCATATTGCTCGTCTATGTCGCATTCTCTTTCGGACTTTACGCGCTCGTGCGCGAGTTGTCGTCACGCCGTGCCGCCAACATCGCCGTGCTCATCTTCGTTCTTTATCCTTCCTACATCCGCTGGTCTTTCAACCCTTCCACGGAGTATCCAGCCGCGGCCTGCCTGGTTGCCGTAGTGTGGTTGACCGTCATGACCATTCGTAAGCGCTCCGTTACAGTGGCCGTGGCACTCGGGCTATTGCTGGGGATCCTTACGCTGGTGAGAGGCAGTAGCCTCGGGCTTGTCATCCTAATTCCCGTATTTCTGCTCTATCGGACCCGGAGATTCACGCCTGCGCTTGTTCCTCTGCTGATCGCAGCGCTTCCAATCTCGGCCTGGCTTTGGAAAGCGCACGAGATGACTGGCCGGCTCGTCATGATTAACGAGTCGAACGCCGAGAATTTCTTTCAATCGAATAATGCCTATACTCCGCTCTATAACACCTGCATTGGAGGACCGGTGCCATGGAATGTGCCGCCGCAATTGGCCGCGTTGCAGCGCGATATCGAATGCCAGCCGCCCGAGCAACAGCAACAGACCTATCGCCGCCTGGCGATTCAGCAGATCCTCGCGCGTCCCGATCTGTTTCTGCTGCGAAGCTTCAATCGATTCCGCGCCTTTTTCTGTTTCCCAATTCACCGTGGTGAACCGTTGACGGCTCGCGCAAACGCTACGCCGTCGCGTGGATGGCTGGGCCTGGCAATCACGGCGTTCGAACTCTGCTTTTATTGGCCCATCATGATTCTGGCGATCATTTTCTGTTTCAATCTTCCGACTTTCCGGTTTGATCCGAGGAATGCTGCTCTTTTGCTCGGCACGGTCTTCGTTTATGCTTTCCCCTGTTTTCTCACCTGCTCGCAGCCGCGCTACAACTTCCCCGTTGTGCCGTTATTCGCTGTCTTCGCCTGCATTTTTCTGGACTCGCTCATCGACAAACCATGGAAAGAATTTGTTGTCCCTCGTTACCCCTTGGCAATGGCGCTGACGCTGGCATTCTTCGCCTACATTCAGATTGAGTGGATCGTCATCCTGGCGTCGTCCGGGACGATCTGAATGGCGCCGCAGCCCGCGCCCGTACACTGGTTGTCATGAAGGACATTGCGCTACAAGCGCTGGATGCCGCTCTCGCTCGTGGGGTCTCCTACGCTGACGTGCGCGTAGAGCATGCTCGCGAACGCGCGCTCGGCACCAAGAACGGCCAAACCGGCCGGTTGGGCTCGTCGGAATCCACCGGCGCGGGCCTGCGCGTGATCGTGGACGGCGCATGGGGTTTCGCGGCAACCGACGATCTTTCGTCCACCGGGCTTTCCGCCGCCGCCGAGCAAGCGGTGTCCATCGCCCGAGCCAGTGCCCTCGCATCTCGCGGTCCGGTCCGTCTCGCCCCCGAAGAAAAGCACGAATGCGTGTGGGAATCGGCGTGCGCCATCGATCCGTTCTCCGTGTCCATCGAAGACCAGCTTGCCCTGCTGTTGGCGATCGATGCCGAACTGCGCCGCAACCCGGGTGTGACGCTGGCCGAAACTAACATGAACTTCACTCGCACGCGCCAGATCTTCGTCTCGTCGCTGGGCAGCGTGATCGACCAGACGCGCACCACCTCGCAGGCCGGATTCGAAGCCTGGGCCTTCAAGGGCAGCGAGATTCAAAAGCGCTCGTACCCGAATTCCTTCGGCGGGCAGTGCCAGTTGAAGGGCTATGAACTGGTCCGCGAACTGGCCCTCGCGGACCATGCCCCGCGCATCGCCGAAGAAGCCGTCGCGCTGCACTCGGCCGATCAATGTCCCGAAGGAACCCTCCCGCTCATCGTCGACGGCAGCCAACTCGCTCTGCAGATTCACGAATCGATCGGGCACCCCATCGAGCTCGACCGCGTCCTCGGTTCCGAGGCTAACTACGCGGGCATGAGCTTTCTCACCGTCGATAAGCTGAACACACTGCGCTACGGTTCGGACATCGTGAACGCCGTCGCCGATGCGCGGCTCGAACATGGGCCAGGGCTCGGTACGTTTCTGTTTGACGACGAAGGCGTCCCGGCGCAACGGATCGACGTGATCCGCGATGGCCAATTCACCGGCTATCTGGCCTCACGCGAAACCGCGCCCGTGATCGGTCTCACGCGATCGAATGGCGCGATGAGGGCCGCAGGCTGGCCGCGTTTGCCGCTGATCCGCATGACCAACGTGAGCGTGTTGCCTGGCCCGCACACCATGGATGAAGTTTTCGACGTCGATCGCGGCATCTACATGGAGACGAACCGAAGCTGGTCGATTGACGATAAACGATACAACTTCCAGTTCGGCTGCGAGATCGCTTGGGAGATTCGCAACGGCCGCCGCGCGCGCATGCTGCGCAATCCCACCTACAGCGGCATAACTACAGAATTCTGGAACTCGTGCGAGCGCATCGCTAACCGCGAACACTGGACTCTGTGGGGCGTTCCCAACTGCGGCAAAGGGCAGCCCGAGCAGGTAATGGGAACAGGGCACGGCGCCAGCCCGGCGAGGTTTCGCAATGTGCGCATCGGCGGAGGGTACGGCAAATGAACCTTCTGGAGAAGGCCGAGTGTCAGGCCATTTTCGATCAGGCACAGCGTGCCGCACGTGCGGCGGGAGTGGGTGACATCGAAATCTACATCGGCGCGAATGCCACCGCGCTGACGCGTTTCGCCAACAACGCCACCCATCAGAACGTGGCCGAGCGTGACCGCATGCTGTCGGTTCGAGCGCTGATCGGCCAGCGTACGGCGCGCGCGACGACCAACCGAACCGACGACGATTCTATTCGCCGGGTAGTCGAAGAAGCGATCGCTCTGACGAAGGTAGCGGAGCCCGATCCCGCGTTATTGCCGCTTCCAACCCCCGAAGAGGCTGGCGAGATCGCCGCCGCCCCATCGCGGTTCGATCCGGCCACGGCGGCGGCCACTCCCGAGCACCGCGCACTCGCGGTAAAGGAAGCCATCGGCATCGTGGAGAGCGCTTCGGCAACAGCGGCGGGCATCTTCGAAACCGGCGAAGAAGCCGAGGCACTGCTCAATTCGCGCGGCTTGTTCCGCTTCCACACCGAGACGTCGGCACGATTCTCCATCACCGCCACTGCGAACGATAGCTCGGGCTGGGCCAAGGTATCGGCTGTATCGGCGGGCGCGATGAATCCGGCGGCGCTTGCCAGCAGCGCGGCGGACAAGGCCCGTCTTTCGGCGTCGCCCCGTGAACTGCCGCCCGGCCGCTACACCGTCGTCCTGGAACCGGCCGCGGTGCTCGACCTGGTCGGCCAGGTTTTCGCCGATTTCAGCGCCACCGCGATCTTCGACCAGCGCAGCTTCCTCACCGGCCGCGATCTCGCCGGCCTTTTCGGAGGAAATATCGTCATCAGTGACGACGCCCGGCATCCTCTCCAGTCGGGCGCGCCCTTCGATGGCGAAGGCGTTGCGCGCAGGACGCTTCGCCTGGTGGACCACGGCACGGTTCAGGACATTCCTTACTCGCGCGGCAGTGCACGTCGAGCCGGAGTCGCGGCGACTGGCCATGGACTCGCTCTACCCAATGAAACCGGTGAAATGCCGACGAACATCGTGATCGCCGGCGGCAAATCGACCCTCGACAACATGATCGCCGCGGTGGATCGCGGCATTCTCGTCACGCGTCTCTGGTACATCCGTGAAGTGGACCCTTTCGAAAAGATCATGACTGGGATGACCCGCGACGGAACATTCCTCATCGAAGACGGCCAGCCCATGTACGGCATCCGCAATTTTCGTTTCAATCAAAGTGTCGTGGAAATGTTGCGCAATGTGGTGGCGATGAGCGCGTCCGTGCGCGCCAGCGGCGAGGAAGCCTTCGATCTTGTGACACCCGCCATGACCGTCGCGAATTTCAACTTCACCGAGGTGACCCGCTTCTGATTTCCACTGGCTGTTACCGAGCTGCGAACGTAAGAGAGCGGAAACGCTAAACTGAAGGTGCCGCATGTCCCACCACCACGGCCACAGCCATCATCACCACGGCACCGGCCGGATCCTGCAATGGTCCACCGCCGCCACTCTGCTGCTGGTGGTTGCCGAGGTGTTCGCAGGCATCCGCGCCCACAGTCTCGCGGTGATGTCCGACGCCGGGCACAACTTCACCGACGCACTCGCGCTGGTGCTGGCGGCCATCGGCGTCTATTTCCAGACGAAGCCCGCCACCGATACCAAGACCTTCGGCTATCAGCGAGCCGGCGTGCTGGCCGCTTTCGTGAACGCCCTCACCTTGGTGCTCATCGCGCTGGTGATTTGCTATGAGGCGTGGGGCCGGTTCCTCAATCCACATCCTGTAAATGAGCCGCTCATGATGGCAGCGGCGGCGCTCGCGCTTCTGGTGAACGCTGCCATCATGTGGGGACTCAATCGCGACCGTCACGACGACCTCAACGTCCGTGCCGCATGGATTCACATGGCCGGCGATGCCGCCAGTTCGGTGGCTCTGATCGGCGGGGCCATCGCCATCCGCCTCACCGGCTGGCAGCAACTCGACCCGCTGCTTTCGGTCGCCATCGCCGCGCTGATCGTCTGGACGGCGTGGGACATTATTCACGAATCGCTCAACATTCTGCTGGAAGGGCTGCCGCGCGGCCTCGAATTGCAACAGGTAACCGGCGCGTTATCCACCGTGACCGGCGTCATCAACGTGCACGACTTGCACATCTGGAGCCTCGGCTCCAGCGCCCACGCGCTAAGCTGCCACGTGCTGATTGAGGACATGCCGCCATCGGCCAGCGAATCGATTCTCAAGTGCATCAACGACGTGCTGTGCGACTTCGGAATTCACCACACGACCATTCAGTTCGAGCACGTCCCCTGCGCGGTGTCAGACAGCGGGTGCGCCATGTCCAGCGGCAGCCAGGCGCACGGACATTGAGCACTGACCAAGCCCAATCGACGAACTCCCCAGACTACGCAAAGTCCAGCGCACGAATGGCCATCGTTTCGATGAACGTGTCGTCAGTATCAAATAAGGAGTAGGCGTTGAGGTTGT
>Ga0326727_10026435_pt1 | contig 10761 bp, 7 predicted proteins | sample MB2enrmetagenome_FD_207643 | JGI IMG/M metagenome (GOLD analysis project Ga0326727, IMG submission 207643) | Lab enriched peat soil microbial communities from McLean, Ithaca, NY, United States - MB29MY | ecosystem: Environmental > Terrestrial > Soil > Wetlands > Peat | place: USA: New York... | reverse complement strand
GTCGGTCCGGGAAAAGAGCTCCTCCTGGAGGAGCACCCGCGCCACGGCGGCCCTGATGAGCCTCTCGGCCTTGGCGGTCCCCTGCTCCTTATCCTTGATCACCCACGAGACCTGCTCCCTGATATTGACCATGGCGAAGTAGAAGGGGTTGAGCCCCGCCTTTGCAACGGCTGCCTGGAAGGTCGGCTCGTGCATCCTGGGTGAGCAGGAGGCGACGACGACCCGCTCCAGTTTTTGTTCTTTGATGTCCTGCTGGATCAACTGCTGGCCCGGCTCGGAGCAGACGTACTTATATTCCTTCGCAACAACCACGCCGGGCAGGGCGGAAGCGGATTCGACAACCGCCTTCACATCGACCGTGCCCGCGATATTCGAGCCGCAGTCGCATACGTAGACCCCAACTCTTGGTATCCCGTTCGCTGCCATTCGCTAACCTCCTATAGACGCCGACTTGAACGGCACGAAAAGCCGCTGCATGCCTAATGCTTTCTCGGATATGCCGAAGGCCAGACCCACCAACTGGGTGAAGTAGGCAACGGGCAGAGTAATATGTGCCTGGAAATTCGCGTTCACGTCGGGCCGAAAGCACTCCAGGCCGAACTGGCACAAGGGACAGGTCGTGGCCACCACATCGGCCCCTTTCCTTTCTGCTTCTTTCAGGATGAGATAGTTCAGACGCAAACCCACCTCCCTGATGGTGCCGACGAGGGTCCCGCCGCAGCACCTCGTTTTCATGGGCCAGTCCACGGCGGTTGCGCCTATGGCCTCCATGAGCGTGTCGAGGGTGGTGGGGGTTGCCTGGTTGTCGAATGTAGCATAGGGCCTGACGATCTGGCAGCCGTAGTAGCAGGCGATCGTGCTCCCCAGGGGCGATTTGACCTTCTCCTTGATCCTTTCGATCCCGATGTCGTTCACCAGCACATCGAGGGGGTGACGTACGTCGACCCTTCCTTCGTAGGTAAGGTTTGCCTCTTTGAGTCCCGCCTCGACCTTCTTCCGTATGTCCTCGTTCTCCGCGAGGTAGTGCTGGGTCTTCAAAGTGAGGGCATAGCACGCGGAGCAGGGGGCGACGAGCTGGACATGGCCGTTTTCCGCGGGCTCACCCTGCTTTTCCGCGAGGGCCAGGTTCCGTGCGGACAGGGCGAAGGACTTGACTTCATCTACCGCCATATAGGCCGTGGCGCCGCAGCAGTTCCAGTCGTGCAGCTCTTCCAGGGGGACGTTGAGCGCGGAAAAGACGGCCTTCAAGGATTCTTCGTAGGGCTTGCCGGTGCTCTTCAGGGAGCAGCCCGGATAGTAGAGATATTTCATCTCGCTTCCTCCTCAGCCTTTTCTACGCCCCGCAGAAGTGCGCGGAGCTGTGCCTTATTCTCGATCCCCTCCTCTCTGAGCGCCATCCTACCCGTCATGAAGAGCTTCATGCCGAGACGGGTATACTTGAAGAGATTGAAGAGGCTCGTCCTCCGGGCTATGTTGATCATCAGGGTGCCTTCCGAGTTCCTGCCGTTCTTGGCGACCCCTTTGTAGAACTCCTCGGCCATGACGGGGATGGGGAACTTATCCGGATAGAGGTGCTTCGCGATGGCCTTCTGCTTGAGGGCGTACATGATGTCGGTGAGCTTGATCTGCTTCGGACAGTCGACCGTGCACTGGTAGCAGGAGGCGCACAACCAGATGGTGGAGCTTCCCAGGACCTCGGCCTCGAATCCCGCGCGGACCATGGCAATGATCCTGCGGGGACTGTAGTCCATGTAGTGGCTCACCGGGCAGGTACCCGAGCAGGTGCCGCACTGGATGCAGGAAAACAGGTTTTCCCCGTGGGCCTTGTGGGCAACATCCTGGCCGAACTCCGGGTTAAGCTCCGATTCGTACTTAATGGACTTCCTCACCTCGTAGAGAAGTGAGGGACGCACACCCGCCCCGGGGGGGCTGTATGGCGCAGGGATAGGACTTCTCATCTGCAGGCCTCCTTAAAATGGTGTTATCTTAGGTTTGTCCAGGTCGATCGCGCCCTTCTCGGTGGACCCTTCTCGGTCTCCCCTTTTTCTTGTTCAAACCTGAACAAGCATAAAGCATGCCGCAACCACCCGACCCCCCAACTCTACTACGCAGGCAATACCGTCCGGTTTATAGCCGTAGTATATCACGGAGATAACCTGACTCAATTGAAAGAATATTCACATTGAACTATCACATCTTACGGATGATTCGCGACAGTTCCGGTTCAAATTCCTTTGACCTGATCCCGGGGTATGGTAAACTGAGCAATTGCGCGGCGAAGGATGTCCCTTGAGCACTACACCCGATAAGCACATCGACGAAACGACGAAGCGCACCGCCCTCATCGCCGCCATCGCTTCTTCTTTTCTCTCGCCCTTCGTGGTGTCGGCGACAAATATCGCCCTTCCGGCCATCGCATCGGAGTTCCGGATGAACGCGGTCCTTTTGACATTCGTTCCTATGGCCTATATTCTCTCGGGCGCCATATTCCTTTTGCCTTTGGGCAGAATCGCGGATATTTACGGGAGAAAAAGGCTGTTTGCCTGGGGAGCGGGGATATTTGCCGCTTCGTCGATCCTTTGCGGTCTTGCAAAGTCCGGTGAGATGCTCATCATCTTCAGGGCATTCCAGGGGATTGGCAGCGCCATGGTCTTTGGTATCGGCGTCGCTATTCTCATGTCGGTCTTTCCCGCTTCAGACAGGGGAAAGGTACTCGGTCTCACGGTCGGCGCCGTATACGTGGGGCTTTCGGTGGGTCCTCTTCTCGGGGGCTTTATGACGGAGCAGTTGGGATGGAGGAGCATATTTTTCTTTGCCGGTTTCTCGGGGTCGGCCATCACGGTGTCCGTGCTGTGGAAGCTCAAGGGCGAGTGGGCGGAGGCGAGGGGCGAGCCTTTCGATACCATCGGTGCTGCCGTCTACTGCCTGGGTGTCACGGCGGTCATGTACGGTTTTTATCTCCTGCCGGGCTGGGGAGGCCTTCTCTTTCTCGCACTCGGCCTTGCCGGGCTTTGCCTGTTCCTGAAGTGGGAAACAAGGGTCGAGTTCCCCGTGCTCGACTGGAGGCTCTTCCGGTATAACCGGGTCTTTCTCTTATCGAACCTCGCAATGGTCGTAAACTACGGCGCTACCTATGCCATCGGTTTTCTCATAAGCCTCTACCTTCAGTACACCAAAAATCTGAGCCCGCAGAACGCCGGTCTGATCTTGATGGCCCAGCCCGTTGTGCAGGCCCTTTTCTCCCCGTATGCAGGCAAATTATCCGACAGGGTGGAGCCCCAGGTAGTCGCTTCCTGCGGCATGGGCCTCACCGTTATAGGGCTCGCGCTCTTCGTGTTCCTGGGGGCGGAGACGCCGCTCTGGTTCGTCGCCGTTATCCTTGCCCTCCACGGCTTAGGATTTGCCCTTTTTTCCTCGCCCAACCAGAATGCGGTCATGGGCTCCGTGGAAAAGCGGTTTTACGGCGTGGCGTCGGGGATCGCCTCCACGATGCGTCTCATGGGCAATTCGTTAAGCATCGGCACGGTAGCCCTCGTCTTTTCCCTCTATGTCGGACAGGCACGGATCACACCCGAGCTTTATCCGGCTTTTCTGATGAGTGTCAAAGTAATCTTCGTCGTTTTTGTCCTTCTCTGCTCAGGGGGCGTGTTTGCGTCTCTTGCAAGGGGCAGGATGCGCGAAAAAGCGCGGGCGGGGTGATGGGCGACCTGAAGAGGATGCTTGATCCGGGGACGGTCGCACTGGTCGGCGCAACCGATAAAGAAGGGGCCATCGGAAGGATCCTTTTTGAAAACCTGTCTCGTTCGGACAGGCGCAGGCTATTCCTCGTAAACCCTCAGAGGGAAAATCTTTTCGGTCTGCCGTGCTACCCGTCCGTCACTACCCTTCCCCAGGCGCCCGATCTGGTCGTTATTGCCGTGAGGGCGGCTTTGGTCCCGCGAGTACTGGAGCAGTGCGGGCAGGCCGCGACTGAAGGGGTTGTTATCATCTCCACGGGCTTTACTGATGCGGGCGAGGAAGGCAGACGGTTGGAGGAGCAACTGGTCCGGGTCCGGGCCGGATACGGTATGAGGATCATAGGGCCCGGCTCTTTCGGCATCATAAGGCCGGAAATAGGGCTCCACGCGAGTATCTTGCGGGCGAACCCTCAACCGGGGAACATCGCATTCATCGCCCAGAGCGGCGAGTTGGGGAGCGCCGTGCTGGAGTGGGGATTTGAGGCCCACATCGCTTTTAGCATATTCGTATCCCTTGGTTCCATGATCGATGTCGACTTCGGCGACCTCATCGATTTCTTGGGCAGCGATCCAGCTACACGCAGCATCTTGCTCAATATGGAGCGCGTGCTCAACGCGAGAAAATTTATGAGCGCTGCCCGTGGATTTGCCCGCAGCAAGCCGATCATCGTGATGAAACCCGGCAGATTCGCCTTGGATCGCGACCGCGCCGGCGGCGATGACCCGGTTTACGAAGCCGCGTTCAAGCGGGTTGGGGTGGTGAGGGTCGCGGAGGCGAAAGACCTTTTCAATGCGGCCCAGGCGCTCGACTCGGAATATCTGCCCGCGGGACCGCGCCTTGCCGTCATCGGAAATGCCGCCACGATCGCGGTTATGGCAGTCGACGCGCTGCTGGGGCAGGAAGGCCGGCCGGCGGAGCTATCGCCCGGCAGCGTGGCGGCCCTGGCGCCTCTCCAGCCACGGCAATGGAACGGGCAAAACCCTGTCGATCTCGGTGGTGAGGCCGGCATCGACAGGTACGCGAAGAGCATGCAGGTGTGCCTGAAAGATCCTGGGGTCGACGGCCTCCTCGTCATTTGCACGGCCCTCGCGGCCGCTATGCCCCCGGATCTTGCCGTGATGATCGCATCAATTGCGAGGGGAGCGGAAAAGCCGGTTATCGTCGCCTGGATGGGTGGTCAGGAAATGGGGGAAGGGTTGGAGGTTCTTCGCAGCCACAAGGTACCTGCCTACGCGACCCCTGAAGAAGCCGTGAGGACCTATATGGAGATGTTCAGGTACAAGAGAAGCCTCGACCTTCTCTATGAAACACCTGCCGACCTCTCGACAGGCCGGAAGCCGCCCACCCGCCTTCTCAAGGCGGTCCTCCAGAAGGCGATCAAAGAAGGCGCGCCGGAGCTGACCCCGCAGCAGTCCGCGAGCTTTCTGACAGGTTATGGGATCCCCATGGGCAAGGCGTTACACGAGGCCGGCCGGCAGGCTGTCGATTACGAATTCTATGTGACTATGACCAGGGACAGGGCGTTCGGCTCCGTCATACGTTTCGGCCTCGGGGGCATGGCCCGGGACATTTTCAAAGACTGCGCGATCGGATTGCCGCCGTTGAACCAGACTCTCGCGAGGAGGCTCATCGAGGAATCAAAGGCATACACTGTGCTCTCAGGGTATGGGGGCCGGAAACCCGTTGATTTCTCAGGGCTTGAGCAGGTATTGATAAGGTTTTCCAGCCTGATAGTCGATTTTCCGGAGATCGCTTCTCTTATCATCGACCCCCTTGCCGTTACCAACGGCAAGGTACGCGCCCTGGAAGCACACATTTCCCTTGGGCCGCTCCAGACTGTCCCGACGGGTGCTTATCCGCATCTTGTGATTACACCCTACCCGACACGGTATATCACGCCCTGGAGGCTGCGCGACGGGACAGAGGTGCTTCTGCGGCCTATACGGCCCGAAGACGAGCCGCTGCAGCACGGCCTCTTTGATACGCTTTCGGAAAAGACGGTGAGGGAGCGGTTTTTCAGCGTCATAAAAGACATGACCCACGAGATGCTCGTCAGGTTCTGCAACATCGACTATGATCGGGAAATCGCGATTGTCGCCGAGACAGGCGAAGGCGATAGAAAGCGGATTGTGGGTATCTCCCGGTTCATCATTGAGCCAGGCTCGAAGGCACAGTTCGCCGTGCTCGTGCATGACGACTATCAGGGCAAAGGTCTTGGCAAAAAATTGATCGAGGTACTGCTAGGCGTGGCACAGGAGAAGGGACTGGAGGAGGTCTATGGCGTCACGCTTTCCGAAAACGATCGGATGCTGAAGCTCGTCAAGGCCCTTGGCTTTACGGCGGCCCTGCAGCCCGGCGGCATCACCGGCGTGTCGCGGAGGATTCAGACAGGGGTAGTAACGAGGGGCGAGTGCCCGCCCGGACCCTTATCATAAGGAGGTGGGGTTGCAATGAATCAGGACAGGATCGGCGCATTTATGAAAAACGTTTCAGAGGAGCCTTTTGCGCGGCTGGTGGGGATCAGGCTGGCTGAAGCCGGCGAAGGCTATGCCGTATGCGAGATGGAGTACAGGGAGACCATGGATAACCTGCATGGAATGGCCCACGGCGGCGCGGTCTACTCCCTTATCGATGAGGCGTTGGAAATCTCGTCAAACAGCCATGGTACTGTTGCCGTTGCCCTCAACGTGAACGTGACCTTTATTAAGCCCGCGAAGAAAAACAGCATGCTCCGCGCGAGATCGCAGGAAATAAGCAGGGGGAGAAAAACCGCATCCTACCATATCACGGTGGAGGACAACGAGGGCCCTATCGCCGTCTGCCAGGCGCTTGTCTCCAGGAAGAATGAGCAGCTTCCCTTTGAGCCATGTGGAGCAGCGGCGCATGGTTCGAAGTAAATAGCGGAGGCTGACGCAGCAGGATAGGCCGGATGGCCGGGTGTCCCTTGAACTCCCCGGCAAGGAACGCCCTGACCTCCCTCCTGCCCCAGCCGTGGGGGTGTACAAAGTCCGTATAGAGAGACAGGTCTCCGTCATAGAAGGCGCGGAGATCGAGGTCGTGCGCTTCTTCGCAGTTGACGGGCAGGTTAAAGATGGCGAGGTTGAGGAACGTGATGAACGCGCTGTGGCCGGCTACGAAGGCGAGGGTCTTTCGCGCGGAGGCAAGGTCTTCCTTTGGGGTGCCGAAGAGCAGGTAGACGTACGTACCGATCCCTGCGGCCGTTAATGCTGCCAGGGCTTGCGCGGCTGTCCCGAGGTTTATGCCTTTCCCGAGGGCGTCGAGCAGGCCCTGGTCTCCCGATTCAAGGCCGAGCTTGAGCATGACACACCCGGAATCCCGTAACTGCCGGCAGAACTCCGGGTCCGCGAGGTCGGCGGTGATCCGTGCGAACCCGTACCAGGGAGTGTCCACAGGGGATGCGGCTATGGCTGCCATGAGGGCCGGGCTTACGGCATCGTCCACAAGATGGATGAGGGCGGGGCGGTGTCCGGCGGCCAGAAGCCTTAAGTCGGCGATTACCCTGCTCCCCGGTTTTGGGGAGCACGTCTGCCTTTGCGCTTTTTCCGGGCAGAAGGAACAGCGGTGCCAGTAGCAGCCCCTCGAGCCTGCGTAGGGGAGAATGGGTCCGGGCGCCAAGTAAAGATTGAGAGGAAGGCCGTCAAAGGAGGGGCAGGTTGCGCCAGTTCGGGTCTTAACGCCGAGGAGCGAGAGCAGGGGAAGTTCTCCCGGCCCTGAAACCAGTTGGTCGACGAGTCCTTCAAAGGGATTATTCCATGCCCCGTTGCTCATCCAGGAGGTGATGAGACCCCCTCCGAGGACGATCCGCACGTGGGGGTACCTCGGCCGGAGGAACCCGATGATTGAGAAGGCGCAGAGGGCCTGGCTCAGGTAATTGAGGGAGAGGCCGATGACGGACTGGCCTTTCCCGTCCTCGAGAAGTGCCGAGAGACGCGCGCTGAAGTACGGGTAGAAGACATTCTCTTCGGGGTGCCCTGCAGCGTACAGCAGATCGCCGCTTTTTACGGGGATGAGGCGGTCGTGGCCGTAGTCGGCGAGGCTGAGATGCGCTCCTCGCGGGGCCGACTTTTCGATGATCCTGTTCACCTCGGAAACCGCCCTCCGGTACCGGGCGGTATTCGTGTACCCCTGCCAATCCCTCAAGAGGGCGAGGTTTGCCGGGAGGTGGAGGAGGGCGCGCCTGGTCCAGGTGTCTGTCGGCCCGGACGATGCGCCCTGAAGCAGCCAGAGCATGGCTTCAAGATTTGCATCCAGGAGCGTGTGACGGACTCCGTTGGCGCCGAGTGCCCCGGAGAGCGCCGCCAGACCGGCGGGGGGTTCGGAAGGCTTGACAACGGGTGGATGGATGAGTATCACGAGCGGTCTTCATGAGGGGCGCGCCCGTGAAAGAGCGGGCGTCACCCCTCACTTTAGGCTATTTTTGTTTGATGGTATGTATGATTTCCCGGACAATCTCTTCACTGCTCATGGAGTGAACTGTTTTGAGGAAACCTTCCTTTTTATAGAAATCGATGAGGGGCGCGGTTTTCTCGTTATACGTCTCGAGCCTTTGCGTGATCGCCTCCGCTGTTTCGTCCGCGCGCTGGATGACCGGCGAGCCGCACTTCAGGCATTTCCCCTCCGGTGACGGTGGTTTGCTCTTCACGTTATAGATCTCCTGGCAGTCGGCGTTTGAACAGGTCCTCCTCGTGGTGAGGCGGTCGAGGATGACGTCTCTGGGCACCTCGATATCGACCACGACGTCAAGTTTTATAGCGAGCTTCTCAAGGAGTTTCTTCAAATCCCGGGCCTGCGGGATGGTGCGCGGAAAGCCGTCGAGGATGAAGCCCTTCGACGCGTCCGGCTCCTGGAGTCTCGCTTCCATGATCTCCATGATGAGGCTGTCCGGCACAAGCTCTCCCCGCTCCATATACCCCTGTGCCTTTTTCCCCAACTCCGATCCCGCTTTGACGGCGCCGCGGAGGATATCTCCCGTCGATATTTGCACCGATCCGTCATAGGCGGTCAATAGCTTTGCGATCGTGCCCTTACCGGCCCCCGGCGCCCCCAACAAAACGATTCTCATATGTCCTCCTTTGATGCAGTGATTTTTTTTGATAACGCGAAAGCGGCCCCCCTTCGTGAGGCCGGAAGTTAATGATATAGCAGAACCGGCGGGCAATTGCAAGGAGGGCAGTCCTTCTCTGTCTTTCCGTCATCCCCCCTTTGTTGTTTTCCGTTGCATCAACGCGGTACGATCAGATTGAAAAGCTCGTCGGCGCTGGCGTGCTTCGGATCGATCTTGACGGCCCACCCCGGAGCTGCCTCACGTGCCCGATTGAGGCCCGCCTGTGTGTCACATCCACAATTCTCTGCACACGGGCTTCGGTAGCGAGTGAAGAATGGCGTCAGAAAGCGAGAGGAGTTTTTTAAAACCTGTACATTTTTCTGCACTCTTTCTTGACACTCGGTGATGCACGGCGTAAGATGGAACAACAATCTATAGAAGCCGAACTATGGGCGACCGAAAGGACGGAAAGCCAACGGGTCTCGGGTGTACACCTCTGTCCGTTCATCAGGAACATTGCCGAGTTACCTGCTCCAACTATCTTGTATGAGGAGGCATACAGTGAAGAAGGGTTCGACAGTACTGATCGCTCTCATTCTTGCCCTCGGCGCGTTGAGTAATGCCTACGCTGGCTATACCTTCACCCCCTTCAATTATCCCGGCGCGTCACAAACCCCTTCCACTCCCTGCAACATGACTTCTGACTCCTGTGAATTCAGTGGGACTGTGGCGGTTGGCATTAACGATGCGGGCACGATTGCGGGGCAATACACGGATGCGAGCGGCGTGGAGCACGGCTTTGTCCTGAGCAACGGGACGTACACCTCCGTGACGTATCCCGGCGCTTCAGCAGGAACATGGGTCGATGGGGGCATGAACAATGCCGGTGCCGTTGTCGGGGAGTACCAAACCGCGAGTGTGTGTAACGGCTTTGTCTTCAGCAATGGCACCTATACGTCTCTGACCGATCCCAGCGCGACAGGTTGCACCTCTGGCACCGGCATTAACGATGCGGGCACCATCGTCGGGAGGTACGATGTAAGTGGCGTGATGTACGGCTTTCTCCTCAGCAACGGGACCTATACCTCCTTGAATGTTCCCGGCGCTTACCCCGGCAAACCGGGAACCCACCCCACGGACATTAACAATGCCGGCACAATTGTCGGCTATTACAGAGATGCGAGTGGGGTCTATCATGGCTTTCTCCTCAGCAATGGGACCTATACCACCCTCGATTACCCCGGCGCTTCAGGTACCTTGGCTGAGGGCATCAATAATGCGGGTACCGTCGTCCTCGGCGCCTACGTCGACGGGAGTGGCACGGCTCATGGCTTTCTCCTTAGCAATGGGACCTATACCACCCTCGATTACCCCGGCGCTTCAGGTACCTATCTCGGTAGTATCAATACTGGGGGTACCATTGTCGGCACATACGTCGACGCGAACTATGTCGCGCACGGCTTTCTGGCGACCCCCGGCTCCAATCCGCCTTCATTTACCCTTACCGTCGCCGATTCCGGCGCCGGCTCGGGCACCGTCACGAGCACGCCTGCGGGCATCAATTGCGGCAGCACCTGCTCGGCAAGCTACAGCAGCGGCACAGTAGTGACTCTGACGGCTACCCCTAATTCCGCCTCCACCTTCACCGGCTGGTCGGGAGCGTGTCAGAACGCAAGCGGCACCTGCGTTGTCACCATGAGTGCCGCTGAAGCGGTCACCGCCCACTATAGTATCACGGGCACAACTTCCTCTATCCTCTGGCGCAACATCTCGACCGGCGCCGATGTCGTCTGGTACATGAACGGCGCGACAATGATCACGTATGCTGCCCTCTCTGCCGTCACCGACCAGACCTGGAAGATCGTCGGCACGGGTGATTTCAATGGCGACGGCAACCCCGACATCCTCTGGCGCAACATCTCAACCGGCGCCGATGTCGTCTGGTACATGAACGGCGC
>Ga0326727_10026434_pt1 | contig 10761 bp, 12 predicted proteins | sample MB2enrmetagenome_FD_207643 | JGI IMG/M metagenome (GOLD analysis project Ga0326727, IMG submission 207643) | Lab enriched peat soil microbial communities from McLean, Ithaca, NY, United States - MB29MY | ecosystem: Environmental > Terrestrial > Soil > Wetlands > Peat | place: USA: New York... | reverse complement strand
ATGGAGTCCTCATCCGTGACTGCGGTAATATATTCTTCCTGGTCATGCTTTACCCAATCTAGGATCATTGAATTGGCGAAGCGTGTCAGAGTGGTAGTTTCACGAAAGCGAGGGTATTTGGTCTCCACGGTGTAGAGCCCTGGCTTTTTCGATTTCAACTGCTGTACTTGGATCTGGGCCGAGGCATTTAGGCTGGAGATCAGAATAAATATCAGGACAGCGGCTCGCATTTGCATTCTTCCTCGCAGAGAGTATCAATAATGTGGGCCCAGGGTAATGGAAATCGTCCGACCTTCCTTTCAGACTGTCCGTAAGTCTCAATATGAGAAGCTTGGTCGCGGCTATTGAGTTTTGCCGCTGAGGCTGCCATGCACCTCAGGATGTGGCCCTTGCTCGTATTCATCCAGCTTTTTTTTCTGTCCCTCGTTCAAGACAGCGCGGATCTTCTTATCTGCGTCATAGCGCAAAGGCCTCACCTTGGCCAGACGCTCATCGTGCGATAGGCTATTGTCCTCCATTAACCTTAGCGTGACGTCATGCAGCTGTTCGAGCACGGGTTTGATTTTGGCCTGCTGATCGCCGGTGAGATTAAGCTTTTGGGTCAGCACTTTCAACTGTTCTTTGGCGGATGGCAAATCGCCTTTGGCAGAACCGGTCGTAGTACTTTGTTGCGCTGCCATGGTGACCGCGAGCATCAGGAAAGTCCCGATTGCAAACAAACTAATACATTTCATCTTTCTCTTGTCCTCCTTAAAACGAGCATTCTGGCGGGCATCTGTCGCCTGTTAATGCTCTCTTCCTGCCCTCGGCAGACCTCACTCTTTTATGGCATCGATTCTAGTGATTGTCCAGAAGTCGCATTCTGAGAAACTTGCCTGGTTCCTCAGCCTTCAATGTTTCCGAAAGATTCTCAATACGGAATCGGCAAGCAATCGGCAAATGTCGGAGAAAAACGCAGGGGACGCGAAGGGGGAGAATCCGCTAAGTTATTGATTTTATTGGTGGAGATGACGAGGATCGAACTCGTGACCTCCTGACTGCCAGTTAGGTTCCGACCCAATAGAATCAACAACTTACCGCCGTGTTTGCTGATTTGCTTGGAAAATTGCGGAAAATTGTACCTGAATCAGCAAACAAATCCTCCAAAACCCCGCCCAAATCGGCAAGCAATCGGCAAGCGTGATAGTCCCGATTCCGAATCCTAACGGGATGACTTCTTTTTGGCTGATGGAGGTTTAGGAGGAGTAGGGAGACGACGCGCGGCTACCGCAGCCTTTGTGACCTTCTTGGATCCGGATTTGGTTCCTGCCTACTACTTCTTGGTCTTCTGCTCTTTCTTCGCTTTCATCTGAATTCTCCCTTTCAATCCGGGCTTGATTGCCCACTTCCTTGCTGCGGCTCTAATTCCTTTCCTATTTATCATTCATCTGTTCCGCGACGGTTCGCGGCCTATAATAGAAATCAAGCTCGACGTGGTTCTCCAGCAACTCCTCTACCGAGATGTAGCCGTATTCCGGACCGTACCCGAGCTCGGCCAGCCCGAAAGCCTGCAGCTGCGCCTCTTCAGAATCCCTCTCTGTGATGTACCAGTTGCAGTTTCCTATGAAGTAGTGAAGGTGGATGATCGCGCCGTCCCCCTTGCCCTCCTGCTCGTATGTCTTTGGCATATTCGCTACGAGGTCGCGCAGTTCGCAGACCTTGTCGAAGAAGTACTGCCGCTCCTCTCCCGCAAATAGGATCCGGAGAGCCGCCAGCTGGCCCTTCCCTATGAACTGCCGCAACTCCTCGAGAGCCGCCTTTGCCTGAGTCAATCCATTCATCTGCCATTCCCCTTTCCGTTGAAGTAGTTAGCTTCCATTTTCCTGTACGTCCGGAGGAGCTCCGCGCCTTTCGCGCAGGCCTCCGATACGAATTGAGGATTCCCCTCCTCGTCCATGATCGGGATGAAGCATTCCGTGCAGGTTTCCGCATGTATCCGACAGAGATTGGCTGCTTTCATTGAGTCTTTGCTTTTGCCTTGGCTGTAGTCGCCCATGCCAATTTTCAGTAATTCACCTGATTTGTTTTTCAGTGTTTGTGTGAGTCCAAATGGAAAGGCTGAACTCAAAAATAATCGTACGAGCCGTTCCCCGCTGTGTTCCCGACTGTGTGTGCCTGGATGGGAACGTGGGAACGGGAACTGGTGCCTGTGGCGTGAGATCAGTGCAATCTTTGGGTTCAAGGCACTTCGAGTCACGGGAATGGACGTCGTCATGAACGCTATACCCATTCGTAAACCTAGAGTCATTGGAGCCAGCGTCTCCCAGAAGATAAAAAGCTCTTCACCTTACACTGAAATCGGGAATGAACACTTAGGCCCTTTACTGCAATGGAGCTCCAGCGGCCACACCTTGGCCCATGGTGCGCCTCCGTCGCCCATCTATATAGGTCGTGGTCATAGGCTATGCCCAGAGCAAAACGAGCGTCGGACGTGAAACGCGCACAAGGGGCCATGCCTATCGGTGATGGGGGACACCAATATGTGAGGATTAGGATTGTTTTTGGGAGAGTTCGGGGATTTGGTTCCGGAGGACAAGAGCGGCAGGAAACGCGCAAGCTGCGCGCGCGTGATTACCGGCGGGAAACTCTGAATGGACGACTATTTCATTACTTTCATAATGCGTTTCGGGGGAGCTTGACTCAGGACTACTTGTCCGGATAGCGACTGCTCGTACCCCTTTTTTGGTCAAAACCGGACTAGTGCGGCGTGGGCGGTAAAGCCTGCGCCAAAGGATGCCAGAATGCCGAGGGACCCTGGAGCAGTCCAGAATTTTTCGGATGGCCTCAGGTGCCTGGATTGCAGCAATGATGCGCATGTGGCCGGCTCACCGTGGTAGGAACTGAGGGCTGGAATTCGGCTTTCTGACTCTAAGCAGCTTCAGATTGATAGCTGCCATTATTGGATTCGGAACTCCCTAGAACCGCACAATCTTATTGCAAACGGCGTAGCGAATCAGGCCGCTCAAGGAATGCGTGCCGAGCTTGCGAATGATGTTGCTTCGGTGGGTTTCCGCCGTGTGAACACTGATCCTCAAGGTTACCCCGATCTCTTTGTTACTTTTCCCTTCTGCCAGAAGCTGGACAACTTCTCGCTCGCGAGGGGTCAGACGGTCACGAGCGCGGTTCGTTCTGCCGGTTGTCTTGCCCTCTTTCAGGTGGCTCTCCACTATAACCGTTGCTACCTTGGATGAGAAAAAACTTTTGTGCTGGCCGAGCGCCGCCACGCCCTCCACCAAGTTACGTCCTGCGTCGGACTTCAGGATATAGGCGCGAGCGCCTGATTCGACCACTCGGTGTATTAACTGTTCGGACTCATGAAGCGTCAGGATAAGCACCTCGGTTCTAGGGAGGGCCTTCAGGATTTGTCGCGTGGCTTCCAAGCCATTCAATTCCGGCATGCTGATGTCCATCACCACGACGTCAGGCTTCGTCTGTTTTGCCAGTTCGATAGCCTCCCGGCCATTGGTCGCCTCCGCGCAAACTTCCCATTCGGGACGGACTTCCAGAAGGGCGCGCATTCCCCACCGCACGACCTCGTGATCATCCGCCACCAGGATACGAAGTGTTTTCACGGGACGACCTCGCGAAGTGGGATCACCACTCGGACGGTCGTGCCTCGGCGGCTTGAATCAATTTCCAGCTGACCCGCGAGTTGTCTGATGCGCTCGCGCATACCCATAATGCCCACTCCAAGCTGTCCGCTATTCTGATTGCTCGAGTGGAGGGCCTTCGTGGGCATTCCCTGGCCTTTGTCCCTTATTTCTAACTTCACCCCAGTCGCGCGCCGCGAAAGCCGTATGCTGGCTGTCGGACTTTTGGCGTGACGGTGAACGTTAGTAAGGCTTTCCTGCACTACGCGAAAAAGGGTCGTTTCTACCTCCTGGGGCAGCCGGCCAAAATTGGAAGACACCTTGAGATCGACCTTGATTTCGCTTCGCTCGGTGAACCCTTTAACGTACCAAGTCAAGGCTGAGGCCAAGCCATCTTCATCAAGCAGCGGCGGGTGTAACAAGTAGGAGAGGGTACGCATCTCCTTTAAACACCGCTCTGCCATCTCCAGACCTCCAGATAGAGCTTGGCGCGTTTTCGGATGAATCTTGCCAGCCGACTTGTGCGCTAGGGTGAGGTTCGTCACCAATCCGACGAGGTTTTGTCCTATGGCGTCGTGGAGTTCCCGGGCAATGCGCCGCCGCTCCTCATCCTGCAACCGCAGCAGACGTGTAGAAAGCCCGCGCAGAGCCTCTTCACCTTGCTTGCGTTCGGTGAGGTCACGCATGACGGCCAACATGCAACTTGATCCCGTCTCATCAACAATTGTAGCAATTGGGACCGCATAAGACTCCACCCACCTCCGCGCACCTTTAAGCCCGACAATCTCGAATTCTAAATTGGCTCTGTTGCCGCTGCAAACTCCCCCTAGGAGAGCTTTGAACGCAGCCTGATGCTTAGGAGCAATCAAGGGAAGGACTGACTTTCCCTTAACTTCAGCAAAGCTCTCAGCCTCGATCATGGCCAGGCCCGCCGGGTTCATTTGAAGGATCTCGCCGTTGGGCGCGACTTTCGCGACACATTCCGGCTCGGTTTCAACGATGGCACGCAAGTGACTTTCACTTTGCCGTAGCGCCTCCTCAGCCTCCCTGCGCCGGGTAATATCGACGATGGTCCCTAAGATGAACGGTGGGCTGCCTGCCTGCCCTTCGATCAGATTCTCGTTAACCAGAACCCAAATCGTGTTGCCATCTTTTCGCTTAAGGCGCAATTCTAAATTCGTGAGGCTCTTTTCCGCCCTTAGGCGGGCCGTGATTGCCTCCGGCTCGCGGGGATCAAAGTAAAGGTCCTTCACGGGATGAGCTAAGATCTCTTCACGAGAGGCAAATCCGAAGACCTTGACGAAAGCTTCATTACAGTCCGTGATGCGGCGGTCCAGGGCGGTGCGGTATACCCCGGCAAGGTTTTTTTCAAAGAGCAGTCGATACTGCTCCTCGCTTTTCTCGAGCGCTTCCTTCCCTTGCATCCGCTCAACCGCATAGAGGATGGCGCGGCAAAGCCACTCGCCATTCACCTTTCCTATGACGAGGTAATCTTGCGCCCCTTGCCGGACTGCTTGGAGGCCCAGCTCTTCATCGGTAAGACCCGTTAGCACTACGATGGGAGTGCCGGGGAATTGATTGTGTAACTCCACAAAAGTGCTAATGCCCTGGCTGTCTGGGAGCCCGAGATCCAATAACACCGCGTCGATTCCCCCCTTCGCCAGCCGCTCGACCGCCGTCAGCAAGCTTGTGACATCCTCCATGTCAGCCAAGGCGAGCTTCGCTTCCTTCAACATTTTCCGGATTAGGCGGACATTTCCCGGATTATCCTCCACCAACAAGACCTTAATCGGCTCGGATGTCATAGCGTTTTTCCTTGCGGGAGTTTCACGATCGTCGACCAAAAATCTTCAACCAACTTCACAACCTGGATAAACTGTTCCCGGTCAACCGGCTTCGTCACGTAACAATTTGCATAGAGGCTGTCCTGTCGCCGAAACAAACAACTTCAAGGAGAATGCGCAGCTTGGGAATGTTCCACTGGCCATCCCCCAGATCGCAAAAGAGTTTGTTTCCTGTCCCCTCGGGCTAACCTGGAAGGTCCGGTAGAAGGACCGATTTGCCACGTTCACGCGCAGAGCGCCATTGAGAACAAACATGGGTTCCCGTAACGTATCAAGGATGGTCCGTGCACGCATTTGGGGTGCTGCCCCTCAAAGCATCACTGCATGCTCTCCCGCGCCTTGAGGGCCATCATCAAACATCTTTGAGAAGTCTCCCGCCCATACAAGCAGGGTCGATGATGCCTAAGCCTCACGGCTCGCCCCAAAAAGGGCACTCGAACTCTATAAAAACCCGAGTGTTAAGGATTCCCAAATACCTGGAAGCGAAGCCTATCTTGACGCACATATTAACAATAATCAAGCTTCAGCGTGCATGAACCCATTGCCATTTGTCTCTACTGTAGATTCTGTAGAGATACCTAGAGGTTCAGGCGCTCAACGTAATGTCGAATACTCAATCTGCAGAATGGTGCCTCTTCCTGCTAGAAGATTATGCTTGCTTTAATCCGGAGGACACGTGTCGATGATCGTGATCGATGACTAAGCATTCGAGGGAGAACGAGTCAACAGCCCATTCGCACCGTGAAACTGTATTGGGGCGATGCCTACGCGTAAGGCGGTGTCAAATCGTCGCCAAAAGCTGATTCATTCTGATACGACGGGCTCGCCCTTAGCAAGCAGAGGGAGGTCGTTATGGCACGTAACAAAAGCCAGCCGGAGGTTGTTACGGCAAAGGAGAAAACCCAGCCTGTCGATTGGGAAGCTCTGCTGAATGGCATCTTCCACGGAAAGACCGTCATAGAATGTGGATTGGACCGTAACATTTTCCAGCAAGGGCAACCTGCAGATTCTTTGTTCTACATCCGGCGGGGTAAGGTGAAGCTTACGGTTATATCCCAACAGGGCAAAGAAGCGATCATCGCCATTCTGAGCGCCGGCGAGTTCTTCGGCGAGGGATGCCTCACAGGTCAACCGTTGCGTATGGCAACGGCCGTCGCGATGACAGAATGCAATCTTGACAAGATCGAGAAATCGCTGATGGTGCGTATGCTTCACGAACAGCACGACGTCTCGGAATTGTTTATCACCCATCTGCTTTCACGCAACATCCGATACGAAGCGGATCTCGTCGACCAGCTTTTCAACTCGAGTGAAAAGCGTCTGGCTCGGATCCTCCTGCTGCTTTCTCATTTCGGCAAGGAAAGCAAGGCTGAAAGCGTAATTCCAACAGTAAGTCAAGATACATTGGCACAAATGGTCGGCACGACCCGGTCGCGGGTCAGTCATTTCATGAACAGGTTCAGGGAGCATGGCTTTATCGACTATGATAACGGCGGATTGACCGTCCATAGCGGACTCCTAAGCGTGGTCCTTCACGACTAACTCGCATGCCTTGGCTTGATCTAAGCAATTCCGAATCGTCCCAGTTCGCAGGACGGGCGGTGGTAGCGCTCGCCGCTGACCTGGAAGTGATGGAAAGGACCGGAAGCGTGGTCGTGGTTGCTCAACTGGCCAGAGATTATGGTTTTACTGACATCGACAGAAAAGCGTCCAGACCACTGACCCTCGAAGACGTGTAAACAACCGAGAATTCTAACTCCAGCGAAACGGCGTTGCGGTAAGCAATGAACTCAACGGATATGTGATGCGACCCCAATGGCTCCCTTGCTGTCACATTTCCGGAAATCGGAAATAGACCGGCTCCGCGGGAAAAGTCCGCACATCAGAAATTGCCTCCTCAGCGGAATTTGTGGGTCATCTGGGCGCCGAAATCAGCGCAAGTGGTTGAAGGAGAATACATTAACATGCTCTCGCTGCACCATTTTTCTGAGGTCGAGATATCTGCCGGTTGGTTTTCTGCGCGAATAACCGTGGATACTGCCGATCAGCATCATCCCGTCTCTTTTTTTACCCACAAATTTCGCTGAAGACCCCAGAAATTATTCTGCTGATGATCATAACTGGTGGTCGCTCCAATCAGAGTGAACTGAGTGGGCACACTGAGTCTCTGCAATTTGTCTTTAAATCCCTCGGTGGCCGCGGGCACGTCGCGCGACGGCTGCTCGACTCCGGACATCCAGATCAGTGCGCTCATCGAAGCAGGGCAGGAAATATCTGTCCTTCGATTAATTGGACGTTGTGAAGGTGGGTCAATCTGAAAATAGCGTCAATATTGAAGCCCTCGGTATTCTCTACCGATACCGCAGCGCAGTTTCCCCTGGGTAAATGGGGATGAGCGATATTAACCAGGGCAATGAGCAATACAGGACATACAACCTGATCCCACGGCGTTATTTACAGCTTGCATACTTCAGTTCTTATTCACCAATTAATTGAAGGAAGCCTCATGCCAAATGAAAATAGCGCGCCCGTCGACTGGGAAGCCGTGTTCGCAGGACTTTCAAGCGGGACAACCTTTTACGAATACAGCGCCGACCGGCGCATCTTTGAACAAGGACAGCCCGCGGATTCCATTTTTTATGTTCGAACTGGTTCGGTGGAGCTCTCGGTGATCTCCCCGCAAGGCACAGAAGCGATCGTCGCAACAATCAGTGCCGGCGAGTTCCTCGGCGAGGGATGTCTCGCAAGTCAGCCGTTGCGAATGTCAACGGCCACAGCGGCAACAGATTGCACTCTCATCCGGATCGATAAGGCGATTATGATGCGCATGATTCACGAGGATCACGAGATCTCAAAATTGTTCGCCGCGCATCTGCTTTCGCGCAATATCCGATACGAAGCGGAAATCGTGGATCGTCTTTTCAATTCAACCGAAAAGCGCCTGGCTAGGATCCTCTTGTTGCTCGCCCAATTGGGCAAGGAAGGCAAATCCGAACTCGTGCTTCCCGGAGTCAGTGAGGACAGCCTGGCGCAAACAATCGGAACTAGCCGGTCGCAGGTTAGTCATTTCTTGCAAAAGTTCAAGAAGCTGGGCTTTCTCGATTACAACGATCAGGACGGGTTAACGGTTCACAGTGGACTGCTCAGCGTGGTTTTGCACGACTAAATGGCAGCAACAGTCGGAAATAGTAGGCGCTACCCTAACTCCGATTTTGCGCTTCAAGCCACGGTTTCCGGGGATTTTCTAGATATGAGGAGGTATTCCTGAGGCCCTATGCCGCGCCTCACCCGTGTGCGCATCTCGGCTGCAGTGCGCTTACCCATGAAAGGCGTTGCCGCGAGCACCGGCGGGAGGAATGGCGCGATCAGGCCCGCGGCCGCCCGAGTCCCGCGGCCATGGGATACGGGCACGAATGGCGCAAGACGTCGAGGCAGTTCCTTCATGAGAATCCGCTGTGCGCCGAGTGCGAGAAGCGCGGCCGTCTGCGCGGGGCGGCAGTCACCGATCACATCGTCCCGCACAAAGGGGACTTGGAGCTGTTCTGGGACAGGACGAACTGGCAGCCGCTCTGCTGGCGATGCCACAGCAGGAAGACGGCGAAGGAGGACGGACGGTGGTCGCAACCAATCAATACGGATGAATTTTCAGAAGGAGCTTCCTAAATCATCTTGCCATGCGCGTATTATTTCCTCAGCATCATGCCATAAACCAAATGGCAGGAGGCCTCCATGTATCTGCACATAGACGCATCCGTCCCGTGGATCATGCCTAGAGCGTTTCAGCTCGAACACCTGGAATTGGGTTATCTGGTATTTGGGAATCCGGCGCAACTCAGCTAGCTCCTTATTCAACTGGGCAGTCCATTCGTTTGAGGAAGGAGCAATTGCATTGAATGCTGCTGCACTATGCGTGATCGTTGAAGGCGGGCGCAGTTCATCGTGGATGACGGGGACTATCCGGCGGGCCAGGTTATCAAGGTCTCTTACCTGTTCTGATTCTGGAGGTACAAAGAGAATCGTTATGCCGATAGGCGCGAGGAGGGGAAACAGAATTTTCTTGTTCTCGCGGAAGGCGGCAAGTTGTTTACGCACATTTGTTTTAAAAATGTCGCTATCACCTTCACGGATTGCAACAGCACCCAAATCAATACCGCTAAGCGAGTACCACTGCTTCGGCGCTGAGGCAATTACCTTTTGCAGCTCTTGGTACTTCTGAGGGAGGTTTTTTTGTCCGATGTAGGGCGATAATAAAAGGAAAAGGCCGTCAGGTCTCAATTCGAGCAGCTTAAGAATGCCCTCTTGTTGGCGCTGCTTTAAGAACAGTCGATGAATTTCATAGGCTTCTTTGCCCATCAGTTTTATGAAACTGTTTCTGTGAATATCATGATCTCGAAGCTCCTCGGCTACTTCTGTTAGTGCATCGTCAAAATCCCGTTTGTGGCGAAAGCTTCTCTTTGAATCTGCGTTGAAGCCGGAGTCCCTTTCGCCATGTGTTATCTGTTCTGCGAGTTGGAGGTCTCGAACAAAGCTGTTCATTGTAGCGATTCGAATTTTGACTTCCGGAGTACTGTGATCGAATCCAAGCCAGTAATTGCAGATGAGCGCTTTTACGAGCCGGTCGTCTTCCACGAGATATTTGTTATGGCCCCGTTTGGAGCGATCCTCCGGGACCTTAATCAAGTCAAGGTAATACTTTACGAGTGAATGGATTGAAGGTGGTTCACGTTCGATGCTTGGTGTGAAGTCTAATTGAATAGCTACTGGGACCCGGAAGGGATGAACTCGGCGCAAGCGAAGCATTTCTCTTTTTATCTGGGCCTGAAACTCCATCTCGTATTCCGGTGTTTTGCTTTTTTTGCTCTGCAGGTTCAGTCCTAATGTTAGGCGAAGCTGTCTTTTTTGACGTTCACGAAATCTGATCAAGTGGCCCTTTGGCGTTTCCCAAAATCGAGCATCTCTGTATGCCATTTGTTTTCCGCTTTGTTTTGCAGTGAACTGCCCGGGAAGAATCAAAAAGAAAGCCACAAACGATTTCCTTTTACCACATTAAGTCGATTTTCTCCAATTTGACTTGAACTAGAAGCAGGGGCGGGTCAAATCCCTGCGCACCAACAGTTAGACCGGTCCGCGCAGGTCTTTTTTTGTATTGTCAAAATTGAATAGGGGGGGTAGGAGGGGGTAGAAATGCCAAAACCCAGTAAAAATGCGGCTTCCGTGATGGTTGGGGGGCAAAATCAGCCCTTCCAAAAGCCTCCAAACACCCTCCAAAAGGCTCCAAAATGCCTCCA
>Ga0326727_10026432_pt1 | contig 10762 bp, 7 predicted proteins | sample MB2enrmetagenome_FD_207643 | JGI IMG/M metagenome (GOLD analysis project Ga0326727, IMG submission 207643) | Lab enriched peat soil microbial communities from McLean, Ithaca, NY, United States - MB29MY | ecosystem: Environmental > Terrestrial > Soil > Wetlands > Peat | place: USA: New York... | reverse complement strand
TGGAGGCAATCGTGACCTTCAATACGTTGGTCTTTACCGGCGAACTGGAAGCGGCGGCTGATTACCTGCGGCTGCTCAATCGCGCCGGGGTCGACGCGCTCATCGTCCAGGATATCGGCCTCGTCAGGCTGGCCAGGGAAATCGCCCCGGAGTTGCCGATTCACGCCTCCACCCAGATGACGATTACGTCCCCGGAGGGGGCGCGCATGGTCCACGAGGAGCTGGGCATCGGGCGGATCGTCCTCGCAAGGGAGCTTTCCCTGCGGGAACTGGAGAAATTTAACGGCGGCGCGGGCGCGGAACTGGAGGTCTTTGTCCACGGCGCGCTCTGTGTGGCGTATTCCGGGCAATGCCTGACCAGCGAATCCCTGGGGCAGCGCAGCGCGAATCGCGGCGAGTGCGCACAGGCCTGCCGGATGCCTTACGAGCTGGTGGTCGACGGCGCTGTCCGCGACCTTGGCGAGCGCCGCTACCTGCTCTCGCCGCAGGATCTCGCCGCGGTCGGAGAAATCCCGGAGCTACTGGAGCGGGGCGTCGTTTCCTTCAAGATCGAAGGCCGGCTTAAATCGCCGGAATACGTTGCGGCGATCTGCCAGGTTTACCGCAAGGCCATCGACGCCGCGCTGGCCCGGCAACCGTGGGAGCCGGCTCCAGAGGATACCTACACGATGGAGATGGCATTCTCCCGCGGGCTCTTCACTGGATGGATGCACGGGGTCGATCACCAGCAACTCGTCCAGGCGAGATTTGGGAAAAAGCGCGGGGCGTTCGTCGGACGCGTGGCCACGGTCGCGAGCGATCACGTGACTCTGGCCACGCTGGATGTGCCGCTCAAAGCCGGAGATGGTGTCGTTTTCGACCAGGGCGGCGATACCGATCACGAGCAGGGCGGCCGCGTCTTCCGCGTCGAGGGCCGGCGGGTATACTTCGGGCGCGGGCAGATGCAGTTCAGGGAACTCCACACCGGCGATCGCGTTTGGAAGACGGACGATCCCCAGCTGGACTCGCAATTGCGCAAGTCCTTCGGCGGAAAAATCCCCGCCCGGCGCGAGATCCCGCTCAAAATGCGGATCAGCGGCGACGCCGGTACTCCGATGTCTCTCGAAGCAAACGCCGGCAGCACTTCTGCTACCGTGGAATCGGCGATCCCGCTCCAGCCCGCCCGCACCGCGCCGCTGACCTCCGCGCGTTTGCGCGAGCACCTCGGCAAGCTGAGCGAGACCGGATACTCCCTCGGCGCGTTGGATTGCGAGGGCCTCGCCGGCCCGGTGATTCTGCCGATCGCCGAGCTTAACCGCATGCGCCGGGAACTGGTGGCAAAACTGGACGCCTTTCATTGCATCCCGCGTCCGGAGAACCCCGTGACCATCGCCGGATTACTGGAGGACTTGAACAAAACCGCGACGACCTCTCTTGCCGAGCCCGAGCTTAACGTCCTCTGCCGCACCATTGAGCAGCTCGACGCCGCGTTATCCGCCGGCGTCCGGCTCGTGTTGGTCGATTTCGAAGACATCCGCCGTTACAAGGACGCCGTCGCTCTCATCCGGGAACGCGGAGAGAGCCGCATCTATCTCGCCACTCCCCGCATTCAAAAAGCCGGCGAGGAGGGGTTCTTCAAGCTGATCGCCAACGCCGCCCCGGACGGCGTCCTCATCCGCAATCTCGGCGCGATCCAATACTTTGCCGACGCCGGCCTGCCGCGGCTGGGCGATTTCTCCCTCAACGTCGCCAACCCTCTTACGGCGGAGTTCTTCATCCGGCACGGCCTCGAGCGCGTAACCGTCTCCTACGACCTCAATATCGCGCAAGTCCTCGACCTTCTGCGCGCCGCGCCGCCCGCGTGGTTCCAGCTCACCATCCATCAGCACATGCCGATGTTTCACATGGAGCACTGCGTGTTTGCCGCCTTTATGTCGAACGGCAGGACATTTCTCGATTGCGGACGCCCCTGCGAGAAACACCGTGTCCACCTGCGCGACCGCGTCGGGATCGAGCATCCCTTGCGCGTCGACGTCGGCTGCCGCAACACCCTTTACAACGCGACTCCGCAGACCGGCGCCCAGTTCTTTGGCGAGCTGCTCGCTGCCGGCCTTCGCTCATTCCGTATCGAGCTGCTGGAGGAAAACGCCGCCGAGTCCCGGCGCGTGATCGAGTCCTATCAGCGCCTCCTCACCGGCGCGGAAACCGGCGACAATCTCTGGCGCAGCCTCAATGCACACTCTCAACTCGGAGTTACTCGCGGCACTTATTAACTGTGAACATCCACTACCTGCAACACGCTCCCGGCGAAGGCCCCGGGCAAATCGCCAATTGGGCCGCAGCCAATAACCATCAATTCTCCGGCACTCATTGGTATCGTGGCGATAGCTCCCCCGATCCCGCCTCCATCGACTTTCTGGTCATCATGGGAGGCGGCATGAATATCTATGAGCACCGCAACCATCCCTGGCTCGTCCCGGAAAAGAAGATCATTGCGGAGGTCATCGGACAGGGAAAACCGGTCCTCGGCGTTTGCCTCGGCGCCCAGCTCATCGCCGATGCCATGGGCGGCAAGGTTTACCAAAATCCCGAGTATGAGATTGGCTGGTTTCCCATCCAGACCCTCGACGCCGTGCGGCAACATCCGCTCTTTTCGCATTTCCCCGCCGAGTTTACCGCCCTCCACTGGCACGGAGACACCTTTGATCTGCCGCCCGGCGCCACGCTGCTCGCCAGCACGGGCGCCTGCGCGAATCAGGCCTTTATCTGCGAAGGCAATGTCGTCGGACTGCAATTCCACGCCGAAGTCCGGCCGGAAGATGTCCAGTTGTTTGTCGAGGCTGAAACCGCTCCCCTGCCGGCAGGAAAATACGTGCAGTCCTTCGAGGAAATCATCGGCGGCGACAAATACATCCCGGCGATCCATCGCCTCCTGAATGAAGTGTTGGACGCCATGGCGGCCGGGTAATTATCCGCCGGCAGGATCGGAAAAATTCGCCCGCGGGCTCAGGACCCCTTGGTCCCGCAGTTCCCCTTCGAGCTGCATGTCCCCTTCGACGAGCAGCCACCCTTCGTTCCGCACGATCCTTTCTCCGCCTTCGTGCAGGAGGGGCAGCATCCTTTGCACTCCTTCTTCGGCGCAGTCGCGCATCCAGTCACCAGTCCAGACATCGCGGCAATGAGAATGAATGCTTTCGCCTTGGTATTCATTGGCATCGGTTAGCCAATATTTGATTAGGAGTCAATCCCTCTTCCGCAACCTCCCGGCTTCACGGTGGCCCGGACTCCTCGATCGACTCCAGCCGGGAGCCCACCCTGCTCTCGGCGAATTTCACCGACTCGAAGAGCATCCAGTAGAAACTCGCCACGATGAGCAGCGTCACTCCGCCCGTCGCCCAGTGATGCGCCCGCATTTGATCGAGCCGCGGCGCAAAGGCGATCATTCCGAGCAGTCCCAGCACCACGATCACCGCGTCAAAGGATGCCCGTTGCCAATATCCCCCGCCCAGGTGCAGCCACATCCCAAATTCGTCGAATGTCAGCGCCATCGCAAACCCATAGACCAGTGCCACCCATCTCAGCTCGTGCTCCCGCAACGGAACAAAAAGCAGCACGCCACCCACGGCGGACAAGAGAAAGATGCCATAATTGAGATGATGCACGTGGGTCCCCCCCATGTGGAGGAACATGTCCGGCATTTTCCTCGTCATGATGAGGATCACCAGGACCCGCGATGCGATGAAGGTCAAAAGGAACGCTGTAAATACCGTGCGCGCCAGCCGCCTGGGATTATTAGCGGGGAGTGAGGGCGGATTCATCATTCACCTGTGGCCGGGCAAAGGATTGCAAATCCGCCGGGGCGCGGCAAGCTGGCTGAGGTTTGGAACTGGTCTTTTTTTTCATCCCCGCCGGACGAGAGGGCTAACTTCCAATACCATGCTGCCCCCCGATATGCCTTTAACGCAGATTCAGTACTCCATTCGTTGTCTCACGGTCTCCTGTTTTGTCTTGGCAGTGGCAAGCGTCGTGGTGCCCGCCAATCAAAAACCTGATGAATCTCCCGCGCAACGCGAGATCACCGTCGAGCACCCGTATCTCCATCTCCCCGTGAAAAATGGCGCACCGGAACGCCGGATGCGTTTCGTCATCGACGGCAAAACAGTGCGCGAGTTTTCGATCTCGCTGGCCGACGGGAAACCCGACTTTGAAGTCTTCAGCGATGTATCATCTTTCAAAGGACAGAGACTGCGGATCGAGATGGATCATGCGCCAAGCGCCGCGATCCTCGACGCCATCATCGAAGCGGATGATGTTCCCGGAGCCGACGGGATGTACGCGGAAAAATATCGGCCGCAATTTCATTTCTCGCCGCGGCGTGGCTGGGTGGGCGATCCCAACGGGCTCGTATATTACAACGGTGAATATCAGCTTTTCTTTCAGTACAATCCCTACGCCGTGAAGTGGGGCAACATGCACTGGGGCCATGCTGTCAGCAAAGACCTCATACATTGGACGGAATTGCCCATCGCCATCTATCCGTTCCGGTATGGGGACTTTCCCTACTCCGGCTCCGCCGTGGTGGACAAAAACAACACCGCCGGTTTCAAGAATGGCGCGGATGCCCCCATTGTCATACTTTATCCCAGTACCGGACGCGGCGTATGCCTCATTTACAGCGCGGATGGCGGCCAGACATTTACCGAATATCCCGGCAACCCGCTGCCGTCCCTTCGAGATAGCGGCGGAGATCCCAATGTATTCTGGCACCAACCGACCCGGCAGTGGGTTTTGATCACCGCCCATCGGCTGGTGCCAGTTACTCCCGGCACGCCGGATTGGTTGATAAAATCGAAATGCGGCTTTGAATTCTATACTTCGCCGGACCTGAAGAACTGGACGCATCAGAGCCGCGTTGAGGACTTCTGGGAATGCCCGGAACTATTCGAGCTTCCGGTCGATGGCGACAGAAACCACACGAAATGGGTCATTTATTCCAACCAGACTCCGTCCCTGAGCGGAATTGGCAGGTATGCCGGCGGCAGGTACGTCATCGGCTCGTTTGACGGAAAGCGTTTCACCGAGGAAACCGGCAAGCTCCAGTTCAACTACGGCAACGCTTACGGCGCGGCGCAGTCCTATAATGATATCCCGGCGGCGGATGGCCGGCGGATCAATGTTGGCTGCGCGTTCGGGATGCGCACCCCGGGGATGCCGTTCGGCCAAATGATGGATTTCCCGACGGAGTTGACCTTGCGGACCACCGAGGAAGGACCGCGTCTTTTTGCGCGGCCCGTGGATGAGATAAAGTCTCTTTACACCAATACCTGCGACTTTGGGGACGTCACTCCTTCGCCGGATGGCACGGTTCTGCCGGGCATCAATGGCGACCTTTTCGATATATCCGCGGAGTTTGCCATCGGGCCGCAATCCGAAGTAGTCGGAATCAAGGTTCGCGGCGTTCCCGTGACTTACAACGTCCGCGCGGGTAAGTTGACCTGCGCAGATCGCACCGCTCCGCTGAAACCGGTCGATGGCAAGGTGAGTCTGCGCCTGCTCGTTGACCGCACTTCGATTGAGATTTTCGCCAACGACGGTCGCATCTACATGCCGATGGCAGTAATCCCGGACGACGCGAATCATTCCATGGCAGTCTTCGCGAAGGGAGCCGGCGCCAGGGTTACGACTCTAACGGTGAATGCGCTTAAATCCGCGTGGAAACCGTAGCAGTCCATGCAGTGCCAAGGCTGCCTCTAATTCCCTGGCGTATTAGAGGTCGCAGTCACATTCGTGGCCGACGCTGCCACCGCGGCAGTCCTGCCACTCCGGGCCACTTCCTCCTCCAGATTGGTCAGTTTCCACGACAGGTTTTGGGTTCCACCCTGGAAGTCCACGGTCAATTCCTCGCCCTGGATATTCAATAGCTTGACCTCGGATCCTGCCGGCACGTTCACGCTGCCCACCACCTGCTCGTTGAAGACGGCCGGAAAATCGACCGCTTGTTTCAGTTTTAGCATCTTCGGCCACACCGCCGGAGTGCCGGCCAGGCCAGCCGGATCGAAAGGCTTCGTCGGCGCGGGTGTCGAGACAACTACGGGCGCCGGCGTTGATACCGCCACTACCGCCGGGGCTTCCAAAACCAGGGGCGCTGGCGGGACAGCGGCCTTTTTCTTTTTCCTCAATTTCGTGCCGTTTACTGGTTTCTTTACACTGGCGATTTCTGCGATCGTCGCCTGGGTCTTAACAATGGCGTGCGACCCAACCGGCGCGACCAACTTACGGACATTCTCGCCGTGGTGTCCCAGCCGGACGTAAGCGCCGATCGCGATGCACGCCAGGAGGAGAATGTTCAAACCAATGAGGAAACTCCTCTTCCGGACGAAGTCATGGAGTCTCGATGCGTGATGCCGATCCGGAGCCGCGGCGTCCAGCGCGGTCGCTTCCTCCAATTTGACCGTTTTCGACGGCGCCGCCACGGGGATACCCAGCAATTCGCTCACGGTCTTCCATCCCGACATGCCCTCATAGCATGCGTAATCGGTGGGTTCAAAAATCCCGTGCTTGAGATACTCCTGAAGCGCCTCCCTCGAGTACGGCCCGAAGTCTTCATTTTTCCGATGGATATAGATTTGCATTTTTCGCCGTTCCGGGGGGAAGGCTCGATTTGAAAATCAAAATTCGACGGAGTGGTTAAGTAATTAAAATGACCTCGATTCCATTTCAACAACACCGCGGCAAATCATTGGTCGCGAAATTTTGAATAGAGTCACGTCCGGGGCACCGAGAAAAACGCGCCCCAGGCAGGAATACACGATCCCTGCCGTCCTTAACGGCCGGCATTCCATGGCGGCACAATTTCTGAAGCCGCGGGAAATTTCTACGCCGGAAGGATCAAGCCGACACGCTCGCCCTTGGCGTTACGCAGCCAGCGTAGCCTTGCCCGCCTGCCCTTTGATGGTGATTTCCTCTTCATTTGCAGCGTTGAGATAGCAAAACCAATGCCAGCCCACGCGGGTCACCGCCCGGACCGCTGCGCCCGCGGATCTCCTATTTCTTCCGAAGCAAATGCAGGACGAACATCACCAGCGCGATCACCAGGAGCAGGTGAATGAACCCGCCTGCGATGTGGGCGAAGAGTCCGATCACCCAGACGATAATCAAGAGAAGGCCAATTAGTGCGAGCATAGGTTTGGAGTTTTTCGGTTTATCGCGCACCACCAGTCAGTGCGCTCGTTGGAACGCCGGTAAAAAATTCCTTCACAGCTTTTGAATTCTATTCGAAGCCGCTGCCGGAATCGGACTTATGGACCGCGCTCTTTACCACGGACCCTGCCGAAAAGCCCACGTTCCTGGGGAATCCATGGCTATCCCGCGCTTCAACTGTTCCTCACTTCTGCAATTCCATCGACCCGCTCTGACCGTTCTGGATGAAGAGCCCATCGCCGGCGTCCGGTTGCAAGATCAAGCCGTGAATAGGAACCGTCTTGCTCGTAACCGAGTCAAGGAAGCTGCCGCTCACGGTTCCGGTTGCCGGGGAAAGCGCGAGCTTCAGTCTATCCGCCGCGGGGTCTGTAACGGTAACGGCGTTGGCGGCACTCACGACGATATGATGGGTGATGCTCGGCGCCCCCGGCCGCGCAAGCGTCACCATCCCCGCCCCTCCATTATCCTCGAAAACGATTGGATGCCCTTTCACGTATTTGTAGCTCGATCCAGCAAGGTCCACTTGCATCGTAAACGCGGGAGTAACCCAATTCAACGTGCCGGAAAGCGCGACGGAGGTCCCAGTGAAGAGAGCGTTGCCGTAAATCGCGCCCCTGTGTTGATCCAGGGAAACATAGATCGGCCAACCACCGCTCCCCGACAGATAAGCCGATTGGGAAAATACCGAACCATCGCCCAGAACTCCGCTGATACGCACCAACCCCGCCGCGGAAACGCTCACCGCCCCGTAGCCATCGCCTTGCGGATACGGCATTCCCATATCGCCCGGATTATGGGGAATCGCGACATTACACCGGACGCCGCGTTCCGGCGCGGGGTTCGCCGCATTATACGGATCAACCTGGGCCATAAAGCTGGAGCTGACGGCGCCGTTTATCGCGGTTCCGGTTACCACGCTACCGGACGCAAGCGGGAGATCGAGCGAAAGGTTCGTCCGATCCCCTCGAGAATCAGTCGCTTGCGCCATTGCCGTTCCCGCATTATCCAATGCGCCTCTGAAGCTGTAAGCAGTTCCGCCGAGAATGATCTTTCCAGTGACACTGCCCGTGTAGGTTACAGTAGTCTGGAAGAATCCTGTCCCGCCGTTCGTCTGCGGATTATCCAGGACCAAGCCGTTGTAAATACCTTTTACCGCGTTAAACGGAGTCTGAATCGTCACTGTTCCCGAGGAGACTCCGCCGTTGCCGTCGGATACCGTGTATTGAAACGTGTCCATTCCGCCAAACGTGGCGCCAGAGACGTAAATGATCTTCCCATTCGGACTTATGCTCACCTTGCCGTGCTTCCCCTGCGAGGCGCCGATCAGCGTCAACGAATCTCCATTCGCATCCGTGACCGCGGTTAGCACGTTGAAGGTCAGCGACCCATGGCCGCTGAATTGGAAAGTCTGGCCCGGCGTAACGGGGCTCTGATTCGAATAACTTCCCGAAAGCGCCGGCGTGGTGAAATAGAAAGGGTCGATCGAGAATGGAACGGTCGTGCCAAGCTCGCCGGCATCGCGCACAAATTTTACTGGGAAAGGATAGAGCACCGTGTTGTTCGAGGCGGAAAAGGTCCCGTAGAAAGCATTGCCGGCCGCCTTGATAATCTCGAAATCCCCAATGTACGGCTGGTACTGAAGCTTCGGAGTCCCGTCTTTGAACCGCGAAAGAATCTCATCCCGGTGAGTGGCAAAGTCATCGTCCGATTGGACGAAGTGTGTCTCCAGGTTTCCGTTCACGTAGGCCGTATAGAGCAACCCTACCGCTCCGTTGGACGTGACCGACAGGTCCGGCAGCGCGCTATGAACACTTGTCTGATAAATCTGCGACCATGTGCTTCCCCCGTCGGCGGACATGGCCACGTTGACGACGGCCAGGTTGTTTACCTGTGCGCAGTAGCCAATATATACTTTTGACGGATTGGCAGGGGCTACCGCCATTCCCAAATCCGAGCCGGCGCGCTCGTGCCCTATGTTCTCCTCCGGAAATTGAACTCTCGATGCCACAATGGCTCCATCGACGCCCAGATCTGTGAAGCTGTGCGCCCCGTTATTCGTATCCTTCACCACCACGAGGTCACCTATAAAATTCCCATTCGAAAGGAGTGTATTCCATCGCTCGAAGCAGAGATACACCGTGCTCCCACTCACCGCCGGCCGAATGGAATAGCCATCCTGGTCCGCTCCCGGTGAGACATTTTCAATGACCTGGTCTTTCCATGTCGCACCGCTATCGAGGGAATAGTAGACGCTCGCCGTTTTCGTAGGCTGGCTCAGATCATTATATCCTACATAAATGTGATCCTGGGCGCCCACGTGATTGGCCGCGAGCCTCGGCTGGTCGGGGCCTCCTCCACCTCGCGTGAGCAGGCTGCCCTGGATGAGCTGAAAGCTACCGCTCGATGCATTCCAGTTCCAGACCTCCAGCCTCTGGCCGTCGGCAGTAATGTTACCAAAGTAAGCATTCCCGCCATCAGCCCAGTCCATGGTACTGTCGCTCGAGTCAATTTGCTGGACGTTCGTCCACGTGCTCCCGCCGTCACCGCTATAGTAGACGGGGCTCGTCGTATCGCTGAATGCCGTCACCAAAATCTGGTTCGTATTTGCGGGGTTGATCGCCAGCGAAGGCTCGCTGTTCTGGTCGGTTTCCGAATTCGACGGCTCGACATCCGTGATGGATATCGACTGGGCTCCAGCGGGATAACTGAAAAGCGAAGAAAGAAGAATCAACGCACAAAGGGGGCGGCGGCTGCGGATCATAAGGGTTGGGTCAGCGTCCTGACCAATGGGCGGAGGACCTGCGGAGTGTAATGGGGCCGCACCCGGCATGCAAATGCGACAGCGGCTCTTATCGTCCAACTACTCAAAATCGCTCGTTACAAACGCACGCGCGCGTCCGATCACTCGCCGTGCGTGCCCGCCATCAAGACGTCCCGCAGTTGCTCACGCAATTGAATGCGCTCCGCGTCGCTGGCCTCCCGCGGGACGCGAATGGGGACGCCAAAGGTCATCGCACACCGGGAAAACGGGAGCGGAATTTGGAAGCGGTCCCAGCTCTTTACGCGAATCTTCCAACCGAGCTGGCAGGAATAGGGTACAATCGGCATGCCGGTAACCTGCGCCAGGGCTATCACTCCGTCGTGGACGGCGTAACAGGGACCGCGCGGACCATCGGGGGTAACCGCGATGTGGTAGCCTCTTTCCGCCCACGAAGTCAGTTCCAGCATCGCCTGTCCGCCGCGGCGGCTCGAGGAGCCGCGTACGGCCTGGACGCCGAAGTTCTGCAGGATGCTCGAAAGCAGCGCGCCATCCTTGCTGGCGCTGATCAACGCTGCGAGATTCTCGTGCTCGTGATGCTTGCGAACGAATCCCTCGTAGACCTTCATGCAAAGGCAAAGCCGGTTGTGCCAGAGCGCGAAGATGACCGGTTCATCCGGAAAATTCGGCGTTCCGCAGCCGCCGCGGACCCGATACCGTAGCGTTCCCGCGAGTAGCCGCATCGCATTGGCCGCCAGCCACGCCAGCAAGCGTTGGATACGCGACGGCCCGTGCGGGGTGACGATCCGACCTGCCCGTTCCGAT
>Ga0326727_10026431_pt1 | contig 10762 bp, 9 predicted proteins | sample MB2enrmetagenome_FD_207643 | JGI IMG/M metagenome (GOLD analysis project Ga0326727, IMG submission 207643) | Lab enriched peat soil microbial communities from McLean, Ithaca, NY, United States - MB29MY | ecosystem: Environmental > Terrestrial > Soil > Wetlands > Peat | place: USA: New York... | reverse complement strand
CGGCGAATGCGAAGCCGTCTGCCCCAAGGAGATCAAGCTCGAGGTGATCGCGCGCATGAACCGCGATTTTCTGCGGGCCAAATGGACGGGACGCGGCGACGCCCTGCGCGACGACGAGGCCGAAGTGGCGGTGAGCAAGCCGCTGGCCGGAGCGCGCCGGTAGAGCCGGCCGCGCGCCGGGCGGGATCCTACTCAGACTCCTGCTCAGACCACCGGCTGGTGCAGCAGCGTGTCGCCGGATAGATCCGCTGGATCGGCATACGCTTGCAGAGTATCCAGCGATTCCAGAACGCGCTCGAGGAGGCTGTCGGTCTGCGAAACCGTGGTCTTCAAAACGTCGATCGAGTGCGCCTGGGTCGTGAGGCGCTCATCCAGGGTGTTCATGGTTTTGGCGAGCAGTTGCTCCATGGCCGCGACGATTTCGGAGGTCGAGGGAACTTCCGCCAGTTTGGCAGTATGCTCTTCCAGGCGCGCCTCGATGTGGGTGAACCGCTCGGCATGGACCGACTCCCGGGCCGTCAGGCGGGCTTCCAGGCTCGCCAACGCGCTCTTCAAGTCCGCAGTGGCTGCCGGGTCCGAGGCGGCGCGCTCCTTTCGGGAGCTGGTCAAAGCGCCCGCGGCAATTCCCGCCAGGAAAATTGCAACGCGAGGAATGTAGGTAAGGACTCGTGACATGGGTAATTTCCTTATAGCGCTCTAGCTAAAGCGCTTTCAATCCTAAGCATGGATAGCAAGGTACTAGGTACGTACTCCCATTGCAGGCTACACATTATGCTGGCATTCTGTCCTAGGAACGGTCCTTTACGACTGGATATATAAGGCTGGCCTAGGGTTTGGAAGGTAGGGCCGCCGGCGGAAATCCAGTCGCCTATCCAATGCTTCTGGAATGCGATCTGCGCGGTCATGTGCTGTGGATGAGCGATGAGACGCGTGCGACACTCGGCGGGGCGGATAACCTGTTCGAAATGATCCAACACCTCGCGGGTGCCGCAGGATCGCCCCCCGTGTGCTTCTCCTGCGTTCTGAGGACTTCCGAACGGGCGATCATCAGCGTCCGCCGGGAAACGGGAACTGAGTACACGGAGATCCGCAATCTGCTGCGAGTGCACGGAAGGCTCTTGCGGCATTACTTTGATCTCCAGACCGTAGAACGTAACCTTTTTTATATCATACGCGGCCGTCGGCCAGGCCGTGGCAGCGGGCGCGCGGCCGTGCGCCAGATCGAACTGGACCGGCAGCGCCTGGGCCGCGAACTGCACACCGGAGTGGGCCAGATGCTGGCCGCCATCCGGCTTCAGCTGGAAATTGTGGCGTCTCAACTTACCAATCCGCCTGCCCCGGTGGCTACGGCGCTCGAGCATATCTCGACGCTGGCGAGCGATGCGCTGGGCCAGGTGCGCGACATCTCGCGCCGGCTGCACCCGCCCGAATGGCAGCGCCTGAGCCTTGAATCGGCGCTTCAGCAGCTTTGGAATATTAGTGGAATCCCTGAGAAATACCAGGTATCCTTGCGTATTCAGCCGCTGCCGCAGGAACCGGAGCTGGAAATCAAAGTTCTCATGTATCGCGCGGCCCAGGAGGCGCTTTCTAACCTGATCCGGCACGCGCGGGCCACCCGCATCGAAATGTCTCTGGAAGCCTCGGCCGGCCGGATAAAATTAACCATACAGGATAACGGTGTGGGGTTCGACGTCAACCGTATATTCTCCGCGCCAGCCAGCGTGGCTGCCGGAATTGGTCTGCGCTCCATCCGCGATCAGGCGGAGGTACTAGGAGGAAGACTCGCGATTTACAGCAGTACGGCTGGAACTATAGTGGAAGTCTCCGCCCCATTCACGGCGGAGGAACGGTGACGGCAGGCCGGGGAGAGAAAAGAAATGGAGACCCAACAGATCACAGCTATATTGGCGGATGACCACGCCATCGTTCGGCAAGGTATCGCCTCGCTGTGCGCGGCCAACGGTATCTCCGTCCTGGGGCAGTGCTCGGACGGCAACACGGCCCTGGAGATGATCCGCGAGCTCAAACCGGATTTTGGCATCCTGGATCTGCACATGCTCGGAATGTCGGGCGTGGAAGTAATTCGCAAGGTGCGGGCCGCCGGTCTCCCGGTCAAACTTATGATCCTCTCCATCAGCCGCGAAGAAAACACGGTCATGGAGGCGCTGCGGGCGGGCGCGGATGCGTACCTGCTGAAGGACGGGCCAGCGCGCCACCTCTTCGATGCCATTAACTACGTGCGCGACGGCGGCGTTTACGTGTCACCGCTGCTGCGCGGTGCGGGCCTCTTCGCCGGCCCCGAAAAGACCCTGTCCCCGGACCCGATGGCCACCCTCAGCCCGCGCGAGATGGAGGTCTTCTCTTATCTGGTGAAGGGGTTGCGGGCCAAGGACATCGCCGAACTCCTGGAGATCAGCCCCAAGACCGTGGATACTTATCGCGCCAGCCTGATGCGCAAGCTGAACGTGCACGATCTGGTGAGTCTGGTGAAGTTCGCGATCGAGAGGAACCTTACGAGCACTTCCTTCGACCACTGATCTCAACGATGGGCGCTCCCCGGAACTGGCGAGCTCGTTCGTAATCCTCGAGAGACTGGATCAGTTTGTCGACCGCAGACCTCCGTTCGTACAATCGTTCAAGAGCCCTCCACCGGATGGTGTCCATCGAAAGGAGACGAATCCGTTCTTCCGTGGCAGGCGCGGGGAGGGAAGTTGGCATGAGCTGCATCAGTTTTTTCCTATCCTATTATTCAGCGTTTCCCTGAAAATTTAGGATACGTATTATTCAACCCCGATTCAAGAGAAAATCTGATGAAAGTTAGGAATTCTCCGTATTATTTAGGAACATTATCCCGGCTTATCTCGTGTTACGATCAAAATATAGTGGCAGGATGGGGTGCCCTGGGTAAGTAAGTGTTTTCCTTACTTTCGTTTGTAGGATCTACTCCGTTTCGGCCTTTGAATCGGGCGTTTCCTCTATTTCAGTCAGAAGGTGACTCACTGGGATGGCCAAGCTGGGCGATTTCACCACCACGAGACGCGTGATCGGCTTATCCATCCTCGCGACCGCTATCGGGGTGGCGGGCGCTTTCGTGGCACTGGCGTTGTTGCGGCTGATCGGGCTGGTCACCAACCTCGCATTCTTCGGGCGGTGGAGCGCCGCGCTAGTCTCGCCGGCCGCCAACCGGCTGGGTTGGTGGGAAATCCTCGTTCCGGTGGCGGGCGCACTGGTGATCGGGCTGATGGCGCGGTACGGCTCCGAGCGCATACGCGGCCACGGCATACCGGAGGCGATCGAGGCGATCCTCATCAACGGCAGCAAAGTGGAGCCGCGGCTGGCCGTTCTCAAGCCCCTTTCGAGCGCCATATCCATCGGCACGGGCGGGCCTTTCGGCGCGGAGGGTCCTATTATCATGACCGGCGGCGCGATCGGGTCGATGATCGCCCAGCTTTTCCGCCTCTCCAGCGCCGAACGGCGCACGCTGCTGGTCGCGGGAGCGGCGGCGGGGATGTCGGCCACCTTCGCCGCGCCGGTCGCGGCCGCCCTGCTGGCTGTCGAGCTGCTGCTTTTCGAGTGGAAGCCGCGCAGTTTCATTCCGGTGGCGCTGGCCTCCGTGGCTGCCGCGGCGGCCCGGCGATACATCATTGGACTGGGACCGCTGTTCCCGGTAGCGGCGCATCCGGCCTTCATCGGCCCGCAGGGACTGGCGGGGTGCGTAGCGGTGGGGCTGCTGGCCGGCGCGCTCGCCGCGCTGCTCACCATCATGGTCTACGCCGCCGAAGACGCCTTTCGCCTGCTGCCGATCCACTGGATGTGGTGGCCCGCAGTGGGCGGCCTAGCCATTGGATTGGGTGGCCTAGTCTTCCCTCAGGCGCTGGGCGTGGGGTACGACACCATCGCCGCTTTGCTGCGGGGCGATGGAGCGCGCCACTTGATTCTCGGTGTTCTGCTGGTGAAGTCATCGATCTGGGCCATATCGCTGGGATCGGGAACTTCGGGCGGAGTGCTGGCCCCCCTGCTGATGATGGGAGGAGCGCTGGGTAGCCTGGAGGCCGGATTCTTGCCGTACGAAGGCGCGGGATTCTGGCCGCTGGTAAGCATGGGCGCCATCCTGGGCGGCACCATGCGTTCGCCGTTCACGGGCGTGATTTTCGCGCTGGAGCTGACCCACGACGTGAACATGCTACTGCCCCTGCTGCTGGCGGTGAGCCTGGCGCATGGTTTCACGGTGCTGACGCTGCGGCGCTCGATTCTCACCGAGAAGGTGGCCCGGCGCGGCTATCACCTGAGCCGGGAGTATGCCGTGGACCCCCTCGAAATCCAGTTCGTGCGCGAGGTGATGCACACCGACATCGTCGCGCTGCCCGCCTCCGTTACCTGCGCGGAAGCGGCCGCGGCGTTCGACGGCGACGGTGGCCGGCGGCGCAGCCAGTTGCTGTATCCGGTGGTCGATGAGTCGAAGTCCCTGGTGGGAGCGATCACGCAGCGCAAGCTGAGCGAGGCTCTGGCGAACTCCGGCCCGTCTGAACGGCCCATCGCGGAATTGGCGGAAACCCATCCCGTGGTGGGATATGCCGATGAGCCGCTTCGTGTGGTGGTCTACCGCATGGCCGAGACGGGGCGAACGCGCCTCCCGGTCGTCGAGAGCGCCGCGAACCCGAGACTGGTAGGCATGATATCGCTGAACGATCTGTTGCGCGCCCGCAGACGCGCGCTCGAGGAAGAGCGCCACCGCGAACGGGTTTTGCGCATTCACCTGCCGTTCAGGAGACGCCACGCGGCCGGCGAAGGTCCTGGCATGGGGTAAGCGGCGAGGAAGCTGCGGTTTTGACCATCGGTCACTCCAACCGGCCGTTGGAGCAGTTCATTCAGCTGCTCGAGGCGCACGGCGTGGAGGTGCTGGCGGACGTCCGCACAGTGCCTCGTTCGCGCCACAACCCCCAGTTCAACCGCGAAACGCTGCCCGGCGTCCTCGCAGCCGCCAACATCGAATACCGGCACATGCCCGGGTTGGGCGGTCTGAGGCACGCCCTTAAGGACTCGATCAACCGGGGATGGCAGAACCTCAGCTTCCGCGGTTTCGCCGACTACATGCAGACCGGCGCGTTCGAAGCAAGCCTGGATGAGTTGCTGAGCGTGAGCCGTACCCGCCGTGTGGCGCTGATGTGCGCGGAATCGGTGCCCTGGCGCTGCCACCGGTCGTTGATCGCGGATGCTCTGGTGGCGCGGGGAGTGCCGGTGCGGCATATAGCCAACGCGGCCAGAGCCAACCCGCACCGGCCGATGCCATTCGCCAGGATAGAGAGTGGGCGCGTGACGTACCCGGCGCCTTAATGCCGGATTTCACTACACGGGCTGGAGGGTTTTCCTCCACGAATTCCAAAAAAGACTTTACATTCCGTTATTCATCCAGCTAACTTTGGATTTGTACGTAGCTGCGCGTGTGCGGAAGCGGCACGGACAGCGTGAGGCTATACTATTGGGAACAAGTTGGTAATCAGACAAAACACAATGAATCACCTGCTCGAGCTGCCGCACAACCCGAGCGCGCGCTTCCCAAGGGCGGGGCGCCTGACCGGGAGCCTGGCGGCAGCGTTCCTCTTCATTTTTTGTTCTTACGGCGGCGCCCAGAGCCAGGCGGGTGCCCAGAGTCAGGCCGCGCCACCCGCTCAGCCCCCCGCGCCCGCCGCGAAGCGGGCTGAATACGTCGGCTCGGCGGTGTGCCAGGAGTGCCATGAGGATATCTCCAGCGCCTTTCAGACGAATCCGCACCACCTGGTGGAAACGAGCAAGAAATACAAGTTTCAAACCAAGGCCTGCGAATCGTGCCACGGTCCGGGCAGCATACATGCCGAAACGGCTTCGGCGGCCGATATCCAAAACCCGCTCAAGATGCGGGCTGGCCCGGCCGATGCGGTCTGTCTCGGCTGCCATCTGAACGAGCCCACGCATGTTGGGCGAATCAACAGCAGCCACGTCAAGAACCAGGTGGCCTGTGTGCAGTGTCACGCGATCCACAGAATCGGGCCGGAGGGCCCGGTGCCGCGCGCCACTCCCGACGTCAATACGCTATGCGCAAGCTGCCACCAGGATGTGTGGGCCAGCTTCCAGCGTCCCTACAAGCACCGGCTGCCGGAAGGCGAGATGTCCTGCGTGGATTGCCACAATCCCCACGGCGGGTTGACCGCGCGTTCCTTCCAGACGGCGCGGGCCAACGAGCCGGGGTGCTTTAATTGCCATACCGACCTGGCCGGTCCGTTCACCTATGAGCATCCGCCGGTGCGACTGGAAGGCTGTTCGTCCTGCCATGAGCCGCACGGGTCGGCCAACCCCAGGATGTTGACGCGCGCGCAGGTGGGCTTCGTGTGCATGGAATGCCACTCGAATCTGCCCACGCCCACGCTGCCCGCGAACGGAACTTTGGGCACGGTGGGTCCCGCTTTCCATAATTTGAGCGATCCGCGTTTCCGCAACTGCAACGTGTGCCACCAGAAGATACACGGGTCTTATATCAATCGGGCGCTACTCAGATGAGATATCTACTGGCTCTTTTCCTGATGGTACCGGCGCTGGCCCAGGAACCGCAGGCTCAGCCCCAACAACCGGCCGCGGTTCCGGCAACGGTGCAAGCTCCGGCGCCGGCTCCCGTGGCGCCCGTGACCGGGCAGGCGCCCCCATCGCCCGCGCCCTCGGGCAACGAGTGGTTTACCGGCAGCATCGACTTGGGATATCTCTTTGTGACGCAAGGGGGCAATTTTCAGGAATACCGCAGCGTCATCGACCAGTTGCAGCGGCCCGAGCTGCTGGGCCTGACTTTTACCATCACCGATCCCAAGAAGCGGCTCTTCGACCGCCTGGACGCGCAGGCCTACGGCTGGGGCAGCGAACTTTATAATTCGGCCCGGCTGGATATCCGCAAGCAGGGCGTGTACAACTTCACGGCGGAGTACCGCAACATGGCGTTCTTCGACGCCGTGCCGTCGTTCGCCAATTCCTTTGCGCCGGCCGGCTTCAACGAGCAGACCACCGACGAGCGGCGGCGCTCCACGTCGATCGACCTGGACCTGTTTCCGACCGGCCATGTCCGGCCGTTCCTCGGTTATTACCACAACTCCGGAAGCGGCGATGGGATCGAGACGTGGGTGGCCAGCGCCGACGATGAATTCGCCGTGCCTACATCGCTGCGAGACAGCACCGAGCATTACCGCGGCGGCGTGAGTTTTGAATTCCGCCGTTTCCACATCACCCTGGAGCAGGGCGGCACGACTTTCAAGGATAACGACGCGGTGAACTACAGCGGCGCGAACCCGGGCGACAGCAGCGCGCCGATTCTGGGCCAGACGGAGGTTCTCACCGGCCTCGAGCAGGCTTACGGGATCCGCGGCAGCAGCATCTACAACAAGGTCCTGTTCACGTCCAACCCGCTCCCCTGGCTGGATATCTACGGCCAGTTCCTCTACAGCGAACCGAAAGTCGACGTGCACTACAGCAACATAGCCAACGGCAACTTCGTCAACCTGGCCACGCTGCTGGTCTACAGCACGCAGAGCGACCTGGGGACGGGCGCGTCCAACCAGCCGCACGTCACCGCCAACGTGGGATTCGAGATGCGGCCTTTCAGGCGGCTGCGCATCATCGAAGCGTGGATGACGGACCGCATGCACGACGCGGCCTCGCCGTACGTGCTCGAAGACCTGTACCTTCAGAACCCGCAGACGCTGGCGTCCTCGACCGTGAACGCGCTGAACTACGCGCAGGTCGTCAATTACAACCAGAATCAGCTCGATATTATGTACGACCTGGGCAAATTCAGCTTGCGGGGCGGCTATCGCTACGTGTGGGGGGACTCGACCGTGCTGGCCGGACAGCTCAGCCAGACCGGCCTCTTGCAATCGGGCGCGCTGCGCCGCAACGTAGGCCTGGCGGGGTTGACCTACAAGGCATTTCAAAAGCTGACGGTGAACCTGGATTACGAGGGCGCTTCGAGCGATCACATCTATTTTCGGACCAGTCTCAACAACTACCAGCGGGGGAAGGTTCGGGCGCGCTACCAACTTGCGAATTCGCTTTCGCTGCAGGCGCGCTTCGAGGTGCTCGACAATCAGAACCCGGCGCCCGACATCCGCTACGATTTCCTGAGCCGCGATAATTCCCTGACATTCTTCTGGTCGCCGGCAAGCATGAAGCGCATCACCGTGACCGGCGAGTACGACCGCTCGACCGTGCACTCGGACATCGATTTTCTGCTGCTGCCGTTCTATGCGCCGGCCGTTTCGTCCTACCGCGCTAACGCGCATGCGGCCACCTCGGCCATCGATTTGGCCCTGCCCGGCTATTCGGGGATGGCTCCCAAGCTGACGGTGGGCGGCTCGCTGGTGGTCATGTCGGGCAGCCGGCCGACCCAGTTCTACCAACCTCTGGCGCGGCTTTCGCTTCCTCTCCAAAAGCACATATCCTGGAACACCGAGTGGCAATATTATGGGTACGCGGAGAATTTCTATCTTTATGAGGGGTTCCGCACGCACACGTTCCTGACGAGTCTGCGTTTCGTCAGGTAGTGCATCTCATCAGGTAAGAGGGAGGGAAGCCATGGGGAGGGTACTTTGGGCCGCCGTGGGGGCGCTCGGGGTGTGGAGCGCGGTGGCCGCCAGCATCGTGCCTGGCGACGCCCGGCGCGGCGAGGAATTGTTCAAAAGCGAGCAGTGCATTCAATGCCACAGCCTGAACGGCCGGGGCGGCAGCACGGCTCCGGACTTGGGGAAGACGTTCGACCGCAATTTCACACCGGCGGCGATGGCCAGCCTGATGTGGAACCATGCGCCGGTTATGTGGGCGGCCATGCGGAAGCAGGGCATCGTCAAGGCCGAGCTGAGCGCCGGCTCGGCGGCCGATCTGTTCGCCTACTTCGTCTCGGCGCGCTACTTCAATCAACCGGGCGACGCGGCGCGCGGCAAGCAGGATTTTACATCCAAGCACTGTGCCGAGTGCCACGGGATTGCCAATTCGAGCCTCTCGGGCGCGCCGCCGGTGGCGCGCTGGGAATCGCTGGCCGATCCGGTGGTGCTGGTGCAACAGATGTGGAATCACGGAGCGCGCATGCGCGAGGAGTTCGCCAAAAAGAAGCTGGCCTGGGCGCCGCTGACCGCCCAGGAGCTGACCGACATGCTGGTCTACCTGCAAAATCTGCCGGAGACCAGGGGCACCCCGCGCACCTTCAGCTTCACACCATCGGACGAAGGCCAGGCGCTGTTCCAATCCAAAGGATGCGCCGGCTGCCACATCGGAAAGATGGCGCTCGAAAACCGCCTGCACAACCAGTCGCTCACGGATATCGCCGTGGACATGTGGAACCACCAGCCGGAGATGAAGCAGCCGCCGCCCACGCTGTCGCAGGACGAGATGCGTCAGGTCATCGGCTACCTCTGGGTGCGGCAGTACTTCAGCGGCGGCGGGAACGCGGAGCACGGCAAGAAGGTCTTCGCGGAAGAGAAGTGCGCTATGTGCCACGAGAGCGCCGCGGGCGGCGCGCCCAACCTGGCCAAGGGCAAAGACGCCTATAACGACATCGCCATGGTCTCGGCGCTGTGGGATCATGGCCCGCGCATGCTGGAGCTGATGAACGAGCGGAAGCTGGCGTGGCCGCGCTTCACGGCGCAGCAGATGTCGGACCTGATCGCGTATCTGAACTCCCTGTAGTCCCGCCCGATGAGCGCGCTGGAGTTCTCCTTCATTGTGTTCGCGGTGTCCGCCGTGGCCGGCTTCCTGGGGTCGCTCACTGGATTGGGCGGCGGAGTGGTGGTGACTCCGGTGCTGACCCTCATGCTGGGCGTGGACCTGCACTACGCCATGGGCGCCACGCTGGTCTCGGTGATTGCCACCTCTTCCGGCGCGGCGGCGGCCTACGTCAAGGAAGGCTTTTCGAACGTGCGGGTGGGCATGTTTTTGGAGATCGCCACCACGGTCGGCGCGGTTGCCGGAGCCCATCTCACCCGCGTGGTGCCCGTCTCGGCGCTGGCTGTGATCTTCGGCCTAGTGCTGGCGTATTCGGCGTGGGTGTCGTGGCGCCCTCCCAAAGACGCTGACGGCAGCACACCTGATCCTCTGGCCACGCGATTGAAACTGGATGGGACTTATCCCGGCCCAGCGGGTCCCATCCGATATCGCGTCTCGCGCGTGAAGGAGGGTCTCTCGATGATGTTCGGCGCGGGGCTGCTCTCGGGGCTGCTGGGTATCGGCTCGGGCGCCGTGAAGGTGATCGCCATGGACCAGTTCATGCGCATCCCGTTCAAGGTCTCCACCGCCACCAGCAACTTCATGATCGGCGTCACGGCGGCGGCCAGCGCGGGAGTTTACCTGAGCCGCGGGTACATCCAACCGGCGCTGGCCATGCCGGTGATGCTGGGAGTGCTGGGCGGTTCGCTGGTGGGCGCCCGCCAACTGATGGGGGCCCGCACCCGCGTGCTGCGCGCGGTGTTCGCCGCGGTGGTGGGGCTGCTGGCCCTCGAGATGATCTATAACGGCCTCTCGGGAGGTCTGCGGTGACCGATCAGAAGCTCGAGGAGATTGTCGGCAAGCTCCTGCGCGCGGGAGTGTCGCTGGCCGCCGCGGTGGTGCTCACGGGCGGAATCTGGTACCTGGCGGTGAGCGGCGCGACACGCGTGGACTACCGGCATTTTTCTCCGCGGACGCACCGGTTGCTGTCGCTGGGGACGCTTCCGCCCTCCGAAGTGACGATACAGATCGGCCTGCTGCTCTTGATCGC
>Ga0326727_10026429_pt1 | contig 10763 bp, 9 predicted proteins | sample MB2enrmetagenome_FD_207643 | JGI IMG/M metagenome (GOLD analysis project Ga0326727, IMG submission 207643) | Lab enriched peat soil microbial communities from McLean, Ithaca, NY, United States - MB29MY | ecosystem: Environmental > Terrestrial > Soil > Wetlands > Peat | place: USA: New York... | reverse complement strand
CGTCTTTCGCGGGAGAGGTCAAGGCGCGAAGCGACGAGGGTGAGGGCGGCGCCCGCGGCACCACCCTCACCCGTCTCTCCACGCTCCCCGACCTCTCCCGCGAAGAGCGGCAGCGGTATAGGTGCCTCCCATGCACTACGTCTTCCAATTCGGCGTTGTCCTCGACAACCTGCCCCTCCTGCTGCACGGCGCGCTGCTCACCATCCGCCTGTCCGCCCTCGCCATGCTGTTCGGGCTGATCCTCGGCATCCTCGGCGCCGCTGTGTTGACCTCCGCCCCGCGCTGGGCATGCTTGCTTGTTCGTGCCTATGTCGAAATAATCCGCAACACGCCCTTTTTGATACAGCTTTTCATCATCTACTTTTCGCTCCCCGCGCTCGGCCTGCGCCTGCGCGCCGACGAGGCTGCCTTGCTCGGCATGAGCATCAACCTGGGCGCCTACGCCACCGAGATCGTGCGCGGCGGCATCGAGGCCATCCCCTTCGGCCAGATCGAAGCCGCCCGCGCGCTCGGCCTGCGCCGGCTGCCGATCTTCCGCTTCATCGTGCTGCGTCCGGCGCTGCGCATCGTCTACCCCGCACTGGTCAGCCAGTTCATCCTGCTGATGCTCGGCTCCTCGGTGGTATCATCGATCTCGGCAGTGGACCTGACCGCGATCACCAACACGCTGCAATCCACCACCTTCCGCGCCTTCGAATTCTATTTCGCTGCGACATTGATCTATCTGGTCATGGCGCTTGGCTTCCGCCTGCTCCTCGACGCGTTGGGCTGGCTGCTGCTGACGCGGCGCCCAGCGTGAAGGCACCACGATGAGAACCGGCCGATGAACCGCGGCTTCGGCTGGTCGGAGTTCCTGTTCATTCTGGGCGGCCTGCGCTGGACCATCCTGCTGTCGCTGGCGGCGATGACCGGCGGCGGCATCCTCGGCCTGGTCGTTGCCGTCCTGCGCACCGCGCCGCTCCGTCCGCTGCGCTGGCTCGCCCGCGGTTTCATCGAGCTGCTGCAAGGCACGCCGGTGCTGATGCAATTGTTCCTGACCTATTACGGTCTCGCCGTTGTGCTCGACCTGCGGATCGATCCGTGGCCGGCGGTGGTGCTGGCGTTGACCTTGAACGCCGCGGCGTTCCTGGGCGAGATCTGGCGCGGCGCGATCGAGGCGATCCCGCGCACCCAATGGGAGGCGGCGCAATCGCTGGCGCTGACCTACCCGCAACTGCTTGTCCTGGTCATCCTGCCGCAGGCGCTGCGCATCTCGATCCCCGCGACGGTGGGATTCCTGGTGCAGTTGATCAAATCCACCGCGATCGCCTCGCTGATCGGCTTCGTCGAGGTGACGCGCGCCGGCCAGTTGATGACCAGCGTCACATTCGATCCGATGACGATCTATCCGCTGGTGGCGCTGCTGTATTTCCTGATCTGCTGGCCGCTGTCGCTGGCCAGCTTCATGCTGGAACGCCGGTTGGCCGTCCGAAAGTAGGGCGGAAGAGCGCAGCGTCATCCACCGTTCCCGTGCCGCACGAAGTGGCGGATTACGCTGCGCTCTTCCGCCCTACGATCGGAGGCGCGGCCTGGCTGGGGCGGGAGGATTCGAACCTCCGTATGACGGAATCAAAATCCGTTGCCTTACCGCTTGGCGACGCCCCATCCGGCGCTGGGTGATAGGTCGCCCGACCGGACCCGTAAAGCCCGTCCCGTCACACAGCCCGCAACGCCCCACCCCAACACCACCAGCCAGGCCGAGCCACCGCCCGCGCCGCCGCCTCCGCCGCCGCCGCATCCGCGAACAGCCCGAAGCAGGTCGCACCCGACCCGCTCATCCGCGCCAGGAGACACCCAGGCACCCCCGCCAGCGCGGCCAATACCTCCCCGATCACCGGCTGCAAAGCGATCGCCGCCGGCTCCAGGTCATTGCGCAGCGCCGCCAGACCCCGCGCCATCGCCGCCGCATCGGGCCACGATCCCGGCAACACAGCCGCCTCGGAAAACCCACCCTGCCGGGCGCGAAAAACCGAAGCCGTCGCCAGCGATACCCCAGGATTGACCAGCACCATCCCACACGCGGGCAACTGCGGCGCCGGTGTCAGAACCTCCCCCACCCCACCCATGCGCGCGGCCCGGCCGCCCAGGCACACCGGCACATCCGCCCCCAGCGCCAACGCCATCGGCAGCGTCGCCGGCGGCACGCCCCACACCCGCGCCAGCAACCGCAGCGCCGCCGCCGCGTCGGCCGAACCTCCGCCAATCCCCGACGCGACCGGCAGATGCTTCTCCAGCGTGATCCGCGCGCCACCACACGGCCGCAACGCCCGCGCCGCACGCAGCACCAGATTGTCCGCCGCATCCCCCAAAGCCGCGCCAAACGGCCCCTCGACCGTCAGCCACAGCGCCTCGGCTGGCACCGCGCGCAGCCAATCCCCCACCGCCGGAAACACCGCCAGACTGTCGAGCAGGTGGTAGCCGTCCGCCCGCCGCCCGGTTAGGTGCAGATAGAGATTGACCTTCGCCGGCGCGAATTCACGGAGCGAAACCGCCGCCACGCGGCGTTACGGCGTGGTCGCCACGGCCGACTGACGGTTGCCGTTCAGCTTCGCCTCGAGCTTGGCGGCGTCCTCCGGCTCGGGATTCAGCGTCAATGCCCGGCGCCACTGGTAGGTCGCCTCCAGCTTGCGCCCGGCCGCCCAATAGGCGTCGCCCAGGTGGCCGTTGATCGTCGAATCCTGCGGCTCCAGCTCGACCGCCCGCTCCAGTGTCGATACTGCGCCCTTGGTGTCGCCCTCGCGCAACAGCACCCAGCCCAGGCTGTCGACGATGGCCCCGTCATTCGGCCGCTGCTGCGCCGCCTTGTCGATCATCTGCCGGGCCTCCGCCAGATGCCGGCCGCTGTCGGCCCAACTGTAGCCGAGGTAGTTCAGCACCGCCGGCTGGTCCGGCGCCAGTGCCAGCGCATGCTCGAAATCGGCCTGCGCCTTCGGCCATTGATGCGACCGGTCGTAGGCGATGCCGCGTGCGTAATACAGCGACCAGGCATCGCGGGCCGGCGTCTTCAGCCGATCGATCGCCCGATCATAGGCGGCGATCGCGTCGGTGTAGCGCTGCTTGATGCGCAGGATGTCGCCGATCTGCGCGTCCGGCAGTGAGCTGTTGGGGTAGTCGTGCGACAGCCGCGCCAGCTCGCGCAACGCCTCATCCGTGTGGCCCATCCGATCGTCCAGCAGCGCGCGCTGCAACCGCGCCGGCGCGCCCAACGCGTCGTCGTCCGCGATCGGCGCCAGCATCTGCAAGGCGAAGTCGGGATGATGCTGGCCCGACAGGATCTCCGCCGCCATCAGCCGCGCCGCGGTGAAGTCCGGCCGCAGATCGAGCGCAAAGCGCAGCAGCAGCATGGCGAAATCGCCGGCATCCTGCTGGCGCAGCGCCCCGGCGAGCGCCAGGTAGGCCTCGGCGATGCCATCGGTCGCCCGTGTCACCACCCGCTTGTGCGAGTCGGCGATCAGCCCGGGCAGCGCCAGCGACAGATAGGGTGCGTCCTGCGACAGTTGGTCCATCAGGCGCATCGCCTCGGCCTCATGCCCGCTGCGAACGTCCCAACTAGCGAGGATCTGCACCAGGCGCAGGTCGAGGCCGGGGAACTCGCTCTGCGCCAGGCGATAATAATGCCCCGCCTCCGCGTTGTTGCCGGCCAGGTCGAGGATCAGCGCCGCGTGCAGGGCGTAGGCGCCGCGAAAGCGCTGCCCCTCGATCAGCGGGGCCAGCGTGGCCACCCCGGCGTCGGGGTGTCCGGCGCCGGTCTGCGCCCACGCCACCAGCAGCGGCTGCAACAACTGGGTCAGGCCCTGCCGCGGCAGGGCGCGAAACCGCTGCTCGGCCGCCGCCCAGTTGCCGGCGCGGGCCTCGGTGTCGCCGAGCAGAAGCTGCGCCGCCTGGTTGTCCGGCAACTGCCGGGCCAACTGCACCGCTTCCTGCCGGCCGGCCAGGGCGCAGGCCAGGAAGGCCTGCTGGGCCAGCTCCGGGTTGGTCGGATCGGCGGCCAACGCGCGCAGATACCAGGTTGCCGCCTCGGACGGGTCGGCTTCGCCCATGGCGAACTGGCCATCGAGGAATGCGCCGAACGACCCGGCTTCGCGGTCGTCCCCGCGGCGGGTTGCAACGCTGGTTGAGGGGTCCGCTGCGGCGCAGGCGGACAACAGGGTGAGCGCCAGGAGCACAGCGCGCTGTATACGGGATATCGTCATCCGCACACTGTATCAGGCCGGAACCCGCCCTGTCATGCGAGTCCGCACGGGTTGCCGCACCGTAATCTTGGAAGACCCGCCCGCGACCTTTACCTCTCCTTCTGGGCTACGGGAGTCCCACAAGTGCGGAACGATTTGCCAGCATCCAACCCTGCACCATGGCATCGAGCCTCTTGAGGCCTCGAGCCATGGTCTTTGGTCCGGCGGGCTTGTATCCCTTTGAGGTGTAGCCGGACCATCCGCCCAGCCGTGCGGCAATCCAGGCGTACCAGGCCAGCGAGGCAGGATCGTACGGATTCTTCAGTTTTTCCGTTCGCCCCTCCAACGAGGTGCTTATCGCTTGCAGTGCCGGCGCCTCGATCGGGTTCGCGACGTCGGCCAGCGCCTGTCCGGTGTTGCCGTCGCGGCCAATCACCAGTTGCATCACCCGGATCGCGGCAAGCAGCGCCACGATGACCAGTTTCAATAGAGTGCCTGGGGTGGCGATCTGTGAGGTCTCCACGTCCACGCCATCGGTCTTCATCGTGCGGAACACCTGCTCGATGATCCAGCGTAGCCGGTACCAGCCGACGACGCGCATCGCCTCTGCTGCGCTGTCGACCGCATGCGTCGTCAACAGGCACCAATGCACGCGCTGATCGGAATCCTCCGGCGGCTGATCCTCGGGTCGAGCTCCAGGACAAACCTCCCGCACATCCACCACGCGCAGGCTCAGCGACGCCGGCAGATCCTTGTCGGCTGGGCAAGGCCGCTTCACCATCACCTCACCGTAGCGCACCGCCACCACGGCGGACCGCGCGGCGCGCGGCGCGGCGCCGTGCTTCGCCGGCACCTGGATCGTGTGGTGCGTCACCGCCGACCACGCGGCACACCGCTCGAACAGTTTCTCCTTGTCGGCGAGCGTGCGGTTCTGCGCGGCACGTACCAGCAGGTGCACATTGTCCGGCCGGCGAGCGAACTGGTCATAGATGTCCCCCTCGCGGTCCTCCACCATGGTGATCATCGCCGCCTCGCCCAGCACCTCACCGGCGGTCTCTGCCCCTGCCAGCCACCGGCGCGACTCCTTCTCGTCGGCCGAGCGCTTCTTGCGGTCCTCGGCCTTACCCGCGATGCGGTTGATCACCTCGGCGCCGACCACGCCAATCAGCCCACCCTGATCCGCGTCCACCGCGATGACCGGATGCAGCAGCACACCAATATCCTCGCCATTGCCTACTGTGCCGAAGCCGCGCTTGCGCCCGGTGTGGGTGGCATAATTCAGCTCCGAGGTGTCAGAGATCGCCAGCACGTGCCGTCCGGCCGCGCGCGCGGCGGTCTGCCGGCTGGCATGCACCAGCATCTCGTGCATGCTCACTGCCTCGTGGTCGAGAAAGCGGTGGAACCGGCGGGCCTGGTTGCGGCCCTCGGCCAGCGCGTGCACGCACATGGTCCGACGCTTCTGCATCGCCGTCAGCAGGAGATCGCCGACTTCGGCACGACGGTGGTGGCCAAAGTGGCCAAGTTGCGGCTGGTCCATGCGAATCGGCTCCTTCCGGTGCAGGTGCGAGCGAATCGCATGTCCGCGCCGTTGGGAAGGGCGGACGGCGGCGCTCAGGCGCAGGCGCCGCCGCGTGCAAACCAGCGCAACCGGCCCCGATTGCTGATCCAGACTCGACCCCCCTTAAACCCGCAGATCAGGACTCAGGAAATTCGTTCCGCATTTGTGGCACCGCCGTAGCCCAGGGGGGAGAGGTAAGGTCAGGCCGCGACGCCGGCCATAATGCGAGCTGCTGCTGCCGGCGCGCCGCACTTGCCCCGGCGGTCGCGCGTCTCTATCTCACCCGGTTACGCAGCAGGAGATACCACAATGGCCTACAGGGTCGCGGTCGTCGGCGCCACCGGGGCGGTCGGGCGCGAAATGCTGAAAACCCTGGCCGAGCGCCGCTTCCCGGCCTCCGAGGTCGTCGCCCTCGCCTCCGGCCGCTCCACCGGCTCCGAGGTCTCCTTCGGCGACAAGCAGGTGCTCAAGGTGAAGAACCTGGAGACCTTCGATTTCCACGGCTGGGACATCGGCCTGTTCAGCCCGGGCGCCACCGTCTCGGCGGTGCATGCGCCGCGCGCCGCCGCCGCCGGCTGCGTCGTGATCGACAACACCAGCCAGTTCCGCATGGACCACGACGTGCCGCTGGTGGTCCCCGAGGTCAACCCGCACGCGCTGGCGAAGTTCGCCCGCCGCAACATCATCGCCAACCCGAACTGCTCGACGATCCAGATGGTGGTGGCGCTGAAGCCGCTGCACGACAAGTTCAAGATCAGGCGCGTGGTGGTCTCGACCTATCAGTCCGTCTCGGGTGCGGGGAAGGAGGCGATGGACGAGCTCTACGCCCACACCAAGTCGGTGTTCGTGCACGAGCAGGGCCCGCCGCAGCAGTTCACCAAGGAGATCGCCTTCAACTGCATCCCGCACATCGACAAGTTCATGGAGGACGGGTCGACCAAGGAGGAGTGGAAGATGGCGGTCGAGACCCGGAAGATCCTCGACCCCGACATCCTGGTGCACGCCACCTGCGTGCGCGTGCCGGTGTTCATCGGCCACGGCGAGGCGGTGACGATCGAGTGCGAGCGGCCGGTCTCGGTGAACGAGGCGCGCGCTGTGCTGCGCGAGTTCGACGGCATCGAGGTGGTCGATCATCGCCAGGACGGCGGCTACACCACGCCGCTGGAGTGCGCCGGGGAGGACGCGGTGTTCGTCAGCCGCATCCGCAAGGACCCGACGGTGGCCAATGGGCTGTCGTTCTGGTGCGTGTCGGACAATCTGCGCAAGGGGGCGGCGCTGAACGCGGTGCAGATCGCCGAGACGCTGGTGGCGCAGGGGCTGCTGGCGAAGCGGGCCGCCTAGGACGGCGGCCGGGACAGGCAAGATCAGGACCTTTACGCGTCGGCCGGCCCGCCACCTCCCCGTTCAATCGGCGTCAATGACCTGACGAAACGCGCTGATGGCGCCGGACAGTTCGGCCGCCAGGCGGTCGGCTGCCTCGATCGCGGGTTTGGCACGGTCGGGCCTGAAACTGTCGTAGGCGCGCACCGCCCGATTGCGAAACTGCCGCGTTTCGTCCGCTGCCTCGGCGAGATCGGGCGGCAGTATCGCCGGCCGAGCCGGCAGCGTGGTGGCAACGCGTTGGATCAGGTCGGCATGCCAACTCTCGCCAGTTGGCAGCGCCTCGCCGAGCATTCGGAGGACCCGTGTCAGTGCGTTCTCCAGCGAGGTATGGCCGGACTGCATGGCATGCATGAATGCCATCTGCATCGTGTAGCCGGCCAGGTCGTCGGCCGTGAAAGACGGGTCGGTGGCGATCTGCGCGGCGCGCGAGAAATGGGTGACGGCCGATTCCGTGTCACGTTCAATCTCGATCCACCGCTCGTCACTCACCCAGCACCTCCGCCTTGGGGCGCACCAGGGCCAGGAAATCCTCCGAGCACCAGGCCGACGCCATCACGTCGGGCGTAAGTCGCCGCTGCCAGCAGGCCCGCTCCGCAAAGGTCCAGGCGGCCGATTGCCGCTCCGGCGGAAACTCGACCAGGATATCGACGTCGCTGTCGTAACGCATCTCGCCGCGCGCCGCTGACCCGAACAGCAGGAAGCGCCCGCCATGGGCGCGCGCGTAGGCCGCCAGCGCGTCGCGCAGCTCCACCACCGCGCGTTGCCGCCGCGTGGCCTCCGCTGCCTTCCGATCTGCCAGGGTCACGATCCGGTCCATGGCCGCACTATCTGCCCTCGACTGCCGCGGGCCAAGCGGTATGAGGCGCGTGGTCAGGGCGATCAGCCAACGCGAAACAACTTTAACGTGTGCGCCATCGTATCTTATGGTTGTAGCATCGCTCCGCCTAAGCCTCGCCACGATTCCGTTGCAAAATCCTGTGGGGCAAGTCGCGAATCGGGGGGCGAGTCGCAAAATGCCAACCAGGCGACGCGAGTCACCTACCGGCGTGCCCCCCGATGAATTGTTGCGCCAGCCGTCCGGAGTCCGATGATCCAGCCACCCACCCCACCGCCACCGCAGCACAAGCGCCTGGCGCGTCCCGCCGACGCCTCCGCAACGCGGCCGGAGCGTCGTTTCTCGGGCATACCGATCTCCCCCGGCGTCGCCATCGGCCCCGTTTTCACCGCCTCCGAGCCCAAGGTCGAGGTGACGCGCCACAAGATCCAGGCCGCCGACACCGCCGCCGAGGGCGCGCGCCTCGATGCGGCCATCACCCAGTCGCGCCGGCAGTTGGTGAAGCTGCGCGCCCGCCTCGGCATCCTGCCGGAGGAAAGCCAGCAGGAAATCGCGCCGCTGATCGATGCCTATATCCGCATGATCGGCCCGTCGCGCCTGGTCCGCGGCGTGCGGCGGCGCATTGATGAGCTGTTGCTGAACGCCGAATCCGCCGTCGTCGAGGAGGCCGAGGCGATCGCCGCCGCCATCCAGGCGCAGACCGAGCCCGGCATGACGGCGGAGGACCGCGCCGGCCTGACCCGCCGCGCCGACGAGGTGCGCGAGATCGGCCGTCGGTTGGTGCGCAACCTGACCCGCGCACCGTTCCGCAGCTTCGCCGGCCTGCCCGAGGGCGCCGTGCTGGTCAGCGAGGCGCTGCGTCCGGCCGATGCGGCGCTGCTCGACCCCGCGCGCGTCGCCGGCGTCGCGGCGGAGGAGGGCGGGGCCGACGGCCACACCGGGGTGATGCTGCGCGCGCTCGGCGTGCCCGCGGTGCTGGGCGCCGCCGGGCTGGCTCATGCCACGCGCCCCGGCGATGTGGTGGTGATCGATGGCGCCGCCGGCGCGGTGGTGCTCAACCCGACGCTGGCAACGCTCGCCGCCGCCCGTCGCGCGGTCACCGCCTTTGCCCGCGAACGTCAGCGCTACGCCCGTCTGCGCCGGCTGCCGGCGGTGACCCAGGACGGCGCCGCGATCGAGCTCGCCGCCAACCTGGAGCTGCCGATCGAGCTGTCGCAGATCGCCCAGTCCGGCGCGCACGGCATCGGGCTGCTGCGCTCCGAATTCCTGTTCATGAACCGCGAGACCGTGCCCGACGAGGACACCCAGACCGAGAGCTATCGCAGCATCGTCGACGCCATGGCAGGCGATCCGGTCACCATCCGCACGCTCGACTGGGGCGGCGAGAAGGAGATCGAGGCGCTGTCGGCGGCGGGCATCGTGCCCGACGTGGCCGACACCAATCCCGCCCTCGGCCTGCGCGGCATTCGCCTGCTGCTGCGCCGGCCGGAGCTGTTCGAGACGCAGCTCGCCGCCATCCTGCGCGCCGCCAGCGCCGGGCCGGTGCGCGTGCTGTTGCCGATGGTGACGACGGTGGCGGAGGTGCGCGCGGCGCGCGAAACATACGAACGTGTGGCCAGGCGGCTGCGACGGCGCGGCGACCGGGTGCCGGAGCGGCTGCCGCCGCTGGGGATCATGATCGAGACCCCGGGGGCCGCGCTGTCGGCCGATGCGCTGGCGCTGGAGGCGGATTTCTTCGCCATCGGCACCAACGACCTGACGGCCTACACGCTGGCGGTCGATCGCGGCGAGAGCGACCTGGCCAGCCTGTATGACCCGTTGCATCCCGCCGTGCTGCGCTTGGTGCAGTTCGCCACCGAGGCGGCGCTGCGGCTGCACAAGCCGGTCAGCGTGTGCGGTGAGATGGCCGGCAACGCACGTCTGACGCCGCTGCTGCTGGGCCTCGGGCTGCGCAGCTTCAGCATGAATGCCGCCGCCGTGCCGCGGGTCAAGCAGGTGGTGCGCGCGGTGGACATCGAGGCCTGCACCCGCCTGGCGCGGCGGGTGATGGAGCAGTCGGATGCGGCGGTGATCGCCGAGATGGTGGAGGGCTTTGTGGCGCGGCCGGCGGAGTGACGCCGAGATCTGACCGCCCGGCACGTGGTGCTCGGGCGGCACGCGTCAGGCGGCGCTGGTGATACGGGCGGACCTCTTTACGCGCGTCTAAGCCGCAAGCGGTCCGTCAGTTGGCGGAGATGATCGAGCATGTGGCGAGGGATGGCATCGCCGCGGATCGACGCGACATCCTCGGCCGGTGCGAACATTGCCGCGACGCTGGCGTGGACGTTGTTTTCGACCTCGGTATATTCCGCTGCAACGGCGATCGGGCCGGATGTGGCGTGGCGTTCATGCTCGACCGCCGGTGAGGCCGTAGCTGGGGCGCCGTCGCCTCGGACCGCGTCGGGTCCGTCAGCGTCGGCGACGGCAGCGGCTTGTTCGAACGAGGTGTCGGCGGACGGGTTGGGGCGGGTCGAGTCGCAAGCGCCAGCCTCGTGGCCGGCACGGTCGAGGTGGTCGGATCCAGCGCTGACGACTTCAGTCTCCCTGGTCTTCGGCTCCGTAACGCCAACCTCTTCGAAGTCTCTCTCGCCCCCCTGGCCGTCCGTGGTGACCACGTCGGTCCCGTCGGACGCTTTCAACTCGATCACTGTGACCGCAAGAGCGGTGGACTCGAGCGCTGTGGCCTCAAGCGCCGGCATCTCAAGGTCTGCGTCCCCGAGGCCCATTTCCCGGAAGT
>Ga0326727_10026428_pt1 | contig 10763 bp, 11 predicted proteins | sample MB2enrmetagenome_FD_207643 | JGI IMG/M metagenome (GOLD analysis project Ga0326727, IMG submission 207643) | Lab enriched peat soil microbial communities from McLean, Ithaca, NY, United States - MB29MY | ecosystem: Environmental > Terrestrial > Soil > Wetlands > Peat | place: USA: New York... | reverse complement strand
ATGGACTTATAGAGTTAAAATCTTTGACAGAACCCACGTACACCAAAAAGATGTTAAAAATGAAGGTCGATCCGACTATGTGTATGAAAACAAAGGCGAGATTGAAAAAATGGATGAAAATCCATCGCGCTTTTCGGCAGAAAATGCACGGATTAGGCGATAAAAGTCGCCAAGCCAGCCGGCTTTTTGCCGAAAAGTCACACGTTGCACGCCATTCGCGCCGAAATCAGAAGGCCGCTGAAGGGAAGACAATGTCACATAGTAGATTGCCGGCTTATCAAGAAAGGCAGGAAGCCGATGGCAAAGACAACGGCTTGTTACAGAGGGAGAGGCACACCTTACCCCTGCGTCATGGGCAGCCGTAGACGCCGGCAGGGGCGGCTACGCCGCAACCTTTCCTCGCGAGGTGTGTGGAGGCAAAGGGGCACTAGCCGGAGCGATGGGTGCTGCATAATTTGAACGTGGCGCCGCCATATTGGCGGCTCAATGCCGGCTGGAAGCCGGCGCTACATCGGATATTAGGACACTACCAACTTCCGCGGAAGCGCACTTTGTAGTGTATACTTACAGAATTAGGCGGCTTATGGCTGACCAGGATTGCGGGGAGGAACATAGATGAGCACACAAGGGCGGCGGGTTCTGCCTGCCTTACTGATTGTTGCAACCCTGGGCATGGGGATCCTGATCGGCACCGTGGTTTCTCACGGCGTGCGCGCGGCCAAAAGCAATCCGCTCGCTGCGGATGCCAAGCCCCTAACGATGCCCTCCCCGGTCGAACTCTCCAACTCTTTCGCGCAAATTGCGGAGAGAATTGAAGACTCTGTCGTCAACATCAACACCGAAACCACCGTGCGCATCAGCCGCCGCCAGTTCCACTCTCCCGAAGATTCCCCCTTGAACGATTTTTTTGATCACTTCTTTCAAGGCAACCCCGGTTCGCCCCTCGGCGAAGGTGGGGATTTCCACCAACAAAGCCTTGGCTCGGGTGTGATCCTTGATAAAAACGGATTTATCCTCACCAACTATCATGTGATCACGCAGAGCGAGGAAGATAAGCCGGTGGACCGAATCAACGTTCAGTTGCACGGCGACGATGTCACCAAGTACAAGGCCAAGATCATCGGTGCCGATAAGTGGACGGACCTCGCCGTCATCAAGATTGACGTCGACAAGCCGCTCCACGCTGCCGATCTCGGCGATTCCGACGCCATGCGCGTGGGGGACTGGGTGTTGGCGGTGGGGAGTCCCTTCGGCCTCGATTCCACGGTGACGGCAGGCATCGTCAGTGCCAAGGGCCGCGACATCGAGGGCGGAACCGAGGGCCAGTTCAAGCGCTTCATCCAAACTGACGCGGCCATCAATCCCGGCAACAGTGGCGGGCCGCTGGTGAACCTGGGGAGCCAGGTGATCGGCATCAACACCGCCATCGCCACGCGCCGGGGTAGTTACGACGGCGTGGGTTTTGCCATTCCTTCCAACACCGCCCGCAAAGTCTACAATTCTCTGGTGACCAGTGGCGCCGTCAAGCGGGGCGCCATCGGCGTGCAGTTCCGGGGGCAGACCAACCCTACGCTGTTGCGCAGCTTTGGCACCGATCACGGCATCGTGGTCGAGAACGTTCAGGCCGACAGCCCTGCCGACCACGCGGGTCTGAAACGGGGGGACGTGATCCTGAGCGTCAACGGTCAACCCGTACACAGCGGTGACGAACTCGTCGCCATCGTTTCCGACACCGACATCGGCAGGAAGTTGCATGTGGAATATCTGCGGGACGGCAAGCAGGCTACGGCCGATGTGGAAGTTGCGGACCGCAACAAGATCATTGGTGAAAATCGCCCCAGCGCCGATGAGGAAGGTAACGGGGAACCCGGCCCGCAAGGCACCGGAGTTATCGGCCTGGCGGTAAAGAACCTTACCCACGACCAGTTTCAGGATCTCTCCTCGCAACTTCACCTCGACTCGAAACAGGGGGTGCTGGTGGTGGACGTTCAGGGGGATAGCTTTGCAGCCGACCTGGGTGTGGTGGTCGGAGACATCATCCTCAGTGTCAATCGCCACGCGGTCGCCTCTGTCGACGACTACAACAAACTGCAAGCCCAGCTAAAATCCGGCAATGATGTGGTTCTGCTGATCGCACGCCACAGTGGCCCGCGAAGCTTCACAACACTCTTCCTGGCGGACCGGCTGCCTTAGGAAGGGAGAAAGGAGTGGTTTGAATTTCGATGGCCATAAATCTCGCGGCCTCCCGGTCGTCCTGATGGTGAGCGTTTGTCTGGCCGCATTTTCTCTCCATGCAGCGCAAACCTCGACACCCTCAACCGCCACGGCCCCCGGACCCCGGAAGACTGCAACTGCCACTCACCCGGCGACGGCGCGCTCCGCCAACAAACGGCCCACGAAGCATACTCACCCTCACACCGCCGCAAAGAGCGTGGGCACGGCCCACTCCACAAACACCCCAGCCTCCGCGAAGAAGCCGGCCATGCACGCCACCGTATCGCACGCGGCAAAGCGCCCGGCGAGCCATCCCTCATCCGCGAGCTCCGGGCGGACGAGAACCGCCGCGCACAATGCCAAGGCGCGGAACAGAAATCCACGCACTCTCACTGGCGCGCAACGCTTGGCGCGTCTTCACCTGGCGCCCGAACGCGTCGAGGAAATCCAGCAGGCCCTCCAGCGCGAGGGCTACCTCGAGGGCGAGCCTAACGGGGAGTGGGACGCCCGTACCCGCGCGGCAATGTTGCGCTACCAGACGGACCACGGCTTTCCGGCTACCGGCTTGCCGGAAGCCAAATCGCTTATGAAGCTCGGCTTGGGCTCGCACCCTCTGCCGCCTGATCTCGACCCCAGCCTGGCCCACGCCACCACCCCCGAGGTTGGCAAGGGCGATTCCTCGACTCAACAGATCAATCCCCGGACTTCCCCTGAAGCCGTACCGCAATAGCAGAGATAAGCCCATTTTTACTTCAAGACGATGGCTTGCCAGGCCTTGCCGTGGAGGGCCTGGTCGAAGTGGATCCTACGTATCAATCTGCGCGCGTTGCAGCTTGTCGCTGTAATCCACGGAAATGGACTTCCACTCCGAGTAGAAATCGAGTGCCGCGGTGGCTGCTTCGCGGTGACCGTTGCCGGTTTGTTTGGCGCCGCCGAAGGGCAGGTGGGTTTCGGCGCCGATGGTGGGAGCGTTCACGTAGAAAATGCCGGTTTCCATGTCACGCATGGCCTTAAAGGCGTTGTTCACGTTGCGGGTATATATTGACGCAGAGAGTCCGTACACGACGTTGTTGGCGATTTCAATGGCCTGGTCGAAGTCGTCGCAGGGAAGGACGGAGACCACCGGGCCGAAGATTTCCTCCTGCGCAATCCGCATCTTGGGTTCGCAGTCGCCAAAAACCGTGGGCGCATAAAACCAACCGTGGTCGTAATCGCCGCCCGTCAGGCGCTCACCGCCGCAGAGAAGTTTGGCGCCCTCATTCTTTCCCACTTCGACGTAGGATTCCACGGTCTCCCTCTGAGCTTCGTTGATGAGCGGCCCCATCTGCACCGCAGGATCCGTCCCGTTGCCCACCTTGAGGGCCCGCGCGCGCACAACGAAGCGGTCGACGAACTCCTTGTAGACGGTTTTGTGCACGACCAAGCGGCTCGAGGCCGTGCAACGCTGGCCGCTCGTACCGAAGCCCCCCCAGACGGCGCCTTCGATGGCCAGATCCAGGTTCGCGTCCTCCATCACCATGATCACATTCTTGCCACCCATTTCGAGGCAACAGTGCTTGAAGCTCGCGGCGCAGGCTTCGGAAACTTTGCGCCCTACCGCCGTCGAGCCCGTGAAGGAAACCACCCGCACGTCGTTGTGACTCAGCAGGTGGTTGCCGACATCTCCACCTGTGCCCGTCACCAGGTTCACCACCCCGCGCGGCACGCCTGCTTCCTCCAGAATCTTCACCAGATTGTGGGCGGAAAGCGGCGCGTCGGTGGCGGGCTTCAGCACGACGGTATTTCCACAGATCAGCGCCGGCATGATCTTCCAGGAAGGAATGGCCATGGGGAAATTCCAGGGGGTGATCAGCCCACACACGCCGATCGGACTGCGCACCGTCATGCAAAACTTGTTGGGCAGCTCACTGGTAGTGGTCTGCCCGAACAGCCGCCGCCCCTCGCCGGCCATGTATAACGTCATGTCGATGGCTTCCTGCACATCGCCGCGGGTTTCTTCCAGCACCTTGCCCATCTCCCGGGTCATGGCTTCGGCCAGCGCCTCCTTGCGATCCATCAGCAACGACGCGGCGCGATACAGAATCTCGCCTCGTTTGGGCGGCGGCGTGTTCTTCCATGCGGGATACGCCTGCTTGGCTGCGGCGACAGCTTAATCCACGTCCTGTGGAGTGGATTTCTGGAAGACCCCCAGTAGCTCACTCCGATTGGCCGGGTTCAGGTTCTCGTACGTCCGGCCATTGGATGTAGCCACCCACTCCCCGTTGATGAAGTTCGTGAAGATTCTTGGCATCGCCATGGCGAGGATACCCCCTGACTACGCCGGGGCAATAGGGCTGCCCAGCGCGAGCGAATGATGCAGGATCGAAAGCAAAGGGGCCTGAATATAGCAAACGCCGGCCAGCGTTTCAAGGGAGCCAGCCCGTCTCACACCTGCTAGGCAGGATAGCAAAAGGAGCTGGAGGCTTGTAGAATGCTCCTACACACATTGCGGGGGATCCGAAACAGGGAGTTGGATATGAACCACACACGGCGGGATTTTGCCTCGCGCTTAGGATTGCTGTCAGTCGGGACTATGGGCGGAAAAGTGTTTGCAAGCATTGCCAGAGTGCTGCCAGGAGCCGCCGTGCAGGAGCCTGACCACGCTCATCAGCTCCATTGTGCGGCAGGAAGTCGCCTCCCAAAATCTCGAAATCGTCAAGGCCATCTTCAGTGTGACGAGAGGCCAAGTGAGACGGCTCGCGCCCTAAGGACGCATTGCATGTTAGGGCACTCCGTTGTACATTACCCCGCGGCTGTCAATGATCCCCAATTTCCAGAGGGTAGGTAACAGAGGAGATAGTCATGCGCACAGGTACCCGATTTTCCCCATCTTTTATCGTGAGACTGCTGATGTTCGGGGCAGTACTTTCAGGCTTGATACTGTCGGCGCCATGGAGCCGGGCGCAGGGTCTGGTGAGCAGTGATCTTTACCGCTTCCGGGCCGTGGGCCAGGTGGCGCTTTCGCCGGACAACCATCGGGTCGCTTACACCGTGACCATGCATGACCGGCCCGGGCGGCCTTATTCCCAGACTTGGATCATGGACCTTTCCACCGCGGCATCCGTCCGTATGGGCGGCGAAAAGGAAGCAAGCTCCAACCCCCTCTGGTCGCCGGACGGCAAGTGGCTGTGCTACTCGGGCGGCGAAGGTGACAAATCCGGGCTATGGGTGGCGCATGCCGATGGCTCCGGGGCAACGTTTCTGGCTCCGAAGAAGGGCACCAACTCACCTTTGCCCGAACAGGGTGAAAGCGTCACCTGGTCGCCGGACAGCGAGCAGATTGCCTTCGTTTCCGCGACTCCGGGCCCCGAGACGGCCGAGGCGAGCGGCGATCCGATGGTGATCACGCGCTACCTCTATAAGCCCACAGCGAGTGAAGGCCTCTCGCACTTCAATGACAATCGCCGTCTTCACATCTTCACCGTCGATGTTGCCACTCACCAGGTGCGCCAGCTCACCGAGGGCACGAACGACGAGCATTCCATTGACTGGTCACCCGACGGCAAGGAAATCCTCTTCGCCTCGAATCACGAGCCCAACGCGGATGAGTTTTTTAACTACGACATCTTTGCTTTGAAGGTGGCGGACGGCAGTGTGCGCCGCCTGACGGCGACGGAAAGTTTGGAATCTGCTCCGCGCTGGTCACCCGACGGAAAACGGATCATCTACTCGGGTCACCGGCGCGGCCTGACCGATCGCGAAACCAACATGGAAGACCCGCACGTGTGGCTGATGGATGCCGATGGATCGCGCCAGCACGAGGTGAGCGGGATGATCGACAACCGCCAAAGCTTCCCCGTCTGGTCGCCGGAAGGGAACGCGGTCTATTTCACTGTGCAGGAGCGGGGCAGCGTTCACCTGGTGCGCCTGCCCATTTCCGGCTCCGGTTCAGCAGGCCAGCCGCAAAAGGTGGTGAATGAGCCGGGCACGGTCACGAGTATTTCTGTGGGCCGCGATGGTCTTGTGGCCTATGCGCTCTCGACCCCGCAGGACATGTCGGAGCTTTATTTGAAGACGGGAAGCGGCACGCCGCGGCGTTTGACCGATTTGAATGCCGACGTCCTCCGGGGCAAGCCCCTCGGCGCCGTGGAGTCCTTCACTTTCATCAGCAACGACAACAAGTATGAAGTGGAAGCCTTTCTGACCAAGCCGGCGGGGCTCACGGAGGGAATGCCGGACATGGCGGCAGCGCCCAAGCACCCGCTCATCGTGAACCTGCATGGTGGTCCGCACGGCCAGAACGGTCCGGCCTTTGCTTTTAAAGACCAGGTCTACGCTTCGCATGGCTGGGCGACGCTTCATGTGAATTACCGTGGATCTACCGGCTACGGCCAAAAGTTTGCCGACGCGGTTTTCGGGGACCAGAACGGGAACGAAGCCCAGGACGTCCTGTACGCGGTCAGCGCCGCGGTGCGCCGCTACCTTTGGCTCGATCGTGAGCGCATGGGGCTCGAGGGAGTGAGCTACGGTGGTCAGCTTAGTGACTGGCTGATTACCCAGACCAACGAGTTCAAGGCGGCCATCCCCATCGCCGGCATCTGCAACTTGATCAGCTATAACTATATGACGTATTACAATCAGTATGAAGAAATGGAATTCGGGCAGTTCCTCCACCAGGGGAACTGGATGGATTTCGCCTGGCAGCGCTCCGCCATCAAGTACGTGGCCAACGTCCACACGCCCACTCTGCTCATGCACGGGGAAAACGATCCCGATGTGCCCATCGCGGAGGCGGAACAGTATTACATTGCCCTCAAGGATGTGGGTGTCGAGACCGTCTTTGTTCGTTACCCGCGCGAGGGGCATGGCCTGGCCGAAACCCAGCACCAAGTGGATTCCACCGACCGCTGCATCGCCTGGTATGAAAAACACTTCCCGCGGCCCGGCGCCGAAGGGGTTACGAACGTGCAGCCGTAGTCCCGTCCGATTGTCCCGAGTTGGAAGTTGGTAGCCACGGACAGTGCTTTTCTGTCCGTGGGCTTTTCTCATGCCTCATATCCCCGTTGGCGGTGTGCTTTTCTCATGCCTGATAGGAGGCAGCGCGGACCTGATTTTGGTCCGCGGCTTTTCGTTATGATGGGGGGAAGAGCCGCGGACCTTGAACCGCAGGTCCGCGCTACTTGCTTACTGCTTGGCGTATGAGGCACGTGCCGAAGCTCTCCCCCTAGGGGAGGAGATAGGGCCGGGACCTGTTGTAGCGCCGGGCTTGAGCCCGGCACGTGCCGCCCTCAAGGGCGGCGCTACATTGTCCATCCATTTCCGAGACACTACTCTAGCCGGCCCGCTGGCGGCTCGCTCGCCGGGGCTTCGGCTGGCTCTTGCCCTGGAGATTGAGCGCCACGGCCGCGCGGATCAGATCCTTCAAGGCCGCCGCATCGACCTTGTCGCCTTCGTGGATGTCGATGGCGCGCCTGACATTCCCGTCGAGGCTGGAGTTGAATAGACCGGAAGGGTCCGCGAGCGCCGCTCCCTTGGCAAATGTCAGCTTGACGGCGTTCTTGTACGTCTCACCCGTGCAGACGATGCCACCGTGGGACCAGACGGGTGTCCCTCTCCACTTCCACTCTTCGAGGATCTCAGGGTCTGCCGCGTGTACGATTTCGCGCACTTGCGCGAGCGTCCTCCCGCGCCAGTCCCCAAGTTCCTTGATCCTCTCGTCGATTAATGCCGAGGCAGATTCTGCGGGCCTTTTCATGTTGACCTCCAACTCTCGCCCCTAATTTAGCTGCGCCGAGCGTGACCTGCAACCTCCGCAGGCGGGTAGTGGGTAGCCACGGCATGCTTTGTGTGACGTGGGCTTGCTATGGTTTCCGGTAGACGAACCCAGGGGACGGAAATCGTCGCGTGATGGCTACCCGCTCGCAGGCTGAAGCAGCGCACCCCCGCACAAGATTAGCAGACCCGCCGCGAAGATCATGTCGGCACCGACGAACCAGCCTAGGAAACTTGCCATGATCGCCGTGTGGCCCAGCAGGGAAAGCCCGCAGATCAGAACAATCGCCTTGCCCAATTTTGTGGCACTGAAAGAGGCGATCAGCACGATGACCCCGGCCACGATCCAGTCCCATCCAACCAGCAGGAAGACCGTCCGGAAGGCCGATTGAAGGCCGGGGTTCAAGCTCGAGGCGGTTGCGCCCGATACCACCCGAGGATAGGCCGCGATCAGGTGGAGGGCCGCGCCCGCCAAAAGCACCACGCAGCCGAAGACGATGAGAAACAATGCAGCCTTGTGTCGTCCGCTCATCGCACGCCTCGCCGGAGGAATTAAGTCGCCGGAGAGTATAACCCCATTTGCAAGGTGGCCAGGGCACGATTTGTGTGCCGTGGGATTGTCCGCGCAGCAGGTTAGCGCAGACTCTCGCACCTCAAAGAGTCTGCGGCTTTCCCATGCCGCGACCCGCGGTTCTGGGCTTTGATCGCCGTACCCGCACGTTAACAAAAAGTGGACATTTATCATATTAAGAACCGCAGACTTTGAACGGCACAAGGTCTGCGCTACCCTGCTCGAAGTTGAAGAAGGGTGAAGTGAAAAAGGGAGTGAAAAAGGGTGTCAGGTATCGTTTGTCCCCAGGTACCGTTTCTTGTCCCCCCCTGAACCCAAACCATGAGCAACGCTCGCAAAATAAATTCGGAAATATCGTGCCATTTTCCTCGTCGAGTAAGAACCGGACAAGACCGGTCGGGTATGGAAGGGTAGACACCGTCGCCGACGCACCCTACAATTTGCATTATGGACACATTGTCCTGTTCATGGTGCCGGACTGTGAGCCCCCGTCCGGCGAGCCAATGTCTTGCGGAGGAGGAAATCACATGTTCCACGGTCAAACGAACTTGCGCCGGCTTCGTGCGACAGGGTTCCGACACGGGTTAGTGGGGATTCTGGCGATGGCGTTGCTCGCTGCCGCTTCGGTTCCGGCCTTCGGCGACGATCAACCAACGCCAGACGCGGCGACCGTAGCCGCCCAAGTGAAACAGTGGGGAGTCGGGAAAAACGTCAAAATGACTCTGTCCAACGGCGAACACCTTACCGGTCACATTCGCTCCATCGGTCCCGATTCCTTTACGGTCAAGGTTTCCAAGGCGGAAAGGACCATTCCCTACTCCCAGGTAAGCTTTATCAAAGATCCACCCGGCCCCCTGACTTGGATTCTGGTTGGCGCCGCCATCGTCTTAGTGACCGTCCTGATTGTCCATCACTGAGGGAGAAGAAAAGGTGTCAGGTCGAGCGCCGGGATAATCCGGCATGCAGTCGGGAGAGGAAAGGGTACCTGCACCCTTTATCGGCGATCCGTGCTACTTCCTTGACCCTCTCCCATAAATATGGGACAATAGCGCCATGAAGACGACTCTAGAAATTCCGGATGCCATCTTTCGGCGCGCCAAATCTCTGGCGGCGGAACGGGGAATTCCGTTTCGCGCCTTGGTTTCCGAGGCCGTCGTCGACAAACTCCAGGCCGAGAACGGCCGGGGCAAGCCCTGGATGGCGGCTTTTGGCAGGCTCCGGCACTTGCGCCGAGAGACGGCCAGGATTAACCGGCGGATCGAACGGGAATTTGAACAAATTGAACCCGAGGACCGGCGGTGATTCTGGACACCAACGGACTTTCGGCCTTGGCCGAGGGCGAACCGGCGCTTGAGCCCCTCCTTCGCAAAGCCACGCAAATCGCCATACCCGTGATTGTCTTGGGCGAATACCGGTATGGCATAGCGCATTCTCGTGACCGGAAGCACTACGAAGCATGGCTCGCTGCATACCTCGCGAGATTTCGAATTCTTGACGTTGACGAAGAGACCACCATCTCCTACCGCGATGTGCGCACGGAACTGAAGAGAGCCGGAACGCCCATCCCTTCAAACGACGTTTGGATTGCGGCGTTGTGCCGCCAGCATCGGCTGCCTCTCATTAGTCGCGACCGTCACTTCGATGCCGTGCCGGGGGTTCGAAGGCTGGCGTGGTAAAGGCTTTCCTGAGGGCTCCCGGCCACGTCGTCCGCGACCGCCAGCGGGCTTCGGCACGGCGCCGCGGCACAGGGTGAGGGCATAAGCGAGTAGCGCGGCCCGGGAAGAAGCGGCACGTGGTACCTTTTTTCCTGACAACGCCGGCCCGCTGGTATTTGATATCATTTAGGATACAGTGATATCATTGAGTCGGACAGAGGGGGTGCGAGAATGCCGGCTATTTTGGTGCGGAACATCGGGGCGGAAACGCATCGGGCGCTGCGGGCGCGAGCGAAGAGGCACGGACGGAGCACGGAGGCGGAAATTCGCGCGATTCTTGACGGGGCGGTCACGCCTGCCACGCGCGTCAGGCTTGGCTCCGCGCTGGCGGCTCTCGCCAAGCCCCTGGGCGGCCTCGAACTCAGGATCCAGCGCGACAAAACCCCCGCCACCGCGACAGACCTCGGATGATTCTGCTCGACACCAACGTTGTTTCCGAGCCCTTGCTGCCCCGGCCCGATCGCAAGGTGCTGGGCTGGCTCGATGCCCAAGTGGCTGAGACCCTCTATCTT
>Ga0326727_10026427_pt1 | contig 10764 bp, 6 predicted proteins | sample MB2enrmetagenome_FD_207643 | JGI IMG/M metagenome (GOLD analysis project Ga0326727, IMG submission 207643) | Lab enriched peat soil microbial communities from McLean, Ithaca, NY, United States - MB29MY | ecosystem: Environmental > Terrestrial > Soil > Wetlands > Peat | place: USA: New York... | reverse complement strand
ATTTGCCACCTATCGTCGGGCGGACGTCATCACAGATTTCTCGCCCCTCAAGATGGAAGCGGACGGCCACCGGTTCGCCGATGGCAGCCTGATTGTGTCCCATAACATTACGCAGAAAGGCGACCCCGTCGGCTCGATCTATTTGCAGTCCGACCTGCGGGATCTGCCTGTGCGGCTGAGAAAATACATCAGCATCGTCGGCATCGTATTGTGCGCCTGCACACTGGCGGCCTTGCTGTTGTCGTCCAGGCTGCAACGTTTGCTCTCGGAACCGATCTTGCGTCTGGCCAAGACCGCCAGGGCTGTCGCTGTCGAAAAGAATTATGCGTTGCGCGCGGTCAAGCAGAGCGAGGATGAATTGGGAAGGCTGACTGACGACTTCAACGAGATGTTGGCCCAGATTCAGCAACGGGATACCGCGCTCCAGGCTGCCAACGAGAATCTGGAGAAACGGGTGGCAGAACGCACGCGCGAGTTGGAAGGCTCCCTTTCGTTGCTGCATGCGACGCTGGAGTCCACCGTGGACGGCATTTTGGTGGTGGATCGGGCGGGCAGGGTGGTGACTTACAACCGGAAGTTCGCGAGCATGTGGGCCATCCCCGAGGCCGTGCTTGCGTCTGGTGATAGCGAACAAATGATGGCGGCGGTTCTCGATCAACTGAGCAACTCCGAGGAATTCCTGCGCAGAGTGCGGGAGCGGCAAGCGCGCTTGGACGCTGACGGCTTCGACCTGGTCAATTTCAAGGATGGCAGGGTCTTCGAGCAGTACGTCCAGCCCCAGCACATCCGAGACGAAATCGTCGGACGTGTTTGGAATTTTCGGGATATTACCGAACGCAAGCGTGCCGAGGTGAAGCTGGAAAACCTGCACAGGCAACTGGTGGACACCTCCCGGCAAGCGGGCATGGCGGAAGTGGCCACCAACGTGCTGCACAACGTTGGCAACGTGCTCAACAGCCTGAACGTCTCGTTCGCCGTCGTGTCCGATAAGGTCCGGAAATCCAGAATCCAGAACCTGGCCAAAGTGGCTGGCATGCTGCAGGAGCACAACAAGGATTTGGCTGCTTTTCTCAGCAGCGATCCAAAAGGAACGCAGTTGCCCAGTTACTTGACCGGTCTAGCGCAGCACTTGACGCAGGAGCAGGCGGAGGTTCTCAAAGAACTTCAGTCGCTGACCACCAACGTTGACCACATCAAGGAGATCGTCGCGATGCAGCAGAGCTATTCCAAGGTCTCTGGGGTGGTGGAGACATTGCCCGTAGTCGAGTTGCTGGAGGACGCGCTGCGCATGAATGACGCCGCGCTGGCGCGCCACGAGGTGCAGGTCGTGCGGGAGTACGCCGAGACTCCGCCGGTATTGGTCGACAAGCACAAGGTGTTGCAAATCCTGGTAAACCTGATCCGCAATGCCAAGTACGCGCTCGACGAACAGGGGCAGCCTGACAAACGGCTCACCCTGCGGGTCTCCAAGAACGGCAGCAACGTCGTGCATGTCTCCGTGAGCGACAATGGCGTCGGCATTTCGCCGGAAAATCTCACGCGGGTTTTCGAGCACGGATTCACCACCCGCAAGGGCGGACACGGGTTTGGCTTGCACAGCGGCGCGCTGGCCGCGCAAGAGTTGGGCGGAACGCTGACCGTACACAGTGAGGGCGTGGGCAAGGGAGCGACGTTTACGCTGGCGCTGCCGTGCCCACCGAAAGAGGGGAGCAAATGAATCTCGACACTCGCAGGGGTAAACATGGTCTGGCCCCGAAAATGTTTTCGGGGCTGCTTATAATCGAGGTGTCCGCAGCCAATTGCCGGACGGATGGACGGTCGCAACGCCACGTGCCTGCGGGTGCGCTGCATAAAGCGCAGAAAAGATGAAAATGGCAACAGTCCATGCTGATGGTGCGAAACTCCGGGGACTCCGGCCGCGGATCAAGTGGCATCACGTTTACTTCTTACTGGCGGCATTCGCTTTGTCCAGCGTTTCGTTGAGTCTGTTTCTGAACCATCGATTGGTCGCGACACACAGACACACTGTCGAAGGCAACCTGGAGTGGGTCGCCAGACTGAGCCTGTGCGACGCGTTGGCCAAGGACGCGGGCGCAGTGGACGCGCCCGGAAACGATGTGCTGCAATCCCGCGATGTGGAGGCGGAATCCGTCAGAATGCGCGCCGCTCTGTCCGATTTCAACGAGACGTTTGGCAGGCTGCGTCGGGAATTGCCGACCAACGTACCGCCAGAGGAGAGGGCGCTTTTGATGAATGATTGTGCGTCGGCCAGAAAGGAAATGGACGATCTGGCGGAAAGAGCTGATTCCATCCTCTCGTCCGTTCGCGAAGGCAAACTCGATCAGGCCAATCTTCGAGTCGCCTTGCTGAGCCATGAGTATGACCAGCTTCTGCGCGCGCTGGATGTCCTTCGCGTGCATCTGCGCGCGCTACGGAAAGACTTCTTGGATAGTCAGATTGCCGAAACCAGGGAACTTGCCGGGCATGAATGGCTGCTGGGCGGATTATTCCTTCTGATGCTGGTTGGCACTACCGTCTACGGCGCGAAGCTGAAGCGACATATGTTGGTGTCCGAGACAGAATTGCAGGAGAGCGAGCACAAGTATCGGGCGTTGGTCGAGCAATCCCCGGACGCCATCATCACCTCGGACGAACGGTGGAATATCCAGTTTGCCAACACGGCTGCGTGCAGGATGCTCGGCTACACAGAGGAGGAACTGCTGCGAATTAATGTGTTGGATACGTACGCATCTGAAGACCTCAAAATCGGAGAGAAACGGAGAGAAGAAATATGCGTGAGTCAGACATTGCACTATGAGCGAATTACGCGACGGAAAGATGGCACGTGTTTTCCTGCGGAAATCGTCGTCCGTCGAGTTGCGGAGGGTGTGTACCAGGGCATTTGGCGCGACATCAGTGCCCGCAAGCAGGCGGAGGCGGACCTGGAGAACCTGCACAAACAGTTGTTGGATGCCTCGCGGCAAGGCGGCATGGCCGAAATGGCCACCAACGTCCTGCACAACGTCGGCAACGTGCTGAACAGCCTCAACGTCTCTTTTGCGCTCGTATCCGACAAGGTTCGAAAATCCAAACTCCAGAACCTGGCCAAGGCGGCTGGGATGCTTCAGGAACACCAGGACGATTTGGCCGCTTTTCTCACCAGCGATCCGAAGGGAACGCAGTTGCCCGGTTACTTGATCAATCTCGCCGAGCACCTGACCGGGGAGCAAGTAGCGATTCTCCATGAGCTTCAATCCCTCATTGGCAACGTCGCGCACATCAAAGAGATCGTGGCGATGCAGCAAAATTATTACAAGGGTTCTGGAGTGATGGAGCCGCTGTCCGTGATCGAGTTGGTCGAGGACGCGCTGCGCATGAATGCCGCCTCGCTGGCGGGTCACGACGTGCTTGTCATTCGCGAATACTCTGAGACCCCGGCGGTCGTTGTCGACAAACACAAGGTGTTGCAAATCCTGATGAACTTGATCCGCAACGCCCAATACGCGCTGGATGAAGGCGGGCGGCACAACAAGCTGCTTAAGCTGCGGATCGCCAAGAACGGCAGTGACCTTGTTCACGTTTCGGTCGTTGACAATGGCATCGGCATCCCGCCGGAAAACCTCACCCGGATTTTCGAGCACGGATTCACCACGCGCAAGGACGGGCACGGGTTTGGTCTGCACAGCGGCGCGCTGGCCGCGCAAGAGTTGGGCGGAACGCTGACCGTACACAGCGAGGGCGTGGGCAAGGGAGCGACGTTTACGCTGGCGCTGCCATGCCCACCGAAAGAGAGAAACTTATGAAATACTCATCTCCTGAAAGAAACCAACGTGTTCTGGTGATCGATGACAATCGCGCGATTCACGATGACTTTCGCAAAATTCTGAACGGGGCCGCGGGCGAGAACCCAGCGCTCGCTCAAGCGGAAGCGGCGTTGTTCGAAGAACGGGCTGACACACAAGGGCCGTTGCACTTCCAGATCGATTCCGCCTATCAAGGGCAGGAAGGACTGGCCCGTGTGGAACTGTCAATCCGGGCGCAGCAGCCCTACGCGGTGGCGTTTGTGGACGTGCGCATGCCTCCGGGTTGGGACGGAGTGGAAACCATCCAGAGAATCTGGAAGGTTGATCCCGATGTTCAAGTGGTGATCTGCACGGCTTATTCTGATTATTCGTGGGACGAGATCGTCGGAGAACTCGGTCACTCCGATCGCATGCTGATTCTCAAGAAGCCGTTCGACACCGTGGAAGTCATGCAATTGGTCCACGCGCTGACGGAAAAGTGGTGGCTGCAGCAACAGGTAAGGTGCCAGGTAGATGGGTTGGAGCTGAAGGTCACCGAGCGCACGAAGGATTTGAAGAAAACGAATGCGATGCTGCTGGTCGAGGTGTCTGTGCGCAAGCAGGCAGAGGAAAACTTGCGCACCCAGACCGAGCAACTCCAAGCGATCACCGAGGCGATGGTGGCGTTCCTCCAAAGCGGAGGCGAGCAGGTGCCCAGCAGCATCCTGTTGCGCAACGCGTTGCAGCAGACTGGCAGCGAATGTGGATTCGTGGCGGTGGTAATGGACGGACCCGCGTTGCGCATCCTGGCGCACGCAGGCATCGGTTGGGACGGGATCGCTCACCAAGGGGGTTCCGGAAACCGCGCGGACGGTGACAAAAAGAACGAGCACTTGGAGTTCACGGATTTCAAAAACCTTTTCGGCACCGTCATCACCAGTGGGCAACCCGTCACCTCCAACGAACCGGAGGCTGATTCCCTCTTGAATAAGGGGTTGCCGCCGGAGACGCTGCCCGTGCGCCGTTTTCTGGGCGTGCCCATCCTCAGCGGGACACAGGTGGTGGGCATGATCGGCGTGGCCAACCGCCACGATGAGTACACTGGTGAGCAACAGAAAAAGATCGAAATCCTGACGCGTGCCGCCGGCGTCCTGTTCGACAGCTACCGACACCAACAGCGGGAGGATCTTTTGGAGCAGCAATTGCGTCAGGCTCAGAAAGTCGAGGCCATCGGCCGCCTCGCCGGCGGCGTAGCACACGATTTTAACAACATTCTGACCGCCATCCTGGGCTACAGCGAACTCATACTGACACGAATCAAATCCGATGATCCGCTGCGGGGAAGCGCGGAAGAAATACGGGATGCCGCCCGCCGCGCCGCCGCGCTGACACGACAATTGCTTGCCTTCAGCCGCAAGCAGATCCTGGAGCCGAAGATGGTCAGCCTCAACCAGATCGTGAACGAATTGAGCAAGATGCTGCATCGCATGATTGGCGAAGACATCGAGCTGGTCACTCTTGGAGCACCAGATCTCAGACGGGTTAAAGTTGATCCGAGCCAAATCGAGCAGGTCATCATCAATCTGGCCATCAACGCCCGCGATGCGATGCCTCAGGGCGGCCAGTTGACGATCAATACTGCCAACGTCGCGTTGGACCAACCCTATGCAGCCGAGCAGGGAGACGTTGCCCCGGGCAAGTACGTCCTGCTCTCCATCAGCGACACCGGTATGGGCATGAGTGCCGAGGTGCGCGCCCGCCTCTTTGAACCGTTCTTCACCACCAAGGAGCAAGGCAAGGGCACGGGCTTGGGATTGGCAACCTGCTACGGCATCGTCAAACAAAGCGGCGGCCATATCCGCGTTGACAGCAAGCCCGGCCACGGGACGACCTTCAAGATTTACCTGCCACAAATCCAAGAACCCACGGCAGTTCACCCCAAAGGGGATGAGCCTCACGATCTGCCGCACGGCCGGGAGACGGTGCTGCTCGTCGAAGACGAACCCAGTCTGCGCCGACTCGCCTGTTTGATCTTGCGGGATCTTGGGTACACGGTGTTGGAGGCGGCGGATGGACGGGAGGCATTGCGCATCGCCGAAGAAAGGAACGGGCAGGGAGTCGATCTGGTGTTCACCGATGTGGTGATGCCGCAGATGGGGGGCAAGGAACTCGCGGATCAGATTCAGGCGGCGCATCCGGAAACCAAGGTGCTCTTCAGTTCCGGTTACACGGAAGACACCGTTGTTCACCACGGCGTCCTGGACGACGGAGTGGCGTTTTTACACAAGCCGTACACTCGTGACGTGCTCGCGCGCAAGGTTCGCGAGGTGCTGGACATCCCCAAATCGGGTGGCGCAAACAGCCCGGCGACTTCCGCGAAGGGCTAGCGCTGGTGGCGCGAGAAACTTTCCACCAGTTCTTCGGTGGAACAAGTGGCGGTGCCGATCTTGCCGACCACCACACCGGCCGCGTGATTGGCAATCTCGGCGGCTGCGGCGGGATCGGCGCCGGCAGCCAAGGCCAGCACCAACGTGGCAATGGCAGTATCGCCGGCACCTGAGACGTCGAACACTTCCTGCGCCACAGTCGGAATGTGGTGCGGCTTCTTGCCGCGGCGAAACAGGCACATGCCATGTTCTCCCAGCGTCACAAGCAAATTCTCGGGTTCCCATTTTTGCAGAAGGATCTCGCCGACGCTCATCAACGCTGTATCACGCAGCACATCGTCCACGGGCTCGGCGGACGGCACTCCCGCGGCCACGAAAGCCTCATGGCGGTTGGGAGTGATTGCCGTCAGTTGGCGGTAATTGAGGATGCGACGCGGGTTCGGGTCCGCAGCAGTGATTTTGCTCTTCTGGCGGGCCAGTCCGAGCATCTGATCGAGCGAATCTTGCGTGAATAACCCTTTCGCGTAGTCTTCGAAAATCACCGCGTCAACTTGCGGAAGTGTCCGCATGAAGCGATGGAAAAGTTTGTCTTGGAGCGCTGGCAAAATGGCAGCACTGCTTTCACGATCGAAACGAACGACCTGCTGGTTGTGCGCCACGATGCGCGATTTGACGGTCGTCGGACGATGGGGATCAGTGAGCAGACCCTGCGTGTTGACTTGGTTCCCGCGCAGGATGCGCTGGAGGACATCGCCTTCACGGTCCCGCCCGATGACGCCGAGGATGTGTACCTTGGCACCCAAGTCGTAAAGGTTGCGGGCGACGTTGGCTGCGCCGCCGGGGAAGGACGACTCGCGCGTGACCTCGACAACGGGCACGGGAGCTTCGGGCGAGATGCGGGAAACTTTGCCCCAGAGGAACTGGTCAAGCATCACGTCACCGATGACAAGGATGTTCTGCCGGCGGAATCGGTTCAGAGTTTTTTTGAGTTGGTCGCAAGTCATGGAAGCTGTTCCAAGACGGCCGCGGCCCACAGGGGGACGAGGAGTTCGTGGTGCCCGACGATGTAGTACCCGCGCCCGCCTTTGGCGGTTGGACGGCGGACGACGTTTTCCGCGGGTCGATAATGACGGTTCATGTCAAACGTCGCGGCTGTGAATTTCTCGACAATGTTGCCGAGGTTGCGAGCGATGGTGAGTGCCTTGAGAAAAACTTCGGGCATGATCACCGCCGAGCCGATGTTGAGCACGATGCCCCCTTCCAACTTGGCAACGCTGGCGGCGAATTTTTGAAAATCAAGATAGGTCGCCTCGCCCAACACGGCACCATCAGTGGTCGGATGCTGGTGAATGATGTCCGTGCCGATGGCGATGTGGACGGTGACGGGAACGTTGCTGACGACGCCCTGATGCAGAATGCTCAACTCCTTTTGGGTGAACCGACTCTTGACAATGGCCTCGCCGAGAGCGCGGCCTGCGCCGATGCCCTGCTTCACCCCGTTGGCCAACGCTTGGTTCATCTGCCGGCCCGTTTCGTCGATCATGCCGAAGCTGCCGTCGTCGAGCCCGTGTTGAACGTCTTCGCTGGTCTCACCGATCAACGCCAGTTCGAAATCGTGGATCGCACCCGCGCCGTTGAACGCGACGGCAGAGATCGCGCCGCGTTTCATCAAGTCGACAAAAACCGGATTGAGGCCGCACTTGATTGGGTGCGCGCCCATCATGACGATGACCGGCCGCTGGTTGCGCATGGCAGCAACGGTGGCGTTGACGATGGCCCGAAAGTCGTATCCGACCAGAATCTTTGGCAGCGACTCGATGAACAACGCGAAGCTTCCGCCTTTGCGCCAAGCGCGGGCGAGTTGATCGCGGTGGACCTTGTTGTCGCGCTCCCGCAGCGGATACGTGCGGATGCAACTGAAATCGAGAGGTGGAAAATCCATGCTAGCGGGTGGTCGCGCTCAACGTTGTCAGTTCGGAGTCGACCGTCCCGGGATTTGAACGGGCCGTGATCGGTTTTGCGTTCGTTACCTGCCTTGTCTCAGGGGCGTCGGACTCCACCTTGAACAGTACCAGCTTGGCGCTGCCGATCTTCATGTCGGAGGAAATCAGCAGCGGCAGCTTGCGGTTGTCGTCGCTGATCCAAAACCACATGCGGCCTTTGTTGGCGGCGACGATGTTCAACGTGGGTTTCGGCTCGATGCGCAGGGCCTCGACGTCGCCCAGCGGACGAATCCAAAGCGTCCTGCGCTGGTCGGGGCAGATGTTGATATTGTAATTCGTCCCGGCCGCGTTGATCAAAAACTTGTTCTCCACCGCCGGCTTCAACTGTTGCACCCGCACGTAATAAAGCGCCGAGACAATGTCCTGCACGGGCTGGTCCAGCAGCAAGACGCTTGTCTTGCCACTGATCAGATTCGTGGAGATGGCCTGTTGGTGATCGTAATCGTACACCGTCTCGTTGTTCCTCGCCCTCTTCCCCTCCACCCGGTTCTCACGGTAGCGGCGAGTGAACAACTGGTTCACGTCGAGCCAGCTTTCCGTCGTGCTGTCCACTTGAAACAGCAGTTCGGTGAGTCCACTGGTTCTAGCTTGTGCGACGAGGTGGTAGCATTCGTGCCCGTCCACCTGCACAATGCCTTGCACCTCAAGCGAAGCCCGCCCGGCGACGAACGGCCCCCAAAAAACTAGGTAGGTCAACTTCTCGCCGACGCGAAAGGGAAAGTTCTCGCCTCCATTAGCCCACGAACAGGCGGCCATGGCCAGCAGAAACCACGCGATGACAACGATCTTCTTCATGCAACAGCGGCGCCAGTATAAGAACGCACTCCAGCCCTTTCAACGAAAAACCAGACGGCCCCTACTCGCTACCTTTGACACTCGACAACACGGATTTCTTCCATCTGTGCGGCGGCGAAGCAACGACGAACTCGCAGGAGCTTTCGCAAATTGAAGTCTCAAGAGACTCAACAATGCGCTGCATTGGTCGCCCCGGCCGACAATTCATCCAGCGCCGTAACGCGCGCGGGAGGTTCATTCTATGACCCCTGGGGAAGTCCTCCGATCCAAACCAAACCGGCGGGCGGGTCACACCGTGGCTTCTTGTGAAGTCGGCGGAGCGGCGGAGCCTGAAGAAGGTTCGGATACAGGCTGCTCTGCGCTGGCAGCAGCGGCGATAGCAGCGTCGGCAGGTTTCTCGTCTTCCGGGGCGGGCGTCGGAGGTTTCGGCGTCCTGTCGTCCAGCGCCCATAATCGCCCGTTGGAAAACTCCACCACGTAGCCATCCTGAATCAGCCAATGCAGATCCGCCAGCAGGCGCTCTTCTTCCGGCGAGACAGTCGCCGGCTGATCTGTTGCGGCTTCGCCGCCGGTCACGGGCTGGGGCATGAAATGCTCGAACACTTGTTTGGGCGTGCAATCAGGATTGGCCCGCAGGAAAGTGACAAGCTTCTGAATATGCTCGGTCAGACCTTCGCCGGCCTCGAACCGCCTCGGCTTGATGTGACTGATGTAGGTGATGCCCTTGTCGTGCTTGAAGAAATGGAAGCCTTCCTTTCGCAACCGCTCGCTGAGGTAGTTCGCCGTCTTAAGAGGAAAGCGCCGCTCCACCAACCACGCCAAGCGAACCGCCTCCAGAATGCCGTTGTGTTCCACCAAGCGACTGTCAGGCCCGCTGATGATCAACTCGGTCGCGCTGGTCACCAGTTGGGCGAGGTGGTTTCCGACGATGTGCTTCTGCAGCTCGTCGCGCGAGGAAAACACCTTCGGCTCGGCATCGAGCGTGCACTCATATTCGACCGTGAAACTCTTCGATTCGATCCACGCCTTGACCGCCTCCGGGTCTTTCACCGTCTGGATGCGCGCCTTGAACTCTTCAAACGGCATGTGCCGCAATCGTTGCTGGTGGTGTCGCACCAAGCACGACTGGTACTCGTGATAGTTGGGCGGTCCAAGCCATTCGCCCGTGATCCCGCAACGGTTGACAAAGGCGAAATTTCCTTTCGGCGGATCGACAGGTTTCTTCGTCTCTTTGAAGACGTTGTCGCCTTGCCTGCGGAAAATGAAGCGGAGTGCCTCCTCCTGGCTCAGGAACGGACTCCCACTACTCGTCACCAAAAACAAGGATCCGCGCGTGCCGTCTGCCGCCGGTTTGCGCGCGAGCTTGACCAGATGCCGCTCGGGCTTGTTGAGAATCAGCTTTGCTACGTCAAACAGCGCATACGCCAGCCGCGATTGTTTCATCGTGTCGATCATCGCGCTGAAGCCTTTGTCTTCGGGCAGAAAAGCGACGTCAATCAAAGCAGGTACGGGAGGCTTTGGCGTGGGGGTGCCCTGCTGTTTGCTCGGCGGACCATAACGATCCGGGCGGTGATCTGGCCGGCGAAGCGGACGGGCCGCACTCCGTTCTCTCGACGACCCCTCGGGCGATCTTCGGCCAGGGTCACGGCGATCGCGTTTGGGCTTCCGATCCTCGCCCGAGTGGTTCTCGTACGATTTCGCGGCAGTTTTCACCCATTGCGGCGCGATCTGTAATTCGTGCAGCGGCAACGCGTCTTGACCGTCGGACTGTGAATTCATCGTCGTAAGCTCTGTACT
>Ga0326727_10026424_pt1 | contig 10765 bp, 6 predicted proteins | sample MB2enrmetagenome_FD_207643 | JGI IMG/M metagenome (GOLD analysis project Ga0326727, IMG submission 207643) | Lab enriched peat soil microbial communities from McLean, Ithaca, NY, United States - MB29MY | ecosystem: Environmental > Terrestrial > Soil > Wetlands > Peat | place: USA: New York... | reverse complement strand
ATTCCGCCTGCTTCGATAACGCGCTCGAAATGCTGGTGCTCTCCGGCCGTTCCCTGCCCCATGCCATGGCCATGCTCATCCCCGAAGCTTGGTCCAGCAATCCCAATATGAGTCCGGAAAAGAAGGCCTTCTACGAGTATCACTGCTCGTTGATGGAGCCTTGGGACGGACCCGCCGCGGTCACCTTCACTGACGGCAGAATGATCGGCGCCACGCTCGATCGCAACGGCCTGCGCCCCGCGCGCTACCTGGTCACTCACGACGACCTGATCGTCATGTCATCGGAAACCGGCGTGCTTCCCGTGCGCCCGGAGGATGTGAAGATGAAGGGCCGCCTGCAACCCGGTAAGATGCTGCTGGTCGATACCGTCGAAGGCCGCATCATCTCCGACAAGGAGCTCAAAAAGTCTCTCTCCGCGCGTCAGCCCTACGGCGAATGGCTGGCCAAGCACCAAATCACGCTCGACAAACTGCCCGAACCGACGCGCGTCCACGGCTCCGATCTCGCCACTATCGTGCAGCGCCAGCGCGCCTTCGGCTATACGGATGAAGACCTCCGCGTCCTGATGACCCCCATGGCCGTCGACGGCGCGGAGCCCATCGGTTCCATGGGTACCGATACGCCGCTCGCCTGTCTCTCCGACAAGCCGCAGCCGCTGTTCAATTACTTCAAGCAGCTATTCGCGCAGGTCACCAATCCGCCCATCGACCCCATCCGCGAAGAGATGGTGATGTCGCTTATCAGCTACATCGGGCGCGAACGCAACATCCTCACCGAAACGCCGGAACATTGCCACACCCTGCGCCTTGAGCATCCCATTCTGACCAATCGCGATCTGGAGAAACTACGCCGCGTCTCGACCAGCGACCTGCTCACCTCAACGCTCCCCACGCTGTTCCCCGCGAAAGACGGCGCCATGGGGCTGGAGCGCGCGCTCGATGCCCTCTGCCGGCGCGCCTCTCTGGCGGTCGAATCCGGCTACACGCTCATTATCCTTTCCGATCGCGGCGTGGATCGTGATTACGCTCCGATCCCCAGCCTGCTCGCCCTCACCGCGGTACACAACCACCTGGTGCGCGAGAAGACCCGCACCCAGGTCGCTCTCATCATCGAATCCGGCGAGCCGCGCGAAGTGATGCATTACGCCCTGCTCATCGGCTACGGAGCCAGTGCCGTCAATCCGTATCTCGCCATCGAGACCTTGGAAGACATGTACCTGCACGGCGCGCTGCCCGAAGGCATCACCGCGGAAAAGGCGCTGTACAACTACATCAAGTCGGTCAACAAGGGTCTACTGAAAGTCTTTTCCAAGATGGGCATCTCGACCCTGCAAAGCTATCGCGGCGCGCAGATCTTCGAAGCTATCGGACTCAACAAGGAACTGGTCGACAAATACTTCACCGGCACGCCGTCGAAAATCGAAGGCGTCGGACTGGATGTGCTGGCCCGCGAAGCCGTAATGAAACACGCGCTCGCCTACCATGCCCCTGCCGGCACCGATACCGAGCTTCCCGTCGGCGGCAATTATCAGTACCGCGTACGCGGTGAATATCACCTCATCAATCCGCTGACCGTCTCGAAGCTCCAGCACGCTGTCCAAACGCAGAGTTACCAGACATTCAAAGAATACGCCGATCTGATCGACAAACAGAACGAACAGCTCTGCACCCTGCGCGGCCTTTTCCAGTTCAAGAAAGTTGACGAGCCCCTTTCCATCGAAGATGTCGAGCCCGCCTGCGAAATCGTCAAGCGCTTCGCCACCGGTGCCATGTCGTTCGGCTCTATCAGCAAGGAAGCGCACGAGACGCTGGCCATTGCCATGAATCGCATGGGAGCACGCTCCAATACCGGCGAAGGCGGAGAAGACGAAGAGCGCTTCAAGCCCGATGCCAACGGCGATTCCCGCCGCAGTGCGGTCAAGCAAGTGGCATCCGGACGCTTCGGGGTCACCACCCACTACCTGGTCAATGCTGACGACCTGCAGATCAAAATGGCGCAGGGCGCCAAGCCCGGCGAAGGCGGCCAGCTCCCCGGTCATAAAATCGATTCGGTCATCGCCAAGGTTCGCCATTCCATCCCCGGCGTGGGCCTGGTTTCGCCTCCGCCGCACCACGATATTTACTCCATTGAAGATCTGGCGCAGTTGATCTACGACCTGAAGAACGCCAATCCGCAGGCGCGCATCTCGGTCAAACTAGTCTCCGAAGTCGGAGTCGGAACGGTTGCGGCAGGCGTATCGAAAGCTCACGCCGATGTGGTCCTGATCAGCGGCCACGATGGCGGCACTGGCGCATCCCCGCTCACTTCTCTGAAACACGCGGGCACGCCCTGGGAACTGGGCCTGGCCGAAACGCAGCAAACCCTCGTCATGAACGACCTGCGCGGCCGCATCCGCGTGCAGACCGATGGCAAACTGGCCACCGGCCGCGACGTCGCCATCGCCGCGCTGCTGGGCGCTGAGGAGTTCGGCTTCTCCACCGCACCCCTGGTCGCCATGGGCTGCATTATGATGCGCAAGTGCCATCTCAATACCTGCCCGGTGGGCATCGCCACGCAGGATCCGGCGCTGCGCAAGAAATTCCACGGCACGCCCGAGGACGTCATCAACTATTTCTTCTTCGTCGCCGAACAGGTGCGCGAGATCATGGCATCGCTCGGACTTCGCACCATGGACGAGATGGTCGGCCGCGTCGATCTGCTTGACGTGCGCGACGCTGTCGAACACTGGAAAGCCCGCGGCCTGGATTTCTCGGCGGTTCTCTACAATCCCGAGATGCCTTCTCGCATTGCGCGCCACTGCGTCGAGGCGCAGGATCACGGTCTCGAGGAAGCCCTCGATTACAAGCTCATCGGCCACGCGCTCGACACGCTGGAACACGCCACGCCGATGGAGATCAAGCTGCCCATCCGCAACACGCACCGCACCGTCGGCGCCATGTTGAGCGGTCAGATCGCCCGGCGCTATGGCTCGGCCGGCCTGCCTGACAACACCATTCGTTTCAAATTCACCGGCTCGGCCGGACAAAGCTTCGGCGCATTTCTGGCCCGCGGCGTAACGCTGGAACTCGAAGGCGACGCCAATGATTATGTCGGCAAAGGCCTCTCCGGCGGACGTATCATCGTTTATCCGCCGAAGGCCTCCACCTTCGCCGCCGACGAGAACATCCTGATCGGCAATGTCGTGCTTTACGGCGCGACCAGCGGCGAGGCTTTCTTCAATGGAGTCGCCGGCGAACGGTTCGCAGTGCGCAATTCCGGAGCCACGGCGGTCGTCGAAGGCACCGGCGACCACGGCTGCGAGTATATGACCAACGGCCTGGTGATCGTGCTCGGCAAGACCGGCCGCAACTTCGCCGCCGGCATGAGCGGAGGCATCGCCTACTGCCTCGATGAATCTGGAGGTTTCCGTGCCAAGCGCTGCAACACCAGCGGAGTCGATCTGGAAGACGTAGTCAACCCGCAAGACCAGCAACTGCTCCTCGACTGGATCACCCGCCACGCCGAAATCACCGGCAGCAAGCGGGCCCGCTGGATTCTCACCAATTGGGACGAAATGCTCCCCAGATTCGTGAAAGTCTTCCCGCACGAATACAAGCGAGTGTTGGGAGTCCCCAGGCAAAGCGCCGTCATGGTAGCCAAACCAGTTCCAGTACCGGAAGGAGCGAGGGCGTAACACAGACTTCAGTCTGTGTTTTAGGAGTAATCAATGGGCAAGACAACTGGTTTCATGGAGTACACGCGGGAAACGCCGACGCGCCGCCCGCCCGCCGAACGCATCAACGACTGGTTCGAGATCTACATCCCTTTCCCGGAAGATAAGACCCGTACGCAAGGCGCACGCTGCATGGATTGCGGCGTACCCTTTTGCCATACCGGCTGTCCGCTGACTAACATTATTCCGGACTTCAACGATCTGGTCTATAAAGGTCGCTGGAAGGAAGCTTCGCGCGTCCTCCACTCCACCAACAATTTCCCGGAATTCACCGGACGTATCTGCCCCGCCCCATGCGAAGCCGCCTGCGTTCTGGGCATCAACGAACCGCCGGTCAGCATCAAGACGATCGAGCGCGCCATCGCCGACCGCGGCTTCGATGAAGGCTGGATTCAGCCCGAACCGCCCGCCACGCGCACCGGCAAACGCGTTGCCGTGGTCGGCTCCGGACCCGCCGGTCTCGCCGCTGCGCAACAACTCTGCCGCGCCGGCCATTGGGTCACCGTCTTCGAAAAGGCCGATCGCATCGGTGGTCTTCTGCGCTATGGCATCCCCAATTTCAAAATGGAGAAGCACCTGATCGACCGCCGTCTGAAGCAGATGGAGGCCGAAGGGGTGGAGTTCAAACCCAATTCCCATGTCGGCGTGAACGTCAGCGTCGATGGCCTGCTGCGCGACTTCAACGCCATCCTGCTCGCCGGCGGCGCCGAGCATGCCCGCGATCTCAAAGTCCCCGGACGCGAGCTCAAAGGCATCCACTTCGCCATGGACTTTCTGCCTATCCAGAACAAAGTCTGCGAAGGAGACGACATCCCCGATTCCGCACGCATCCTGGCCACCGGCAAGCGTGTGGTGATCATCGGCGGAGGCGACACCGGCGCCGATTGCCTGGGCACTTCGCACCGTCACAAGGCGCTTTCCATTCATCAATTCGAACTGCTGCCCAAGCCGCCCGATGAACGCGATCCTTCGACGCCGTGGCCGCTCTGGCCCATGCAACTGCGCATCGAAAGCTCGCACGAAGAAGGCGGCGAGCGTGAGTGGAGCGTCGCGACCACCGGCTTCACGGGCGACGAGCACGGCAACGTGAAGAAGTTGCACGGAATCCGTGTAGGCCCTCCGCCCACGTTCGAGCCGATCCCCGGCAGCGAATTTAACATGGATGTCGATCTCGTCCTCCTCGCCATGGGTTTCCTCGGCCCGGTGAAGAATGGCATGATCGAGCAACTCGACGTCGAGTTAGACAACCGAGGCAACGTCAAGACCGGCCACGACTACCATTCATCAAAGACGGGCGTCTTCGCCGCCGGCGATATGCGCCGTGGACAATCACTGGTGGTCTGGGCGATCGCCGAAGGCCGCAAAGCCGCGAGATCCATCGACGAGTACCTGATGGGCTCGACCAACCTATCCTAGGAAATGAACACGCTCCGGCCAGCCCGACCCGAGGAGATCGAAGAGGTCCGCACCCTCTTCCGCGAATACGCCGCCTCGCTCGAAACGCCGCTCTGCTTCACCACCTTCGAGCAGGAACTCGCCGAACTGCCCACCTGTTACGAACTGATTCTGGTGGATTCCACTCTCAACAGTTGCGTTGCCATGCGGCCCTGGGCGGATGGAGCGGCCGAAATGAAGCGCCTCTACGTGCGGCCCGAAGCCAGGGGCAAGGGCCTTGGCAAACAACTTACGGAAGCGGTGATTCAAGCAGCCATGGACCGGGGCTATCGCTCTATCCGCCTGGACACGCTCCCCAAGCTGACAACGGCCATCGCCATGTACCGCCGCATGGGATTTCAGGAGATCGCCAACTATAACGGCAACCCCATCCCCGGAGTCCTTTTCTTCGAACTGAAATTCGGCCGTATCATCGGAATCGGAGGAGTCTTTTTCAAGTCGAAAGACCACCAATCCCTCCGCGCGTGGTATGAAGCCAAGCTGGGAATCCAGGAGGGAGCAAGGTTCAACAACACGGTCTGGAGCATCTTCCCCGCCGACAGCGAATACTTCAGCCGTGAGTGCATGATCAACTACATCGTGGATAACCTGGATGTGTTCTTAGCGCGCTGCGCAGCCGATGGGGTGAAGATCGACCCCAAGCGCGAAGACTGCGACTACGGCCGCTTTGCCTGGATTTACGATCCGGACGGCAACAAGATCGAACTCTGGCAACCGGCCTCTCAAACTCCAGCGTGAAGCCACAAGGCATTGCCGAATACGAGATTCGGGTCGATAATCTGAATATCGGCTTGAATCCGGCCGGTACTGGCTAGCGGTCGCACCCGTAGCCAGCGGCTATTCGTACACTAACGCGACGAACGGTAAAAACGCCGTGGGCCATCCGCCCGGCAACAACGGCCAGGGGTATTTCAGCTTTCAGGACAAGGAATTGGTGAGATCCGATCAAACGAGCGCCGGAGTCCACGATTCATCGCAAGGAGTCCGTATCGCCCGGAAAGGGAACTGATGCTCAGCAAACTGGCCTACGCGATCCCGCTGTGGATGTGCGCGGCCGCAACCGTATGCGCCGACGTCACCGTGCGATATGAGGCCAAATTCAATATGAATTTCCCGGCGGGTATGCCGCAGGGAGAACAGCTCAACAAGACCTTTCACGATCAGATGTCGAAAATCGTGGGGCAGCCGATGCGCATGAAAAACGGCAAATCGCGCTGTGAAATGGGTCCGATCGTCTATATCCTTGACTACACCACGCAGCAGGTCACGCTGATCGATAACGAGCATAAGACGACTGCCAAAATGCTCCAGTCCGAATTGGGGGAACGGCTGTTCGCCCTGATGCCCAAGCCGAAGGAGCCGGAGATGCCGAAGGATCTGCCGGAAGAAGTCAAGAAGGCAATAGAGGCTGCTCAGGAGGCCATGAAGCACCCGAAGACGACGGTGGATTCGCATAAAACCGGCAGGACTGACACGATTCTGGGCATCCAGGCGGAAGAGCGTGAAGTCGTGATCGTGATGGAAATGCCTATGCCGCAAGGCATGCCCGCCATGACCACGCGAATGGTCATGCAAATCTGGATGGCCAAGCCCGAGGAGGCGTTGCGTAACCAGGCGGTGCGCGAAATGACCGGCTATAACATCTGGCAGGATCGCTTCATGAATCCCATGGCTCAGATGGAGAAGCTCATTCCGAACGGTGCGGAGACCTTCAAAACCGTGTACAGCGAGATGACCAAAGAGAAGACTATGCTCTTGCGAACCCATTTGGCCACGTATATGGGCGGGGCCGGTCAGTCGAGCGATCCGCAGATGGAGGTAAGTAATGAACTGGCGGAGATCTCCAGCGCAGCGGTAGATGATGCGCTGTTCCAGGTTCCCGGCGATTACCAGACGGTTGCGCCCGAGGACATCCTGAAGTACATGGTCGCCGGATTGACTAAACAGTAGGGAGGAGCGCTATGCTGCGAATTTTGGTGCTGTTGCTTACGGCGTCCGGCAATTTGCGAATCTCTATTACCCTTGGGGCATCGCGGTGCACAAGTACGGCAACGTCTTTATTTCGGATGAGTACTTGATCCGCGCGGTGACGCCGGACGGCACCATCCAGATTGTCGGCGGGCAGTATCTTTATCCCAGCGGCACTCCGGTGCAGGGATTCGGCGGGGATGGCGGTCTGGCGATCGATGCCGCGATGTATTACCCCGTTTCCATTGCGTTGGACGCGTCAGGAAACCTGTATGTGGTGGAGCAGGGGAATGAACGGGTGCGCGTGATGACCCCAGCCCCGTATTGAATCTATTCGCGTGTATTCGCGTGCATTCGCGGCCCAATGTTTTTAGGTTTACTCTAATAACAGCGTGTTCCACGATCGCACTCAAGCCGGCCGCGTTCTCGGCCGCCTCGTCGCGACGAGCGTGACGGATCAGCCGCTCATCGTGCTGGCGCTGCCGCGGGGAGGAGTTCCTGTCGGCTTCGAAGTCGCCAAGGCAACGCATGCCGCGGTGTTCGACATCTTCCTGGTGCGCAAGCTGGGCGTTCCGGGTCAGGAAGAATTGGCTTTCGGCGCCATTGCCAGCGGCGGTACGCGGGTGCTGAATCGCACGGTGATCGGACAGTCCGGCATCGATGACGAGACCATCGAGCAGGTCACCGAGGAGGAGCGTGCCGAACTGGAGCGCCGCGAGCGGCTCTATCGCGAAGGCCGTCCCTCGCTGGATTTGCGCGACCGGACGGTGGTGCTGGTGGATGACGGTCTGGCTACCGGCGCGACCATGCTGGCAGCGGTACAGGCGGCCAGGCTACAAAATCCCAAGGACGTGATTGTGGCTGTTCCCGTGGCATCGCACGAAGCCCGCAAGGATCTTTCGCGCGTCGCGGATCAGGTGATCTGCGCCGAAGTCCCGCATCACTTCTCGGCAGTCGGCTGCTGGTATCGCGATTTCGATCAGATCACCGACCGCGAGGTCCGCGATTTGCTGGGCCGCTTCAGGACACCTTCCAATACACCGCATAACGCTCTTCAAACACCCGGTTGAGCGGGATCAAAGTGACGTCGCCGCCGCGGAACGTCAGGGGCTGGCCCGATGCCTTCACCGGGCTGGTGCGCAGGTCCGGAACGGGCACGGGGTTGCCACGCAGAAAATGACTCTTCACCTGCTGCGTGGAATCGCTCGATTGCGCTTCTTCGGTCAGCCCTTCGGAGCCGAGCCGTCCTGCCAGCACCAGCGGCCCGTAAAGGAATGCCTGCAAGCTGGTATCGTCGGGCATGGCCTGAGTGTGCAGCTTCATGGGCAGGGTGACGTCGATTTTGTCGCCGGATTTCCAGGTGCGCTGAATCGCGAGATAGCTGCCGCTGCGCGCTCCGGCGATCGCTTTTCCATTGACCTTCACGGCAGCTGACTCCGCCCAGTAGGGAATGCGCACGCGCACTTCGAGCGATTGCGGATGGTCGCAGCGGAAGGTCAGCTGCGAATGCTCGTCATCCGGAAACTTCGTTTCCTGACGCACGGTGACGCCTTTCTCCTGCCAGTTCAACGTGGAGGGCACGTACAGGTTCACGAACAGCGTGCCACCGCCGTGGAAGTAGATGCTGTCCTGAAGTTTGGAGAAATTCTCCACGCCCGTGCCGGTGCAGCACCAGAAGGACTGCCGGGGAAGTCCGAACATTTTCCAGTAGCCGCCCGCCAGCGGCACATAGTACATGGTCATGCCGCTTTTCGGGTTCATGGTGCCGATGATGCCGTTGAGCAGCGCCCGCTCGTAATAATCGGCGGCGGCCGCATCTCCCGTCCAGGAGAAAATGTGGCGGGTGAGTTTCAGCATGTTGTAGGTGCAGCAGCATTCTTCGGTGGTCGCGCTCAGTTCGGACGCCAGTTTGTCGGGTGCGCCGAATCTCTCGTGATTGCTGTTGCCGCCGGTGCAGTAGGAATGATGCTCGGTCACCTGACGCCAGAAATATTCGGAGATCGTCCGGTAGCGCGCATCGCCTGTCACCTCGTATTTCCGCGCTGCGCCGATAGCTTGCGGGATATGAGTGTTGGCATGCAGCCCGGCGAGCACATCGCGCTGTTCAGCCAGAGGATCGAGAAAGCTGCGTTTCTCGAAGCGCCCGGCGAGGTCGGCGTGGCGCTTGTCATGGGTGACGGAATACAAATTGTTGAGCACCTCGGCCATGCCGCCGAATTCGACCTTCAAGATGTTCTGCATCTGGGCATCGTCGATGGGCTCGGCCCACTTCGCCGTCCAGCCCGCCATGCCGGCGAGGACGTCGAGCGCCTGCTGGTTGCCGGTCAGCGTGTACATGTCGAAGAGGCCGGCGAGGATTTTGTGGATGGTGTACCACGGCGCCCAGACTTTCCCGGTGGCCTTCAGACGTTCGAAGAACTCCGGCGGAAACGCGCTCAAATAGCCGCCGCCGTTGGCCTTCTGGCATTTCGCCAGTTCCGCCACGATGGCGTTGGCCTTGGCCTTGATCTGGTCGTCGTGCGCGCTCACTGACATCTGCGCGCAGCCGGAGAGATAGTGTCCGAGGAAATGGCCGCGCAGCTCCACGGTGGGGTTTTCCCAGCCGCCCAGCGGTTCGGCGGAGGAAGGCAGGCCAGCGGTGAGGCGGAAGGTGTGCAGCAGGCGGTCGGATTCGAGGGACTGCAGATACTGGCGGTTCTTTTCCACGAGGGCAGTCCAAGGACCCTCCAGTTGGACATCGCGCAGCGCAAACGGCTGTGCTTTTGTTTCGGCTGCCCGCGCGCTGCTCGGGAGGCATCCGGCGGCGATGGCGGAGCCCAGGAATTGGCGTCGATTCATAAATTCACCTTTCGATTATTGTATGGTGTGCTGAAATAGACCCATGTACTTGTCAATGAACGGCGTGCCCATCGGCGGCAAACTGTCGTGGCGGCAATTTGCCGAACTCGCCTCCACTACCGGCTTCAAAGGCGTGGACGTGATGCTCGACGCGGCGATGTCGGACGGCGTCAAGTTCACCCAGCGCATGCTGGGCGATCTCAACCTGCGCCCGGCGTTCGTCAGCCTGCCCGTCGAGTTTCGCAAAGACGATGCCGCTTTCCGCGCCACCATGCCGCGCCTGGAAGACGCCGCGCCGTTCTCCGCCGCCATCGGCTGCCCGCGCATGATGACGTATATTGCGCCGTCGAGCGATACGCCGAAGGACGAGCTTCGCCGCACCTACAAAGCGCGCTTCACCCAGATTGCTGATATGCTGGCGCGCTCCCATTGCCGCCTGGGACTGGAATTCCTGGGTCCGCAGTACTTCCGCACGCAACACCAATATGAGTTCATCTGGAAAATGAACGAGATGCTCGCGTTCGCCAAAGAATGCGGCTCGAATGTGGGCCTGACGCTCGACTCCTGGCACTGGTACCACGCCGGAGCAACGCCCGAAGATATCATTGCCGCGGGCAAGGACCGTATCGTGGTGGTGCATTTCAACGACTCCGCGCGCCTGCCACCCGATCAGGTGCGCGACAACGAGCGCATGCTCCCGGGTGAAGGCGTGATCGACCTCACCGCCTTTCTCGGCGCCCTGCACAAGATCGGCTACGAAGACGGCCTCAGTATCGAAGTTTTTGGACACG
>Ga0326727_10026423_pt1 | contig 10765 bp, 8 predicted proteins | sample MB2enrmetagenome_FD_207643 | JGI IMG/M metagenome (GOLD analysis project Ga0326727, IMG submission 207643) | Lab enriched peat soil microbial communities from McLean, Ithaca, NY, United States - MB29MY | ecosystem: Environmental > Terrestrial > Soil > Wetlands > Peat | place: USA: New York... | reverse complement strand
TAAAGATACAAATATAGGAAAAGCGGTTTGGTATGTCAATGAATTTTATGGTATGAATGCTGTTAATGATGGAATGAAGCGCGTTTCTTTTAGTCAAGCCGATTTGCTTTTGCCATCGACCGGCCGGCGCTGCGCAGGGCTTCGGGACAGTCCAAACATCCGGTGTGGATTTCGATGAATACGAGGCCGTCCGCTTTGACAGCCTCGCCTGCATTATTGCCTTTAACTTCTTTTCTCGTCTTCACACCCTGATATTTTCTTCGACCGGTTTCTCATTCCCGATTTCTTCGTCTTTTGGTTTGGCACCCCGTCTCGTAATCGTCGAGATCCCGCATCATTTTTTTCAACTCCCTGTCAGAGATTCTATTACTTCCACTTTCAAATTCCATGATGTGGTCTGCAAAAATCCTATCCAGCGGCTTTGCTGCATCAACATCAACATCATCATATTCCATAACAACCTCCTTTAATAAACCTTTTGTAATTAATGTATTGTTCTCAGGATTAATTCTAACATCCGTAATCTCTACGTTTCATAATGTTCATGATGTCTATTTTTCAACAATCAGACTTACTGTCTTGGACCCGTACAGGCTGCAACTGGCCGTCACTTCAAGAGTATCGCTTACTTTTGCCGGTACCTTATAGGTGTATGTGAAAGTAACCGGATCAGGTTGATTTTTATACTTGTTGATGCTCACAATGTTGCCGTTATTCTTAATTTCAACAATCTTTATATAGTGAAAATTCGGGAATAGGGATTTATGAGTAATTGTGACAGTAAGCATCTGCGTTTGTGAATCATATGACAACTGCACATCCTGAGGCGGAGTAGCCAAAGACATCTGCGGATACATAAAACAGACGGCAAATAATATCAGGACACCTATAAATATTTTATCTATTCTAAATCTTATCATTGAACGCCTCCCTATCTAAAAACAAAGATGAGGATATTATATTGGGGGTTTTGCCCTTACCTGAACAGTTTGGCTGCTATTTCTGCAACGTGTTTGCCCTGGAAGCGGGCTGCATCGAGTTCGTTTTCACTCGGCATCCGTTTACCGTCGCTTCCGGCGATCGTCGAAGCGCCGTAGGGCGAACACCCCGTGATCTCGTCGATCCGCATCTGCCCCGCAAAACTATAGGGGAGTCCGACAATGATCATGCCCTGATGCAAAAGCGTGATATGAAATGAAAGAATAGTCGATTCCTGTCCGCCATGCTGTGTCGCGCTGGAGGTGAAAACACTCCCCACTTTGCCGACAAGTGCGCCTTTTGCCCAGAGGCCTCCGGTTGAATCAAGAAACTGGCGCATCTGACCGCACATATTGCCGAAACGGGTAGGCGTGCCGAAGATAATTGCATCCGCCGAGACCAGATCTTCCACTTTGCAGACAGGCACATTAGACTGCGCTTTTAGTGTTTCCATGGCGCCCATCTTGATCAGAGCTTCTTCCGGAAGAGTTTCCGGAACACGGTAAATCCTGACAGCCGCGCCGCTCACGCCGCTTGCGCCTTCCTTCACAGCCTCCGCCATGCGGCGGATGTGGCCATACATCGAATAATAGACGATTAACACGTTCATAAGGCATTTCCTTTCTTTTAAAAAATTCATATTTTTGTGTATTATTACTGGAAACCTCAATGCAGAATAGCCTTTGCAAATAGCCTGCCAATAGCTGAAGGAAAATCAGAAGTCTGAATTATTCCTTTTATAACAGTTGGTTAGATTAACAGAAGAAACCGGCACAAAAGCATAAAATGATTTGTTGCCCGCAATATGTGGTGGAGCCTCAACATATTGAGGGATGTCTTGATGGGATGTGTTTTTGATGTTTGTCGCCTGATGAAAATTTTATTTATTTCAAATTGAAATGTGCATGGATAGGAGATCGGCGGTGTGATAAAAACAACAGGTGAATATTAATGATAAAGGATAATAAGAACGTTCCCCGAACCATGCAGAAGGTAAACGTCGTTAAAGTAAATAAGATTTGAATGGGTAAAAAAGCGCGTAAAAAACGGCCAAAATATTTTTCTTCTAATCTATCCTGACTTGTTCCTGACTTGACAGACAGTGTCCAAACAAGAAGCGCTTTGACAATTGTTACACCTACCAAGTGTTAAAAATATGTAGTTATCAAAATTGATGATTATCGATTGAAAGAGAGTAACGTAAATATGAGCAGCGATTGTTTTAAAAGCATGAATGATTATTGCCAAAGAACCGGCCGGTCATCTCAGAGAAGACTGACTAAGAAATGGTTTTGAAATAAATTATGTATCAAGGACAGCGGCTATTAAAAAGCTCTTTTTCTATGGCTTCATAATAGGCCGCTGTCTCCAATGATTACTGAATAGCTCCTGTTGTCACAACCGAGAAAGGTCCCGACCCGGCAGCAACAGGCGTTCCAACAGCGGTCAAAGCCCCGGTGGTCTGATCGATGGAATAGACCGAAATATTGTTATCAGACAAATTTGGCGCATAGGCGAATCTTCCCGAGGGGTCAACCGTGACGGAAACAGGATTAGTCCCGGCAGCCACAGGCGTTCCCACAGCGGTCAAAGCCCCGGTGGTCTGATCGATAGTATAGACCGAGATAGTGTTGTTACCCCAATTTGCCACATAGGCGAATCTTCCCGAGGGGTCAACCGTGACGGAAATAGAATTAGTCCCAGTAGCTTGCGTTCCCACAGTGGTTAAAGCCCCGGTGGTCTGATCAATGGTATAGACCGAAATAGTGCCGGCACCCTGATTTGCCGCATAGGCGAATTTTCCCGAGGGGTCAACCGTGACCCAGAAAGGATCCGACCCTGCAGCCACAGGCGTTCCGGCGGTCAAAGCCCCCGTGGTCTGATCAATGGTATAGACCGAGATATTGTTGGAACCCGAATTTGCCGCATAGGCGAATCTTCCCGAGGGGTCAACCGTGACCGAGTAAGGATCCGTTCCAGCAGCCACAGGCGTTCCGGCGGTCAAAGCCCCGGTGGTCTGATCAATGGTATAGACCGAAATAGTACCGTCATCAAGATTTGCCGCATAGGCGAATTTTCCCGAGGGGTCAACCGTGACGGAAACAGATTTTACTCCGGCAGCCACAGCTGTACCGGCAGTCAAAGCCCCCGTGGTCTGATCGATGGTATAAACCGAAATATTCCCACCTGCCGCATAGGCGAACCTTCCCGAGGGGTCAACCGTAACCGATTCAGGTGCCCACCCGGCAGCCACAGGCGTTCCGGCGGTCAAAGCCCCGGTGGTCTGATCAATGGTATAGACCGAGATATTGTTGGAACCCCAATTTGCCGCATAGGCGAATTTCGGTACATAGCTGACGGCCTTGGCGCCGGAGGTCATTGCCATGGAGCATGGATTGATACGTGCAGAAACAGTTCCTGCTGCGGTCAAAGCCCCGGAGGTCTGATCAATGGCATAGACCGAAATGGTGTTGCCACCCTGATTTGCCGCATAGGCGAATTTTCCCGAGGGGTCAACAGTGACAAAGACGGGTTCCGATCCGGCAGGCACAGCCGTTCCGGCGGTCAAAGCCCCGGTGATCTGATTGATGGTATAGACAGAGATAGTGCCGCGGGGATCATCGTTTGCCGCATAGGCGAATCTTCCCGAGGGATCAACCGTCACGGAGACGGGTGCTGTCCCGGCAGGCTCAGGCGTTCGGGCGGTCAAAGCCCCGGTGATCTGATTGATGGCATAGACCGAGATATTGCCGGAATTATGATTTGCCGCATAGGCGAATTTTCCCGAGGGATCAACCGTGACAAAGCAAGGTCCCGATCCGGCAGCCGCAGGCGTCCCCACAGCGGTCAAAGCCCCGGTGGTCTGATTGATGGTGTAGACTGAAATAGTGCCGTCATTCCAATTTGCCGCATAGACGAATCTTCCCGAGGGGTCAACCGTGACAAAGCAAAGTCCCGATCCGGCAGCCGCAGGCGTCCCCACAGCGGTCAAAGCCCCGGTGGTCTGATCGATGGTATAGACCGAGATAGTGTCGTCATTCGTATTTGCCGCATAGACGAATCTTCCCGAGGGGTCAACCGTGACGGAGATAGGACTTGAACCGGCAGCCGCAGGCGTTCCGGCGGTCAAAGCCCCGGTGGTCTGATTGATGGTATATACCGAGATGGTGTCGTCACCATAATTTGCCGAATAGGCGAATTTTCCCGAGGGGTCAACAGTGACCGAGATAGGTTGCGCCCCGGAAGCCACATAGCCGTTATGGCGCAATTGCCCTGTTGCTGCATCGACGGTATAGATGGAGATAGTGTTGTCACCATAATCAGCGACATAGGCAAAACGCGGATATACCGCTGTAGAACCAGAGCCCGAACCAGAACCGCTGCAGGCGCTTAAAGTGATTACCAGAAAACCAAAAATCATTAACCAAAAGAATCTTAACCTTTTCATGAACATGCTCCCTTTATTTATTTATTCATATATGAAAAAATCTTGTGAATTTTGGCATAGAAGAACAGACGCGTCAAGAAGGAATAAAAGGGACGAATCGGGAAAATAAACTACAATCTCTTGAATTAAGAAAGTATTTTTAACGATTACAGTTTGAAACATAGCATAAAAACTCGGTTTTGAAAATTGAGACTTTCAGGAAGTTTTTCACAGGTCTGATAGACCGGAAATTCTTAACTCCGCCGTCGCACCTTATAATCGTTAATCAACAAACATTTATTACAAAAAATACTATATGGCCTATGCTGGTGTCCACCTACAACTCCACAGTATTTGATGGTCGTCCGAATTGAGATTACCAATAGAAAGAGAGTATATATTTCTTTACAATCTTTTAAAAATCAATATTATCTTTTAAAAGCATCCTACACATTTTCAAACATAACCTAATCGGAGGCAGTTATGGATTTAGCTGTTGGTTCTAGTATTATCAAGAGTCCGGTATTTATCAAGCGTATTTGCTGGGAAGAATTGTCTATAACAATTATTCTTTTATTACTGCTTTCCTCACCAGCCTTTTCTGCGAGTTTTGATTGCAAAAAGGCTGCCAGTTGGCTAGAAAAAACTGTCTGCTCCAATCCGGAACTCTCCAGACTCGATGAAGAGATGGCTAAAGCTTATTCTGATGCCATGACAAGTCTGTCTCCCGAAGGTCAGAAGGAAACTAAAAAATATCAAAAGAAATGGCAGAAAGAGTTATCTTCTCATTCTGAAGCTAAATATACCCTTGGGTTTGGTGATGAAGCCGGTGAAGCTGAAAATGCTGTAAAAACTGCCTATAAGAAAAGAATCAAACAGCTCCAAGAAAGTTTGATAAAATTCAACGATCGTATCTTTAGAAATGTTTATATTAACTATTCAGAACCAAAGGAAGAATGTTCTGGCATATTCACAAAAAAATATTTTACATACCCGCAAATAGAAAATCCACAGAACGAAAATGAACAGTTTTGGAATCACCTTATTTCTAAACAAGCAAATGATTTTTATAAAGCTTACCAGAGTTATGGGGTATGTGAATCCATTTATTACAGTTACAACATTAGCTTTAGCAATAAGCACATAATATCAATTCACGGTGAGCGAATTGTAAATATGGTAGGTTCACCGGAATCTGTTGCTGATGAATCTTTTTCTTGGTTGTTGAAAGAAAAAAGAAAATTAAAGGCTTCGGATTTATTTGATAGTAAATTAGCTTGGTCTAAAAAGCTTGTGACATTGGTTGCTCAAAAGATTAAAGAAAAAGAAATTACTAATAAAACAGAATATAAAATGAAGTTTTCAAAGCTTAGTGATAGAGTAAAATCTCCAAGCCAGTGGGTAATATTGAAATATGGTTTTGGTATTCAATTTAACGAAGATGACTTCAATGATGTTATCCGACCATTTCCATTTGTTATTACATTAGACTGGAAAACACTCGATCCTTACCTCAGCAAAAATGGTCGTTCGCTAATCTATGAATAAAAAGATTGGTGACTGCATTAAGGGCATTTCTTTCCGAACTGGCGGATTGAGGATTATCATTCGTAAGGTTGTATAAATATCGAACCTGACAATTTGAGACTTTCAGTCAACTATCATGAATTCCCCTGTGGACAAAAAGTTTCCCGTTGCGTCAGCATAGCATAGATGACACGGATCAACTTATGAGCCGTAGCAAGCACAGCCTTCTTATAGGGCAATCCCTCCTTTCTTCGTTTGAGATAGTAAGTATGAAAAATATCGGTGTATTGGATTACGCTGGTTGTCATCATCCAGATGATTCTTCGCAGGTGTCGGTTGCCTCGTTTCGTAATCCTGCCTTTTCCTTCATGTTTGCCGGACTGGTAAACAGCGGGGTCCAATCCCGCCATGGCAATGATTTTACCGGAACATTCAAACTTATGGATGTCGCCACCCATCTCCGCAAGAAAATTGGCGGCGGTTTTATCTCCGATACCTTTGATAGAAGTAATAATGTTTATATCTTCTTCCATCAGTTTCCGGGCCATTTCCATCAGCATGTCCGTAATCTCTTGAAGAGCTTCTTCCTGGTGCAGAAGAAACCTTATCTTCTGCTTTATAATTATCTCTTTGGCGGGACTGTTGGTGCCAATCGAAGAACGGGCTGCTTTGATCAGTGCTTTGGCAAATGCCTCTCTTTTATGACCATAGGAATCTGTAATCAAGCTCTGAGACAATTGATCAATATCCGCTTCTCTTAAAGCAACTGCGGAAGGATATTGCTGTAAGAGTTTGAGAATGGACTTCGTAAATATCCCGACCATGTGCTCCAGTTCCGGAAAGGTTATATTCAAAAGCTGCTTGATCTCTATCTTCAAAGAGGTCATCTCGTCAACCAGGCTTTCCCGCTGACGCGAAAGATCCCGAAGATCCGATATCAAAGACGGAGTAGCCCTCTGCATTAGGGTATCTCCATTAGCCAGAAGAAACCGTGCAATAACAACAGCGTCTTTCTTGTCCGTCTTTGTCTTTCTTAACTCCATTTTCACGTAATTGGAAATCTGCAAGGGATTAATTAAAATGACTTTATAACCCGCAGCAACAAGGTATGAGAAAAGATTGACATGGTAAGATGCCGTAGACTCCATTCCGATTAATACGGATGACACTGAAAAAGATGAAAGTTGTTTCTTCAGTTTCTCAAAACCCTTCCGATCCATGGCCACTGAAAGCTGAAAAAGCTTGACCTCTTCACCCGTTATTCCACAGGCGTCAAACTTATCCTTGGAAACATCAATCCCGACAATACAACCAAAGTTGCCTTTTAATCCTGACATCACATCACCTCCCGATAAGAAGTAAATGAAAAGCAGGTGTCGCAGCCTCCAGACCAATCCTCCAGCGTTACAAGGATTCTATGACCCAACCAACCTATTATGGTTCTCAGAGGCTTGGGACATACTGAAATGAGGGCTCTAATGCCCAGGAAGAAAGAAGTCCTCCTGCCTTCCTGTTATTATAAAACTAATATCTCTATAATCAATTATACATTATTCTATACACGAATTCATGGTAGGAGGAAGGAAGTGAGTATATAATTCTTTACATTCTTCAAAAAATAAATATTATCGTTTAAAAGTATCCTACACATCTTCAAATATAATTTAATCGGAGGCATTTATGGCTTTAGCCACACGTTGGAATTATGTCCAAAATTTGAGTCTTATTATCATCCTCTGTTGTGTCTTCTTTTCTGTAAATGCAAATGCCACAAGCTTTGATTGCCAGAAGGCTTCAACTTGGCTGGAGAAAACAGTCTGCTCCAATCCGGAACTTTCTAAGCTCGACGATGAGATGGCTAAAGCTTATCACGATGCCCTATCCAGTTTATCTCCCGAAGGCCAGAAGGAAACAAAGCAATATCAGAAGCAATGGCTTAAAGAAGAACCCCCAACATGTAAAAAGGATGAACCGGCTGATTCGGTTGAGTGCCTGAAGGATATTTATGAAAAAAGAATCAAAAAACTACAACACAGCTTGTTAAAATTCCCTGATCGTATTTTTAGAAATGTTTATCTTCATTATTCTGGACCTGAAAAAAACTGTCCTGATGGATGGGTAACAGACGATCGTACATACCCGCAAATTGAAAACCCACGTGACGAAAATGAGAAATTCTGGAATAATTATCTTTCCAAACAAGCTACTGATCATTTTAAATATACCAAAGCATGCCAAAATACCAATGACGAATACTCGGTCACTTTTAGTAATAAGCACTTAATATCGGTTGAATTTATGAGGTCTATGTACGTTCAGGGTGCAGGATTCCCATTACAGGCGTATGCAGTATCCCTTTCTTGGCTGTTAGAAAGCAAAAGGGAATTACAAGCTGCAGATTTATTCGATGATAAGACCGACTGGCGTGATAAGATTACAGCACTAGTTTCTCAGAAACTGCAAGAGGAGAAAATTGCTCAGTACCTAAAAAGACAGCACCCCTACCATACAATTGGCACTTCGGAGATCATGTATAAAGTAACTTCGCCTAGGGAGTGGCTGATCTCGAAAGATGGGTTGGGCTTCGGATTTTTTGAATCTTACATGAAAGGTTATTCCGTTTTCATCACTCTAGACTGGAAGACTCTCTCCCCTTACCTCAGCAAAAATGGTCGTTCTCCAATACATGAATAAAAAGATTATTGACTGCATCAAAGGTGTTTCTTTCAGAACTGACGGATTGAGGATTACCAGTTAAAAGATTGTATAGCTTCGGAAAAAGGGACACGCTCTCTTACAGGAAGTTTTCTACAGCTTTCAGAGTCCGGAATATATCAATTACTCCATTGCATCTTATAATCGTTAATCAACAAATATTTATTATGAAAAATGTTATATGGACTATGCTGGTGTCCACCAATCCACAGTATTTGGCAGTCGTCTGAATTGAGGATTACCAGTTGAAAGAGATCAATTTATTAATTCCGCCGACCTATAGAATAGAAATATACGACTAATTTATCTTGTGTAATATAGTTTGTTTGACTGTATTCAATGGTAGTCTGATTTACTATCTTCGGTTTTCCCGGAAAACAAGTCGAAACTATTTGGTCTGGAAAATTCTTTTCAATCGAGAGCGTAAATTCACCGATGGGACCCTTCCAATTTCGTCCAGTACTCAAGATAAACTCGACCTCATCCAAACTTATTCGGACACCCTCGATATCTGACTTATTTGTGCCAATTAATTTTTGTGCTTTTTGATTGATTTCTTTTCGTGTTTCTTCAGGAAGACACACTTCATCGGAATTTCCAAGATATTCAAAAGAAGGTTGTCCGTTGTTTATATAGGTATAACGGCCGCCAACAAATGGAGTATAGGTATGCTCAACTTCGATTTCCTTTTTTGCGGGAAAGAGCTGTTTCCAATATACTGTCGCAGCTACTTCCCAAGAGGGGAAATTATCGCTATCTAAAGCACCTATCTTCTTCAACTTTACTATTTGTTTTTTGTTAAGGCGGTTACGAACTATGCCAGCTGTTTGATCATAGTCACTATCACCGAAGCTCTCAAATATTTGTGCATCGGACAGTCCGGCAGCTTTTAGCTCTTTAGTTATGTCTCGGCCGATAATTTCTTTAACTCTAATACGCTTACTCTCTTTTTCAACAATGTGCTTGATTAATAATGCTCTACGTGTTTTCGTTGTCTCTACTTCGTTTCCATCAATCATGATAGAGAAGGACATCAGGGGTATTTTGGATTCATAGGATTCAAACGTATTAGAATCGAATTCATAAGCTGGTAACGGAAAAGCAACTGTCGTAAGAATGTCTTTATTACTTTCATTAAGAAAACGATACTTCACATAAACATTACTAGGTGATATTTTGAGACTTTCTTTAACCATGCGAATATCAGTGGACTTCAGAAAGGTTATTCCACCCACACCGACTCTTGCAATCGAATCGTCGGCATGAACGGAATTATAAGATCCTATGAGTGCAATTACAATTATGACCGTCCAAATAGTTCGCATATGTTCTCCTAGTAAAGATAAAATTTAACAATTACTAGTTGTAAGCTAGCATAAAATCGTAAATTGATAAACTGAGACTTTCAGGAAGGAATCCGCGGGAACCTGTAACGGATATTTTTCAAACCGCTCCCGTGTAGAATCTCTACAAAACCTTCATAAGCCTTGGGCGTACTAAAGGAGGCCTTTTCTCAAAAAAAGGAACAATATGACAATCGACGATAACCGTCTAATACCGATGCAGCAGGTATTTTGTAATTGCTTTTTTTCAGATAAAGATAGCCATGCTGCCCAAGCCTTACTTGCACCGCTCTGATAAGTCGATACTCTGGTGCAGTGCAATGTTGAAAAGCAGCAACTGTTCATTGAAATCTATTTCAAAGCCGAAACACACGTCCGGGTAGTTGGCAAGTGAGGGAGCTTTATCCAAGTCCAGGTTTTCCCGATTTGTGTTTCCCAGCAGGGTCCGCACTATGCGGAAATACTTTCGCTCGGCCATAAAATTGGGCACCTTGTTCTTTCCTTTTGCCTCCAGATATAGTTTCTTTTCGCTATCTGTAGCCGGAGGCTGCAACTGGTTCAACAGGGCTGTGTCCTCCCCGGAAAGCGACACCGCTGCCGTTGCATTTGTGTTTTGTTTGCCGGTCTTTGCCAGCGCATCCTTGAGGACTTGGACAGTATCGGTATGGCCCCCCTTTTCTGCAAGAGAGAGGGCCGTATATCCGGTTGAGTCCGCAGCGTTTAAATCCGCACCTTTTTTTATCAGGGCCCGTACAATTGCCGTGTCACCCTTCCT
>Ga0326727_10026422_pt1 | contig 10765 bp, 5 predicted proteins | sample MB2enrmetagenome_FD_207643 | JGI IMG/M metagenome (GOLD analysis project Ga0326727, IMG submission 207643) | Lab enriched peat soil microbial communities from McLean, Ithaca, NY, United States - MB29MY | ecosystem: Environmental > Terrestrial > Soil > Wetlands > Peat | place: USA: New York... | reverse complement strand
GAGCGCCTCGCGAAGACTGAAGGCGGCTGCCTCGATTTCGATTCGGCCTTCCTCGATTTTGGAAAAATCCAGAATGTCGTTGATGACCGACAGCAGATGATGACCGGAGGTGCGGACGGTCTCGGCGTACTCGCGCTGTTCCGAGTCGAGCGGAGTGGAAAGCAGAAGCCCGGTCATGCCGATCACGGCGTTCATAGGCGTCCGTATCTCGTGACTCATGTTGGCGAGGAACTCGGTTTTCAGACGGCTGGCTTCTTCGGCGCGGTTTCTTTCGGCCTCGGCGCGCTCCTTCTCGATCGCCAGTTCGCGTGTTCGCGCCTCCACCGCGGCCTCCAGCTCGCGCCGCTGCTGCAGCACCCGCCTCATCCGCCATTTCCACAGGAGCCGTGCCGCCAGCAGTCCGATGGCGACTCCCAGCAGGCGCAGCAGCGGATGCTCCCACCACGGCGAGGCCACGGTGAAGCTGAAGCGAACGGGAGGCGACTCCACGTGGTCGCGCGTGACCAGCGAGACTTCAAAGGTGTAGTAACCCGGTGGCAGCAGACTGAAGTGAATGGAGTGCTGGCTGGTGTCGGCCCACTTCGCGCTCGACGACGACTCATCGGGGTTGTGCATCCGGTATCGCCAGGTCACTCCCTCTTCGTGAGCGTAGTTGAGATTGGCCAGATCGAAGGCTATGGAGCGGTCGGACCACGGCAGTTCCGGCGTCTCGGCCGGCTCCGCGGTCCCGGCATAGACCGGCAGGATCACCGGCGGCAGCGGCGGCGCGTCCGCCTCCCGGTGCGGCTGGTAGTGCGAAAGCCCGCGGCTGGTGCCGATCCAGATACTGCCGTCGCGATCCACGAAGAAGCCGTTCATGTCCGTGTCGTTGGCCACCAGACCGTCCGAGCGAGTGAACGATCGCCAATGATCGCCCTCGAGAACGTCGATGCCCGAATCCGTGCCCACCCACAGCGCGCCGCCGGGCGCGGCGCCCAGCATATACACGCGTCCGGAGATCAGCTCCTGCCGGCCGTGGTAGTGTCGAACGCTCCCGTCGGGCCGAATGCAGGTGAGCCCCTCGACATCCTGGTAGGCAACGCACGCGCTGTTGTCCGGTCTCAATGCCACGGCGTAAACGGCGTCGCTCAGCAGGCCGTCACGCCGCAGGAATCGCCGCCACGAGCCATGGTCGTAGCGCACCAGGCCGCGCAGCCCGGGAATCCACAGCCGGCCCCCTTTGTCCTGAACCGGCTGATAGAACCTTTCGGACAGATCGGTTCCGGGAGGCTGCATGCGCTCGAACCTGCGCTGGCGCGGATCGTCCACCATGAAACTTCGGAAAAGGCCTCCGGTCCCGGCGATCCACAAAGTGCCGTCGGGCTCCCGGAAAACCCCGTCGATGCGATCGATCTCGAGGCCGTCGGCCGGACCGTAGTGTTTGAGTTTCCGGAATCCGTCGAACAGCGTGAGTCCGCCGGGCCGCCCTCCGACAAATACCTGCCGATTTCGTCCCGCCACCACCACCCGGATCTGCTCGTCGCCGGCCTCCGGCAACCGCTGCCAGACGGATGCTCCGGCGCGCAGAATACACACGCCGTGATTTGTGCCGGCCCACAGATTCCCGCCGGCGTCGCGTGCGATGCCCCAGATCTCTTCGTTCTCCAGGCCCTCGGCACGGGTCCAGTTTTCCCAGGTCCCCTCACCCGTCCAGGCGGAAACGCCGGAGCCCTCCTGAGCGATCCACAGAAGGCCCGACCGGTCGCGCATCGCGAAGCTGATGGCGTCGTCCTCGAAATTCGCGTCTCCCCCCACCAGCCGCACCCGCTCCGGCGTGGTCAGAGCAAGCCCCGCATTGGTCGGAACCAGCACGCCGCCGCGCGGATCGGCGGAGATGGCGCCGGCGGGTTCAGCCGAGTTGGGCACGTCCACGCGGACGAACTTCTGCTGGCCCCTTCGATTCACGTAGAGCGCATGGAGATTGCGTACCCAGAGATTCCCGTCCCCGTCGCCGGCCATGCTTTCCCAGATCAGGGGCGGCAGCCCCCAGGCCCGGCCAACGCGTGTCGTCCGGCCGTCAGGGGCGACGCGGCAAAGATCGTCCTCGCAGCCGAACCACAGGACGTCCCGGGAATCCACGGTTGCTCCCGCAGCCGGCGTGTGGGTGAGCCATTGAAACGAGAAGCGCCGAAAACCGAGGCGGCGAACGCTCAGCAGCCCCTGCTCGGTGCCCGCGTAGACCACGCTCCGCGAATCGGCGGCGATCTGTCCGTTCCGGGCGATGCGCACGTGGGGAATCCCCGGCACCGCCTCGAAACGGCCGTTCTCCAGCGTGGACAGCCCGGAAAAGCCTCCCACCCAGAGAGTGCCGTCGCGGGTTACCTGGATCGCGTCGATGTAGCTGTCGGGGAGCCCCTGCTCGGTGCCGTAGCGCCGGAACCACCCTCCTTCGTCGCGAAAAAGTCCGTCTTCGGTGCCCACCCACAGGAACCCCTCCCGGTCCTGCCCGAGACAGTTGACCGCGAGATTGCTGAGCCCCACCTCCTGGCCGTAGCGCCGGAAAGACTGCCTTTGTGCCGGAAGCGGGCCTGCCGCGATAATGGCCAGCAACACGAAAACAATCGTCGCGCGCGTGCTCCTTCGGCAATTGCCAAAGCTGGGCATCCGCCTACTTATCGGCTTTTCTTTCCCGGAACGACAGAGATCAGCCAGCTCCCGGAACCAATTCGCACCACATTTCCGTCGGCTTCGCGCTTTGTTTCAAGCGGCTTACCCCCTTCGGTCACGCGCGCGCCAGGGATGTCGGGCAGTACCACGCGCGCCGTGGTGTTAGGCGGAATATCGATCCGCAGCCGGAACGGCCCGCCTGGTTTGCTGGTCCAGTCCGACACGACGCGGCCGTAGACCGAGTCGTATTCGGCGCGCGCATGGTCCATGCGCGAATCGAGGCGCGGGTGAATCAGGATCTCGTGAAAACCGGGCGCCGCGGGCGTGGTGTCGATACCGGCGACATAGCGGTACACCCACGCCATCACGGAACCGAAGGCATAGTGGTTGAACGAGTTCATGGCCGGATCGCCGGTATCGCCGTTCCATCGCTCCCACCAGGTGGTGGCGCCTTTGGAAAGCATGTAGCCCCAGGACGGATAGGTCTCGTTCAGCAGCAGGCGATACGCGACGTCGGCGTGGCCGTTGTCGGCGAGTGCGAACAGCAGATGCGGAGTTCCCAGAAAGCCCGTGGTCAGGTGCCACTGGTGCGCTTCGATGTCCCGGACAAGCTTGTCGGCCGCGGCCGGGGCGAGCGATTCCGGCACCAGCTTCATCTGCAGCGCCAGAACATAGGATGTCTGGGTGCCCGTGCCCACCGTGCCATCGTCTTTGATCCACTCTTTCTGAAACGCCGCGCGGATACGGTCGTACAGGCCGGCGTAACGGCTCTCCTCGTCTTCCCTGCCGAGCGCGTGCGCCATCTGGGACATCATGCGCGCCAGCATCGCCCAGTAGGCGGTGGCAATCAGGTCGCCGCGGCTGTGGGTGTCGGGCGCGAGCCAGTCGGCGAAATTGGGCCCGAGGCGTTTCTTGCGCAGAAACTTCGGATTGCCATCGTGGATGTACTTCATCCAGCGCTGCATGGCGTCCCAGTTCTCCTCGACAATCCCCTTGTCGCCGTACTGCAGCCACGCGGTCCACGGCACGACGACCCCCGCATCGCCCCAGCCGGGTGCGCCTTCGGGGGACTCGGGCAGCACGTTGGGAGAGACGTTGGTGAAGGCGCCGGCGGGAGTCTGGGCGTCGTTAACGTCGCGCATCCACTTGCGCGAAAACGCCGCGACATCGAAATTGTAGGTTCCGGTGCGCCAGAAAACGTCGGCGTCGCCCATCCAGCCGAGACGCTCATCGCGCTGCGGGCAATCGGTGGGGACGCTGAGGAAATTGCCGCGCTGGCCCCACGTTCCGATCAGCCACATGCGATTGACCAGATCGCTGGAAGTCTCGATGCGCCCCGTTGGCGCGCCGATCAGGCTGTTGGCGACCTTGCCGGTGAGGTCGGCAAGGGTGGGTGTTCCGGGATAGCCGGTGACCTCCACATAGCGAAAGCCGTGAAAAGTGAAATGCGGTTCGAACGTCTCTTCGGCGCCACCGCGCAGCGTATAGATATCGGTGGCGTCGGCGTTGCGCAGGTTTTCGCGGTAGATGCTGCCGTCGGGATTGAGAATCTCGGCAAAGCGCAGACGGACCATGGTCCCGGCCGCGCCTTGCACTTTGAGGGACACCCAGCCGACCATGTTCTGGCCCATGTCGTAGATCCACGCGCCGTGAGGATCTTTCGTGAGGGACTTTGGCGCCAGCGTCTGGTTCACGTGAACGGGCGCGGACATCTGGCTGGTTACCTGAATTGGCGGCGGCGTGACGATGGCCGCCGGCGCCCATGCAGAATCGTCGAACCCGGGCCGGTCCCATCCGGCCTGCTCGAGGCGTGCGTCGTAGACCTCGCCGCCGTAGATGGAGGAATCCAGGATGGCCGACGGCGCGGTCCTCCATGTCTGGCCGGTGACCAGCGTCTGGCGGCTGCCATCGGTGTATTCGATTTCCAGTTGCACGCGCAGGCCGTGGGTCGGCGGGAAGAAACGGCGGCCGGTCCAGGTCAGCGGGCTGCCGTACCAGCCGTCGCCGAGGATTGCGCCGAGCACGTTTGCGCCGCGCGCCAGCAGGGAAGTAACGTCGTAGGTCTGATACAACACGCGCTTGCGATAGTCGGTGAAATCGGGGGTCAGGTCGTCCTGGCTGACGCGCTGGCCGTTGAGGAAGAGCCGGTAGCTTCCCAGCGCCGTGGCGTAGACGCGTGCGCGGCGTACATCGCGCTCGACGGAGAACTCGTGGCGAAGGAGCGCGGGGGTTTGCCGCAGCGGGCCCATGTCGCCGGAGCCGGAGTCGCCAATCTCGCGGGCCATTTGCGGCGCGGCCTCGGCGGGTAGCTGAGCCTCCCAGTTGCTGCCCGTGGGCACGCGCTCGATGGTCCCGTCGGCATGGGTAATCTTCAGCAAAGCGGCGAGCGCCGCGGGCCGCGGGCTGGTTGGCGGGCCTGCATCGTCACCGTGGGAGGGACGCGGCTGCACGGTCACCGCGATCTCCACCGTGTTCCTGCCCGTCACCAGCAGGTCGCGAATCTCGCGCCGGTCGAAAGTCTGCCAGTTTCTGGTCTTGCCGCCCGCGTCGCGCCCGTTCACGGTGACGTGGAAATCGCCTTTGGCCTGCGCGAACAAAGCCGCCTCGCGCGGGATTTCAGACAGCGCCACGACCGTCCGAAAGACGCACACGGTGTGGGGCGGCACTGCCGCGGCGTTCAGCGAGGGATGCCAGATCCAGCGGATGCCCGCCCGGTCCTCGTCGTCCTCGGGATTCCGCCAGTAAACCCATGGCGCATTCCAGTTGGTTCTGTCGAGCAGTCCCGTCTCCCACCACGCCGGCGGCGCCCACGCCGAGGGCTGACCCTGCGCGTCCCACACGCGGACGGTCCAGTAATAACGCTCGCGGGGCTGCAGCTTCGGACCCCCGTAGACGATGCCGACCGACTCGGCGGAAGCTTGCTTGCCGCTGTCCCAGACGTCGGGCGCGCCCAGCCCGTCGGCGCTGGTGGCGACTCGAATCTCGTAAGCGCTCTGCACCCAGTTGCGCTCCTTGTTGTCGCTCTGCCAGGAGAGACCGGGCGCCGGCGCGTCAATTCCCAGGGGATTTTCGAGATATTCGCAGCGCAGGTGGACCGGGCCGGCCAGCAACGTTCCGCCCAGTACAAGCAACAACGCAAATGTTCTACGCATAACTGGACACCGCTCCTCGGTTCTTTTCTCCTCGCTCTTTCTCCGCGGCCTGCAAATAGCCGCTTTCGCGAAACGCCGCGAGGGGGTCTTCGGCTAGCCCGCGCGCGCGCCGCCACTCCCGCAACAGCGGCCGCACGTCAGTGAAAAACGCGGCGCGCAGGCATTCTTCCGCGTCCACCAGCTCGCCGCGGATCTGGTGGAAAGCGAGTTGCTCGTGATCCACCAGCGCCGCCTTGACGAACAGCTCCTGTGCGGTGGCGGCGGTCTGCAGCGTTTCCTCGATCTTGTTCTTCAGATTGTGACTCTGATCCACCATGTATGGGATGTCCGGCTGGGTTCCCGTTTCCCACGCGAAAAAACAGATTTCATGGAAGATGCGGAACACCTGATACGGATCGATGCAGCCGAGTGTGAGGTCGTCGTCGGCGTAACGGCGGTCGTTGAAATGGAAGCCGCCGAGCATGTCTTCAGCGAGCAGCCAGGCGACAATCTGCTCGATGTTCTGGGCCTGATAATGATGTCCGGTGTCCACCAGCACCTTCGCTCGCGGGCCCGCTTGTTTGGCGTGGATATACGCCATCCCCCAGTCGGCGATGTCGGTGGCGTAGAAGGCCGGCTCGAACGGTTTGTATTCCACGAGCATGCGCTGATCCCCGGTGAGCGCATCGTGAACGGCTTTCAGCCCCTCGGCGAACCAGGCTTTGCGCGCGCGGACGGAACCGGTGCCCGGGTAGCTCAGCCCGTCGGCGAACCAAAGCGAGAGATCGCGCGAACCGGTGGCGCGCTGGATGGCAATGGAATCGAGGATGTGCGAGAGCGCCTGGCGGCGGATGTCCGGGTCGGGATTGCCGAGCGAACCAAGCTTGTAGCACTGGTCCTGGAAGACATTTGGATTGATGGCGCCGATGCGCACGCCGTGAGTCTCGGCGGCTTTCAGGACAGCGGGTATGTCGGTGAGGCCATTGGGGAAGTCCCACAGGACGTGCACGGCCACGCGGGGACAGCAGCCCGTAACGCGGTGGACGACGCCGGCGTCGGCGAGCTTCTCTTCGATGGTGGTGGCCGCCGAGAGCTGAATGAACTTTCCGAAACGGGTGCCGGTGTTGGCGAACCCCCACGACGGCAGCTCAATGGAAAATCGGTCGAGGGCGCGGTGGGCCCGCTCCGTTTGCTTCTCGCTCAGCATGCGGGATACTCCGCATGCCATGGTATCGCGGCTTGCGAGTTGCCATTACAATCGCAGGGTGGGCTCGCTTACGGTAATCATGCGTACTGGAACGTCAGCGCTAATTCCAGCTCTTTTATGCGGTATCCCCCCTGGAATGGCGCTTCGGAGAATGCCGATAAAGGGGTATGAAGCACTTGACCCGCCTCGCTCTCTTGCCCCGGACCTGGAAGGATACTCGCGGCCAGGACCTTATCGAATACGCTCTCATGGCCGGCTTCGTCGCGGTTGCCGCCGGGGCCATAATGCCCAACGTGGCCACCAGTATCAGCACGATTTTTTCGCTGATTGGCTCGGTAATGAGCGTAGCGGCAAATCAGGGTAGTTAGTCAGGGCCTGGGGTCCGTCGCCTGGAGGCGATCAGGTTCCCTCGGGCGCAAACAATCGCGAAAGCGCCGCCAGGCTGACGCGGGGCGGCGGAGGTGGACAGGCGTTGCCTCCGCCCAGCACGGCCGCAGCCACGGAATGGATGGCTCGCGCGAACGCTCCGCCGCCCTGGACGACGCCCGATTCAACGTAGGACTGCTGCACCTGACGCGGTGCATCGGGCACCAGCGCGACGTTTTCATGGTCGAGCAGGTGACGGAAGTGCCGCTCCGACAGGTCTCCATTACACCGATTTACCACCAGCACAACGCGGGACGCCCCGGCACTTTCGCGTAGCTCGGCGCATCGCCGGCGGGCCATCGAGAGCGCGGGCAGGTCGGGCGTGGCGGCGATGCAGATTCTGCGCGCGACGCTCAGCAGCGGCTTCACGCTCTCATGGGTGACCGAGGGCACGCGGACAAACACGAAATCGTAATACGACCTGCCGCTGGTCACCAGACGGAGCACCGACCAGCGTTTCATCCCGGTAAGCGCGCGCAGCCGGACCCCGGTGAGCACGTGCAACGGCCCGAGATGGCGGACATGCTGCTGGAAGCCCGCTTCGGTCAGGAAAGGCTGGTCCTCGCCGGGGGGGATCTGGGTCTCGCCGTTGTCCAGCAGAATGGAGGCGGCGCCCATCTCATCGTCCATTTCAATGAACAGGGTTTTGAAGCCGGGATTCCGCGCCAGTTGCCAGGCGGCGTTGAGAGCAATGGTGGTAGCGCCCGAGCCGGGGCGGGATGGCGCGAATATGGCGAGAAATCCGCGGCGCGAATCCATCGTCGATCCGAGGGCCGCAATCGCCGCCGCTTCCAGATCGGCGGCCGAGAACGGCGGCGACAGCGGCGCCATGAGACCAAGTGTCTCCACCAGCTGCTTCACTGCGGGCGTTTTCCGTGAACAGATGGGCACGATGGCGGTGGACGGCGCCTCGGTCTGGATCTGCATCACCACGGCGCCGGTCAGATGCGGAATGTCTTCCTCTCCGACATCGAGCAGCACCAGTTCAGGGGCGTAGGCGGAAAGCTGGCGAGCGACAGCATACCCGGTTCGGACGTCTTCGAGCGATCCCGGAATGGAAATCTCCTCCGAAGCGGCACAGACACCCCGCACATAGTTCGAGAGGGACGTGTTGTTGCTGAAGATAAGCGCTGAGATCATGGTTCAGCGGAGCGGGTCAAAGGCACCCGGCGTCGGGAAAATGACAGCGATGGGCAAATCCACGACGCTTTGCCACTCCGTTTGCCTCCTTTCGGCGGAAACTCGGGCCTGAAAAGGCCCAAACAGCGAAACAGCACGTTGTTTCAGGCAATTGGCGGGCCATGTCGAAATGGAACGGGCTAAGCTGGAGACATGAGGAAGTCCGGAACTCGGGAACCACGGCTCCGCAGGCCGGGGCTGGCGCTTGGGACAGATCGCGCGGAGGTCGATGCATCGGCTGTGGCGTCAGTCCGGACCCAGGCACGACCGCCTGACCTCCACGCAGTCTGGCGGCGGCTTCCGGCGGCGATTGCGGACAGCGGGAGGTTTCTGGAGGAGGACCGGTGAGAGCCAATGGTGCTTGTACGGGTCGTTCTCGACGAGGAATCCTTGAAGAGGGTTGATCGCGCCGCGAAACGGGACAAGGTGAACCGCTCCACATTCATCCGCGACGCTTTACAGGAACATCTCAAGCGGATACACACGCGGGAACGCGAGGATCGTGATCGTAATGGTTACCGGGCGCAACCCCAGTGCGTGGACGAATACAACTGGTGGCAGGAGGTAGCAGCCTGGCCGGAAGACTAAGCCGTCGGGACGTCCATCCTCCCGCTTTGCGAACGCCGGACAGGCGACGCCCCGTGTTAATCCTTACCAGTGACAGCACCATCGGCCAGCAACGGCTGGGCAAGCGGATCGCGAGCCTGAGCGGCGAGAGGATGCGGGAAGTCTGCAGCGCTCCGCGCTTCGCGCTCGGTTGCGATTGATTGGAGCGGGCCAGCGTTCAGGATGCCAGAGCTTCCAGCACGGCTTGCCGTTTCTTTGCGATTACCGCCAGATAAGCACGGGTGGTGGCGTCGGGCTTTCGGCGGCCCTGTTCCCACTCCTGCAGGGTCCGCGGATTGATGCAAAACGCGCTCGCGAACTCCGCCTGCGACATCCGCGCCCTGGTCCGAATCCGCTTCACGTCCACGTCGCCGGGAAGCACGATCCGCCGCGTGGGCAGTTTCACTTCGCCCTTCACGTGCGCCAGAATCTCTTTGGCGCTGCGCTCCAGGGCGAGACCGAATTGCGTTCGTTTCCCTGTGGGAGCCTTCGACCTGCGTCCGCTCATGACGACAATCCTCCTTTCGCAGCCTTCCGGATCTGTGCCGCGAGTCTCGCGATACTCGCGCCTCGGCGATCAGGCTTTAACTATACGGCAGCGTCGTTCATGGGTGCCATGTTGGCAAACGCCCACCGCCAATCGACGCTCGGAGTTATTCTCATATTCGAGTGTCGCGAGGGGCTCTTGAACACGGTCGAGGACGAACATGACCACCAACTCGACTGACAGAGGAACGGTTGCACGTTTCGCATCCCGCTTAAACAGGCATGCGCTCGGGGAATTCTACGCGGAACTATCCTCCCAAAAGAAGAATCTCTCGACTTACGAGCCGATGCAACATTTGCCTGAGGCGGGAGAAGATGTGTACTACCAGCCGTACTTGGATTCCTACGGCGGGTCTATCCACGACGTAGCCCTCATCCACGCGCCTCCGTTTGAGCTTTTTCAGCCTGATCGTGACCTTGATCTTCACGATCCCGTGCTCATGCACCAGTTGGCTGCCGTTAGGAACCTCTATCATCGGCGATTGGGGTCCTGGGGGATGGTCGACGAGTACCGGAAGTACGACCGAGCCTTGAGAAAGCTCAGATTCATCGCGAACTTGGTTGGCATCGACCGCGGGACTTATGACGAGGTGCTCATACCTGCATATGCAAGGCTGCGACGATTCTGCGGCTTGCGAAAGGTTAACACAGAGGTCGGATCCTGGGATTCGTTCATTGAGCTGGATCCTGAAGGTGCCTACGAAGCCATGCGGCGTTTCGTTCAGACGCAACGAGACGGGCTCGCCGTGTCATTCACGGCGAATGGGCCGCGCGTGGATCATTTCGCATCGGAGAGAAATGTCGGCTGCGGCGTCCTCCCCGATGTCGAGGTTCCATATGAGCCAGTCATCGTGAGTGCCATGGTCCGAGAGCGCGGTTTCCTAGCCGAGTTCGAGACACTGCTCCAGCACGACCCCTCGGAAGCAGAAGTGGAGGCGTTTATACGGGCTAACTTTGAGAACGTCCTTGGCCCTCAATATGATCGGATTGAGTCGCAATTGTGGCTCCGGTGCCCCGACGTTGA
>Ga0326727_10026421_pt1 | contig 10765 bp, 9 predicted proteins | sample MB2enrmetagenome_FD_207643 | JGI IMG/M metagenome (GOLD analysis project Ga0326727, IMG submission 207643) | Lab enriched peat soil microbial communities from McLean, Ithaca, NY, United States - MB29MY | ecosystem: Environmental > Terrestrial > Soil > Wetlands > Peat | place: USA: New York... | reverse complement strand
GGCCCGCCGCCGGTGGACGGAACTCTTCGGGGCCTACCGGGGTAAGTACCCCGAGCTCGCCGCCGAGGTCGACCAGATGCAGCGCCGCGAATTGCCCCCCGGATGGGACCGCGACCTTCCCGTGTTCCCACCAGATCCCAAGGGCATTGCCGGGCGTGAGGCTTCGGGCAAGGCGCTGAACGTCCTTGCCCAGAACATCCCATGGTTCCTCGGAGGCTCGGCTGATCTCGGACCATCCAACAAGACCACCCTGACGGATGCCGGAGATTTCCAAGTCGGTAGGCCGGAAGGGAAGAATCTCCATTTCGGGATCCGTGAACACGCGATGGCTGCGATCGTTAACGGTCTCTCGCTGTCAAAGCTCCGAGCCTTTGGCGCCACCTTTTTCATCTTTAGCGACTATGCCCGGCCTGCCATCCGCCTCTCGGCCTTGATGGAGTTGCCTGCCATCTTCGTCTTCACGCACGACGCCATGGGTGACGGCGAGGACGGGCCGACTCATCAACCGGTGGAGCATCTTGCATCCTTGCGTGCCATCCCCGGACTGGTCATTCTGCGTCCCGGCGACGCCAACGAAGTCGTTGAGGCCTACCGTTACATCATGCGGCTGCGCCACCAGCCTGCCGTGCTGGCGCTGTCCCGCCAACCCCTGCCGACCCTGGATCGGAGCAAATTTGCACCGGCCGCTGGACTGGCTCGCGGTGCTTACGTGCTGGCCGACGCCCCCGAAGGGAAACCAGAGGTGATCCTTATTGCCACAGGCAGTGAAGTCTGTCTGGCGGTAGAGGCCCACCAGGAGCTCCTGGCCGAGGGCATCCGCTCCCGGGTAGTCTCGATGCCGTCTTGGGAAATATTCGATCATCAGCCGAAGGAATACCAAGAAAGCGTGCTGCCACCCAACGTAACGGCCCGGGTCGCAGTAGAGCAGGCCTCGACCTTCGGTTGGGAGCGCTACGTCGGCTGTTCGGGCCACATCATTGGTATGAAGACGTTCGGGGCCTCGGCGCCCCTCAAGGAACTCCAGCAGAAGTTTGGGTTCGAGCCGGAACGAATAGTTGTGGCGGCGAAAGAGCAGCTAGAAAGGAAGTAGCCAGGACCGGCGACAGCAGAAGCGATCAGGCGATGGCCAAGGTTGCTGCATAATCTCGAATTAAATCCGGCTGCGTCTTCCGTGATGCGGAGAGTCTATGAGCCCAATGATCAAGGTAGGTCAGAGTTATCCTCTAGGAGCAACGGTAGTTGCTGATGGGGTGAATTTCTCGGTCTTTTCCAAAAACGCCACTGGTATGGAGTTGCTGCTTTTTGATGAAGTAACCGACTCAAAACCCAGGGTGATCACTCTGGACCCAGTAAAAAACCGGACCTACCATTATTGGCACGTTTCGGTGGCCGGTCTCAAGCCGGGGCAGCTTTACGGATATAGGGCTCTGGGTCCTTTTGAACCCCAACGGGGCCTCCGCTTTGATCCGGACAAGGTCTTGCTTGATCCCTACGCCCGGGCTGTGGCCGTTCCCCAGACTTATAGCCGTCTGGCAGCCTCGCAGCCGGGAGACAATGCGGCCCAGGCGATGAAGAGCGTGGTGACGGATTTGGGTAGCTATGATTGGGAAGGGGATATTCCGTTGAAAAGACCCTTTGCCCGGACTGTAATCTATGAACTGCATGTGGGTGGATTCACCCGCCATCCCAGCTCCGGGGTTTCTTCGGAGAAACGCGGCACCTTTGCCGGGTTGGAGGAAAAGATTCCCTATCTTCAGGATCTGGGGATTACTGCCGTGGAATTGCTTCCCATTTTTCAATTTGACGGGCAGGACGCCCCAGCCGGACTGCACAACTACTGGGGCTATTCGCCGGTCTCCTTCTTTGCCCCCCACCAGGGATACGGATTTTCGCCAAACCCCTTGGCTGTGCTGGATGAGTTCCGGGATTTGGTCAAGGCGTTGCATCGCGCCGGTATCGAAGTGATCCTGGATGTGGTTTTCAATCATTCGGCGGAGGGCAATCATCTGGGTCCAACCCTGAGTTTGCGCGGCCTGGATAATGAAGCGTATTATATCCTGAATAAAGACCGGGCAACTTATGCCAATTACAGCGGCACCGGTAACACCTTAAATGCTAATCATTCCGTGGTCCGCCGCCTGATCATCGACAGCCTGCGGTATTGGGTTCAGGAAATGCACGTGGACGGCTTTCGTTTTGACTTGGCTGCGGTCCTCTCCCGGGACGAATCAGGGATCCCCCTGGCGAATCCCCCCGTCATCTGGGACATTGACTCCGATCCAGTACTGGCCGGCATCAAGCTCATCGCGGAAGCCTGGGATGCCGCTGGACTGTACCAGGTGGGGACATTTGTAGGCGATTTCTGGAAGGAATGGAACGGCAAATTTAGGGATGAAGTGCGATCATTCTGCCGAGGTGACCGAGGGTCTATCAGCCATCTGGCCTGCCGGTTATTGGGCAGTGGCGATATTTTTGGGCCGACCACTCCGGATTCTGACCCGAGCATTAATTTTATTACCTGCCATGACGGGTTTACCCTGAATGACCTGGTTTCCTATGAACAGAAGCATAATGAAGCCAACCGCGAGGACAACCGTGACGGTACCGACTACAATCTTAGCTGGAACTGCGGCTTCGAAGGTTTTACCGATGACCCTGAGATTGAACGGCTCCGCAATCGCCAGGTAAAGAATTTCCTGGCACTAACCTTGCTGGCCATAGGGACACCCATGCTCTCAATGGGCGACGAGGTCCGGCACAGCCAGCAGGGCAATAACAATGCCTATTGTCAGGATAATGAGATTAGCTGGCTGGATTGGACCCGGCTTGAAAAACACCCCGATGTCCATCGGTTCGCCAAGCAGTTAATCGCCATTCGACTGCAGCCGGACCCATACCAGGACTATCCGGGGGGCCAGACCCTCAACCAAATCTTCGCTCGTTTAGAGATCAAGTTCCATGGCGTCCGCCTGAATCAGCAAGGCTGGGGCGACGAAGATCACAGCCTGGCGGTTAGCATCCGGGACCCTGAGGGCGGTTTTTTTTGCCACCTTATCTTCAATGCTTATGGGGAATCTTTGGAATTTGAGCTTCCGGGCCTCGAGGGAGGTGAACAACGAAGCTGGTATCGCTGGCTGGATACTCATCTTGGGACTCCGGATGACATCTCCTCCTGGGGTAAAGCCCTGAAGGTCCCGGGTTCAACTTATATGGTCCACCGGCATTCGGTGGTTGGGCTGGTCGCCCGTGGGGCACTGAGCCCCTAGGAGCGCATTTAACCTCCTCAATATTTCGGGAGCTTATCAGCCAGTCATCATGGGCCGCACGATCATTCGCCCTCCATATCTAGAAGCTGTTGCAAAACCTATTTTTCTTTGTCACCCTGGGCGCCGCAAAGGGTCTAGGGGCCATTGCAAAGACTAGATTCTTCGCCTCGCTCAGAATGACCATTACTGCTGCATCCGGGTTTTGCAATAGCTTCTAATGAAGGCCAGGCCAACAGGCCTTGAGAATCTAAGCTTTCAGATCACTCGATCTCAATAGCATTTGCTGAACTAAAATTGGGCGCAAGACCCGCTAATTATCAGCTTCGGCCTTTACCGGGAGATACATCACTATGGGCATTCCTTTTAATCTTGCCTCCGTTGGCCAACTGGTGTCGGAAGCCCGGGAGTTTTTTTACCTTCATGTGTTCTCCTGGGCCATGGTAGGCCAAATCGTGGCGGTCGGCTTGGTTCTTCTCTTCGCCAACCGAGCCATCCGAGGCATCAACGCCTGGTTCACCCGCCTGATAGAGCAATGCTCTTTGGCGCCAGAATTATGCGCCGACCTGCCCTTCTTAATGACTTTCAAGCGGGTTATTCATTCATTTTTCGCTTTTATCTTTCTCTGGATTCTCTATGACATTGGCGAACATTTCGGCTGGGCCTGGCACGGCATATACACTGCGGGCGTAATTTTGATGGCCCTCACTCTGATACAGTTATTGACCGGGGTAATGAAAAACCGCTTCTGGGCCAGAACCCTGGCAGGAGCCATCTGGCTTTGGGCCGCGCTTTATATCTTCCATTTCATGGGGCCTTGGAAAGATCTTTTGAGCCATATTTCTTTCAAATTCGGGCAGGTGCAAATTTCCTTGTTCCACCTTACCTGGGCCCTTCCTTTTTTCTTGGTTCTTTACTGGTTATCAAGGAATCTTTCAATCATTTGGTGGTTCTGGCTGCGGGTGGGCTCAGGTTTGACTCCTGCCGTACAGATCCTGTTGTCCAGGCTCGGCACCATTTTTCTTTTTTCGGCGTCAGTCGTTCTGGTCTTACATTATCTGGGGCTCGATCTCTCCGTCTTCGCCCTGTTCGGCGGCGCCCTGGGGTTAGGGCTCGGTTTCGGCCTGCAAAAAGTCTTTGCCAACCTGTTAAGCGGCTTCATCCTTCTGGCGGATAAATCAATTAAGCCCGGCGATGTCATTCAACTGGGGGATAAGTACGGCCAGATCAATTTCCTGGGAGCCCGCTATATCTCCGTTCTTTCCCGAAATGGCGCCGAGCATCTCATCCCCAATGAAAACCTGATAACCGGGGAGGTAATTAACTGGTCTTACAGTCAAAACCTCGTTCGTCTAGAAGTGCCCGTCGGAATCGACTATGCCGCGGATTTGGAGAAAGCCAGAGACCTGATGCTGGAGACCGCTGCGGCTACTGATCGGATCCTCAAAGACCCCGAACCCGCTTGCCTTTTGTTGAGCTTCGGGGATAACGCCGTCAATCTGGAACTACGGGTCTGGATCAACGACCCCCAAAACGGCCTCGGCCCAGTCAAAAGTAATCTTCTCTGGGGCATTAGGAAGCGGTTCCGGGACCATGGCATTGAGATGCCCTATCCCCAACGGGACGTCCATCTCAAGTCTATTCCTGAAGTAAGGATTCGGACTGGGCCAGAGGAAGGATGAGGCATCCAATTATCAGCTTAAGAGCTAGCATGGAGAAAAACGCACATGACGGCCCGTGGCGAAATGATCATGGAGCAATCATCGCCAGACACGCTGAAGCTGATCCTTTCCGGGTCCTGGAAGCTGGGTGGTGAACTGCCTGGGACCGAGCAGGTTCAGCAGACGCTCGAAGGCAAGCCGGGGGTTCGTAACCTGATCTTCGACACCCGGGAGCTGGCCCATTGGGACACCGGGCTGTTGACCTTCCTGGTACATTTGCGCAAATTCTGCTCCCGGCAAAAAATCAGCCTGAACAACGACGGACTGCCCCAAGGGGCGCAGAGACTGTTGGCATTGGCCTCGGCGGTGCCGGAAAAGACAGATGCCCGCAAGGCAGAGGGGCGGCTGTCATTTCTCGCACATTTGGGCAGCGAAACCGTTGATTTCTTCAAATCTGCAGTTGAATTGCTGGGATTCATCGGCGATGCGGTCATTTCCTTTCTGAGGCTGCTGCGCGGCCAGGCCCAGTACCGCCGAACCGATCTGGGCTTGATCATGCAGGCCTGTGGCGCGCAAGCCTTGCCGATCGTCTCCCTCATCTGTTTCTTGGTGGGGTTGATCCTGGCGTTTATCGGTGCCATCCAGTTGAGGCTGTTCGGGGCCCAAATTTATGTGGCCGATTTGGTGGGCATTGCCATGGTGCGCCTGATGGCGGCGATTATGACCGGCATCGTCATGGCCGGCCGCACCGGTGGTGCCTTTGCCGCCCAGCTGGGGACCATGCAGGTGAATCAGGAGATCGATGCCCTGAAAACCCTGGGCATATCTCCCATGGATTTTCTGGTGCTGCCGCGTGTGCTGGCCCTGGCGCTGATGATGCCTCTACTGTGCCTTTACGCCAATTTCGTGGGCATTCTGGGTGGTTTGGTGGTGGCGGTAGGGATGCTCGATATCGGCTTTATGGAATACTATAACGAGACGGTGACGACGGTCGGTCTCTGGAATTTAGGCATCGGCCTTTTTTGCGGTTTCGTGTTCGGCGTGATCGTGGCGCTGGCCGGCTGCATGCGGGGCATGCAGTGCGGCCGCAGTGCCTCGGCGGTGGGGGACGCGGCCACGTCTGCGGTGGTCACCGCCATTGTCGGGATTATCGCCTCCACCGCGGTGATCACCGTTCTGTGCAACATGCTGGGGATATGAGGGAATGCCAGTACAGCGTGTCAGGATAAAGTGAAAATGACGGGAAAAGAAGCCCACATCACTGTGCACCATCTAACCATGGCTTATGGCGACTTTGTCGTTATGGAGGACCTGACCTTTACCATAAACCGGGGGGACATCTTCATCATCATGGGCGGCAGCGGCTGCGGCAAGAGCACTTTGATGAACATTTTAATCGGCTTGAAGCCCCCGGCTCAGGGTCGGGTCTTTTATGGAGATGTCGATTTCTGGGGGGGCGATCAACAGACCCGCGACCGGATCATTCGCCGGGCCGGGGTGATGTACCAGAGCGGGGCCCTATGGAGCTCCATGACCTTGGCCGAGAATATCGCCCTGCCGCTGGAAACCTATACGGATTTGAGCCCTGGCCAGATTCGAGAGGTGGTCGAATGGAAACTGGCGCTGGTGGGGATGGCCGGATTCGAAGAGTTTTATCCCTCGGAGATTAGCGGCGGGATGCAGAAACGGGCCGGTATAGCCCGGGCCATGACCCTCGATCCGGAGATCCTGTTTTTCGATGAGCCTTCCGCCGGGTTGGATCCGGTGAGCGCCCGCCGCCTGGATGACCTGATCCTGGAACTGCGTGAGAGTCTGGGCACCACCATGGTGGTGGTGACCCATGAGCTGGCCAGCATCTTTGCGATTGGCAGCAATTCCGTCTTTCTGGATGTCTCCAAACGAACCATGACAGCCACGGGCAACCCGAACCAGCTTTTGGCCGAAACGCAGGATCCCAATTTGCGTTCGTTTTTAACCCGGGGCGAGAAATCTTAACCCATAGGATGGGCCCAGATGGCTAAGCAAGCAAATAGAATTATGATCGGCGGTTTCGTGGTCGTCGCGGTGATCCTTATGGCCGCCAGTCTGGTCTTATTCAGTTCGGGCAAATTCTTCCAGAAAACCGATAAGTACGTTTTGTACTTCGACGGATCCCTCAAGGGGTTGAGTGTGGGCGCACCGGTGCTGTTCAGGGGCATTCAGATCGGGTCTGTGACAAGCAGCGTTATCCACGTCGACTTCGTTCAGATGGAGACACAAATCCCCGTCATCATCGAGATCGAGCCGCATCGAGTCGAAGTGCGCAAAGACAAGGCAACGCTCACAGATCCCCGAATATATATGCCGAAGTTTATAGAAAAAGGCCTTCGGGCCGTGCTGACGATGCAGAGTTTTATTACCGGGAAGTTAATGATCGAGCTTGATTATTTTCCCGGCACGCCGATCATCCTGAAGAACCTCAACAAAGAATATATCGAGATTCCAACCATCCCGGGCACCACCGAACAGCTGGAAAAGCATTTGACATCGGCCCTGGCCGGTATCGATCGGTTCGCTAACAACCCGGACTTGGCCGTCAGTATCCGCTCCCTGAAAGAGACTCTTCAGGACGCCCGCAAGCTCGTTAACAGGGTGGATCGTCAGGTGGATCCGTTGGCGCAAGACACAAAAAAAACCGTCAAAGATTTCGGCAAGCTGGCCCGTGATCTTGACGCCCGGGTGGGAGAACTGGCCCCTAGCTTGGAGAAAACCTTGTCCGCAATGAGAGGTGTTATTTCCGATGACGCACCACTGATTGTAGAATTGGAGAACACGCTGCAGGCGATTTCCGCCGCGAGCCGGTCATTTCGCCAGATGGCCGATTACTTGGAACAGCATCCAGAGGCCGTGATTCGCGGCAAAGGGAAACCTGGAGGGAAATAAGATGAGAGTAGTGCCATTTCTTCGCGGCTTACCGGTTATCCTGTCGATCGCCGTCATCTTTTTAGGCGGCTGCAGGAGTCAAACGCCGCGGTTTTACACCTTGAGCCCGATACCGGAAGACCAGGTGATCTCAAGGAAAAGCCCGGCTCAAAACGCGGTTATCGGCATCGGTCCCGTCAAGCTGGCCGATTACCTCGACCAGGCCATGCTGGTCACTCGCACAAGCGACAATCAGGCAGTAAAGGCCGAGTACGATCGCTGGGTGGGCTCCTTCAAGGACAACTTCATCAATGTGCTGGCCGACAATATTGGTTTTCTCCTGTCGACCGAAAGGATTTATCTCTATCCCTGGCGCATGGGCGTGCCCATCGACTACCAGGTGGTCTTGGATGTCGTTCGATGCGATGGCCGGTTGGGCGACGCCGCCTGGCTGGAGGCGCGCTGGAGCATCTTCCAGGGCCCGGAAAAAAAGCTGCTCAAAATTAATCGGTCCAGTATTCGCGAGCCGGTGACGGGTACGGATTACGCTGCCGTGGTGGCGGCCCAGAGCCGGGCGCTGGCCACGCTCAGCCAGGAGATTGCCGAGGCGATTCAAGGAGCCGGAAAGAACTGAAGCGGATCAGCGTGCCGCAGCATGGTTCATAGCCGTATCGCTAGTTAATTCGGGGAATGGCATGACGACACCCAACCCCATTGTGTTCCTGGTCGATGTGGACGACACGCTGCTCGATAACGACCGCATCCAGGACGACCTTAAGCGTCACATCGAGCGGGAATTTGGTGGCGAGTGCCGAGACCGCTTCTGGGCGATCCAGGAAGATATCTTCAACGAGCTGGGTTATCGAGATTATCTGGGCGCCCTGCAACGCTTCCGGGTCGAACATCCCTATGAGCCCCATCTCGTGACCGTAGCCTCGTTCCTGGTGGACTACCCCTTCGCCAATCGTCTGTATCCGGGATCACTCGACGTGCTGGAGCGGTTCCGCGGATGGGGACAAACAATAATTTTATCGGACGGCGACGTGGTTTTCCAGCCGCGCAAGATCGAGCGTTCCGGCATCTTCGAGGCGGTCGAAGGCCACGTGCTCATCTATATTCACAAAGAGGAGGCGCTAGATGACATTGAGAGGCGTTATCCGGCTCAGCACTACGTTCTGGTGGACGACAAGCTACGTATTCTAACCGCGGTCAAGAAAGTCTGGGGTGACCGGGTGACCACGGTATTCGTCCGCCAGGGTAAGTTGGCCCTTGATCCGGCCGTCATTGCCTCATTCCCTCCAGCGGACGTAACGGTCGAGCGCATCAGCGATCTTCTTGGCTATGACCTCTCCGCGTTACTCACGGCTAATCATTAACGGGTTGTTCCCGCTCTCCGTAATTATTAACTGCGAGGTGAAACGAGTAAGACAACCCAATGTGGGAACCTGGATTTCCCGCCTCCAGAAGAAGGAATACAATCTTCGGGCCACCGGCTGGGTGCGCATGGTCTCCGGCCTCCAGTCCCTCCTGAGCGTCTATATGCTCGCTCTATGGGCTCTCACCTACTTCGGCCGCCCTTTTGAGTGATTAAGTGGGTATCTAAACCTCGCCTTCCCTCAATAGTCCTTCCTGAAAAAAAGTGTCCCCAGATTATCCTGGGGACAGTCTGGGGACACAATAAAAGCCCTTCCCGGTGTCAGAAAATGCCTATGGATAGCGGATTTTCCTGGTAGTCCCAACGGGAATCGAACCCGTGTCTCCGCCGTGAGAGGGCGGTGTCCTTGGCCGCTAGACGATGGGACCGGATAGAGATTTTTTATAACCAAAGGCCGGAGTGCTGTCAAGAGAGGCGGTGGCGGCCCGCCGGGTCCGGCGGGGCCGGCGGGGGCCCCCCGCCGGCGGCCGGGGGAGGCCCCGGCTCACCCCAGGCGGCGGCCCGTTCCAGGTCCTCCGGGGTGTTGAGGTTGAAGAAGCTGCGACCCTCAGGGTCCAGCCGCATTACCTCCTCCGGCGGTATGATCTCAGGGCGGCATTCCGACAGAAAGAGGCTGGCCCGTTGCTGGCTCTTCAGAAAGGCAGTCAAGGACGGCAGCAGGCGCACGTGGTAAAGCCCCGGGAAGGGCTCCAGGCCACGGGCGGATCGACAGGCCACCGCCGGCCGGGAGGTTCCGACCAGCCTGGCCGTTAATCCCGCCAGCAACTCCGGGGACAGGAAGGGGTTGTCCACCGCGGCGGCCAGCACCCAGGGAGTCCCGGCGTAGAACAGGGCGGTGCGCAGGCCGCCCGCCGGCCCCTGGAAGGGCCATAAATCCGTGACCAGGGGCAGCCCCAGGGCCAGATGGAGGCTGGGGTGGTTGGTGATCAGCCAGCAATCGCCCACCACCAGCGCCAGGGCCTCGGCCACCCAGCAGGTCAAGGGTTTCCCCCGCAGCAACAGGGAAGCCTTATCCTGTCCCAGGCGGCTGCTGAAGCCCCCGGCCAGGATGACCCCGGTCACTGGGGGAGGATTCTCCCTCCCGGGGGTCAGGCTCTCGTTCCTTGCCATACCCCAGCTGCCCCTTTGCCAACGTTAACCATGCCGTGACTTCAATAAAGCGTATCTTCACCCAAGATACCAGGGTGCGTCTTTCACACAGCAAATTCCCGCGTGGGGCGGGCGTCCCGTCCGCCTACGGTAAGGCCCCCGGGAAAAATGGCGGGCGAGACGGCTGCCCCACCGGCGTGGCGCGGCAGACGCGCCCTAGGTCCCGGCACCGGCTGGGAAGCCAGGCGGTGCGCCAGCGCCTTTCAGTTTTTACCGTGCCGGCGAGTACCCGCCTTACCCTGGCCGCTTCCGGAGTCGCCTGCCGGCCCCGGCAGACCCAGATGGGTCAGGATAAAGACGCCAATGGCCTCCAGCTCTTCGGGCGGGAAGACGGGCAGCTCCGCCGCTGCTGGCGC
>Ga0326727_10026420_pt1 | contig 10766 bp, 10 predicted proteins | sample MB2enrmetagenome_FD_207643 | JGI IMG/M metagenome (GOLD analysis project Ga0326727, IMG submission 207643) | Lab enriched peat soil microbial communities from McLean, Ithaca, NY, United States - MB29MY | ecosystem: Environmental > Terrestrial > Soil > Wetlands > Peat | place: USA: New York... | reverse complement strand
CCGCCGCGACTGCTGACGCTGGCGAATCCGCCCACCAGTTCGCCCAGACCGGAGCTGTCGATGTAGCCGACGCCGGCCAGGTTGAGGACGATGTTCTTGATCCCCTTGGCCAGCAGGCCCTTGAGCGATTCCCGAAGCTCGCCGGCCGCCTCCCCCAGAGTGATCCGGCCGCCCAGATCGACGATCGCCACGTCGCCCACTTCTCGAATGCTCAGTTTCAGGCTCATGAATTCCTCCCAGTCATGACCACGATGGCACGCCGGGGCGGGGAAGTCAACCGGTAGTAGAATGGGCGGTGACGATGGACTCCATGGTAAGTGGTCCACAATGCCATCCGAGGCCGACGGAATGGTGACACGGTGCGTGGTCGTAATAGCGGCGACAGTCTTGGCCTTCGCCGCAACGCAGGACGTCGGCGACTTCGCGCGGGCTCGGAGCGAGTACGCGATTGATGAGTTGAGCCGGCCGTTTGTGGTGAGGTCGGTAAGTGGCGGAGTCTCCCTCGATGCGGATCCGGAGGCAGTCCTGCCAACCGCTTTCATCGAGATTCAAGGGCCCGGCAAGGACAGGAGAATGAGGAGGGCCACGGTCGATCAAGACGGCCGCTTCAGAATACGGCGCGTCCCGCAGGGACAGTACAAGTTCAAGGTTAGCAACGACGGGTTCCAGGGGGTAATGGGGACGATAGTTGTGTCCAAGAGCGCCCCCAAGAACAACGAGGTCTTGATCGGGATGCGCCCGGGCACCTGACCCAGCTAATCGGGCTCACGAATCCCTCCCAGTCATGACCCTGCTGGCACACCAGGGCAGGGAAGTCAACCCGCAGTAGAATGGCCGGTCAAGCCTCGATAGAGATGTCCTCCTCTCCGCCGCCGAGTTGCTCACCCGCCGGGTGCAAGAAGCCGAGGAGAAAGAAGAGCTATGATGGCTGCTATGGAGCCGTTGCACATCAACGAGGCGGACCTGGCCAAGAACATCGGGGCCATCCTGCAACGCGTTCAGACGGGCGGGGAAGTCATCGTCGAGCGCAACGCGCAACCACTGGCCGTCATCCGGCCCGCCGAACCGGTGCGTCGCAAGATCTCCGAGTGCATCGCCCTTGCCGCCGCGCACGAGCAGGAGACCGGTCAGGATCCCACGCTCGATCCCGACTTCGCCGCCGACGTCGAGCAGATCATCCGGAACCGCGAGCCCTGGAACCCGCCTTCATGGGACTGATCCTGGATTCCAGCGTTATCGTCTCTGGAGAGCGCAGAGGCCACTCCGCTCGGCAGATCCTGGAACAAATCCAGAGCGCCCATGGTGAAACGGATATGGGCCTCTCCGTCGTCACAATCGTCGAGCTGACCCACGGCATTCAGCGAGCGCGGGACGACGAGCGACGCCGGCGGCGGCAGGCCTTCGTCGATGAATTGGAACGCGATGTTCCCGTGTATCCGGTGACGGTCGAAACGGCCAAGATCGCCGGCAGAATCGAAGGCGACCGGGCAGGCCACGGTATTACAATCGCCTTCGAGGACCTGCTGATCGCCGCCACCGCGCTCCAACTCGGTTTCGGTGTGGCGACGGGCAACGCTCGCCACTTCCAGGTGATTCCCGGCCTCACCGTCGTTCCGCTCTGACCGGCCGCTGGCCGCCCGGCCACGCGATCATGCTTGGGCGGCGCGCCGCCTCACTCTCCCCGAGGATTCGTCCAGCGTCCAGCCCAGCTCCTTCGCCATCCAGCGGACGTAGTTTTTCTTGCCCTTCAGTTCCTGCGCTGGGTCGCTACGCCTTACCTTCTTTGGCGGGTCCGAGGAGACCGATTCAAGGACTCTCAGCCGGACTTCATCGCCGACCTTGAGCCGCCTATCGGCCCAGATGAGATGTTCGTGGGTAGCGCTGACGAGACCTCCGACATCAAAGTATTCTTCTTTGCCCACGTGGGTCAGTATGGCCGTCAGGACGCCGTCTCCATCTATGCCGGCCACACACAATCGTTTGCCGTTCAAGATGATTTCGTAGGCTCGCATAACGCAGCAATCGTACCATTTCTCAGATAACCCGGCACCCCCGTGCACGAATCCTGTAGAATAGCGCTGAACACCGCGGGTGGAGACTGTCTCGATGGAAACAGTGCTGTTAGTATTCGGAGGAGCGCTCGCCGGAGCGCTGGCCGCCTGGCTCTACTTTCGCTCCGCGCGGGCCGTGCTCGAAGAACGGCTGGCGGCCAGGGTGCGCCAGATTCAGGATCTCGAAGCCCAGGGCAGGGAAGCGAAAGAGCGCATTGAGGCCCTCGACAAGGAGCGCACCGCGCTCAAGGTCTCGGAGGCGCAACTGACGGCCCAGCTTGCCGCACTGGAAGAGGCGCGCCAGAGGCTCGGCGAGGCTTTCAAGGTGCTCTCTGACGACGCGCTGAGGAGCAATAACCGGGCCTTCCTGGAACTGGCGAAGGAGACGCTCGAAAAGTACCAGATCGGCGCTCGGGGCGAATTGGAGAGCCGGCAGACGGCGATTCAGGAACTGGTGAAGCCGCTGGGCGAATCGCTGGGCAAAGTCGAGCGGGAGATTCAGGAACTCGAGAAGACCCGGGCGGGCGCTTACGAAGGCTTGAGCCAGCAGGTGCGGTCGCTCGCGGAAACGCAAACCAAGCTGCAGGGCGAGACGGCGAACCTGGTCTCGGCGCTGCGCGCTCCCAAGGGGCGGGGCCGATGGGGCGAGATTCAACTCCAGCGGGTGGTCGAAATGGCCGGCATGGTCGAGTACTGCGACTTCCAGCAGCAGGAATCGACGGCCACGGAAAGCGGACGGCTGCGCCCCGACCTGGTGGTGCGCCTTCCCAACGACAAACGCGTGGTGGTGGACGCCAAGACGCCGCTGATGGCCTATCTGGATGCGCTGGAGGCGCCCGACGAGGCCACCCGCACGGCCAAGCTCCAGGACCACGCGCGCCAGGTGCGGGCGCACATCTCGGCGCTGGCCGCTAAGTCCTACTGGGCGCAATTCAGCCCCGCGCCCGAGTTTGTGGTCCTGTTCCTGCCCGGCGAGGTGTTCTTCAGCGCGGCGCTCGAGCAGGACCCCGGCCTGATCGAATTCGGCGTGGAAGAGCGCGTGATCCTGGCCACGCCGACCACGCTGATCGCGCTGCTCCGGGCGGTGGCCTACGGCTGGAAGCAGGAGAGCCTGGCGAAGAACGCGCAGGCCATCAGCGAGCTGGGCAAGGATCTCTACGACCGGTTGGCGACACTGGCCGGGTACTTCGACGATCTGCGCAAGGGACTGGAGCGCGCGGTGGAGTCCTACAACAAGGCGGTGGGTTCGCTGGAGGCGCGGGTGCTGGTGAGCGCACGCAAGTTCCGCGAGTTGAAGGCCGGCTCGGAGGAGGAAATCGAACCGCTGCAAGCCATCGACCGCGCGCCGCGTGCCCTGGTTATGCCGGCTTCAGCCCCAGGCCCGGGCGGTTTGGAAGAATGAGCTTGCCGCGCTCCACCAGGACGCCGGAATAGGGATCGTTGGCGATCAGCAGGTTGCCGTCGAGATCGGCGTAATCGACCAGCGGCGAAAGATGGGCGGCCGCGGTGACGGATACCGAACTCGAGATCATGCAGCCCAGCATGGTCTTCAGGCCCAGCGACCGGGCGACCTGGATCATGCGCCAGGCTTCCAGAATGCCGCCGCATTTATCCAGCTTGACGTTCACGCCATCGTAGGCGCCGAGCAGCTTGGGAATGTCGGCGGGGTGCAGACAGGCCTCGTCGGCGATGATCGGGATGTGTACCCGGCTGTGCACCCAGCGGGTTTCTTCGAGCATGGCGGCGGGCATGGGCTGCTCGATGAACTCCACGCCCTGCTTCTCGAGCCAGTTGATCTTGCGGACGGCCTCCTCCTTGTCGCGCCAGCCCTCGTTGGCGTCCACGCGCAGGGGCTTCGCGGTGACGCTGCGCACGGCGGCGATGGTAGCCTCGTCGGTATCCAGGCCGACTTTGATTTTGAGGACCGGGAATGGCTCCGCCTCGCGCACCTTCTCTCGCGTGATCTCGGGCGTGTCGATGCCGATGGAGAAGGTGGTCACGGGAGTGTCCCGCGGGTCCAGGCCGAAGTAGCGATAGAGCGGGACGCCCAGCTTCTGGCCGACCCAATCCATGAGCGCGATATCGATGGCGGCCTTGGCGGCGAACTGGCCATCCAGGCGGCGGAAAACCTGGGCCATCAGCTTGGAAAACTGCCAGGGATCGGCCGCGCCGACCAGGTCGCGGACAGAGACCACGGCGGCTTGGGCGGAGCGGGCGTCCTCGCCGAAGCGGACAATGGGCGCGCCTTCGCCGATGCCCGTGATTCCGTCGCGGGTGTAGCGTAGGTGCAGCGTATCCCGGTACTGGCTGGAGGACATGGTGGTGGTCCAGGTGTGGCGCAGATTGAGGCGCACCACGCTAGTTTCCAGGACCGGCTTGGGCGGCGCGCCCTGTGCGGCCAGCGGCGCCGCGGCCAGCGTTTGCATCCATTGACGACGGTTCATTTCATCCTGTTCCCGGGCTCAGGCGCCCAGCGACGCCTGAAAGCTCCGCGCGGGCCCAATCGCCCGCACCCGCTTGGTCAGATTGGGGTGCGTCGAAACGATCTCCGAGAGCCAGACGAAGAAGCCGGTCTCGGTATGGGCCTGAGCCTGGTATTCCTCGACATTCACTCTGCCGTAGAGTTTCTTGCCGGCGGCCAGAACCAGCAGGCCGGCCACCGCGCCGCCGGGTTGATAGGCCGCGCCGAAACGATCGCAGGTGTACTCGCAGGCGCGCATGTACGCCTTGCCGAGGAAAGGAACCAGCAGCCCCGGAAGCAGCCACACCCGCTTCAGCAGATGCCCGCGCTTGATGTGCGCCAGTTCATGGGCGATGACGAAGCCCAGCGCCTCCTCGCCCTTGTCGTAAGCCAGTTCCAGAACGTCCGAGTACAGGATTACGAAGTGGCGGCCCAGCAGTCGCGCCGCGAACGCATTCAGCAGGCCGCCCGCCTGCAAGACGTAGATATCCGGAACGTACCTGAGATTCATGGCCTGCGCGAGCTGGACGGCCCGTACGTACACCTCCGGGAATTGGCGTTCCGAGACGCGAATTCCGTTAGCGCGTATCCTTCCCAGGAACAGGCCGGTAGCTATCAGCACAACCAGTCCTCCCAGGAGCACGTACAGGATACCCACGATCGTAACCACCAGGATGAGGTAAGCCAGGATGCTGGCCGCCAGGCAGAGTACGAAGTAGACCCGCTCGTTGGGGTGGACCAGCGCATCCTGCCCGGCCGGCGCGGACTGGACTGCGCCCAGCGCGGCGCCGCAGCGCGGGCAGAAAGTTCCTTCGACCATGGAACCACACGAGGAACAGAAGGCATGGACTGCTCTCCTTATGCTTCATTCAGGCGATCGATGCGCCCTACCGGTTTTGCACCGTAATTGTGAAAGGCGCGGAGGTGCGATAGTCGATGGAAACGGTCAGCGGCTGCGGGCCGGCCGGGACCCGATTCGAGAGCAGGATCAGGATCTGGTGCTGGCCAGGCGCGCCGGGCGCGGGCTCGGCCGGACCGCCGAGCAACTGGTCGATGCCGCCCACCTGAACCTGCAGGCGGCTGGCATCCACGGTCGCGTCGGCGTCGGCCAAGCCGGAAACCTGAACGGTGAGGACGTCGCCGGCAGAGGCGGAATGGTTCGCATCCAACAGCGTGCCGAAGTCGGTCACCGAGACGACTGCCGGGGGCGGAGGATCGATCCAGACCGCGATCGGATTCAGCACCGCCGTGCCCACCTGGACGCGCAGCACATCCATGCCCAGGCTGACGCTCGCCGGCACCTGGAACGCGATCTGGTTCGCACCCACGGCCACCACGGTCGCCGGGACCCCATCCAGCGTAATCGCCGGGGCGGCGCCGGAGGGCAGATTGGAGATCGCGAGCAGCGCCTCCGCGCCAGGGTACACCCAGGGCGCTTGCGTAACCGCGTTCACCAGATTGGAGCTCGCCACCATGGCTTGGGCGTTAGCGGGCAGAATCTGGAAAGCAGCCGCTTGGGAGATCGCCTGGAAGCCCGTGGTCACGGTGACTAGCGTGTGTCCGGCGGGCGCCGCGGCGGCTACCGCAACCTCGGCGCGCAGGAGCGTCGGGCCGATCACAGCCAGCCGTTTTACCCAGACATCGCTGGACCCGAATCCCAGGCTGGTCTGGCCATCCGCGAAACTGGTGTTGACGCCCTGGACCTCGATCATCGCTTCGCCCCCGGCCGAGAGCGCGCTCAGGGAGAGCGAAACCGACGGCTGGGCGCTCACGCCGTAGCTGTAGGTGGGTGGAGCCTGAGTGAACAGGGAGGTCTGGCCATCGGCGTTCAAAGCCACGATGTTCGCCTGGTAGTTGGAAGCCCCCGCGGGCGGCGCGACTACCAGGTTGCCGGCTATCGGATCGAAACTGTTAACCGTGGCGGGCAAGCCGTCGAACAAGATGCGGGTGTTCGCCGCCAGGGTTGTGCCGGAGATATTGACGATGGGGTTGCCGTTGGCATCCACTCCCGGCGTCACACTGGCGATCGAAGGCGGCGGCTGGCTCACCAGAATCACGCTGGAGGGCAGGACGTAGACTTCCTCGCCGGCCGAGAAGACCAGGTGTCTGGGACCTTCTCCGGAAAACGGCGTAAACTGCAAATTGACTTGTAGATAGTCGCTGGGGTCGAGGTAGTAGGGATAGATGCCGCCAGGCACCACCCAGGCCGCGTCGCCGAGCACCGAGATGCTCAGGTCCGGCGCGACCCCGCCATTCGCCAGCAGCCCCGAACCACTGGCCACCAGCCAGCGCTTCGGAATGCTGAAGTTCTCAAAGGCCGGGTGGACCGCCAGCGAACTCGGAAACGCGTAGGTGGTGACGCCGTAGAGCTGGGGAGTGCCCGAACCAACCACGGAGAAATCGATCCCGGAGGCGACCGCCCCCGGCTGCACCACTACGCTCTGGGCCTTGGTCGGATCCTGCGTGCCGGGGTAGAACTGAAAGAGGAAGGGAGCGCCCGCCGGAATCGACGCTCCATTGGAATCCAGGGGCAGCACGATCTCGGTAGGGCCTAGGTCCGATTGCACCGAAGGGGGCAGGGGATTCGTGTAAACGAAATACTGGCCGGGCAGCAGGCCGTCGATGCGGTAGGTTCCATCCGGGTTGGTCAGCGCACTGATGGCCCCGCCGGAGGGATCCAGCGCGACCACCGATGCCAGACTCACGCCGCTCGCTCCCATCGCGACCCGTCCCGAAACGCTGCCGAACTGCGCGGCGAAATTCGTATTCGGGTAGAGCAGGGAGATGCCGGCGACGTCGTCGGCCGCCAGCGGCTCCGCCTTGGTGGTGGAGCGGGTCACCTCGGTGGCCATCACGCTGGAGGTCAGGGTGTGTTGCAGGCCCAAAGCGTGGCCAAACTCATGCACGATGGTAAGCAGCAGGTCGTCCGGCGAACTCGCGTAGCTGGGCAGGCTGGAGAGGTCGGAGGACAGTATGACGGTGGAGACCTGGATGGGAACGAAGGAACCGCTGGGACCTGTGGCTACGTTGGCCAGGGTGGTGATCCCGGTCATCCCGAGCAGGCCGGGAGGCACCTCCTCGAAGAGCACTTCAACGTGCGGGGTCGCCTGCGCGGCGCCCACCGTGAACAGCCCGCCGTAGGCCACCCTCAGGCCGGAACTCCCGACTCCGTTCCAGGTCTGGCCCGCCAGTTGAATCTGGGTGAGCAAGGCCGCAAAGCTATCCCCGGGCGCCATCTTCGCCGGGCCGGAGCTGGAAACGAAGTAGTAAACCGTGTTGTTGTTGAGGGCCGAGAGATCGAACCGTTCCGGAATCGGAGTGTAGGGGCCGCTAGCGGTCGCGTAGTGCACGAAGTAGGTGTAGGCGGAAGCGTTGTCGGCCAGCCCGGCCAGCGCCAGCGCCAACAGGGCGGAACGCACAATCGCGCGAAGTATCGGGTTCACTTTGCGCCTCCCGTAGCCAGAGCGGCGCCCACGCGCTGGCGCAGGTCGCCGACACGGTAGCTGGCCGCTTCATCGCCCACGGCGCGGCCGGTGGCGGGGTCGAGCATGGTCGCCCCCGATGCTTCCCGCGTGGCGACGACTTGCCCATTGGCGTCCCGGCTCAGCTTGAACAGGCCCTGGGTAAGCCCCACGATCTGCGTCAGCCCGTTCGATCCAGTCCATAGGAACAGCACGTGTTCAGCCCCTGGAACAAGTTGGGGAGATCCGGCAAAGACCTGCCGCGCTGCGCCGAGCGCACCACCCGGCGTCACGATGTCGAGAGCCTCGCCGCCCGAGCCTTTCCACCATTCGGCTACCTGGAGCCGGTAATGGGTATAGATGATCGAACCGTGTTGGGCCGCGTAGGAATCGAGCACCCGCGCCCGCACGATGGCCGTTGATTTCTGGGCCATTTCCGCCAGGCTGAGCTTCTGGAGCGTGGCGGCGGGAAGCAATACGGCGAGCGAAAGGGCCAAAGCCGCAATTCGGACTATTCCGCGCATAAAAGCACCTGCCCTTGAGAAGCAATCCGGCTGCCACCAATAAGTGTTGCAGAATCAATCATCGGCGTGCGTGCGCTGTGTCCACTGGACACACATCCGGGTCACAGCGCGCCCATCACTGTTTATCCCGCACGATGAGGATGGGGGTATCCAGAGCATGGCGCACGCCATTGATGGTCTGGCCAAACACCAGATCCTGCAGGCCTTTGTGGCCGTGCGCGCCCATCACCACCAAGTCGGGCTTCATCTGGCGGGCGAAGCGCACGATCTCCTCCTTCGGATCGCGCGAATAGCCAACCGCAACCTCCGCCCGGATGCCCTGGGCGTGCAGGGATGCGAGGATCTCTTGGAGGTACTGAGCGCCCGCCTGGACCTCCGCCGTCGAGGCCATATCCCCGTACATCTGGCTGGTTACATCTTCTTCAACATGAAGGAGATAGATCTTAGCGCCGTGGAGCCGCGCCAGGGCCGCCGCGTAGGCGATGGCGGCGCGGTCGCGCACCGAGTGGTCCAGCGGCACCAGGATGCTGCGATACAGCAAAACGGGAACTTCGCCGGCCGGCGGCGCGGCCAGCTCCACAGCCTCCCGGCGCTTCCAGGTCCAACGGGGCAGCCAGGGTTGTACCGTAATCCATACGAGCAATGCCAACAGGCCCAGCAGTATGGGGATCACGGTGAACTCCAGCAGCAGCCGATAGCCGCCCGCAGCATCCATCCAGTCGCTCACCGCCATCCACGCCAGACGGAGGTTGAGACCGATGATGATCGCCGCCACGATCCAGGCCAGCAGCCGGACCCAGCGCGGGCTGGCGAAGCCGCCCATGCGACGGCGGTCGCTGGTGAAATGAATCAGGGGGACCACCGCAAACGGAAGCTGAAGGCTGAGAATGACTTGGCTCAGAATCAACAGTTGCAGGGTGCCGCGATCTCCGGCCAGGTAGATGGTCAGGGCCGCCGGGACAATCGCCGCCATCCGCGTGACCAGCCGCCGCAGCCAGGGCCGCATGCGGATGCTGAGGAAGCCCTCCATCACGATCTGGCCGGCCATGGTTCCGGTCATGGTGGAGGACAGGCCCGAGCACATCAGGGCGATAGCGAAGAGAACGCTCGCCACCGCCGCCCCGAGCAGTGGCGTAAGCAACTGAAAAGCCTGCTTAATCTCGGTCACCACGATGCCGCGGTGGAAGAACACGGAGGCGGCCAGAATCAGGATCGCGATGTTGACCAGCATGGCGCCGTTCAGAGCCACCAGCGAATCGATCAGGTTGAATCGGCAGGCGGTGGATTTCTCGGTGTTGCTCGCGCCGATGCGCCGGGTCTGCACCAGGGCCGAGTGCAGGTACAGGTTGTGGGGCATCACCGTCGCGCCTATGATGCCAATGGCGACATACAGGCTCTGGTTGGTGATGCGGGGGATCAGGCCCGTGGCGATTTCGGAGATCACCGGCCGGGCCATCAGGATCTCCACGAAGAAACAGGCCCCCATCACCGTGATCAGCCCCAGCACGAAGCTCTCGATCACCCGGATGCCGAAGCGCGAGAGCCACAGCAGCACCAGGGTGTCCAGGGAGGTAATCAGCACCCCCGCGAGCAGCGGCAGGCCGAACAACAGGTTCAGGCCGATGGCCGCTCCCAGCACTTCGGCCAGGTCGCAGGCGGCGATGGCGATTTCGCACAGGACCCACAGCAGCACGCTGATGGGACGCGGGTAGCTCTCGCGGCAGGCCTGCGCCAGGTCTCGGCCGCTGGCGATCCCCAGCCGCGCCGCGAGCGTCTGCAGCAGGATCGCCATCAGGTTCGACATCACCAGCACCCACAGGAGTTGGTAGCCGAAACGCGCGCCGCCTTCAAGATCGGTGGCCCAGTTGCCCGGGTCCATGTATCCGACGCTGATCAGGTAGGCCGGACCGGCGAAGGCGAACATGCGCTTCCACAACGAGGGCGCATTGATGCCTACGCTTGAGTACACTTCAGGAAGGGAAGCTGTAATCTCCAATTTCATCGACCGAGTTAACTATAGTTTACACTGGTTCTAGCGCTTTACAAGGACGAACTTGCTGGCACACTACACATCCTATCGGGCTCCCTCCCCGATCCTAATAGATGGGGACCTGAACAAACCGGTCTGGCGGATGGCTCCGCCGTCGGACGCTTTCATCGATATCGTCACGGGCGAGCCGGCCTGGTTCGACACCCGGGTTCGCATCCTCTGGGATGACTTGTACCTCTATTTCGGCTTCACCGCCGAAGAGACGGACGTCTGGGCGAC
>Ga0326727_10026419_pt1 | contig 10766 bp, 8 predicted proteins | sample MB2enrmetagenome_FD_207643 | JGI IMG/M metagenome (GOLD analysis project Ga0326727, IMG submission 207643) | Lab enriched peat soil microbial communities from McLean, Ithaca, NY, United States - MB29MY | ecosystem: Environmental > Terrestrial > Soil > Wetlands > Peat | place: USA: New York... | reverse complement strand
GGACCATCTGCTCTGTAAGGAACCCTGGAGAAGGGAACATGACCATGAGCTTCTTCATCCATCGGCCCGTGTACCCTGTTTCCTCCTTCAATTCGCGATTTGCCGCTTGAAGGAAAGTTTCTCCCTCGTCTTTTCTTCCGGCGACCAATTCCCAGAGGCTCTGGCCGGCGGCGTGGCGATACTGTCGAATCAAAAGGATGCGTCCGTCGGGGAACACCGGCAAGACAACCACCGACCCTGGGTGCATGATGATTTCCCGGGTGGCTTCGAGGCCGCCAGGTTCGACGATGTGCTCCCGGCGAACAGTAAATACGCGCCCTGCGAAAACCCTCTTGCTGCTTATTATTGTCGCGCTGTGAGCTTTTGTTTTTGTGCCGGTCACGCGGCCTCCTTCTGGGTTGGCGCCGCCAATTTTACCGCACTGCCGCCTCATAAGGCTTGATATGCGTTCTGCCTACTGGAGTCCGACCCGGGTCTTGTGGCAATGTCCGCCTCCTTGCCGCTAGGCAGGCGGTTGCTTATACTTGGCTGCGGAACGCGTCTGTGAGAGTTTTCTCTGAATGCCACTGAACACCATCATTGTTGACGATGAGCGTCCCGCCCGCGACGAACTCGCATTCCTCCTGAAGAGTTTGCCCGAAATCAACCTGGTCGCCCAGGGAAAGAACGGAATTGAGGCAGTGGCGCTCATCAAAGAACATGATCCCGACCTGGTTTTTCTCGACGTGCAAATGCCTGGGCTGGATGGCTTCGGTGTAATCAAAAAGCTCATCGAGCGGAAGATGCCCCTCCCGCAGATTGTTTTCGCAACCGCCTTCGACAGTTACGCCGTGCATGCATTTGAAGTCAACGCCATCGACTACATCCTGAAGCCATTCGACAAGGCTCGCATCGTGAAAGCGGTCCAGCGCGCAAAGAAACTGCTTGACGCCAAGACTCCTCCCCTTGAGCGGTTGGAGAGCCTTATCACGCAGCTACACCTTGGCGGGAAAAGGCCGGCCGTCGAACAACCCGTGAAGCTCCTGCTGAAATCACAGGAGCGGATGTTCTTGGTCGATTCGGAGGATGTGGTTTACGTATCGATTCAAGAAGGAACGATCACTATCTTTGCCCGCGACGCCGAAGGTGTCTCAAACTACCGCACGATTGAAGAGCTTGCCGCCGCGCTCGACGCGGACAAATTCTGGCGCGCGCATCGGTCGTACTTGGTCAATATCAACCACATTAAGGAAGTTGTTCCCTGGTTTAAATCGAGCTACATGCTCAAAATGAATGACAAGCGGCAGTCGGAAATCCCGGTTTCCCGGGCGCAAACACGGCGTCTTCGCGAATTGTTGAAATTGTAATCGCGGCCGAGTGACCCGAACGAAGCGAGGTTCCATGAAGCGCACAATTTACATTTCGTCCTTTACGCTGCTCATCGCGACTCTGTTTCTCTGTCAGTTGCCCGTCTCCGCGCAGACGCCGAACTCCGGGAAGGGGCCGGCGACCACCGGATCGATCACGGGGGAAGTGACCGACCATAATGGCGGACCGCTCGCAGGCGCCACGGTTGTCATCACGAACGTCCAGACCAAGGAATCGATCACGATCAAGACAGACGTCAGCGGGGAATACCGAGCGGAGCGGCTCGCACCGGGAGAGTATCAGGTGGTCATTTCCGCTTCCGGTTTGGTGACAAGAATTGAAAAGACGCGCGTCAAGGAGCATCGTGCCTCGAAGGTGAGCGCTCATTTGAAAGCAGTGGTTCCCGCAACGCCACCTCCTGCCAAACCGGCTTGAACAACTGGAGTGCGTTTCGCGGCATTGCGTGGCCGCCTTTTCGGATTGCGTTCACAGTGTGTTAGCATTTCGCGAACTCTACAACCGATGGATTTTTCCCTCACGAACGATCAAATCCTCATCCGTGACACGATACGCGAGTTTATGGAAGCGGAAATGCGCCCGCGGGTACGACAGTACGAGCGCGAAGAGAAGTTCCCGTCGGAAGAGATCCGGTGTCTCGGAGAGTTGGGTTGCTGCGGGATGCTAATCCCGGAGATATGGGGAGGTGCGGGCGCCGACTCAATCAGCTACGTCTTGATGCTCGAGGAAGTGGCGCGGGTCGATGCATCCACTGCGGTAACGCTAAGTGTCACCAATTCCGTCGTGGGTGTTCCGATATCGAGATATGGCACCGAGTCGCAGAAGAAAAGATACCTTCCTCGCTTGGCGTCTGGGGAAATGCTGGGCGCATTTTCAGTCACTGAGCCGCAAGCAGGCTCCGACGCGGCCGCCATCCAAACGCGCGCGCAAAAAGACGGCGGAGATTACCTGCTGACGGGAACGAAGAGTTGGGTCACGAATGGCGGCGTGGCTGGTTTGTACCTCATCTTTGCGAAGACCGATGATTCACCCGGTGGCCGCGGCATAACAGCGTTTCTTGTCGAGCCTTCGTTCCCCGGTTTTCGCGTCAGCCGCTATGAAGACAAAATGGGTCTGAAGCTTTCGCGCTCTGCCGAGGTCGTGCTTGAGAATTGTCGCGTCCCTTCTGAAAACCGCCTTGGCGAAGAAGGTGAAGGACTGAAGATCGCGCTTCACACCCTGGATGGCGGGCGCATCGGAATCGCCGCGCAATCCGTCGGCCTTGCGCAGGGAGCCCTGGAGGCAGCCGCGCGCTATGCGAAACAGAGGCGCGCCTTCGGGAGCGCGATTTCCGGTTATCAGGCCATCCAATGGATGCTGGCCGACATGCAAACTGAAATCGAGGCTGCCCGAGCCCTTACGTATCATGCGGCATTCCTTCGCGATGCGGGCTTGTCCGAGCCAGAATCTCACCGAGTTCGTCCGTATGCCTCGCGCGCAAAACTCTACGCGAGCGAGATGGCCAATCGCGTGGCTTATCGAGCGGTGCAAATTCACGGCAGCTTGGGATACTCCCGCGGGTCGGATGTCGAGCGGTACTACCGCGACGCGCGTGTCCTGACGATTTACGAAGGGACAAGCGAAATCCAGCGCACCGTCATCGCGCGCGATCTTCTTCGTCGAGGGCACGCGTAGCGCATCTCCCGCGAAAAATTCTGTCCGTCAATACGATGGATCTCACTTTTGAGTTTGTTTCCGTCTGTGCCGCGCCGCTTCGTACAAAAGCAATGACGCGGCGACTGCTGCATTGAGCGATTCGACGGTTTCGCTAATTGGAATCGAGATTCGCGCATCCGCAGCGCATTCGAGTTCCGTGGGCAATCCTGCGCCTTCGTTGCCGACAAAAATGGCAACGCGCTCGTTGAAATCCCAGACAGCGTTCTCGCCAGAAACAGTTCTGTTCGATGTCGCGGCTAAAATCCTTACTTCCGCGACCCGCAGTTGGGTCAGCAAGATCGGAATCGCCATTCCGCGGAGTACGGGCAGCCGCAACGCCGACCCAGCAGACGAGCGCAGCGCTTTAGGCGACCACGGGTCGGCTGTACCTCGCGTGGTCACCACGCCTGTCGCGCCAAACGCTTCCGCCGATCGTACGATGGTGCCGACATTCCCAGGGTCCTGAACCCCAACGAGCGCGACCACGAGGGCCAAACCCGCCTTGTAGGAACCGTCCTGTGCGGGTGCGCCGCGCAAAATGTCATCGAATCCCCAAGAAGGCTGCTTGACAAGCGCGGCCACGCCTTGCGGCGCATCCGTTCCGGCAACTCCCGCGAATAGTCTGTCCGAGGTTCGGAGGATGCGCGGTCGCTCGGCCGTCGCCTTCAGAATCCGCTCGAGATCACCCTCGCCTGATGCACTCACCAGCAGCGCTTCTACTTCGAGCCCCCAACGCAGGGCTTCCTCCACCAGCTTTGGCCCTTCGATGCCAATTGGATCGCCCTCTTTCAGGCCAGCCCCTCGAAGGGCTGCGCGGAAGCTCTTCAACCACTTGTTGTCGCGGCTTGTAATTACGTTCGGCGGCGTGTTTTCTTTGCCGATAGGTGGCGACATCGAACCTCCATCTTGCCTACGCAGCAGCGGCTGTGATAGCTTGCGTGATTACTGCGGCGCAGCCCGTCGCGAGCGAACACTTGCCCGTCGAAGTCCATAAGATATCATCCGAGGAGCCCGAGCAGCATGTCATCGACTACGCTGCCGGTTTCATCAAGCGCGGGCGCGTCATTGGCGTCCCCACCGATACTTTTTATGGCCTGTGCACCGATCCGTTCAATCTGGCGGCAGTCGAGCGCGTGTTTGAAATCAAAGGCCGCGCGGAAACAAAGGCGTTGCCGATTCTGGTCAATTCGATCGATGAAGCGGTGTCGCTGGCCCGCGACATTCCAGACGCCTTTCTGATTCTCGCGAACAAATTCTGGCCCGGCGCGCTGACCATCGTCGTTCGCGCCACGTATCGCCTGCCGCTCAAAGTCACTGGCAATAGCGGCCGCGTGGCCCTCCGCTTGCCCAACTCGCGTGTCACGGCTGCCCTGATTGACGCTGTCGGAGGCCCGATCACCGGCACGAGCGCGAACCTTTCCGGCTTTCCGTCCTGCACGAACGCGAACCAGATCGTCAAGCAACTCGGCGACCGCATTCCCTTCATCCTCGACACAGGAGATACCGGCGCAACGCTCGCCTCCACGATCGTTCGCATCGATGGAGACGATTGGACCGTGGTTCGCGAAGGCGTCATTCCAGAATCCGAAATCGAAAAGGCCTTTACAGTTTGACGGGTGGTCCCTTGAAGTCCCTCATTAAGTCCTATCACCGCAATGTCGCTAGGTTCAGAAAGTCATAATCCCCGCTCGGAGTGAGTGTGATTTCCGACAAGCGGTTCCGGTAAACACAGACATTGTCCATATACCACAAATTGATGTACGGCTCGTCCTGCGCAACGATCTCTTGAATCCGCGCGAGAATCTCCTTCCGCTTTTCGCGATTCAGTTCCACGCGAGACCGGTCCAACAAGGCATCCAAAACCGGATTCTTGTAGTGGCCGCGGTTTGCGCCGTCCGGAGGGAATTTCCTGGAACTGAAAACGTAGTCGAACATATCGGGGTCGTTGTTGCCATACCAACGGAATGTGTAGAGCTGAAAACTGCCGCGCGTGATGTCGGAATATAGCGTCGCGGATTCCAGCGGCCTCAAGTCCAGAACCACGCCAATGCGCTTCCATTGCTCCGCCAGAGCTTCGCTAAGCAGGCGAGATGATTCTTCCGTCGACGTCTTCAGCGTCAGGTGAAAACGCGCGCCGCCTGCTCCACGCTTGAACCCCGTCGCATCGAGAAGCTGCTGCGCATGCGCGGGGTCGTAGTCATATTGTCTGACGCGCGCATCGAACGCCCAATGGTTTGGCGGCAGCAGGCTCGAAGCGGCTCGAGCTTGCCCGCGATACAGGTAAGCGATCAGCGTGCCGCGGTCCGTGGCATATGCCAGCGCCTGACGCACTTCTTTGTGCGCCAGAATCGGGTCATCGCAGTTCAAGGAAATGTATGCGATCGGCGTTCCGGCAGCTTCGATGACGGAAATGCCAGGCTCACTCTTTAGTGTTTCGATCGTGTCGGGGCTCAGCGAATTGAGCGCCACATCCGCGGTTCCTTTTCGCAGCTCAAGCGCCCTCACAATTGCATCCGGCACAATTCGGAATCGCACTCTTTCGATTGTTGGCGCACCGCCAAAATAGCCAGGATTTCGTTCGAGTACAATTTCTTCGTCCGTTTTCATGCTCACGAAACGATATGGGCCGGACCCCATGGGGTGCTGAGAGATTTCGTTCCCTGAGTCGCGCGGAACGATGCCAACGCCCGGCCGCGTCAGGTTCCAGAGGAACGACGCGGAGGGCTCACTCAGATGAAAGACGACAGTCGCATCATCCGGCGCATCGATCGAAGTGATCATGCGAAACGCGCCACGTTTCGGCGATTTGAATACGTCCGACAGGATGGAATCGAAAGTGAATTTCACATCCACTGACGTTAGCGGACGGCCATCGTGAAATTTCACGCCGCGCCGAAGATGAAATACGTACGTCAACGAATCGGGTGTCTCCCATCGTTCGGCCAGGTCCGGCACCGGGTTCATTTGCGCGTCCTGGGCAAGCAGGCTCGAGAAGAGCAATCCGTCAAGATGTTCGGATTGCGCATCGGTGGCGATTCGCGGGTCGAGGTTTGGCGGCATCGACTCTATGAGAAAGTTCACCATCCCCGGGTCAGGGGAACTGTGATTTCCAGAGCAGCCGAAGCCAACGGCGCAACATAGGACGACAACCGCCGCAAAAATGGCCTCGCTGGCGCGCCTTGTTGGACAGATCAGAGTCATCGGGGAATTGTCAGCTTGCCAAGAATCGCGGGATGTCGCGCCCCGGTCGCGGAAGGCAGATTGTTCGCGCGCCCGTGAAATGCCTCATACGCAAGTATGGCAAACGCAAATGCTTCCTTGGCCTCGCTCGGCACTCCGTATTCAGAAGAAGATGCGATTTTGATTCTCGGGAGCATCGCGGCCAGTTGCGCCATCATTAGCGGATTATTCGCGCCACCGCCAGAAACAATCAACTCATCCACGCGCACGCGTGGAAAAACACATCGATGCAAGCCATCGGCAATCGAAAGGGAAGTGAAGACTGAAACGGTATGAAGCAAATCCACTGGTTTTGCGCGATGCTTTCTGCCCCATGCGATCACGTGTTCTGCATAGGCGCGCCCGAATTGCTCGCGCCCGGCGGTTTTCGGCGGCTTCACCCGCAAGTACGGGTCGCGCATCAATTTTGCGAGCAGTGTAGGTATCAATCTTCCGCTCAGCGCACGCCTCGCATCTCGATCGTATCGCGCGCGTCCCTTCGAGAAATGACTGGCGAGCCCGTCCACAATCATGTTGCCAGGACCGGTGTCGAATGCAATCACCGCTTCCTGGCCGGCACCCGCAGGAATTACTGTGACATTCGCGATGCCGCCGATATTAAGCGCTACGCGCCCTCGGCGAGGATCCCGGAACAAAAGATAATCGACAAAGGGAACGAGGGGCGCGCCCTGGCCCCCGGCGGCGATGTCTGTCGGGCGAAAATCACCAATGGTGGGGATTCCCGTCCGTTCGGCAATCACGCTAGGCTCACCGATCTGCATCGTGGCAGCGACACGCCGTGCGCCCCAAAATGGCGTTGGCACTCCTTGATGAAACATCGTCTGACCGTGCGAGCCGATCAACGAAATTCTATTTAGCGGCACGCGCCACCTTCTGCAAGCCGCGATGGCCGCGGCGGCGAATTCCTCGCCGACCAGGAAGTTCAACTGGCCGATCTCCGCCGCGGTCGTAGCAGCGCCATTGGAGATGCGCAGAATGGCCTCGCGCGCCGGTCTGGAGAATGGGACGTGATGGTGAGCCTTGAATCTCGCTGAAAGTCGCGGAGGCGCGCAGCAGATGTTTGCGAGAACAATCTCGATCCCATCCGCGGATGTCCCCGACATGATTCCCAGGACGTTCATAACGAAGCCTCTCCCAAGTCACTTCAACTGTCTCTGCAGTGCTGCAAGCAAATTCATGGCGTCTAGCGGCGTAATTTTGTTCAAATCAGCGCCACGCAATGCCTCAAGAACCGATTCATCCATCGCCGTGAAGCTGGTCTGCTGAGGAACGACCTGCGCAGCTCCCGGCGATAGTTCTTCCGTCAATTTGTCTTCACTCTGCTCGTGGCGAAGCAAAATCTCTCGAGCGCGCACGATCACATCGTTCGGCAGTCCCGCCAGGCGCGCGACTTCAATGCCGTAGCTCTTATCCGCGCTACCCGGCTCAACGCGACGAAGAAAGACGATCTCACTGCCCGCCTCTTGCACCGAAACGTGGACATTCTTCACGCCAGGCAACAACTGTTCGAGTTCGGTGAGTTCGTGGTAGTGCGTGGCAAAAAGAGTTCTCGGCCGCGCGCCCGCTTGCAGCGCCTCGACCACAGCCCAGGCAATCGACAAGCCGTCGAACGTCGCCGTGCCCCGGCCAACCTCGTCGAGTAAAACCAAGCTTGCAGGTGTCGCCGTGTTCAGAATCGCCGCCACCTCGCTCATTTCGACGAGAAATGTTGACCGACCCCGCGCCAAATTGTCCGACGCGCCGATGCGCGTGAAGATTCGGTCCAGCACCGGGAGGTTCGCTTGTGCTGCGGGAACGAACGATCCCATTTGCGCAAGTATGGAAATCAGCGCCGCCTGTCGCAAATATGTGGATTTTCCTCCCATGTTCGGCCCGGTGATGATCAGGAGGAATTGCGAAGCGTCGTCGAGGTAAAGGTCGTTGGGAACGAACCGTTCGCCTCGTTCCTCGAGAAGTTTCTCGATCACGGGATGGCGACCACCGGCAATCATCAGTTCACCGCGTGCGCCTTTCGCGGCGGCAGCCGTCTCAGTGAATTCCGGCCGTGCGTAGTGGCGCGCCGCGGCGATTCGCGCGAAGTTGACGAGCACGTCGAGCTGTGCGATTGCCGCCGCCGTTCTCCGAATGCGCCCAGCTTCGCGCGCGATCGATTCGCGAATTTCGCCATAGAGCCGGCGCTCGATTTCCAGCACGCGCTCCTCGGCCGAGAGCACCTTGCGCTCGTACTCTTTCAATTCGCCCGAGGTAAATCGTTCCGCGCCGACCAGCGTCTGCTTGCGCTCATAATCGGCGGGCGCAAGATGCAGGTTGGCTTTTGAGATCTCGATGTAATAACCGAACACCTGGTTGTAACGAATCTTCAGGGAGGCGATGCCGGTGCGTTTGCGTTCGCGCTCTTCCATCGCCGCGATGACTTGGCGGCCCTGTTTTGAGATGCCGCGCAGTTCATCGAGTTCGGAATCGTAGCCGCGGCGAATGATCCCGGGATCGTTTGGCATCGCCGGCGGCTCTTCCGATATGCCACGAGCGATCAGGTCGCGCACGTCGGCCATTTCGTCCATCTGTTCATGCAAGCAGGCCAAACGCGCGGCGTTGCGTTTATCGCCGGATGTAGCGTTCTTCTCACTAGACATCAACTCGCGCAGGCGTGGGATGCGTTCGAGCGACGCGCGTAGCGCGAGCAAATCCCGCGGCGTGACGAGACCTAGAGTCACGCGGCTGGTCAGCCGCTCAAGATCGAGGATCCCCTCGAGCGTCTTTCGTGTCTCCTCACGCGCCACGGTTCGCGCCATCAATTCCTGAACCGCATCCAGGCGCTCGTTGATCTCAGCAGGAGAGATTTCTGGGCGTAGAATCCAGCTTCGCAGAAGACGCGCTCCCATGCCGGAAGAGGTCTCATCAATCGCGTGAAGCAGCGTCGCGTTTGTATCGTCACCCGGCGAAGGGTCGACAAGCTCGAGATTTCGCACGGTTACTGCATCGAGCGCCAACGCGTCCTGCTGCTCGTAATAGGAGATCCGATCGAGATGTTCGAGGCCCGTGCCTGCTGGCCGCAGCGAGGGGATCACAGTCGCGTCTTCGGGCTTGCGAGCGCCGATGGCGGACGTTTCGCGCAGGTAGTGGACAATCGCCCCGGCTGCGGCAACCGCGTGCGAGTGGCCATTCAATCCGAACCCCTCGAGCGTGGCAACATGGAATTGTTCTTCCAACAGGCGAGTCGCGAACTGGCTTTCAAAAATCCACTCATCAAGCCGGGTGACGAGCGCGCCCAATTGATCGAGCTCCGCGGAAGCTGCAACGGGAAACAAAGTCGCGGGGCGGGGCAATAGAATTTCGCGCGGGCGTAGGATGTCCAATTCATCGCGGAGGCGGGCTTCCCCTTTTTCTCCAACGAACTCCGTCGCGCGAAACTCGCCTGTCGATAAATCCACGTACGCTAGCCCAATGGAGAGCTCGCTTTGGCGGACCGGCGACCGGGCTGTGGTAGTTGTTGTCACCGCTCCCTGGCGCGCCACGGCGGCGAGGAAGTTGTTTTCTTTCGCCTCCACAAGCGTTGAACTGTAAGCGGTCCCGGGTGTCAGAACGCGAATCACTTCACGCCGCACGAGCTTCTTGCCGGGTCCCGGCTCTTCCATTTGTTCGCAGATGGCCACTTTGTGCCCCGCGCGAATCAGCTTCGCGATGTAGTTCTCGGCAGCATGGTAGGGAACTCCGCACATCGGGACGGGCTGGCCTTTTTCCTTATTGCGGGCCGTGAGCGTGATTTGCAGGACGCGGGAAGCGAGCACCGCATCGTCGTAGAAAAGTTCGTAAAAATCGCCCAGGCGAAAGAGCAGGAGAGCCGTCGGATGCTGCTTCTTGACGGCGTTGTACTGCCGCATCAATGGTGTTGTCGGCTCTGTCATGAACGCGAGCTTTGCCCCGGCAGGGAAGTGATTATGCTGGCTCGCGCGAGTGTTTGGCAACATCTTGTGCTACATTTTCTTGTCGACGATGGCGAAGATAAGAGTCAAGAGTTCGGCTGGTTCATACGAAGTGGAATGCTCACGCGGAGCCCTCGCGCGAGCTGGTTCGGTCGTGGCACGATCAGGCAGCGCCACGGGGACATTCCTGCTTTCTTCGCCGCGCGTCTGGCGACACTGGGGCGCGGCACTGATGCGCGGGGTTCGTGCACAAAACAAGAGCGCTTTGATCTTCTTCGACGACAGGGAGGCTTCGAAGCGGCTTTCAACGGTCGAGGAAATCGCGCGAAGATTGGTGCGCGCGGGTGCGGACCGTCAGTCGATGATTGTCGCGATGGGTGGCGGCGTGGTCGGGGACGTCGCGGGTTTCGTTGCCGCAACTTATCTTCGTGGAGTTCGGATTATCCATGCGCCGACGACGCTGGTGGCTCAAGTGGACAGCTCCATCGGCGGCAAAACGGGCGTGAATCTCCCCGAAGGGAAGAATCTGGTTGGCGCGTTTTA
>Ga0326727_10026418_pt1 | contig 10766 bp, 9 predicted proteins | sample MB2enrmetagenome_FD_207643 | JGI IMG/M metagenome (GOLD analysis project Ga0326727, IMG submission 207643) | Lab enriched peat soil microbial communities from McLean, Ithaca, NY, United States - MB29MY | ecosystem: Environmental > Terrestrial > Soil > Wetlands > Peat | place: USA: New York... | reverse complement strand
TTTCGCAGCCGTGACGATCTTGCAAGACCTCACAGGGCGCTGAAATTGGGGTGAGAAGTCCGGACACGTGCCCTGCATGCTGGATTGACAACCAGGCGGTTAACTGTCAGGGAGATATTCTCTGCCACACCACATTTGGGGGTGCCGGGAAAGGTTGCGTTTGCATTCTTCTATCTCACCATTTTAGTCAACGTGAAGGATTCGCGCCTTTGTATGGCGCCGTAACAACACTAGATTGAGGAAACACCCTTGATCCTGCACGCTGACCAACGCTGACCACTTGCCAACGGAATGGGAGCGGGTGCATCTTTTACTTAGGAGCATTGAAGGGGGTATCTATGGTTCCAAATTTCGCCGGCAGGCGCGCCAATGAAACACGCGTACGGCTAGAGGGGAGCGCCCATTCGCCGGAAAAAATAGAGAAATATTGTCGTCTAATCGAACGTATCGAGCAGGAAATCCTGCCTCATGAAGTGATTGTCCACAACCAGTACACCAAATGGTTTGAAACCGGCGATTTCGACCGCGACCAACTACGTCATTTCCTGACGCAGTTTTCAGTCTTCTCCAACTTCTTTATCGTAGCCCAGCTACTGAAAACCATCAACGCGCCCACTCTCGAAGCAATGCACGCTTCCAAAGAAATTCTGATGAATGAGCTGGGAGTTACCTTTCACAATCCCGAGAAGAAATCACGGAATGCCGCCATGCCCAAGCAGCAAACCGTCGAATCCGAAGGAACGGTGAATGGATCCACTTTTCACTTTGCATCGGCTCATTTCGAATGGCTCCTGCACATAACCTCACACCTGGGTCTCGATTTCAAGGATGTAGGAAAAAGAAAGCACGGAACAAAAAGCACTCTGTTTTTCTGCGACGAACTCGCCCGAATCTACGGCTCCGAAGATACGAGCATAGCTCTCGGCGCCAGCTTCGCAGTCGAAAATTGGGCGGCCGCCGGATTCTGGAAAGAGCTGATCCACGGCCTGGAGAAATTCAAGGAGCGCGAAGCCCCGGGCCTGCCTCTCGGCTTTTTCATCTGGCACGACATGGTCGAGGACCAACACGCCCAACATACTTGGGATGAGCTGGAAGAGGAATTTTTCGCCTATGAAGAACTGGATGGAAACAAATTCATACAAGGCGCAGTGGAGATGCTGGACGGCGTCAGGGCTTTCTGGAACGGCCTGAACGAAGATCGTTTGGCTCGGGATACGGTCCGCAGACTTGCATCCTGACGCTTATTGACAGTTTATGTTTTTATCAGGACCGAGCACCCCGGGAGCGCCTGCATCAGATTGACTTTATTTTTTCTCAATGTTCGGACCTGAAGCCGGATTACACCGAGAGTATCCGGTGATGGGATGGGTATCATCGCTGAAAGAACCGCGAGGAATTGAGTGCCATCGCAAGCGCCTCCCTTGATCATGGACGTAGCCCCTCAAGTGACCAAAGGAGTGCCCGGGTCAGATCCAGATCCAGTGCAATCTGAACCTCATCGCTCAATCTCTACTTGTATTTTGCCGCGAGGGCCTTCAGCCTGGCCCAGGCAGCGTCGCGCGCCTTCTTGTCGGCCTCCGGCGGGTTCGGCTGCTCGCCGCTCCGCATAAAACCGTGCGCGGCTCCTTCGTAGACGACTGTCTCGTAAAACTTGCCGGCAGCTTTCATCTGTTCTTGCGTTTGTGGAATAGTGCTATTGATGCGCGCATCATTACCCGCATAGAAGGCGTATACCGGGGCCTGGATGGCCGCGATGGATTCCGTAGCGGGTCCACCTCCATAGAAAACAAACGCGGAGGACAAATCCTTGCGGTTGGTTGCGAAGCGGAATGCCTGGCCGCCGCCCCACGAAAAGCCAACCACGCAGACCTTTCCATTGCAGGCCGGTAGGTTTTTGCAGTAATCAGTCACAGCGTTAAGATCCGCGGTGATCTGGTCGGGCGGCAGTTTGCCGATCGCCTGACCGACCGGGCCAAAGCCCCCTCCTTCGGCGGCCGGAAAATCCTTGGTACGGCCGCCGTTCGGAGCCATACCCGACAGCAGATCAGGGGCGATGGCAATGAAGCCGGCCTCCGCAAACTCATCGGTGACATCTTCCACCCAGTCGGTCATGCCAAATATTTCGTGGATTACAATCATGGCAGGCGCTTTGTCCCGCTGCTGCGGATGTGCGAGAAAGGATTCAACGGATCTCACCCCCTGTTTCACGGTGACCCACTCGCGCCGCCGCGGCGACTTGTCTACCGCCTGCCTAGCCCAGTCCTGCGCACCTAGAGACGATACTCCAAGGCTCAGTGCCGCCACGCTGCTTGCAGTGCCTTCCAAAAAACATCTTCGCGAAAGTGTTTGCATGATTGACCTACTCCTTGGTTATATGGCAAAAGACTGCGACTTCAGCTGATTTCCTATCTGAGATTTTCCTATGGCCTAACGAAGTGAACAAGAGAAAAAAAGCTGTACTGCCTCCAAAACCTCTTTACTCTTGGCATCAGCGTCTAGCGCTTTTTGGTTTTTGAAGCCGCACTCCGAACTGCGCTGGAAGTACGCAAACCAGCCTATGTCTTTGTCTTTTCGAGTTTTAAACTGAAGACAACCACAATCCGCTGCACTTCAACGCACGGGCTAGCTGGCCCCGCAGCACCTTTTATACTTTCTGCCGCTGCCGCAGGGACAGAGATCATTGCGGCCGGCTCTCGTCGTTGCCGGGCGGAACCTTGGCACAGGCTTCCGTTGCCGGGCGGCTAGATTCTCCAATGGCGCCCGGCTATGCTGGAAGAAAGACTTCAATCCGGCACAGAGATAGTTGAGACCCGGCTGGCCGTCCGGCGTGCAGATAAACCGATACTTGGGACAGCCTCCGTTGCACATGGCCAGCACTTCACAGTCCCGGCAGAATTGAGGAAGGGCGTCCCGCTTCGCATTCCCGAAGTTCCATTGCGCCTCGCTCTCCAGCAAATGGCCAAGTGGCGTTTCGCGGATATTGCCCATCCGGTGTTCGCGGTCGACGAAGTGGTCGCAAGGAAAGAAGTCGCCGTTGTGTTCGAGCACCGGAATCTGGCCGCAGGTTTCACGGAAGACACACAATGAATGCTCCAGACCCAGCGCCGGTCTGGCAGCCTCCTCGAAAGACTGAACCGTGATACGGCCAACATCGCGCCCGATCCACTCATCGAAGATCTTGCACAGGAAAGCCCCGTAATCTGCCGCAGAGGGCGTATGCGGACTGACGCCGTTCATCGTTCCCGGCGATCGCTCGACCACAGGCAAAAAGCCCAGATACTTGCAACCGATTTCACGAAAAAAGCGATAGACGGTGAGCGGAGCAATGACATTGAGATTGTGCACGACGCAAAGGATGTCGGTGGGAATTTCCATTTTGCGCAAGAGGTTGTAGGCACGCATCGTCTGCGCGTGAGTAGGCTGGCGTCCCCGGGTCAGCCGATAGGCATCGTGAAGGTCAGCCGGACCATCCAAGCTGAGCCCCACACTGAAACCCTCATCTGCCAGAAATCGACACCAGGCGTCGTCCAGCAGGATGCCATTGGTCTGGATGCCATTTCGCACGCGCCACCCTGGAGGTTTGTGCTTGCACTGAAGGTCGACAGCCTTTTGGAAGAAACTCATTCCCAGGGTGGTCGGCTCGCCTCCGTGCCAGGAGAAGGAGACATCCGGCCCGTGAGCAGCATCGAAATGCTGGAGGATATACTCCTCAAGCAGACTTTCCGTCATCCGGAACGTCACAGCATCCGGGTAAAGGCTGCTTTTGTCCCGGTAGTAGCAATATTCACAGTCGAGGTTGCACACAGCTCCCGCTGGCTTGACAAAGACTTGAAACTCCCGGGAACCCTTGCTCAATGTTCGTTCTCCTCGCGAATTGTTATCCTACTCCATCGGAAAAGACCAGTGTTAATGCTTCCTTTAGAAAGTTTACGATTTGGCGAACAGGAGGAGCAACGAGGTCGATTAAGGCGAAACAACCGCAAAATTTCAGCGCAAAGCTTAAGGCCTGGTTGGCATTGGAAGTCGGTGTGATTGAACAGGTAACCCCAGGCTCTGCACTGATGGTACCTCACACTTGACATTGTGGGTTTATGGGCAACCCGCATTCCGTGAACGCGCAACGCCAGAAGGTAACCCTGTGCCATTGTTGGCAGGCACCCCAGCCCGCGACACCTGTAGTACGTCGTGCCAGGAGGTTATTTTTCCCCCTGTGGTCAGCCAGCCGCCCATCTTGACACTCCAGCCCATCGCTTGTTGGGAGATAGGTCTTGTGGCTGGGATCTTGCGCGCAGACCACGCGCTCAAAACGTGCCACTCCTCTTCGCTCAGAATTTGGTTGCAAGGAGTGTCCGGTTTCTCGCGACCCGCCATAGTCATCCAGTAAACCCGCCAAGCGACCACAAGATCAATGGCTAAGTCTGTCTTGGTCGGGTTGCATCATGAATATAGACTTGAGAAGATTGCAGATTGAGAGCTATGACATGTGTGATTTTCGCAGATGACAGGGAAACATATGCTGATCCACCCGGACGAGACGCTTGACCGTCTGACATCGAGGTTCAATATCATTCAGAAGCGCCGAGGTCACCGCGCAGCGTCCGACGACACTCTGCTGGCTTGGGCTGCGGCTCGGGCATGCCCCGATGCAGTGCGGGTCCTTGATCTGGGAAGCGGCAAGGGAACAGTCGCTATGCTTCTGCTCCAGCGCTTGCCCGGCTGCCGGGTGATCGGTCTGGAGGCTCTGGAGGTCAGCCACGACCTTGCCGTTCGCAATGCCCGCCTGAACGCACTCACGGATCGCTGGGATCCGCGGCTAGGCGACTTGCGTAATCCGTGCGTACTGGCCGGCGAATCCAGGTTCAATCTCATAACGGGGGCGCCGCCGTTCATGCCCGTCGGGAGAGGCGTCATGCCGGGAGATCCACAACGGGCCGCCGGCCGCTTCGAGCTGAGAGGGGGAGTGCGTGACTACGCCGAGGCCGCAGCCAGATACCTGGCTCAGGGCGGGAAGGTTGTGTTCCTCATGGACGGACTCGAGCTCTCGCGCGTGCGGGCAGTGCAGGCCCTCAGTGCAGTTGGTCTCTCCCTGAAAAACGTCGCAGTGGTGCATCCGTTCCCCGGACGGAATCCGATTTACCGGATCTTCGAGGCGAGCGCGGGATTGGGATCGACGACAGAGCTGTCGCTCTGCATGCGCATCGATGGCAAGAGCGGTTTCTCGCCGGAGTACGAAGCTATCCGACGGGACATGAGCTGATCGGACGAAGCAAACTTCGCGCGTCTGTCAGGTCGATCGGTGACATAGTCAGGCTCACGCGGTATCAAACAGTTGACGATAATGGCCAGGTGGATAGGGCTATTGAGTTCCCTCTTCTTAGGATTTGACCCTGCTGGTACAATCGATGAATGTTAAATGTCTGCACGCCCCAGGGAATAAGTGAGGGTGAGCGAAGACCGATATTGACGAGGAGCGTACGGTGAATGATCCCGAGGAAGACTTTGCTGCAATGTTCGCGGCTTCGCTGCAGGCCAAGCGCCTCGAGAAGGGCGAACTCGCTGAGGGCAGGATCGTCGCCATCGGCCCTGAGGTGGCGTTAGTCGACATTGGAGGCAAGGGCGAGGCGGTCATCACGATCGACGAATTGAAGAATGCCGACGGTGAAATCGAGGTCGCGCTCGGCGATCGCATTCAAGCGATGGTGGTATCGACTTCAGGTGGGGTCACGCTTTCGCGAAGGCTTGCGGGAGCATCCGCAAGCGATCGGCAGTTCGAGGACGCATTTCACAGCGGCCTGCCTGTTGAAGGGAAGGTTGAACGGGCGGTCAAGGGCGGCTACGAGGTGCGCCTTGGACGTCAGCGCGCTTTCTGCCCGATATCCCAGATCGACATCCGCGGCGCGGACACGTCGGCTCACGAGGGGCATGTCTACCAATTTCGGATCATCGAGTACAAGGAAGGCGGCTCGAACATTGTTTTGTCACGGCGCGCGCTCCTCGAGGACGAGCAGCGTGCAAACGCCGCCGAGGTCCGTAACAGGATTGTTCCCGGTGCCGTCATGACCGGCCGTGTCACGTCCGTCCGCGAGTTCGGCGCGTTCGTCGATCTCGGCGCAGGTGTTCAGGGCTTGATCCACGTGTCCGAGATGTCGTGGTCCCGCGTGTCGACACCTTCGGAGATTGTCAAGTCGGGTGCGGAAGTCACGGTTAAAATTCTGCGCGTGGACGAGGAAAAGCAGAAGATCGCGCTCGGGTTGAAGCAGCTCTCTGCCGACCCGTGGTCGAAGGTGCGCGACCAGTACGCCGTGGGCCAGTTGCGGCCTGGCCGCGTCACACGCGTCGCGGAGTTCGGCGCATTCGTGGAACTTGAGCCGGGTATCGAGACGCTGGCTCACGCTTCCACGTTCGCGCCGACCGGACGATCGGGTGGCTGGTCGGCCCTGGTCGCTCCAGGCATGACAGGCACATTCGAGATTTTAACCATTGACCTCGAGCAGAAAAGGATCGGCGTGGCGCTCGTTCAGGAAGGTTGGGCGCCGACCGAGGGGGCTGCGGGTGCCCGGCCTGGAATCGTTCCGGGTGCGCGCCTGACGGGAAAGGTCGAGCGCCACGAGAAATTCGGCGTGTTCGTCTTCCTGGCCCCCGGGCGTACGGGTCTCATCGCATCGAGCGATACCGGCGTAGAGAAGGAAGGCGATGTCCAGCGAGTCTTTCCTGTCGGGGCTGACGTCGAGGTGATCGTGCTGGACGTTGATCCGTCAGGCCGGCGCATTCGCCTGAGCGCGAAGGCGGTCATGGAATCGCGCGAGGCCGAGGAAGTGCGCGAGTGGGCGGAGCGCAAGGCTCCTTCCAGCGATGGCTTCGGGATACTCGCCGACAAGTTGCGCTCGGCTTTGAAGCCGCGAGAGAAGTGACACTCTTACCGTCCCGCCTCTTGGTGCTTCTGCCGTCCAGGATCGCTATGCCATCCTTGGAAGGCACCTAATGATTGTCTATGCCACGGCGCCAAATAGATTATCGTCGACGAGAAAACCTCCGACTAACCGATTTTTATGGATTCATGAGCCGAAAGGCTTGTGGCTTTCAGGGAGCAGACTGGTTTTTAAGGACAACTAAGGGAGATTCCTCAGCTTTTCCCGGAAAAGTCTCCCTCAACGCGAGATTCAAAGGCACACCACTCGGTCATCCTCCGCCTTGGCCACAACTCCCATGGCCGGATGCACGCTCAGAATAAACAGATCTTCTACGTACGGCCCAACCTGGAAACTTCCCTTGAACTCCGGCTGGGATATCTGCCGAGGCAAACTGCAGGGCCTCAGCTCATCAGACTGTTCTTCACCTCAATTCCGAAAAGCCCCTCGGTGGTCGTCATAAGCGAATAGACCTTGTTGAAATCGACGGAGCTGATCCGCTTTACCCGGTCATGCAGCACTTTGAAAGTGCAACATGTCGCCCTGCAGATCAAGCTCGTCAATGACATTCTTGACGCATGTCAGAAAAGAGGTCTCCGACAGGAGTAATTATCCCCCGGCAAAGCCGGGGCTTAAGTTTGTGAGCCGCTCAAAGCGGCTAGGCGGGATCGCTAACGCGGCCCCACAGGTTTTGTGCCACCTTTCGGTGGGCTGCTCATCGCCACAGGCTTAACTGGTCCAATCGCTTGTCCTCTTGCTCTTGTTTTCGGATGTACTCGCGAATAACCCTCTCGTCACGGCCCACCGTGGACACCCAGAACCCCCGTACCCAAAAGTGTTGCCCCACAAAATTGCGCTTCCGTTCCCCAGATACTCGCGCCAGGTGAATTGCACTCTTCCCTTTTATATATCCAATCACTTGCGACACCGCGTACTTGGGCGGAATCACAATCATCATATGCACGTGATCTGACTGCAGATGCCCTCCCTCGATTTGACTCTCTTTCTGTTCGGCCAGCCGTCGGAATACTTCCCCCAAATGCCGCCGCAGTTCCTGATACAAGGTCTTGCGACGGCATTTCGGAATAAACACGACATGGTATTTGCACTCCCATTTCGTAGGGAATAGGCTTTCTCCGTTGTCCATCGTGGATCTCCTTTTTCGTGCGCTTCAGCGGCTCACGTTGAGGAGTTTCCGCGATGGACTCCCGCATTTGTCAAACTTTTGCTGCCTCCCCGGCAGAGCCGGGGGATCTCCCAACGGATTAGATCCCTCAGAAAGGGGATCCGAAAAATCTGTCGCCCCTTAATATGCGACTGAATGGTTTCATGGTTGGGGCATAGTATGAACCATCTCATTGGAATTCCCGAAAATCGAAGCGGAAGGATGCGACGCCGCTTCTTTAAAGGAACAAATACCTGGCGTAACTACAACACGTGTGCGTCGCCAAAAATCCATTCTAACTGAATTGACGGGCCTGAAATGGCACGGTGGCCTGGGTCTAGCAGTGGAAACGAGAATCACATCTGTGGGCGAGCAAGTGCGGCCATACGGTCACCGCTGCCTCGAAGTGGACACCGGTCGTTGCCGGCCAGAAAGGTTTTCTCTCATGAGTTGAGTCCTATGGTGTCTGCGGCCAATATGACTCCCCGGCATTCCCCGAAACCGATGGAAGCAAATTCTGAGCGCTCGGCGCGGCCCCGCAAAATTACTTCATCTCCATTTTCCAGAAAATGGCGTGTCCCTCCCTGAGGAAGAACAACAGGCTTAGCGCCACGCCACGTCAATTCGAGCAGGCAGCCGCGCGACTCCTTTGCGGGACCGGATACGGTGCCGCTTGCAATTAGATCTCCGGGGCAAAGGTTGCAGCCGTTGCTGGCGTGATGGGTTATTAACTGAGCCAGCGTCCAATAGAGATCCTTAAGATTGCTGCGGCTCAATAACGCCGGTTCAATGCCCGAAAACCGCATCTGCTCTGAAGATAAGCGCACTTCCAGGTTAAGATCGACTCCGCCGTTTTGGCGGTCTTCGGCCGACGATAAGTAAGGCAGCGGCGCGGGATCTTCCGAAGAACGAGACAATGCTTGAACGCGATAAGGGACGAGGGCTTCCAGGGTAACGACCCAGGGCGACATGGTTGTGGCAAAGCTCTTGGCCAAAAAAGGCCCGAGCGGCTGGTATTCCCATTTCTGTATATCACGCGCCGACCAATCGTTGATTAGGCACAATCCAAAAATATGCGACTCTGCTTCTGTGATCGGGATCGGCTTTCCAAGCGCATTCCCGGCACCCACGAACGCGCCCACTTCCAATTCGTAATCCAACATCCGGCTCGGTCCAAAAGTCGGAGTTGAATTTGCTCCTTCCGTTTGCCCGCAGGGGCGACGCACAGCCGTACCGCTGACCACGACAGAGGACGCGCGGCCGTGATAACCGACCGGCACGTATTTATAATTCGGGAGCAATGGATTCTCCGGACGGAACAGGCTGCCGACATTTCGCGCGTGGTGGATCGATGCATAAAAATCGGTGTAGTTTCCTATCCGAACCGGCATCATCATGGAGGCATTTGCCATCGGCGCAAGCGCTGCTTCGATTTGAGATTCCTTCCGAAAATCATTCCCATCCGCTCTCAACAAAAGACTGATTCGGTTGCGCAACGCAGACCAGAGCTCCGGGTGAAGGGCCATCAGGGCATTCAGCGAATCGCCTGCACTCGCAGATATCAAAGGTTGCGGAAGTTCATCGAGCAAGCCGCGTTTCGCGCACTCGAAAAGATCCAGAATGCTATCTCCTATAGCGATGCCGATATGGAGCTGAGAACATTTTCGCAAGGCAAAAACTCCAAAAGGCAGATTCTGAATCGGGAAATCCGTCCGCGGGTCATGGGCGGCCGGGATGCGGCATTTCAGTGACGGGTCGTGTGTGTCGTTCAGTGAATGGGTCATAGCACCCCGAGGGCTTTCATTTCAGAGATCGGTCCCTGGAAGGAGCAGGAACCGAAAGAGAAAAAAAGGCGATTGCGCACTTCGCGCAGCAACTTGTTATCAAGCCGGCGGCCGCGCCAGATCATCCCTCTCTCTTCAAACTTGAAGGATTCGATGGAGTTCTCCTCCAGGATGGCCTCTATTATCCCGGCATCAGCACCGGCATAGGCAAAAGCAGAAGCGGCAAGGAGGTTCAAGAATCCATGCATCATTGCTGAAGGACTTTGGGGCTCATCGGTGAGCGGATGAAGCGAGTGCAGCGCGTGATGCAATCCAGCAGTGGCTTTGAACGGGGTTTGAGCTTTAACACAGTCGAGAATAAATCGCGCCAATTGAGCGGTCGAAGGGAACATTTCGGGCGTGACGCCTCCGGTTCGCACTTTGGCTCGTCCGTCGCCCCGGGCGAGTGCCACGAGCAAAGGACGGGGACTGTCTGCAATAGGAATTTCGGAAAAGATTCGGAAGCGATTGGGAAAAAGCTTTCGGGCCTGATTAATCTCCTCCACGCTTTGAGTTTTCATTTCGACCGAGTCGATTACAAATGATGCGTGGCGGCGGTTGAAATCGGCCAATAGTTCGAGATCGGATTTCGGATCGGCGCCCGCCAGCGCGCTCAGATGCCAATTCTGCGGCAACTCGGCAAAACAGGATAGCATTTCTGGGAGACGGGATATGGGAACGATGAAGCGGCCAAGCGCCCATGACCATTCTCCGGCTTCGTATTGCGCATAATTTCGAATGGCCTCGGCCATTTCAAGCCCCGCGGGTGGAAACAAGCCCGCGTAATCAATGACAGAATTCATCAGCAGCCGAATAGAGGTCAATCCTTTTTCCCTTCCTGCCAGGAGAAACAATATGCCTTGTCTTCGA
>Ga0326727_10026417_pt1 | contig 10766 bp, 10 predicted proteins | sample MB2enrmetagenome_FD_207643 | JGI IMG/M metagenome (GOLD analysis project Ga0326727, IMG submission 207643) | Lab enriched peat soil microbial communities from McLean, Ithaca, NY, United States - MB29MY | ecosystem: Environmental > Terrestrial > Soil > Wetlands > Peat | place: USA: New York... | reverse complement strand
CGCCGAGGAGGCAATGCACGCGCTGGGCTTTCTCCATGTGCGGGTGCGCCACCACGGTGAGCTGGCGAGGCTGGAGATTGCGCGGCAAGACCTGCCGCGGGCGCTGACGATGGAGATGCTGGACCGGATCACGGAGGCGCTGCGGCCGCTGGGATTTGTCTACATTACCCTGGACACGCAGGGCTATCGCTCGGGTTCGATGAACGATGTGCTGCCAGTCTCGGCAATTGGCTCGGCGCGGTAGGGGCGCCGCACACAAACCACAAAGACAGGATAGAGTTTCAAGAGAGAATTTTTATGCGCGTTGCATACATTGACTGTTTTGCCGGGATCGCGGGCGACATGCTGCTGGGCGCGCTGATCGATGCCGGGGTTCCGGAGCAGGTGCTGGTGGACTCCGTCGCCGCGCTTGGCCTGGGGGCAACTCTGCGTATCGAACGGGTGGACCGCAGCGGCATTGCATGCACCAAGGTCAATGTTTACGAGGGAGACCATCTGGCGGACGCGCCGGCCCCAGCCCAGCAGCAGCCGCTGAACTCCGCGTCCCATTCGCACCAGCCCAAGACGCAGCACCTGCACAAGACGGACCACGCGCACAGCCACGATCACGAACATTCGCACGAACATACTCATGCAGATGGCGAAACTCACACGCATCCGCATGCGCACGAAGAGAACTCTCAGGACGAGCATTCGCATACGCACGGCGACCATGCGCAGGCTCACGAGCATTCTCACGACCACAAGCATTTGCACGCGCACGGACGTTCCCTGAGCGCCATCCGCAGGCTGATTCACGATGCTGCACTGCCCGAGCCGGTAAAGAAGACCGCGGTCCGCGCCTTCGAGCTGCTGGGCCAATGCGAGGCGAAGATCCACAACGTCCCGCTGGAGGAGATCCACTTCCACGAGGTGGGCGCGGTGGACGCGATTGTGGACATTGTGGCGGCCAGCGCCGGGATTCATCACCTGAACGTCGCAGCGTGGCATTGCTCGCCCATCAACGTGGGCGGCGGGACGGTAGTCTGCGCGCATGGGACCTTCCCGGTACCCGCGCCGGCCACCGCAGACCTGCTGCGCGGGCTGCCCACCTACTCCGCCCATGTGATGCAGGAGCTGGTGACGCCGACGGGCGCGGCCTTGCTGCGCGCCATCGACCCCGTCTTCGGCCCCCAGCCGGCCATGCGCGTGGAGCGGATTGGCTATGGCGCGGGCACGCGCAACTCCAAGGACTTTCCCAACGTCTTGCGCCTCAGCGTGGGCGAGACGAGCGACACCGATGCGGTCTCACGGCCCTCCCACTCCACCCACAGCGATACAGTCATCGTGATGGAGACGGCGCTGGACGACCTCTCGCCGCAGGTCCTTGCCTATGTCGCCGAGACCGCGCTGGCACGGGGCGCGCTGGACGCGATGCTGACCCCGGTGATCATGAAGAAGGGACGGCCGGGCACGGTGCTCACCGTGCTCTGCAATCCGGCCGACAGCGCGGCGCTGGAGCGGCTGATCCTCACCGAGACAAGCACTCTGGGAGTGCGCATCCGCCAGGAACGGCGGTCGTGCCTGGAGCGAAGACATATTCCCGTGCAAACGGCCTACGGCGAGATTCGCATCAAGATTGGAACGCTGGACGGCGAGCGGATGAATGCCGCGCCCGAGTATGAGGACTGCCGCGCCGCAGCCACCAAACATCGCGTCGCCATCAAGCAGGTGCAGCAGGCCGCCATCGCCGCGTACCAGCAGCATGCAACCGCGAAGGAAGGCGGGGCAGCATGACCTCTTCCGATCTACTCAAACTGCTGGGAGATGTGGAGCGCGGCGCGCTCACGCCGGAGACCGCGGCCCAGCGCCTGGCCACTCTGCCCTTCGAAGACCTGGGACATGCCCGCGTGGACCATCACCGCAGCCTGCGCATCGGGCTGCCCGAGGTGGTGTTTGCGGCGGGCAAGACGGCGGAGCAGACAGTGGCGATCTTCACCAGCCTGGCCGCCGACGGCGTGGAGGTGCTGGCTACGCGCGTCAATGCCGAAACCGCGCAGGCTATTCTGGCACGGCATCCGGCAGCGGTCCACAACGAGGTGGCGCGCACCGTCGCTCTGCGCCAGTCGCCCAACGCGTCTACGGGTCAGGGCCACGTCGCAGTCATCTGCGCAGGCACCAGCGATCTTCCCGTCGCGGAGGAGGCAGCCGTCACCGCCGAGACATTCGGGGCGCGCGTCACCCGCCTCTACGACGTTGGCGTCGCCGGGTTGCACCGTCTTCTGGCTGTCCGCGACGACCTCAAATCCGCCCACGCCATCATCGTCTGCGCGGGCATGGAGGGCGCGCTGCCCTCGGTGGTGGGTGGCCTGGTCGCCGTCCCTGTCATCGCCGTGCCAACCTCGGTGGGATACGGCGCATCCTTCGGCGGAGCGACAGCTCTGCTTGGGATGTTGAACTCCTGTAGCCCCAATGTCACCGTCGTCAACATCGACAATGGCTTCGGCGCAGCGTATACGGCCGTGCTGATTGCGCGCGCCTCGGCCCACACGCATCAGGGTTGAAGCACTTATTTAGGCATAACAGCAATTACTTCAGCATCTTGCCGAACTCCTCGGAGAAGACGGTGTGGCGCAGGTCGAACCGCCCGCCGTCGAACTTGTCCGGCCCCTTCAGGTGTCCGACGGCCAGCAGCGCTACCACCCAGTAGCTCAGCGGCAGCCGCAGCACCTCATGCACCTTCTCCTGCTCGAATCCCTCCATGGGAGCAGTATCGTATCCCATCACCTCGGCCATCAGCATCATGTGGGTGAAGGCGATCATCACCATCTTGTTCAGCCATCCGTGCATCTCCTCGGTGGAGAAGTGCGAAAGGTAGTTGGGAACGCTGTCGCGCGCTAGGGCTGCGTAGCCCTCCGGCATTCCGCCCTCCAGCCCCTGGCTCAGCATCAGATCGAGGTCCTTGCGCCATCCATCGGCATCGCCGCAGGCCACAATCACCGCCGATGCTTCCTCCACCTTGCCCTGGTTGTAGGAGGCGCCGCGCAGGCGCTTCTTCTGCTCTTCCGTCTGCACCACAATGAAGCGCCAAGGCTGCATGTTATATCCGCTGGGTGCGCTCAACCCGGCCTCGAGTATCCGGCGCATGTCCTCGGCTGGAATGGGAGTCCCGTCAAAGCTGGGCGTAGCGCGCCGTTCGCGGATCGCCTGGCTCAATGGCTTATCGTGCTTCGCTGTCTTCGCCGTCATCGCTCATTCTCGTTCCGGCAGCTTCTTCGTTCCATGCCTGACTCCCAGTTCAACACCAACAGCAAACGACTCTCAAGATAACACTCCACCGCCTCTCTGCGCATAAAGATGCCATAGGACGGGACGGCGGGCCCTGGCCACATGGGTTACGAGGGAGTTTCAATCCGGAACCGGCGCAGCAACCCCACCCAAAACAAAACCTTCGCGCACGCGCTGCGTCCTATACTGTAAGGAACAAGTGGACCTCATCGCCCCAATGCGCCGCGCCCAACTCTCCCCCCTGGTTGGATGCAGCCTTTTGCTTGCTGCCCGCATGGCGATGGCCCAATCCCCCGCCCTTCCCGTAACGCCGCCCACCGTCTCCCAGCCTCCTGTGGCCCAGCAGCCCGCGGTCACGCCCGTTCCCGCGCAGCCCACCACACATCGCGCGCGGGTTGTCTACGCGCAGGGTCAGCTTCAGATCGTCGCCGACAACTCCAGCCTGAATCAGATCCTGCGCGACATTGCCCAGCAGACCGGAATGAAGATTACCGGAGGAGTGGCTGAACAGCGCGTCTTCGGCAAGTACGGCCCTGGCCCGCCCGCCGCGATACTGGCCAGCCTGCTGGATGGCGCCGACAGCAACATGATGTTGCGCGAGAGTCCGGCGCACGCTCCCGAGGAGCTGGTTCTGTCGCCGCGCAATGGTGGCCCCACGCCGCCCAGCCCAAGCGCTTTCGCTGTAGACGACGAGAACGCATCCAGCAACGCACAGTCCCCCGGGCAACCTGCTTCCATCGGCCAGCCTGCACAGGCAGCCCAGCCGCAGGCAACCCCGCAGACCCAGGATGATCTGCCCGGATTGGTTCGCCCGCCGGGCGCCGTTCCCATCTATGGCCCGGGCGCCGCCAATGCAGCTCCGCCCGCCACCAACAGCAATCCCCAATCGCCCAACGGCGTCCTGACGCCGCAGCAGATCTACCAGCAGATGCAGCAATTGCAACAGCAGTTGCCGGCCACAAAATAAACGGAAGGACCGTTTGTTCGATGGCACAGGCCCGCCTGCCCTGGACAGGACTACCGCCTCTGGCTGCGCGCAATTGCTGCCTTGGCCTCATTGTCGGCCTCGCGTTTGCGCTCCGCGGCGCGCTTGTCCCACTGCTGCTTGCCCTTGGCCAGCGCCAGCTCGCACTTGACCCGCCCGCGGCGGAAGTATAGTCGCGTGGGAATCAGGGTAAAGCCCTTCTGCCGGGTTGCCCCTTCCAGCTTGCGCACCTCGTTCTTATGCAGCAGCAGCTTGCGCGTGCGCAGCGAGTCGTGGTTCATGGCGTTGCCGTGGGAGAAGGGGCCGATGTGCGCGTTCAGCAGAAAGCATTCTCCGTCCTTCAGCAGGCCGTAGGCGTCCTTCAGGTTGGCCTTGCCCTCCCGGATGGATTTGACCTCGGTGCCGCGCAGCGCGACCCCGGCCTCGAAGCGTTCAAACAGCTCGTAGTGGAAGCCGGCAGAACGGTTGAATGCGGCGTCGCGCACTCCGCTGGCCACCGGATCGCGCTCCTTCGCCTTGGCCGTGGGCTTGGGTTGCGCGGCAACCGTCGGATTGGAGAGCGATCGGGGCATGGGGTCGGCGCCAGGGCCAGCGGTTACGGCAGGGGGTTCGGCGCTGCGCGAAACATTCAGTTTAACATGCAAAACAACCCGTCTCACCTGTTCGCACTCGCAACGTCTAACCTACACCCGGCAGATACCACGCGGTTTCTTTGTGTGGGGAGACAGGTCCCAAGACAGGTAAAATGGCGCACATCTACAAAAGGCCGAACGCGTTCCGAATGCTATACTCGCCAGAGTCCCAGGAGTCCAAAGCCTGCGCCTGTCCGGCAACTGTCATGGCCGTGCGCGGCACGGTCCCATCCGCATGCAGGCTTGGTCCTCTCAACCTCAATCGGCTCCTCGACACAATTCGGAACTTTGGCGCAAAGGAAACACACAGCATCGGCATGACACGCAGGCACCCATACTTGCTCCCTAGACTCTCTTTATGCTTCCATCGCGGATGCGCCACTGCGCTTCCGGTCCTGCTGGCAGCCGTCGTCTTCAACCCCTCCGCCCACGCCCAGAGCGCCGGCGGCTGGGAGAATCGCGGCGTGAAAGCCGAGTTGCGCCAGGACTACGACGCGGCCTATGAAGACTACCTCAAGGCCCACCAGAAAAAACCCGCCGACCTGCGCTATCAGGAGCGGCTGGACCGCATGCGCTTCCAGGCCGCCGCCGTGCATGTGGACCGCGGCCGGGTGTTGCGCCAGAACGGTGACATCGCGGGAGCGCTCAACCAGTTCACCCGCGCATTGCAGATCGACCCCGGCAACGAGGCCGCCGCACAGGAGGTCCAGATCACCCGCAACCTCGACCAGACTCCCGGAGCCTCCAACGTACCGGCGGCATCCAGCGAGAAAAGCTCCGAGATGTCCGCCATCGCCGGCATCACCGCGCCGCTGGAACTGAAGCCCCTCTCCGGCGACCCCATCACCCTGCACATGGTGGAAGACACCAAGAACATCTACCAGGCCATCGGCAAGATGGCAGGACTCAATGTTCTCTTCGATCCCGATCTGCAGACCAAGCGCATCCCGGTCGATCTCACCAACGTCAACCTCTCCGACGCGCTGCGCATTGTCGGCGACATCGCCGGCACCTTCTACAAGCCGGTCACCTCCGACACCATCTTCGTCGCCCCAAACAGTACCACCAAGCACCACGACCTGGACGAGCAGGCGGTGCAAACCTTCTACCTGAGCAACGCCAGCCAGCAGGCCGACGCCAACGAGATCGTCACCGCTCTGCGCAACGTGCTCTCCCAGGACGACAAGGTTTACCTCGTGGCCTCGCAGAACGCCATTGTCATGCGCGCTCCGCCCGATCATCTTGTGCTGGCCGAGAAGCTGCTCAACGACCTGGACCGCACCAAGCCGGAGGTGGTGGTTGATGTGGCCATCCTGGAGGTCAACAAGGACAAGGTTCGCAACCTTGGCATCAGCCTGCCCCAGTCTTTCGGCATCACCCCCCAGGCCACGGGCAGCACGGCCTCCACCAGCAGCACCACCACCTCCGGGACCACCAGCAGCGCCGGCCTCACCCTGAACACCCTGGGCAACATGAACGCCACCAACTTCGCGGTCACCCTCGGCGGAGGCACCCTCAACGCCCTGCTCAGCGACACGGACACCAAGGTGCTGCAGAACCCCAGCATTCGGGCCTCCGACGGGCAGACGGCGACCATGAAGATCGGCTCTCGTATCCCCATCGCCACCGGCTCCTACTCGGCCGGCGCGGCCACTGGCATCACCGCCGGCATCGGCGTGCAGACCCAGTTCACCTACATCGACATCGGGGTCAACATCGACATGACTCCCACCATCCATCAGGATCGCGAGGTCTCGCTCAAGCTCTCCGTGGAGGTCTCCACGGAAGCCGGCTCGGTCTCCATCGAAGGCGTGACCGAACCCATCATCGGGCAGCGGTCCGACAAGACGGTCATCCAACTCAAGGACGGAGAACCTTGCCTGTTGGCCGGCATTCTCACCAAGCTGGACAATTACAGCAACAGCGGCACCCCCGGCCTCTCCGAGATTCCCCTGATCAAATACCTCTTTGGCACCATCAACAAGGAGACCCAGGATGACGAGGTGGTCTTCATCCTCATCCCCCACATCGTGCGCGAATCCGTGCTCACTCAACTCAACACCCGCGCCATCGACACGGGCACAAATTCCAACATTGAACTGCGCCGCGCGCCGGCCGGCGAACTGGGGCCGGTGGGCGACAGCCAGGTCCGCCCAGCCCCGGCCGCCAATACCACCGCAGCCAACGCTGCTTCCGCCATGATGCAGACGATGAAGCAACAGGCCATGCAGCCCGCTCCTGGGGTGAACCCGCCGGCCAGGACAGTCGCCGGCCCCGCTGCCGCTGCTGCTGCCGGCCCACCAGTCTCGATCATGATGCTTCCGGCCAACTCCACTCAGACCGTGGGCAGCACCTTCCGCGCCTCGGTCTATCTGATGAACGCACACGACGTCTTCACCGTCCCGCTGGAGATCCAGTTCGATCCCAAGATTCTGCAACTGGTCAACGTGGACTCGGGAGGTCTGCTGGGAGGCGACGGCCAGCCGGTGGCCCTGGTGCACCGCGATGAAGGCAACGGCATGGTCACCGTCTCCGCCTCTCGCCCCCCCGGTGTCAATGGAGTCAATGGAGAGGGCCAGGTCTGCATCCTGACCTTCAAGGCCATCGCCGCCGGCGACTCCAATATCGCTCTGGTCAAGGTGGCAGCCAGGAACAGCCTGCAGGCCAGCCTCCCCGCTGTCGGCTCCCAGGCAGTCGTCCATGTGAAGTAAGGTTCAGGGTGTGAGGGACAAGATGAAGAATCATGGTTCGAGACTCCAGTTTCGAGGCAAGACGGCAGATCACCGCGGCTTCGTTCCTCCAACCTCGACCCTCGACCCTCGACCCTGGTTGCCTGACTCCGGCCTTACCCTCGTCGAACTCATCATCTGCGTCACCATCGTTGCCATTCTGGCCACCGCCGCGCTGCCGCTTGCCCGCTTCCAGGTGAAGCGACAAAAGGAGCGCGAGCTGCGCCGAGACCTGTGGGAGATGCGCGACGCCATCGACAAGTACAAGGACGCCTACGACCGCGGAGGCATCCAGGGCAAGGTGGACAGCATGGGCTATCCGCCCGACCTGGAGTCCCTGGTGGACGGCGTAGAGGTGAAGGAAAAGAAGGTCCGCTTTCTGCGCGCCATCCCGGTGGATCCCATGACCAAGTCCACCGACTGGGGCATGCGCTCCAACCAGGACGACGCCGACTCCGACTCCTGGGGCAGCCAGAATGTCTTCGACGTCTACAGCAAGAGCCAGGACACCGCGCTCGACGGCACAAAATACAGCACATGGTGAGCCTCCGCCCATTCCGCCTGCGTTCGGCCAGACCTCTGGCCTCTGCGCCTCTCACCGGGGACGCCCCGCCTCGAACCTCAACCTCCGGCTTCACCCTGCTGGAGTTGATGATTGTGATGGCCATCATCGCCACCCTGGCCGCCATGGCCATCCCCGCCTTCACCCGTAACGTGGTCGCCGCCAAGGAGGCCGTCCTGCGCGAAGATCTGCAGGTCATGCGCACCGCCATCGGCTCCTACACCGTCGACAAGCAGAAGGCGCCGCAATCCCTGCAGGACTTGGTCGACGGCGGTTATCTCAAGGCCATCCCCAAAGACCCCTTCACCAACCGCACCGACACCTGGATCACAAGCCAGTCCGACACCCTCGTCTCAGTCGATCAGACCGACTCCGGCGGCATCGACGACGTACACTCCGGCGCGCAGATTACCGCAACCGACGGCACCTCCTACAACACCTGGTAGCGGGGGGTGCCTGCGGCATAGCACCGGCAGCCCCGGCGTCCCGCCCAGCGGGTCCTGCTGGCCGGTCATCCACTCGCGCAGCACAACAAATTGGCGCATACTACGTCTAACAGAGTGCGGAGCCGCGTCCCTTCGCAGGCAACGCGCCCCCAGCGGAGAAAACCTATGCGTTCTGGAACATGCTTCGGTCTCGCCTCCTTGATGGCAGCCGCCCTGCTTGCCTCCGCTAGCGGGGCCAGAGCGCAGCAAGCCTCGGATTCGACGACCGTGCCGGCGGCCACCGCTCCGGCCGGCACACAGCCAGCCGCTGCATGCTCAGACCGTCCGGCCTTTGGGGTTCCCAACGACACATGCGCCAAGACCGGCAGCAAGACCGGCAGCAATACCGGCAGCAAGTCTGACTCTAGCGCGCAGCCAGCCGCTGCCCAGCCAGCCGCCAACAGCACGGACCGGCCATCGTTCGGCGTCCCCAACGACACCTCCGCCAAGACGGACAGCACCACCGGCAGCAACTCCGGCACCGCAACCCAGCCTGGCACTGGCACAGACTCCTCCAAGCCTCCCGTCGCCAAGTCCTCCGCCATTGCCGAGACCGACGCCATTCCCTCCCCCGGCGAGGCCCTCGACCCGCACATCAAGAAGGGCAGCGAGGACGATGTGGACGCCGTGGGCACGCGCAACATCGGCGGTCGCGGCTTGGGCAACTGGCACTCTACCAACTGGGAGATCTCGGCCGGCAAACAATACTCCATGGAGATCGAAAAGTCCGCCCACCTGGTCACCGATCCGGTGGTCACCGAGTACGTCAACCGCATCGGACAGAACATCGTCAAGAACTCCGACTGCAAAGTCCCCTTCACCATCAAGGTCATCGACTCCGACGAGATCAACGCCATGGCTCTGCCCGGCGGCTTCTTCTACGTCAACTCCGGGCTCATCATGGCCGCCGACGAGGAGGCTGAATTGGCTGGCGTCATGGCCCACGAGACCGCCCACGTCTGCGCCCACCATGCCGCGCGCGAGATGACCCGAGCCAACTACGCGGAGATTGGGGAGATCCCGCTGATTATCTTTACCCAGGGGAGCTGGACAGGCTATGGCATCTACGAGGCATCGCAGTTGGCCATTCCGGTGAGCTTCCTCGAATTCTCCCGTGAATTCGAGGCCGAGGCCGATTGGCTCGGCGTGCAGTACATGTACAAGGCGGGATACGATCCCCAGGCCTTCATCCAGTTCTTCGAGAAACTCGACGCGCTGGAAAAACACAAGCCGGGCTCACTGGCCAAGGTCTTCTCCGATCACCCCCAGACCCCCGACCGCATCGCCCACTCCGAGGAGGAGATCGCCACCATCCTGCCCGCGCACCCGGACTACCTCGTCACCACCAGCGAGTTCGACGACGTCAAGGCCCGCCTCGCCCGCATCGAGAACAAGCGCAAGCTCAACGACAAGGGCAACAGCAACGGACCCACCCTGCGCCGCGTCGGGGGAACCAACAACGACCCCAACTCCACCAGCGGAACCTCCACCACCGACGACCGTCCCACCCTGGGCCGCCGCGACTAAGCGCAGCTAGAATAGAACCCATGAAGACGCAGAAGACCGGTTACACCGACACCCACGCCGCCGCTGGCCTGGACGCCAAATTCCCCGCCATCGACACCTGGGCCAACCAGTTTCGCGGATACGAGATCGTGGTGGACGACCCGGAGTTCACCTCGGTCTGTCCCAAGACCGGCCTGCCCGACTTCGGCCACCTCACCATCCGCTACATGCCGCGCAAGCTCTGCCTGGAGCTGAAGAGCCTGAAGCAGTATCTCTTCACCTACCGCAACCTGGGCATCTTTCAGGAGAACGTCGTCAACCAGGTGCTGGACGACGTGGTCAAGGCCTGCAACCCGGTCTGGGCCCAGGTCACCGGCGACTTCCGCCCCCGCGGCGGGATTTCGACGGTGGTGGAAGCGAGCTGGCCGAGGCCGACGAAGTAGGCGCGGCCAGCTGAACGGCGCAAGTTGCTCCCTGCTATTCTCGGCAGAGATGACTGCGCCTGCCTTCAATCTGACGCATCCGCGCCGCCTGCCCTCGGTGGCCGGAGCAGCAACCGCGCTGATGATGCTCACCGCGCTGAACTTCGTCAACTACATC
>Ga0326727_10026416_pt1 | contig 10766 bp, 9 predicted proteins | sample MB2enrmetagenome_FD_207643 | JGI IMG/M metagenome (GOLD analysis project Ga0326727, IMG submission 207643) | Lab enriched peat soil microbial communities from McLean, Ithaca, NY, United States - MB29MY | ecosystem: Environmental > Terrestrial > Soil > Wetlands > Peat | place: USA: New York... | reverse complement strand
GTCATGCTGTTTGTACGCACGCTCGAGGCCAGAACTCCCAAAAAAGGTCAGGCTTGATGCCATTTCTAACAACTATTTCTAATACCTATTAGAGAGGAGTTTACGGATGGAACGTATAGAAAGAATGTATATCGACGGGCAATGGGTGTTACCTCTGGCAGGTAAGACACGAGACGTCATCAATCCAGCTGACGGCAGCGTAATAGCAACGGTTGCCGAAGGTGCTGCGGAGGATGTGCAACGGGCCGTTGCCGCAGCCAAGAGGGCCTTTTATGAAGATGGGTGGATGGTGACGCCCCCTGTCGAGCGCGCCAGACTCATGTTTGCGCTCGCCGACGCGCTTGAACAGCGGACGGACGAATTTGCCAAGCTGGAAACTCTCAACAATGGCAAGGCCCTCCGGGAAGCTCAGTTCGATGTTAGCGATGCAGTCGCTTGTTTTAGGTACTACGCCGGCCTTGCCACCAAGCCCCATGGTCAGACCTACGATGTGGCCGACCCCATGCAGACCTTGGTGGTGCGCGAGCCCATTGGCGTCTGTGGACAGATCATTCCTTGGAACTACCCGCTCTTGATGGCTGCCTGGAAGCTCGGTCCGGCTCTAGCAGCAGGCAATACGGTCATTTTCAAGTCCTCTGAGCTAACCCCGTTAACAGCGATCAAGCTCTTCGAACTTATTGAGGGTGTGGGATACCCCAAGGGGGTCGTTAATCTTGTACTAGGCGCGGGTAATACGGTGGGCCAGGAGATCGCCGAGAATTACGATATTGATAAAGTCGCTTTTACAGGTGGTACAAGCACAGGACGTTCTATCATGAAGGCAGCGACGGGAAACATCAAGAATATCTCGCTCGAGCTGGGCGGTAAATCCCCCAATATAATTTTTGCTGATGCGGATCTTGAGGTAGCTGTGGATTGGACTCTTTTTGCTATCTTCATTAATCAAGGCGAGGTCTGCAGCGCCGGCTCAAGGCTCCTACTGGAAGAGAGCATCCATGACCAATTCCTCGAGAGGCTTGTTGAACGCACGAAGAAGATCAAAATCGGCCCGGGGCTAGAGGAGGGCGTTGAGATGGGTCCACTGGTCAGCGAAACGCACATGAACCGAGTCATCGAGTACATTGAATTGGGAAAAAGAGAGGGCGCCAAGCTATTGTGCGGCGGACACCGAATTCTTGAGGGCAACTTAGAAAAGGGATACTTCGTCGAGCCCACAATCTTCACCAACACCTCGCCTGACATGCGCATCGTACAGGAGGAGATTTTCGGGCCGGTACTGGTCGTTCAGAAATTCAAAGATGAAAAAGAAGCGATCGCGCTGGCCAACAACACTATTTATGGTCTTGCAGCCGGCGTTTTCACGCAAGACGGTGCGAAAGGACTACGGGTCATTAAAAAGCTACGGGCCGGTATCACCTGGATAAACGCCTACAACCCAACATACAATGAAGCTCCGTGGGGTGGCTATAAACAGAGTGGTATAGGCCGCGAACTTGGCACCTTCGGTTTTGAGGAATACACCGAGGTAAAACAGATCAACATCAATCTCGAACCAGGCCCGATCAGTTGGTTTGAAAACCGGTAAGCTTTTCCTCCTGTAGTCGAAAGGGAATAAAGAGTTTAGTTGAAAAAATAATATAAAAAGAGGTTTTAGAATGAGTAACGAAAACGCCTTAAAAGAACTTGACAGGGCACTGGGTTACATTATGAGCAAAGAGCTCAAGGATGAAGATAAGGGAAGAATTGTTGCAGACGCGATTGAAAACTACAACACGTATATCAATCCCGGCTGGCTAAAATACCGAAAATCTATTTCGACAAACGCAGCCTTTGTGGAGTGGATGGATGATGACTCTTATTTTTATGACGTCTACGGTGAGAAATTCATTGATTGCCTGGGTGGGTTTGGCATCTATATGTGCGGTCACAGAAATCCGGAAATTTTAAAGGCGGTTGAGGCGCAGCTTCACCGTCAAGCGCTTCACAGTCAAGAGTTGCTCGACCCGTTGCGTGGATACCTAGCCAAAGCGGTGGCCGAAATTACCCCTGGCGACCTGCAATACTGTTTTTTCACAAACGGAGGTGCCGAAGCGGTTGAGATGGCGCTGAAACTTGCCCGTATCGCAACGGGTGGTCGGTGGTACATCTCTACCGTCGGAGGCTTCCATGGCAAATCGATGGGTGCACTCTCTATGGGGGGCAAGGATACCTATCGCATTCCCTATCTTCCCATAGTGCAGCAGGTGCAGCATGTGGAATATGGCGTGGCAGCGGATGTCCGCAAAGCCATCAAAAACCTAACAACTGTCGGGGAGAAGGTCGCTGCCGTCATCCTCGAACCGATCCAGGGCGAAGCTGGGATTATCATTCCTCCTAAAGGTTATCTTAAAGAGGTTCGCGAGATCTGCGACGAATACGGCGTCTGTCTTATTTTCGATGAGATCCAGACTGGTATGGGCCGGACAGGCACCATGTTCCGTTGCGAGACCGAAGGTGTAACCCCTGATATCTTGACCTACGGTAAGGCGTTTGGCGGAGGTATCATGCCGATCACGGGCATCATAGCCCGTCCTCACCTGTGGACTGAGGAGCTTCAGGATAATCCCTGGATACTCGGTTCTCCAACGTTTGGCGGCAATCCGCTCGCTTGCTCAGCAGCCATCGCCACGATTGATTTTATGCTCAGACATGATATTCCGCGGCAGGCCAAGGAAAAGGGGGACTATCTGATCGGTAAGCTTAGGGCGGTCCAGGCCAAGTATCCACGCGTTATCAGCGACATCCGCGGCCTGGGTCTGATGATCGGCGTCGAGTTCCCCAAATCGGAGATCGGTTACATCGTGGCCAAAGGCATGTTCGCGCGGCGCGTCATGACAGCCGGCACCCTCAACAACTCTAAGGTCATCCGCTTCGAGCCCGCGGCAACCACAAGTTATGAGGATTTCGACATCGTCGCCGAACGGTTTGAACAGGCAGTTGCCGAGGCAGATACACAGCTTGGTTCATTATAAAAATATCATGGGGAGAGCTGCTGAGCTTCTCTCCCCGACCTTTGGAGGATTTATTATGCTGGAATTTCAGTACTATTTGCCAGTTAATCTCGTGTTCGGTTGCGGAAAATCAGATACCATAGGTGAAAAGGCAGCCGCCCTGGGCAAGCGTGCCCTGCTCGTCACCAGCGGCAGCAGCACCAAACGTTCTGGCCTTTTGAATAAGATTGAGACACTTCTGCAAGAAAACGATGTTTCCTATATTTTATTTGATAAGATTACCCCGAATCCTTTGACTACTACAATCTATGAAGGGGCAGCCTTGGCAGCTTCGGAGGGTTGCGACGTAATAATCGGTGTTGGTGGAGGCAGCAGTATCGACGCTGCCAAAGGTATCGCCTTTCAAACAGTTAACGGCGGTGATATTAATGACTTTGTTTTTGGCCGGAAACTCAGTAATAAAGCGCTGCCTGTTATTGCCATACCTACCACTTGCGGTACCGGAAGTGAAGGGAACAGCTTTGCTGTAATGACAAATCCGGAAACTATGGATAAAAAATCTTTGCGCTGTAAGGCCATTGTGCCTGCCTGTTCCATCATAGATCCGCTGCTCATGACGACCCTGCCAAAATTCACACTGGCTTGCGTTGGTTTTGACGCACTTTGTCACAATATGGAGGGCTATTTGTCCTCGATATCGCAACCGATGACCAGCATACAGGCTCTGGAAGGCATCCGTCTAAGTGCCCAGAGCCTTGGCAAGGTGTATGATGATTCTTCGGATCTTGACAGTTGGGAGCAGCTGTGTTTCGCCAGTACGCTTGGCGGAATGGTTATAAATACAGCGGGCGTTACAGCACCGCATGGAATGGAACATCCTGCCAGCGGTTTGAAAAATATTGTCCATGGCAGGGGACTGGCAGCGCTTACCCCGGTGATTTTTGAAGAGTCAATCCGTGGAGCACCTGAGAAATTTGCTGTTATTTCAAAACTTTTAGGAGGCCGAGATGAAAACGACTGTGTCCGGAAAATTAAAGAATTACTTCATAAAATTGATTTAGCAACAACCTTGGGCGAGCAAGGAATTACTCAGGAAGATGTGGATTGGATGGCGGAAAATTGCCTGAAGGTTTCTGCAGCCGGTATCTATAATCATCCGGTTGTATTTAGTTTGGAAGAAATTAAAAAGATATACCGGAAAGCCATATAAAGAAAGTTAATATAAAGGAGATCCTAATTATGCTTAGAGATGCCTTGCCAAAAATAAAGACACCTTTGCCGGGCCCGAAGGCCCAAGCAATAATAGACAGGAGAGGAGTTGCTGTTCCAAGCGCCATAAACTGTGTTTATCCCTGTGTAATCAGCAGAGGAGAGGGCGCAATGTTTGAAGATGTGGACGGCAATATTTTTCTCGATTGGGTTGGAGGAGTAGGCGTACTGAATATAGGGTACAGCCATCCTGAACTAATAGAGGCTGTCAAAGAACAGTCGGATAAATATTTTCATGCTATGATGAATATAGTGACTCATGAAGGATATATTAAGCTTGCCGAAAAAATGAACCAAATTATCCCTGTCAAAGGTGAAAAAAGAAAGACAATGTTTATAAACTCCGGCGCAGAAGCTGTTGAAAATGCCGTTAAAATAGCTAAGTCTTATACCAAGAGGCCTAATATCATCGTTTTTTCCGGCGCTTTTCATGGCCGGACCCTGCTTGCTTCTGCTATGACTGCCAAAAAAGCTTATTCTTCGGGTATTGGTCCCTTCCCGGATGGAGTATATCGTGCGGAATTCCCCAATTTATTTAGAGGACCGCAAGGATATACGGAAGAAGAAACGATAGCTTATTATGTGGATAAATTTCAAAAAGTATTTGAAGAAGCTTCACCGGCAGAATATGTGGCCGCGGTTGTTGTTGAGCCTGTACAAGGTGAGGGTGGCTTTGTTCCCGCGCCTTTTGAGTGGGTCAAAGCTATCAGAAAACTATGTGATGAAAACGGGATCTTAATGATTGCTGATGAAGTTCAGACAGGCTTTGCTCGTTCGGGCAAGATGTTTGTTTCCAACTACTGGGCTGAGGCCGGTTGTGCTCCGGATATTATGGCAACTGCCAAATCTATTGCCGGCGGAATTCCACTTAGCGCCGTTACTGCCGGTGCCCAAATTTTTGACGGTGTTAAAAGCAGTATTATCGGAGGTACTTTCGGCGGAAACCCTCTGGCCTGCGCGTCGGCGCTTAAAGTTATTGAAATTATCGAACGTGATAACTTGTGTGAACGCTCTCTGGAGATTGCCAAAAAGTGTAAAGAAAGATTTAACCTGTGGAAAGAAAAATATGAAGTGGTTGGTGACGTAAGAGGGATCGGTTGTATGATGGGCATTGAATTCGTTACCGACAAAAAGAGTAAGAATCCTAATCCCAAATTGGTCTCGGATATTGTGCTGTACGCAGCCTCAAACGGCTTGATCATAGAAAGTGCGGGAATTTATTCCAATGTCATAAGATTTTTGTGCCCCTTGGTTGTAACTGATGCCCAGCTGGAAAGCGGATTGCAAATTTTAGAATCAGCCCTTGAGACACACCGATAAAATGGAACATCTAGCAACGCTCAGCTTATAGACAAAAAGGATTTTTCCTGAGGAGGAAAGATCCTTTTTCAAGTTCTTGCACCGATTTGAAACTTGCACGTTTGTAACTTGTACCAATAAATTCCATATATTATATTGAGAACAATATATTTAGCAAAAATGTTTGAGTATGATATGCAATTGATACTAAATGATGTGGAGGGTTAAAATTAATGGCTGAATTAACAACCGGTTTGATTGAAAATACTGCTGTGTTAGGCGTCAGACCGACCGTTACCTTTGTAGTAAGGATTACAAATGATGGGACTACAACAGAATCGGTGATGACTGAAGGCAGCTTCGTTTCGGGTGCAACAAAAGTGCTCTATGTATTAGAGTTCATAAATGTGTTGCCCGGTGAAGCGGTGGAAAGAATATATTTTGCCGATTTTGATGCTTTTGAATTTCAATTTTCCACCAGCTCGCCGGAAGTAACAATATCGGCTTGGGGGAAGGATGCAGCAGGCAATTTAGTGGCAGCCCATCGAGTCTTACCGGCCGAACTTGAAGAGATCACTTTACCGGCAGTATTAAACTTTGCCGACTTTTTTGCCCTGATGCCTCCTGATAACGAAGCAACCGTTGCTCCCGGTACTGACGTAAGCTTTCCTCAAGACGGACCTACCAGCGGAACAACTATTACAAGGACCAGTGATACTGCATTTAACTTGTCTGCAATCGGCACTTATCAGGTTTTGTTTCAGGTAAGTGTGAGCGAGGCGGGCCAGTTGATTTTAACTCTCAATGGAGCCGACTTGGCATATACGGTAGTCGGGCGGGCTACAGGTACTTCTCAAATAGTGGGAATGGCTTATGTGACGACAACAGTAGCCGATTCATCGCTCACTGTCCGAAACCCTGCCGGCAATGCAACAGCGCTAACTATTACCCCTATCGCCGGAGGAACAAGGCCTGTTTCGGCTCAACTAGTTATCACACAAGCCGCCTAGATAAAATCTGCAGTAGAAGTGAAACTTGGTTTGTGCGTCTGGCACAAACCAAGTTTTATGTCCAACTTCCTGAATAGCCACCTTTTCCATTTGACCGGCTGCAACCTGACGGAAGCGGGCGATTGGTTCTTCCATTGGTTCGTTGGATAGTTTAAACGATCCCCAGTGCATTGGAATAATCCATTTTGCTGGACATGTCCTCAGCCATCTTCCAGGCTTGTTCCGGAGTGGCATGTCTAGCCTCGAAGGATTTAGGAGAATAGGCGGCAATGCCCATCATCGCCAAGTCTATAGGTGCCCCATTAAGTTGTTGTTTTATCAAGTCTGTATAACCTGTATCTCCACCAAAGAGAATGTTGACGCCATTCTTTGACAGGAGTAAGGTGTTAGCCTCCATTCCTTTGTACCAAGGTAAACGGGCTCCCCAGTGTTTTCCTTCAATGGCTTTCACATTAACCCCTGCTAAAGATTTGCTATCTCCCCAATGCATTTCCTCTATAGACTGGAAGTTCATGCCCTGCCATAGAGAAGTTGTATTTTGGGCTGTTACAGCAATCGTGTTTGGTGACTGCAATTGACGCAAAGTAGGATAGTCAAAATGATCCGTGTGGGCATGAGAGAGAAGTAACAGATCTATCGGACCAACTTCTCCACTATTTAATGCAGCAGATATATAACGCCTTGGCCCAATAGTTTGGTCACCAATGGGAGTAATACCAATTCGAAAACCTAATGCCGGGTCAATAAGAATTTTTGTACCGAAAAAATTGATTAAAAAGCTGGCATGACCTAGTCAGGCGACGGTGACATCATTGTCTGACCATTTTTCTGGAGTAGGGTGGAGTCTAGCCTTGGTTGTTTGATGTTCAACCTCTTCCGCTAAGTGCTCGGTCAGGAATTTACCTGAAGGGGTAAAGCCACCTGCCAAGAAAGCCGTTCCTAATAGTCCTAATCCTATAAATTTTCGCCTTGTATATTTCTTATTCAACAGTAGGTTCAAAGAAATCACTCTCCATTAAGGGTTATTCGCGATACGACCACCTATTCCTCTTATGCTAGAGTGCACGAACATTCGGTGATGCAATAACACAAAAATATTAGGAAGAGAGAATGAACGATGATTTGTTTCCCTGATCTTTCATCACGAGCATTTGCTCTTACGGTGGAATGAACTATATGAACCGAAAAGGGGCCTTAAGAGGGCTCCTTGCTTCGGTTCTACCCACCAATAACCCGCCGGGGTGGAGTTTTGGCAAACAGGCTTGTCGGGGATATAATGAGTGTGTTAGGAAGAAACTGATGTATTATCATATGCCAACAAGTGAATAAGCGAGATGTCAATCTGATTTTACATAACCGCTCTGGCAGTCGGCAATGTGTAATTTCAAGCATGAGTACGGTATACTTGCGCGTTTGGATATATTTTGTTTACTGATATCCCACCATGGATGATGAAGATCTGGTTCAAAGGCTAACCAGCAAGGAAAGGAGCTTTTGGAAAATACTCATACTCCACGCCCATATTCATACCTGTTATCCCCCAACACTTGATAAAGTGAAACCAGTATTCCGACATATGCCGACTATGAGCATATTAATGAAGCACTTTTTCCTTTAACACCAAGGTTCTAAGCAAACTTTAGCTCTGGGAAAGTTGAGATTATAAGAAAAGATGAAAAAGATGGTGCAACAATGGATAAAACGATTTTGGTTGTTGATGATGATCAAGATATTGTAAGACTTATGACAAGAAGCTTGATAATTGAACAATTTAAAGTAGTCAAAGCATATTCCGGAAAAGAGGCTTTGTCCATACTGGAAGAAAGGCCGATAGATTTTGTGATACTTGATATTATGATGCCAGACATGAACGGATTTGAAGTCTGTAGGTATATAAGAAACAAGAATAATATTCCCATTCTGTTTCTCAGCGCGCGGGACATAGACATAGACATAGACATAGACATAGACAAGATTATAGGCTTAGAAATTGGCGGAGATGATTATATGACAAAACCATTCAGTATTCAGGAACTAACTTCCCGAATCAAAGCTCATTTCAGAAAGGTGGACCGTTTGTATAGGGAATGGAACGGACATAAACAGGAAATAGATGAAATAAATAAGGTTTCAGGTTCTCTGCTGGTTTTAAATGATAAGACTTTCGAGGCCTATCTGGATAATAAGAAGCTTGATGTATCAACCAAGGAATTTCAGATTTTATACTTTCTAGTGCATAATCCAAATAATGTTTTAACACGTGAACAGATATATGAACATGTTTGGGGTGACGAATATGGAGAACTAAATACCGTTACGGTACATATCAAAAATATCCGTAAAAAGATTGGCAACCAAAAAATTATATAACAATGACTTATCCGTAAAAATAATGTCTTATCTCAAGTCGCTCAGCCTATATATAACGACAGATTACTGGGCCCCCATAAAAACACATGATAACCATGTAATGTTTATTTTAGAAATTGAAAGGCCCGTAGGGTTAATACGAATATATGATACTTATCTAAATTTTCATTTACTTTTGCCTTGACCCCTACTCGGATGGGAACTGTGGATTTCATTCATGGTGGGATTATTGTCGGAAGTATGGAAGTTAATTCAGGAGTCTACAAGGTCAGTACAAAAGGTTTTTTGATTCTTAACCTGCCCAGTCTTGTTACTATTAAATTGACGGATGATCGGGGCAATCCCATAGATAACCAAACGGTTACCTTGGATGAGACGGAATTAGGTGCCAATTTCCAAAAATTCACTACTTTAAACGACGGAACTTTCAGTTTTGATTATACTCCGACGCAATTAGGCATCATCAATATCGACTACGCCGGAGAGGTTGTGGGCTCTTTAACCGTTCAGCCAACCTATACAAATCTCCCGCGCCTCGGTGGTAAAACCGGCAGCAATACTTCTTTGTCAGTTGCAGTGGCTCAAGCAGGTTGGACCGACGCCCAGAATGTCATTTTGACCAGGGACGATATTCTGGTCGATGCCGTGACTTTTGTATCCTTAAGCAAAAAGCTGGATGCCCCCATTCTTATGACTCCGAGCAATTCTTTGGATGGTTCCGTCTGGCAAGAAATTAAGGATTTAGGCGCAGCCAACGTTTATATTATGGGAGGTACTGGGGCCGTTTCAGCAGCGGTGGGACTTGAGTTTGATACAGCGCTGATGAATTCCGGATTCCCCGCAGCCAATATTACCAGACTCAGTGGTTTAGATAGGACATCGACAGCTCTGAAAATAGATGAAAACTTAGCTGCACCTTCATCCCATCCAAACGACTAAATATTCTATGAACAAGCATAATTGCATCCATCATATTGCAGTAGTATGATTAATAGCAGAATAGTTCAGGGGGGATTTTCATTGATAAACACATTGTTACCAATAATAGGTATAATCGTAGTGGCTTTTGTTGCCTTAAAGTTTTTAGGATCCATTGTAAAAGGGATCCTAACTTTGGCCTTAATTGTAGTCGTAGTTATGATTGGAGTAAATCTGGTTCATGGATCGTCGTTGGGCAATGCTATTACTCCCAAAATCCAAGCTCAAGTGCAACAGCAAACCGGCAATCTCGGGGTGAACACCATTCTTCAAAAAATCAAAGGCGTAAATCCTAAGCAAATGGAAACATTCCTGAAGAATTCTCAATCCCAATTAGGAAAATACGGCCTTGCTATTAAGCAAGCATTTGTTAAGCCTAACCAGAGATTATGAGTTAATCTTATAAAATTAAGGAGAGCAAAAATGATCTATTCGTAGATAACGTGGCTGTGTTGGGGAGCATTTGGTCTGGTTTGGCTAGTTGGCTCGCTCTATAATGCCTTCAGGGGACCACGAGTTGTGCGGAAACCGCTCCAGTCATGGCGATATTGGTTAATAGGTGCATTTCTGATTTATTTGGTATTCCGGTATGTGAGTCCTCATTCTGCATGGGTTTCGTACCGCCTACATACACAGTGGGTAGAAATACTGGGCGTGATTATCCTAGTGTCAAGCACGCTCTTTACCATATGGGCCCGCATCATCCTGGGAGTAATGTAGTCATCATCTGTAACACTTAAATCTGATCACAAACTACGAACAAATGGACTGTATCGGGTTACGCGCCATCCTATTTATACCTGACATTCAGCACCCTTAGTTAAAAGTCCTTGATTTATGCGTGTTTGCA
>Ga0326727_10026415_pt1 | contig 10766 bp, 12 predicted proteins | sample MB2enrmetagenome_FD_207643 | JGI IMG/M metagenome (GOLD analysis project Ga0326727, IMG submission 207643) | Lab enriched peat soil microbial communities from McLean, Ithaca, NY, United States - MB29MY | ecosystem: Environmental > Terrestrial > Soil > Wetlands > Peat | place: USA: New York... | reverse complement strand
TGAAACAACCGGCAGGGAACCTTGCCTGCTTACAGGCGTCTGCCGAGTGCGGAAGAAAAACCCCTGCTGCCTGCCCACCGCCGTGTACAATTCCCTCGGCCACTTCCGGCCATCGCCTGGCTCCCCAAATCAAGGCGTGCAAGAGCATTGTTTGTGGCCCATTTCCCAGGAGGAAATCCCAATGAAGAAGTTCTCGCGTCCCTGTGCGCTCGCTCTGTTCTGCCTTGCAGCGTCCGCCATCTCCGTCTCGTGCCTTGCCCAATCCGCCTTCAACGGCACATGGCGCACCGATGCCGCAAAAACCAAATTCTCGACCAAACCCAACGTCTCCTACATCAGCCAGGGGTGGTACCACTGCGTCAGTTGCAATCCGGCCTTTGACGTGGCCGCGGACGGGCAAAGCCATCCGGTCGCCGGCCATCCCTATGACGCCATCACCATTACGATTGTCGATCCCAACTCTATCTCTGTTTCCACCAGCAAAGACGGCAAGACCGTCTCGGAGCAAACCCGCACCGTTTCTTCCGACGGCAAGACCCTCACGGTCAAAACAATCTCTCACCCCAAAGACGGAAGCCCGGCTCTCACATTTACTACCGTGGCGAAACGCGACGGGATCGCCCCGTCGGGCGTCCACGCAACCTCGGGCAACTGGGTCATCCAATCGCAGACCGGCAGTGAGGCTGCGTATACCGTGACCTACAAGGTCGACGGCGATCAGATCGCCATGACCCAGCCCGACGGCGAATCCTATACCGCCAAGCTTGACGGTACCGATGCGCCATACAACGGCGCCTACGGATTCGACACCGTTTCAGTAAAGAAGATCGGCGCCAACGCGATCGAGGAGATCGACAAGCGTGGCGGCAATGTGATCGACGACGCCAAATTGACCGTCTCCGGGAATACGATGACCGTTGTATCAACCGACGTCCCCACAGGCCGCACCTCGACCCGCATCGCCCACAAGACGAAATAGCCACAGCCAAATTGCCTGGCCCTCCTGTTCCCGCCTGCCCTTCGGCGCTCCTGCCGGAGGACGGGCGCAGGGCAGCGCCTTCGAATGTCTCCGCAAAGAACCCAATCCGCTGCGGCCTCTTCCGCCGGAGGTCTTCTGCGGCCTTCGTCCAATCTCTGCCAGCCTGTAGTCCCGTCAGCCTTTTACGTGATTTGGATCACAGTATACTGAGGGGTTACGCCTTAACGTAATCTTTGCCATGTACCTTCTTTGGCTACGAGTTGCGGCAATTCTTTACGCGGCGGGAGCCATCGCCGTCTTCCCGGCTGTTCTCTACTCTCAAGAGCGCTGGCGCAAGTGGTGCGTGCATCTGGCCGGGATGGCGTTTTTCTTCCACTTTGTCTCGGTGGTGGAGATGCTCGTCCAGGCGCATCGCCTCATGCCGGTGGGCGAGCGCGAAATCGAATCGCTGCTGGGGTTTGCGGTAGCCGGTATTTTCTTCCTTGTCTGGTGGCTTTACGACGGCATCTCCCTTGGAATCTTTGCCTTACCGGCAACCTTCTTCCTCGTCTTTATCCCCGCGCTCGGCCCCAACCGCTATCGCTTCCCAAATCAGAGTATTTACAACGTGTGGCTTGTGGCGCATATCATCGCCCTTCTGCTCGCCTACGCTGCGCTCTTTTTCAGCCTGGTGGCCTCCATGCTCTACCTGGTGCAGGAGCGCCGCATTAAATCCAAGATCAAGCCCGGGAAGACCTCGAAATGGGGCTCGTTCGACTGGCTTGCGCCGCTCGATACCCTTGAGCGCGTCGCCCTCGCCACCCTCGAATTCGGATTCCCGTGCATGACCGTCGGCCTTATCCTTGGCTCGGTCCTGGTTCAGGAAACCTCGGTCGGCGCATCCTACTTCCTCAACCCGAACATTCTGGCCGCCTACGTTATGTGGGCGATTTACGTCACACTGCTCTTCGTTCGCCACAGCACGGGATTGCGCGGGCGCAGGGCCGCTTACATCTCCGGCGCCGCGCTGGTTGTGATGATGTCTGTCTGGTGCGTCAACTTCTTCAGCCAGGTTGAAAGGTTCGGTCCCAAATGACGCTTACGCTCATCGGCGTCAATCACAAGACCGCGCCTATCGCGCTGCGCGAACGCGTGGCCATCTCGCGCGACGAGTTGGCCGACGCCACGCGGGCCCTGGCCGCCATGCCCGGCGTAGCCGAGTGCATGATCGTTTCAACCTGCAACCGGGTTGAGATACTGGCTGCCGTTGAAGACGCAGATGTGCAGGTGAGCAGCTTTCTTGCCAGTCACTTTGGCGTTGAGTCCGTGGTTCTGAATCCCCACCTCTACGAGTATCACGACAAAGATGCGGTTTCGCATCTCTTCCGCATGGCCGCCAGCCTTGACTCGATGGTAGTGGGCGAGCCCCAGATCCTTGGCCAGGTGAAGGGGGCCTTTGCCGTAGCCCGCGCTGCGGGTACGGTCGGCGGAGAGCTTGAGCACCTGTTGCAGAGTGCATTCTCCGCTGCCAAGAAGGCTCGCTCCGAGACGGGCATCGGTTCGAATTCAGTTTCGATTGCCTCGGTTGCCGTCGAACTGGCGCGCAAGATCTTCGGTTCCTTGAACGGCCGCACGGTCTTCCTGGTGGGGGCCGGCAAAATGAGCGAACTGGCCGCGCGGCACCTGGTGCAGCAGGGCGTGGGCGGCATCATGGTCTCCAACCGTACTGCCGAGCGCGCCCGCCGCATGGCTGAGGAGTTTGAAGGCCGCGTGAAGCCCCAGGTGGTGGATTTCTCGCAGCTTTACGAGGCTGCCGCCAACGCCGACATCGTGATTAGCTCCACGGGCGCGCCGCATCCCATCTTCCGCCGCGAACACGGGCAACGGTTCCTGCACGCCCGAAAAAACCGTCCCATGTTCTTCATCGATATCGCCGTCCCGCGTGACGTCGATCCCGAGATGAACAAGCTCGACGGCATCTTTGTCTACGACATCGACGATCTGCAGCAGGTAGCCGCGGCGCACATGGAAGAGCGCGGCCGCCAGGCCCTCGATGCCGAGAGCATTATCGCTGCCGAGGTCGAACGGTTCCATCAGCGCCAGCGCACCGTAAGTGCCGCTCCTGCCATCGTCGCCCTGCAGCGCAAAGCTGAAGAGATTCGCGTGGGCGAGATCGAGCGCCTTCACAAGCGGCTGGGCACGCTTTCGCCTGAGCAAATGGCCGCCATTGAAGCGCTCACCCGCGGCCTGGTCAATAAATTCCTGCACCCCCCCATGAAGGCGCTCAAGCAGGCAGCGCGCGAGGGCGACGCGGCGCGCCTTGATATGCTGTGCGAAACATGGTCTGTCTCTGCCGCCCCCCCGGCGAATGCGCCGGAAGCAGAGCCCCAGGCCGCAAGCGCCAAACCCGGGCCCGGAAAAGACGGTCCCGACAAGTCTGTCCCCGAACAGCAAATGGAGGCGCACAGATGAACTTACGCATCGGCAGCCGGGGGTCGCAACTTGCTCTGTGGCAGGCTAACCACATTGCCGACCTGCTGCGCTCGCAAGGTCATACCGTCGAAATCGAGATCATCAAAACCACCGGCGACTGCCTGCAGGAAGTCACCTTTGCCGAGGTAGGCTCCAAGGGCATGTTCACCAAGGAGATTGAGGAGGCTCTTGCCAGCGGCCGCGTCCACCTGGCCGTGCACTCGCTCAAAGACCTGCCCACCGATCTGCCCGAGCAGTTCGCTCTGGCCGCGGTTCCTCCGCGCGTCGATCCCCGCGACGCCTTTGTCTCAGCTAAATACGAAAGCCTCGCGTCGTTGCCCCAGGGCGCGCGCGTCGGCACCAGCAGCCAGCGCCGCCGCGCACAGCTCAAGGCATTGCGGCCCGATATCCAGGCCATCGAATTCCGGGGTAACGTCGACACTCGGCTGCGCAAACTGGGTGCAGGCCAGGTTGACGCCATCTTGCTCGCCTCTGCCGGCCTCGACCGGTTGGGCCGCACCGATTGGATCCGCGAGCGACTCGACCCCAGCGTCTTCTGCCCCGCCGCCGGCCAGGGTGCGCTGGGCATCGAGACGCGCAAAGACGACTACGGCATCATTGAGGCGCTCTCCTTTCTCGACAATCCCGACACGCGCTTTGCCGTCACCGCCGAACGCGTAGCCCTGGCCGCTCTCGGCGGCGGCTGTCAGGTGCCCATTGGCATCCACTGCCGCGAAAATCTCTCCAGCATCCGCAGCGACGGCAGCGAAGGCCCGCACGACGAGATCTACGGAGTTGTGGCCTCACCCGAGACCGGCGCCATCGTGCGCATCTTCCACACCGTGCCGCGTGACCACCACGATCCGGAGGCGCTGGGCCGCTGCGCCGCAAAGATGCTGCTCAGCTCCGGCGCCGGCGCGCTGCTGACGCCCGTTGAGGGAGCAGCCAAATGAGCTTGCCGCTCGCGGGCCGCCGCGTCCTGGTGACGCGAGCCGCTCACCAGGCGGGCAAACTGAACGACGCCTTGCGCGAGCTTGGCGCAGTCCCTGTCGAGGTCCCGGTCCTCGAGATTCAGCCGCCTGAAGATGTGGCAGCGCTGGAGAAGGCCGTCCGCGAGCTTGATTCCTACGATTGGATAATCGTGACCAGCGTGAATACCGTGTTGGCACTGGCCACGCGGGCCTCCGCACTCGGTGTTTCATTTAAGAATATGGCCCCTTTGCGAGTGGCCGCAGTAGGGGGAGCGACGGCCGATGCGGCGCGCAGATTCGGGCTGCCTGTTGAATTGGTCCCTGAGGATTACGTCGCCGAAGCTCTTGTTCAAAGCCTCAAAGGTAAGGTTGAAGGCCGGCACATATTGCTTGCCCGCGCCGCCATCGCCCGCGACGTCATCCCCGCCGCTCTCCGCGCCGCCGGCGCTATCGTCGACGTTGTCGACGCCTACCGCAACGTGCTCCCCAAGGCCGCACCCGAACTGCTGCGCGCCGCACTTAAGCAGGGAATCGACGCCGCCACCTTCACCAGTTCCTCGAGCGTGACGCACCTGGCCGAGGCGGCGCACGCCGCCGGCATTGCATTCCCATTTGCGGGCATTGCAGCCATCTCCATCGGACCCATCACCAGCCAGACCCTCCGCGAGCACGGCTGGGAGCCGGCGGCTGAAGCCAGCCCGAGTGACATTCCCGGCCTGGTTGCTGCGCTTGCCAATTACTTCGGCTCGATCTAATCAAGCACTCGCTGCCGATGTAGCGCTGACTTGCTGACTCGCTGACATGCAGACTCGCTTCCAGGTCTGTTTTTCGGTAGACGCCGCCGACTTCGCCGCACTACAATCCGCTTCATCCTGCGATAGCGCCGAACTTTGAGGAGGGAATATGCACCACAATCTACTTCAACCCACGCACCTATTGATCATCTTCTTCATCTTTGGATTGTTTCTCATCCCGGCCATCTTCTACCTGCTCACGCTTCAGAACGCTTTGAGCAAATGTGCTCCGATGTCAAGAACCATGGACCCGGCAATGGTCTGGCTCATGCTCATTCCTGTTTTTCACTTGATCTGGGGCTTCTTCGTGGTGATGGCCCTCGGCAATTCTCTCGGCAATGAGTTCAGACGGCGCGGAATCCCGTGCCCCGATCCGCTGCCCGGGCAGAGCATTGGAATGGCCATGTGCATCTGCGCCTGCTGCGGCATCATTCCTCTGATCAACTTTCTTGCCGGTCCAGCCACCCTCGTTTTGTGGATCGTCTACTGGGTGAAGATTGCCGAATTCTCGCGCCTGCTCGATCTTCCGCCCGCAGCGTACCCGCCCCCGCCGGGGTACTAAGGCCGCTGCGGCTAACTCGCTGACCTGCGGACTCGCCGACACGCTGCCTTCTCAGCTATGCCACGTCTTATCCTTCGACCGGCACAACGTCTCAAGGTTGCACTTGTCGCACTTCGGCTTGCGCGCCTCGCACACCTGGCGGCCCAGCTGAATGATCTGGTGGCTGAAGCTGATCCAGCGATCCGGCGGCAGCACCCGCATCAGCTCCTGTTCGACCTTTTCGGGAGTGTCGCTTTTTGCCAGCTCAAGCCTGCGCGAGATGCGGAAGACATGCGTGTCGACCACCACTCCCTCAGCCTTGCCGAAACTTACGCCGAGCACAACGTTGGCTGTCTTGCGCGCCGCGCCGGGAATCGTAATGAGTTCATCGAGTGTCTGCGGAATCTGGCCGCCGAACTCCTCGGTGACCTTTTTCGCCGCGCCCAGAATCGATTTGGCCTTATTGCGGTAAAACCCGGTGGTGCGGATGAGTTCCTCGAGTCCCTGCAGGCTCGCCTTGGCCATCGCCTGCGGGGAAGGGAATCGCCGGAACAGCTCCGGCGTTACCATGTTCACGCGCGCATCGGTGCACTGCGCCGAGAGGATCGTCGCCACCAGCAGCTCCCACGGCGAACTGTGCGTGAGCGCGCACTCGGCGTTAGGGTAGGCCTCGTCAAGCGCCTTCAGAATGGCAGCCACGCGCTCCGGCGCAAGAGCTCCCCGCGGTGCCCCAGCTCGCTTCAGCCCGGCAGGCGCCTTGGGTGACCTCTTTGCTTTAATCGTCTCTTTGCGAGCAGAAACCTTTTTTGTCGGCATGATTGCGAGTGTAAATCTCTGCGCCAAGGGAGCGCAGGAGAGGAAGAGACGGATGGTCAGTCGGAGGGAGTAGGGGCCTTCAGGCCCCTGAATCGTGTGCGCGAATGGGACGGCTTTTAGGCCGGGGCCTCATTTTTTGCGGTCTGCAAACACTGTCATGAAGGCTGACTTGAGCCTCGTAGTCCTTCCAAGAAAATCATGCAGTTCGTAATGCCGGTTTGGTTTCTCTTTTCGTCAACCAGTCGGCATGGCAATCTCTTCTTGACTTCTAGATAAAGCTCAAGAGCCTCTGGCACACGCGCCTGCCAATGCCGGCATTCAGCCATTTGCTCCATGGCAAACGTAGCCAAATCGCCCTTCGATAATCGGAGTGCCTCAGAAGCGGCTTGAAATGCTTCCTCGAAGCGATCAAATACCATGAGGCAATTTGCTCTGTTTGTCTGTATAAGCGGCTCAACCCAGCCGAAGATTCTGCGCGCAGTTTCGTCGGGGGCGCTTTCTTCGGACGGATAGATAGCATGCCCTCTATCGAGCCATTCCAGAGCGTCGGATGCTCGCTTCAGGCCGAGGAGCGCTTGCCCCTTGTAGAGGCAGAGTGTGTATTTGTGAACGCGAAAATCTTCGCGGTCGAAGTACCCGGTTTCGAGAATTGTGTCGAAGATAGCCAGTGCGTTTTCAGGCCTGCCGAGTATCTCTTCTGCGTAACCGCGTTCCATGTTGGCGAGAACCCGCGAAAACTGCGGATCAGGCATCTTGTCAAGCTCAGCCATCGCCCGGCCTGCGACTTCGCCACGATCTAACCACGATGAACAGGTAACAATATTGAACAGCAGCCGCATGCGCAGGTCGCCGTCGTCCACTCGCTCCAGCAATTCTTGGCTTAGAGCAAGCGAGGCCTCGGTCGCACCGTCAGCTCGGAGTATCTCGGCCTTCTCAATTTCCTCTTCGGACACGGCGGGATTGGCCATATCTGTTTCCTCTTCACGACAGCAGCCGCGCCTTGCGCCCTTGCGACTTCAGCATCGACACCGCCTGCCGATCGAAGCTCACAAACTCTTCTGCACCAAGCCACTGCCCCTCGTAAGCGATGACGCCATCGGCGAAGTCGCCGCCTTTGTCGAGAATCTCCAAGCCGGCCTCAATGGCAGGACGGTCCATCTCGACGTTGTCGCCGCTCATCAGAAGGCGAATAGAGAGAGCTATCTCATCGGCAGATCTTTTATACAGCCGCCGCATCACCCATACGAATTCACACAGCGCCGGAGTGGGCACCACTACAAGATCTGCGCGCTGTAAGGTCTTTGAGGCTATCGGCGATTGGCGCGGGTCATCTTGTAACGCGTCGCGGAGCAGCACGTTCGCGTCAGCCGCGATTCTCACCGTATTCCTGCCCAGCCGTCGGCGATGGCTTCATTGATCTGTTCGATTGTCAGCCGGGGCGTTCCCTTTTTAGCGAGCGATCCGCTGAAAGCAGCAATCGAGCCCTTCGGCATAACAGGCCGAACTACGAGCCGGCCATTCGGCAACTTCTCCACGGCAACCTTCTGGCCGGGCGCGACATTCAGATGCCGCAGCAGTTCCTGCTTCAGAGTGATCTGGCCTTTTGCGGTTACGGTGAGCGTCGTCATAGAGAATCCTTATCTTTATAGTAAGGCAGAAGTTCCTTACCGTCCAGCCGCCCTTTGCCCTTACAAATCCAGCGCCCCGTTCAGCCACGCCGGCAGCTTCTCCACCGGCAGCCGGATGCCTACGTAAAACTGGCCAAACTCCGCGTAGACGGCGCTCACCTCGTCGAACCGCATCTCGTAAATGAGCTTCTTGAATGCCACCGGGTCGTCACTGAACAGATCCACGCCCCACTCCCAGTCGTCTAGGCCAATTGACCCCGAGATGATCTGTTTCACCTGGTAGCCGAAGCGTCGGCCGATCAGGCCGTGTGCGTGCATCATCTGCTGGCGGTCTTCAAATGGCACCTTGTACCAATTCACCTGCTCACCCCGTTTGCGATCCATGGGATAAAAGCAGAAGTACTTGGTTTCGGGGACCGAGGGGTAGAGTCTGGGCGCCATGGCGCGGGCCTGTCGCTCGAGCGTCGCCTGAACTTCGGCCTGCCACTCGGGTCCGTAGGTTTCATGGCCCTTTGCAGCCGCATCCTCATAGGTTTTGCGTGTTGACTCGTATAGGCCCAGTTCCACGATCGAAACGTACGAGTGAACCTGGATAAGGAAATCGGACAGAGGGTTTCGCGCCAGGTCCAGTTCCACCTGGTTCAAACCGCCAAAATTGTCGCGAAAGTGAACCAGGATAAGATCGCCCTTGTGTCCCAGTTGCGAATAGAGCGCGCTTCTTACTTGGGCATCGCCGGGCGCACGTTCAAGCTCGCTGAGCAGCCGGGTGGCCTCGTTCGCAATGCGCTCGCGGTCGGCCCTCGGCACACTCCACCAGCTCTTCCAGTCAAACCGGAAAAACTGATGCAAGACTCCGGATCCCTCCAGGGTAAGCGGTACAGGGGGCAAATCAGCCACTCGGGACCTCCAGATTTTCTGACTGTCCTACAAGTCTATCGCATCAAAGAACTAAATCGTGGTTGTAGAACTGAGTCCCCGCATTGCGCAATAGTCAGCGGGAAGATGCCAAGCCCACTCCCTTTATACTGGAAGGGCTCATGAACGAAAAGATCCTGGCGCTGCTTGTTCAGCTCATCACTCATACCATTCAGGCTGGCGGTTACGCCGGGATCGCTGGGCTCATGGCGTTGAATTCCTGCGGCATTCCCATTCCCTCTGAGCTCATCATGCCTTTCTCCGGGTACCTGGTTTACCTGGGGCGCTTCAATCTGTTTCTGGTGGCGATTGCCGGATCGCTGGGTTGCAATCTCGGCTCGGCGGGTGCGTATTGGATCGGCGCCAAAGGCGGACGGCCGCTGGTGGTGCGGTACGGCAAATGGGTCCTCATGAGCCGGCACGATCTGGACCGCATGACCTGGTTCTTCGAACGGTACGGATCGATCGCGATTCTGGCGGGGCGCATGTTGCCGGTGGTGCAGACCTTCGTCGCCTTTCCGGCGGGAATTGCCAGGATGGGGCGGCTTCGTTTTCACATCTACACCACCGTGGGCTCGTTGATCTGGTATTTTTGCCTGGCCTGGATGGGCATGAAGCTGGGTGAACGCTGGCATACCGATCCGCGCCTGGAACAGTTGTTTCACCGCTTCCACCTCGTCGTCGAACTCGCGATCCTCATCGGCGTGATTTGGTTCGTGTGGTCGCACGTGAATCGCAGAAAGAGCGCGGATGCGGCATGAGGGCCATGTGCTGCGACGGTCGTCACAGCACGTGGCTGCGCGATTTGCCTGCCACGGGGGCGCGGTGTTTCACTTGTTAATTGGCTGAAGATCTGAAATCCGGTCAGCCCCGGGGCCTGCAGCGAGCGATTCTTACTCGTTGGGGCGGAAGAAATTGGCTGATAGCAATTCGAAATCATTTGTGAAGGAAGGTTGTAACGGACATGTCTACAGAACAAAAAAGCGGCCAAGGGACCGCCGGCACGCAGGGAGTGGAGCCGGCGAAGGGCAAGCTTGGAGTGATGGTGGTCGGCTTGGGCGCCGTTGCCACCACGATGATCGCCGGCGTTGAAGCCGTGCGCCGCGGGCTGGCCAAACCCATCGGTTCGCTCACTCAGATGGGTACCATCCGCCTGGGCAAGCGCACCCAAAACCAATCCCCTCTCATCAAGGACTTCGTGCCCCTTGCCGATCTGAACGATATCGTCTTTACCGGCTGGGACATCTTTGAAGACAACGTGTACGAATCGGCTATGCACGCCGAGGTCCTCGACAAAGAGATCCTGGCCAAGCTCAAGCCTTATCTCGAAACCATCAAGCCCATGCCGGCGGTCTTCGATCAGTACTACGTCAAGCGCCTGCATGGAACCCACGTCAAGCATGCCAAGACCAAGCGTGAGCTCGCCGACCAGTTGATCGAAGACATTCGCGCTTTCAAAAAGACTGTTGACCGCGTGGTGGTGATCTGGTGCGCTTCAACCGAAATCTTCCTTGAGCCCACGGCCGTTCACCAGAGCATTCAGAGCTTTGAGAAGGGACTCGAAGCCAACGATATTGGCATCGCTCCTTCGCAGATTTACGCCTACGCCGCGCTCAGCGAGGGCGTACCCTTCGCCAACGGCGCGCCAAACCTTACCGTCGACATCCCGGC
>Ga0326727_10026414_pt1 | contig 10767 bp, 8 predicted proteins | sample MB2enrmetagenome_FD_207643 | JGI IMG/M metagenome (GOLD analysis project Ga0326727, IMG submission 207643) | Lab enriched peat soil microbial communities from McLean, Ithaca, NY, United States - MB29MY | ecosystem: Environmental > Terrestrial > Soil > Wetlands > Peat | place: USA: New York... | reverse complement strand
ATGCCGACTTCGGGATCGTGGATGCAGGCCCAGCGGGGCGCTGCTGGCGGCGGCGGCAGACAAGGTGGTAGCGCATCGCCCGCCGAGAGCATCACACTGACAGATATCAAGTATCAAGCTGGGAGATTCCGTAAGGTCGACCGGCACTCTGAACAACGGTCCATTCACTGTGCTGAAGATGGGAGTCTCCGGGCAAACAGCGGCGGGAGGGGCAAATAGCCGTCCGACACAGGAACCGGCAGCCCCGGCTGGTCCGATGGATGCACCGCCTGATTCGCCGTGCGGTGCGCAGTCACAATAAGGCACAGAGTCAGGTTTGTTGGGCCGGCAGGAAATTGCTTTGTCTCTGAAGTTTGCGGTGCTTGTTTCGCGGCAACTAAGATCTCCAACACGGATGTGGATGGCCGATGGTTCGCAGTAGATTGCTTATCCTTTTTGTTCTGATAATGGGAGCGTGTTTTGTGCGGCGAGTAAATGCGATGAAACGGTTTGTGATAGTGGCAATGTGTGCGGCGATGCTGATCGGCACCGGTGTTTTTTGCGTGACAAATCTGGCCCAGACGGCTGGGCCGGCGGCAACCCAGGCTCCGCCTGCTCCCGCGGCACAGGTCCCCCCGTCAGCCCCTGCTGCGGCGACTCCAGTCGCTCCAGCTTCGGCGACGCCCGATACTACCGAATCAGCCCCGGTTGAGGCCTCCATGCCCCAGGGTGGAAATATCAAGGGCACGGTAACGGCCAGCGGAGTTCCCCTGCCCGGCGTCGGGGTCACTGCCACGAACTCAGTGACCGGCAAAAAGTATGCGACCACGACAGAAATCGATGGCACCTTCCATCTGGCTGTGCCGACCAACGCTCGCTACGTCGTCACCACCGACCTTACCGGATTCGCCTCCGTGACCCAGGAGACGGTGGTGAGCGACACCGACCAGAACGGCGGGCTTGTAATACAGACGATTCAGTTCAAGATGGATCTAGCCTCACGGGTCACTCCAGCGCCTGTTCAAGCGGCTCCAGCAACTGCCGCTACGACTGCCGTTGCGGCCGCAAGTAAAACCGTGACACCCACGAGTCAAACCGCAGCAGCAGCGGGTAGAACCACGCCTGGCGCGGTCCAAAGGGTGGGTCGTGGCACACAGGCGTTGACCATGCAGAACAGTGCGGGTCAGGACCTGACAGACGCAAGTGCAGTCGCGCAAAACACAGACTCGCTATTGCCATCGATAGCTAGCTCGGCGGCCGATAGTTCATCGGCAATGGCAAATGAATCCATTGCGGTAACCGGAGTGCAGGGCCAGATCAACGGACTGGCCACATTCAGCCAGGATGATCTGCAGAACCGCATTGGAGACATGCAGCGCAATGGCTTTAACAATGGCGACATCGCCAGCACGCTCAGCGGAGTGATGCAGACCGGCACCTTCCCTGCCGGCCCCGGCGGACCGGGCGGTGGCGGGCCAGGTGAAGGTGGGCCCGGAGGCGGCGGATTTGGTGGCGGACCCGGCGGCGGTGGCGGATTCGGCGGCGGTGGTGGCGGCGGTGGCGGATTTGGTGGCGGCGGCGGACGTGGAGGCGGTGGTGGCGGACGCGGGGGATTTGGCGGTGGAGGAGGATTCGGGGGCGGCTTCGGCGGATTCCGCGGACAGAATCCCAATGCGTGGCATGGCACCGTTACTTATACAGGATCGGACAGCGATCTCAATGCGACCCAACGTATCTTCACAGGAACGCCACTCGCCAAACCGACCTCGGACCGCAACACGTTGACTGTCAGCGTCACTGGCACACCCTACATCACCGGCTGGATAGCCCCCAACCCAAAGCAATTCGTCTTCCTCAGCGTCTCAGAGACGCGTAACACATCGCCCTCAAGTCCCACGGATATCGTGCCCACGCCAGCCCAGCGACTGGGCGACCTTACGTCATCCTATCTGGCCCAACCATTAAACTATGTTGTCTACGATCCAAACACAGGGCAGCCTTATGGCAATACCAACTGCAATCCTGCGCTCTATGCCATCGATCCCGCCCCAACCGCCTGCATTCCGCAGACCGAGCTCAACTCCGCCGCGCAGGCTATGCTGAACTACTACCCACAGCCCAATATCACTCCAAACTCCTTGTATCAGAACTATGAGATCAATGTCCCCGGAAGCTCGCACTCCTCGTCACTCTCGGGCCGCTACAACCGTAGCTTTGGCGCGGCGCCGGCGCGTGGAGGACGAGGCGGAGGCGGACGTGGAGGCGGTGGCGGTGGACGTGGCGGAGGCGGAGCGCAGAACCGCAATGCGCCGAAAGTACTGCGTCAGAGCATCGCCGAAAACTTCAGTTATTCGCATTCGGCCAGCGCAAACTCCAGCTTCTCGCCTCTACTGGGCGGTACCTCGCTGTCCAACGGGTACAATCTGTCCAGTTCCTACACAGTGGGCTATGGACGCATCAATAGCTCCGCCACGCTGACCTGGAACAGGTCGCGCAGCAAATCGTTCAACTTATTCACCAACGGCCCCGCTAATCCTGCAGTAACGGCGGGCATCTACGTTGGCAACCCAACCATCTACAGCAATCCCTTCTTCTATGGCGTTCCCTCGATCAACATATCCGGAGTGCTCGGGACGGGGGTATCTGGACTCGGTGATTCAACCCCCAGCGATAGAATCAACCAGACCATCTCTTTCACGGACTTCGTTAGTTGGACCCACAAGAAGCACAACTTCCGCGCCGGTCTCGACTTCCATCGCATCCACGCCGATTCCATCGGTGGGACTCCTGCCCTCGGCTCCTTCACCTTCTCCGGCTTCGCGACCGAAAACCCGCTCATGCAGACCTGCAACTCAGAGACAGATCCGGGACAGTGCAAGGAATATGGTACGACTGGGTCATCGTTTGCCGACTTTCTGATTGGTCAGCCTCAGTCGACTTCCATAACCGCGGGCCTGAACAAGATCTACCTGCGCGGCAACTCCTGGGACTGGTACGTGCAGGACGACTATCGCGTGAAGAGTGGTTTCACCCTCGCCTACGGCCTGCGCTGGGAGTACTTCTCGCCCTACGAAGAGAAGGACAACCACATGGTGAATTTGAACCTGACCGGCAGCGGTTCTTCCCTGCAGATCAACAATGTCTGCGGCACTGCCACGGCAGGATGCGCCATGGTATACAACCAATTCGGAACCCCACCCTCGCTGGTCAACCCGGACAAGACCATGTACTCCCCGCGCGTGGCCATTGCATGGCAGCCAAAGTTCAAGTGGACCAAGCAGATGGTGGTGCGCTCCGGTTATGGCATCAACTACAACACGGGCGCGTACTCCGGCTTTGCATCGAGCATGTCGTTCCAGCAGCCCTTTGCCATCACCCAGAACAATACGCTCTCCGCACCCACCAGCCCCACCACATGCACCATGGCGAACATGTCGTGGAATACGAAGTACCAGAACACAACCGGTTACAACTGCTCAACCCAGACCACGCAGAGCAACTTCGGTGTCAATCCCAACTACCGCCTGGGAATGGTGCAGGTCTACAACCTAGGCATTCAGCGTACGCTACCTCAGGGCACCGTTCTCAACATCGATTACACCGGCGCCTACGCCATCAATCAGGACATCGTGCGCAAGCCAAACCGTAACGCGTACGGCATTCTTAACTCATCTTCGGGACAGTTCAGTTACGAAGATGCGCTCGGCTTCCAGCGCTCCAACGCACTCGCCGTCAACCTGCGCGAGCGCATGCACAAGGGCGTATCGTTGCAGGGCACCTACACCTTCTCGCATTCCATCGACGACGCCTCTACGGTTGGCGGCGGCGGTCTAGGTGGCTCCACCGCACAAAACGACCTGGACCTCCGCGCCGAGGAGAGCAACTCCAGCTTCGACCGGCGTCATTCCTTCAATGGCAACTTCGTCATCGAACCGCCCTTCGGCCCCAACCGGGCCTTTCTCAACAAGGGCGGTTTCTTCGCCAGGGTCCTCGATGGCTACTCCATCTCCGGCAACTTTACCTTTGCCACGGGGGCCTACGCTTCGCCGCAGATCAGCGGAACAGCAGCGGAAAATCAAGTGGGAGCAAATTATCTGCGCCCGAACCGGAACTTTACACAACCAATCAAGGGTGCGGGCACGCGCCTCGCCTGGTTCAACACAGCAGCCTTTGTTGGGGCTTGCCCGGCTGCCAATCTGCCACAGCCGCCGTTCTGTGAAGCTCCAGGAACCTACGGCACCGCCTCGCGTAACTCTATTCAGTTGCCCGGAACCATCTCCTTCAGCGGCTCCCTCTCGCGCACCATCACCTTCGGCGGCACGCGCAGCTTCGAAGCGCGCATCAATGCAAACAATGCGTTGAACACCGTGCGTTATTCCGGAGTTAGCACGCAGGTAAACTCGCTGACCTTTGGTCAGGTCACCGGAGCGGGCGGCATGAGGTCGTTTACATACTCGGCATACTACCGGTTCTAAGGTCGGTTGTCAGTTGCAGTTCGTGAGTTAGAAAAGCTAGGAACGGGTTATCGTTTTGAAAGGGCGAGACTTCAGTCCCGCCGCTAGAGTTGAAATCAATGGGGCTTTAGTCCCTGGGGAAATTTGGGCCGCTAAGAAGGCACTGAATCAAACCTCAGTAGAGTACAGATTAGGAACCAAGGAGATAGCGATGAGACGAGCAATTGCGGCGGTTTTGGCGGCAGGAATGGTGTTTTCACCGGCTGGAGTGCCGTTGACTGCCGGTGCGCAGCAACCGGTCTCCAACATGAAAACCGCGGTGCTCGTCACGAATGTCAATCGTGTGCTGACCAACGTCGTGGTGCGCGATAAGAAAACCGGCGAACTCATCAAGGGCCTCAAGGCGTCGGACTTTACCATCGAGGAAGACAAGAAGCCGCAGCACATCACCACATTCGACTACCAGAACGTCGATGAGGCCGTCACCCTCGCTGAAGCCAACACCGTCTCCGGCTCCACAACCACGCAGATAGCGCCCCCGAAGAAGACCGTCGCCGACCTGGTGAATAACGACTTCGCCGCCGCCCCGGATGAGTTGAAGGACCACCGTCTGATCGTCATGTTCTTCGACTTAAGCAGCATGCAGCCGGAGGACGTGACCCGCGCGGTGGATGCAGCCAAGGACTATATCAATCACAGCATGGCCCCTGCCGACCTGGCCGCAACGGTGAGTCTGGTCTCCAGCCTCAGCATGGACCAGGACTTTACCAACGACAAGGCGGCCCTCCTCAAGGCGGTAAGCATGTACGACGGAAGCGAAGGATCCGGCTTCGACCTTGGTAACGAAGGAGGCACCACGGATGATACCTCCGACGACTCCTCCAGCTTCGTGGCCGACGACAGCGAGTTCAACTCCCTCAACACCGACCGCCAGCTATATGCCATCCGCACCATCTGCAAGTCCATCGAGAAGGTCGAGCAGAAAAAGAGCATGTTGTACTTCTCCGGCGGACTCACGCGTCAGGGTATCGAAAATCAGGCAAGCATGCGCGCCGCCACCAACGAGTGCGTGAAGGCGGATACCGCAATGTACGCCGTGGACACGCGAGGCCTACAGGCCCTCAATCCAGTCGGCGACGCCTCCCAAGGAAGCCGGCGTGGCACCAGCGCCTATAGCGGCGCATCCATGCAGGGCCAGTTGAACTCCAACTTCAGTTCACAAGAGACACTGGGTACACTGGCCAGCGATACCGGCGGCAAGCTCTTCGTCGACAACAACGACTTCGCGCCGGCCTTCCAGGCGGTACAGCACGACACCGAGGCCTACTACATCATCGGATACGAGTCGAGCAACCCGAGGCGCGATGGAACCTACCGGCACCTTACAATTACGCTTACGGGCCATCCAGATGCCAAGCTCGAATACAGGCCCGGCTACTACGCCCCAGCCGACTTCCAACACGCCAAGACCGAGGACCGCGAGCTTGCGCTCACCGAACAGATGCGCAGCGAAATTCCCGCCACCGATGTCGCTGTCTACCTGCAGGCGCTTTACTTCCGCCTGCAGGACGGCAAGTTCTATATCCCCATCTCGCTGGTCGTCCCGGGCTCGCAGATCAACGCCGTGCAGGTTAAGGACAAGACCAAGGCCACCATCGATATCCTCGGCCAGGTCAAGGATGCACAGAACATAGCGGTCGGTCAAGTGAGACAGACGGTGAACCTGGCGGTCGATGCCAACCAGATGTTGCTGAAGAAGAACGTGCAGTACTCCACCGGCTTTACTCTCGCCCCTGGAAAATATCACGTCAAGTTCGTTGTACGAGAGAACCAGTCCGGAAATATGGGCAGCTTCGAGACCGACATCCAGGTACCGGACATGAAAAAGACGCCGCTCAAGCTCAGCTCGGTCGTTATGTCCAGCCAGCGCACGCCCAATACATCCAAGAAGACGATCGACCCGTTGGTGCGCGATGGGCAGGAGTGGGTGCCGAATGTCGCACACGTCTTCCGCCAGGACCAGCACCTCTTCTTCCTCTACGAGGTATACAGCCCCGCAAAGGAAAAGGATGCAACCCTGACGCAGGCCGCGACAGCAGCCCAAGTCCCTGGCCTGACCAAGAAGGAAGAAGCCCCCGTCCATGTGCTCACCAGCATCGAATTTCTGTTGGGAGGCGTCAAGGTCTACGAGACGCCGATGGTGGAGGCAACCGCCATCAACATCCCGGAGCGAGATGCCGTGGCCTTCCAGTTCGACGTCCCACTCAACGACTTGAAGCCGGGGACCTACGTCTGTCAGGTCAATGTCATCGACGATGCGGGCGGCAACTTCAGCTTCCCTCGCATGGCCCTGCGCGTAACTCCGCCAGCTGCAATCGCGCCAGCCGCAGCGGCCGCGACCCCGGTAGCCTCACTTCCATCGGCCACTGCGGGCTCGGCGGCAGCCCCCACCCTATAGCACAATCGGACGGCCCCATACCGGAGTATCCGATCATGGGGCCGTCCTGTTGGCACTCTCTTGGAGGATCGAGCCAGAGAGGTTGATCATTCAACTGCCTTGGGTTTCTTCTTCGATCCCAAGCAGCTCGGGAAACGATTCGCTCAACTTCGTTGCTCTTGTACCATAAACTCCCTTAGAAATTTTCGGGGTCGCCGGCTAGGTCAAGGTCCTCGTCGTCATCTTCCTCATCGTCGTCAAAATCGCCGAAGCTGGCAGCCAGAGTTGCAGCCGGCAGCACTGAAGTGGGTCCAGGCTGCGGGTTCCCCTGGTCGTCGATCTTCATGCCCAGTGATAGACCCATCTGCGCCAGAATCTCCTTGATCTCATTCAGGCTCTTGCGGCCAAAGTTCTTGGTCTTCAGCATCTCTGCCTCGGTCTTTTGAATCAGCTCGCCGATGGTGGCAATATTCGCGTTCTTCAGGCAGTTGTAGCTGCGCACCGAGAGTTCCAGCTCTTCCACCGAGCGGTTCAGGTTCTCGTTATGCACTTCCGGGCCATCCAGCAGATCGTGGCCCACCTCCATCTCCTCTTCAAAGTTGATGAAGATGTTCATGTGGTCTTTGAGCAGCTTGGCGGAGAGGCCAAGTGCATCGGCTGGGAAGACGCTGCCGTTGGTCCATATTTCAATCGTCAGCTTGTCATAGTCGGTGATCTGGCCGAGGCGTGCTGCCTCCACCAGGTAGTTCACCTTGCGCACCGGAGAGTGGACGCTGTCCACGGGAATGAACCCGAGGCCCAGGTCGGCGTCGAAGTTCTTGTCGGCGGAGATGTACCCGCGCCCACGTTTCAGGCGCATCTCCATGTCGATCTTTCCGCCTTCGCTCACGGTGCAGATGTACATGTCTTTGTCCAGGATCTCAACGTCGCCGTCCGCCTCGATCATTCCAGAGGTAACCACGCCAGCCGTGTCGGCGCGCAGGTATAACGCCTTGGGGCCTTCGCCCGCCAGTTTGAATGGAATCTGCTTTAGGTTCAGGATGATGTCGGTAGCATCTTCCACCACTCCGCTGATGGACTGGAACTCGTGCAGCACGCCCTCGATGCGTACTGCGGTGACGGCAGCGCCCTCGATCGACGAGAGCAGCGTGCGGCGAAGTGCGTTGCCGATCGTGGTGCCGAAACCGCGCTCAAATGGCTGTGCTGAAAATTTTCCGTACTTCTCGGTCAGTGTTTCGTTATCGACGGCAAGACGCTTGGGTTTCTGGAAGCCTCTCCATAGCATGGGCGTTTCTCCTTTATCCGGCTCATTCGCGATGCATTTTGCGAAGGCGGGGTGGTTCGGTTGCGGGCTAAGTTGTGGGTGATGCTACGACAGCCTCTGGGTCCTGGCCGTTCGCTCTTAGCTAAAGGCTAAGGGCTAGAGGTTGATTGCTGCATTACTTGGAATACAGTTCGACAATAAGCTGCTCGTTCACCGGCAGGTTGACATCCTCGCGTGTGGGCAGTGCGACCAGTCTTCCAGACAGGTTCTCGCGGTTGATGTCGAGCCACTGCACTGCGCGCTGGCCGCTGGCGAAGTTCCCCGACTCTTCCAGAATGATGAGCTTCTTCGACCCTTCGCGGACCTGGACCTCGTCGCCCACCTTGCACTGAAACGATGGAATGTTGACCTTGCGGCCGTTCACCTGGATGTGCCCATGGCGAACGATCTGCCGGGATTGGCGGCGGCTCATCGCAAAACCGAGGCGATAGCAGACGTTGTCCAGCCGCGTCTCCAACTGCTGCAACAGCAGCTCACCGGTGACGCCGGTCTTGTTCGCGGCCTTCTGGTAGTACGCGCGGAACTGCGTCTCCAGCGTGAAGTAGATGCGCTTCGCCTTCTGCTTCTCGCGAAGCTGCAGGCCGTAGCCCACCACCTTCTTCACCTTGCGCGACTGGCCGTGCTGGCCGGGGGGAAAGTTGCGCTTCTCAATCGGGCATTTATCGGAGAAGCATTTCGCTCCCTTGAGGAAGAGCTTGGTTCCGTCGCGGCGGCAGAGGCGGCAGACGGGTCCTGTATAACGTGCCATGCGTATTACTCCTTTACTTCAGGTGACGATCGGTTTACGCGCTGCGCGCTTCGTCCCGATCCAGTTAGCTGCTAGTCTTCAATTATTAATATATAACTTCAATTAATATGTATAAGCCATAGATTCATCAGACTCTACGCCGCTTCGGTGGACGGCATCCGTTATGCGGCATAGGCGTGACGTCGCGGATCGAGCGCACTTCGACGCCTGCCGACGCAAGCGCGCGGATCGCGGATTCGCGGCCGGAGCCGGGCCCCGACACACGCACATCGACCGAGCGCAGTCCATGATCGCGTGCCGCATTGGCCGCGCCGACGGCAGCCTGCTGCGCCGCAAACGGTGTTCCCTTGCGCGAGCCGCGGAAGCCAAGTGAGCCGGAGGACTTCCAACTCAGCGTATTGCCCGCCTGGTCCGTGATGGTGACGATGGTGTTGTTGAAACTCGCCTGTATAAAGACCAGCCCGAATGGAACATTCTTCCGTTCCCGCTTCTTGAACTTCTTGCTCTTGCCCGCGGTCTTGGCGCCGCCTGCCTTGTTCTGTGTCTTCGCCATGGGCTATTTAGTCGCTTTCTTTTTGGCGGCAACCGTGCCCTTGCGGGGGCCTTTGCGGGTGCGTGCGTTGGTGTGGGTGCGCTGGCCGCGTACCGGCAGAGAACGGCGATGGCGAAGTCCGCGGTAGGATTGGATTTCGATCAAGCGCTTGATGTTCAGAGATACGTCCTTGCGCAGGTCGCCTTCAATCTCTCCCTGGGCCTCGATGACGTGACGGATGCGGTTGAGCGCGTCCTCGTCGAGTGCGCCGACCTTTGCGTAGGGATCGACGTTCGCCTCGGCAAGAATCTTTGCCGCACGCGAGTTGCCGATGCCGAAGATGTGAGTAAGTCCGATGCGCACCTGTTTCTGATTGGGTACATCGACTCCAGCAATACGTGCCATGGGGTTCCTTTGTGTCTGGGCTCGTGGAGCTGATGTCCACTGCAGCGGGGTTATCGGTTTGCGGGTATTCCGCCGGGTTCAACGCAAGCCTTGACTTCGGCTAACTAGCCTGGCGGGGCCGGATAATACGGTTGCTGTTTGTTAGTTGCCCAAAAAACTAGCCTTGGCGCTGTTTGTGCTTGGCGTTTTCGCAGATAACGCGAACCACGCCGCGGCGGTGAATGACTTTGCACTTATCGCATATCTTCTTGACGGACGCGCGGACCTTCATATAACTCCTGAATAGCAGCCGTTAGCTTTGAGCCATTGGCATTTCGCCAATGGCGGGCCGACGCAGCTTGGTTCTTTGTTTCAGCTAGAAGCTAAGAGCTAAAAGCTAGTGGCTGATATCGTCTACTTGTAGCGATAGACGATGCGGCCGCGGTTGAGGTCGTACGGACTGAGCTCAATCGCGACGCGGTCGCCGGGGAGGATACGAATGAAGTTCTTGCGCATGCGTCCAGAGACGTGAGCGAGAGCCTGATGCTTATTCTCAAGCTCGACCTTGAACAGCGCATTGGGCAGCGTCTCTACCACCACAGCCATGACTTCAATTGCATCTTCCTTCGACAAACGCTCTCCTTCGATAGGCGGGGACGCCTGCAACGCGACCCAAACGCCTGCTTGTTGTGTGCCTGCGCACACAACATCTTTAAGTATACCTCTAAATATGTCTAAATTTCTAGCGCGTAAGCACGCGCGGCCCGTCTTTTGTGATTGCCACGGTGTGTTCAAAATGGGCGCTCAGGCTGCCGTCGACGGTCAGGGTGGTCCAGCCGTCCGGCAGCACTTTCACCTCGGCCCCGCCGGCGTTGATCATCGGTTCGATGGCCAAGACCATGCCCGCTT
>Ga0326727_10026413_pt1 | contig 10767 bp, 4 predicted proteins | sample MB2enrmetagenome_FD_207643 | JGI IMG/M metagenome (GOLD analysis project Ga0326727, IMG submission 207643) | Lab enriched peat soil microbial communities from McLean, Ithaca, NY, United States - MB29MY | ecosystem: Environmental > Terrestrial > Soil > Wetlands > Peat | place: USA: New York... | reverse complement strand
GCATCATGTCCATGAACGGATTGTCGCCTTCCTTGTTGTCCCACATCATCATGCGCAGCATGTGCAGCACATAGGCGCCTTTGCGGTACACCACCGCATCGTACGCCGATTGGTTGTGCGCGCTGTCGAGCCGCTGGCCCAGCCACACCGGGCCGGCGTCGTTTCTGCGGTTGCCGTAATTGTTCTTCTCCAGCAGATACTGCCGGGCATTCTGCCAATACTTCAGGTATTTATCCGGCGTCTTCTCGGTGAGCTGCAAATACAAACCGGCCGAGAACGTGGCGAAGCCTTCGGAAAGCCACTGATCGTGATACGTGGACCAACCGACCATGTGGCCCCACCATTGGTGCGACACTTCGTGGGGCGTCACCTCGTCGACGAAATCCGTCAGTCCCTGCTCGATGCGGTTCAGCAGCATGTAGCGCTGCGTGGGGTCCAGGTAGGCCCAAAGCGGCAGATACACCAGCGTGGGCCAGGACTGCCCGAAGTTGAATTCCGGCTGCTGCGTGACGGAAACGTGCTTGAACTCCGACTCGCCGAACCACATGTCGTAAATGCGCTCGGCAACCTGCGCTTCTCCCATCGGCAGGTCCATCATATTGGCCGGAGACAGGTTTCCCACCGCCGCTCTGTCCTTCGCATTGGCGAGCGCATCCGGAGGCTCGGTGTTCGCGTACCCCTCGGTGACGAAGCCCGAGTCCTTGTCGGTGAGCTTCTTCTCTTTGAAGCTCCCGTAATTGAATCCCGCAATCGCGATTGGCGTGTCCGACACCCAATGCGTGCAGGCGGTGTCCTTCTCGTTCCATTGCTTTTCGAGCTCGCCCACGGAAACGAGGGTATACTGCTTGGGCACCTTGAAGGTGAGATCGTAGCGGGCGTGATCGCGAAACGTGTTGACATTGGGGTACCAGCTTTCGCGCGCCTCCACCGAAAAATTCCCCCCGCCTTCCTTGTGCACCACCTTGTCGCCGCCATATTCGATCAGTAATTCGTGGGCGCTGCCCTTCGCCATGGGCTCCGGCATCACCACATAAAAGCCGGCGTCTTCTTTCTTGTCTTCCTGAATGAACGCCACGTCCTGCCCGCCCGTGGAGACGCGGCCCACGCGCAGATTCGGCAGCAAGGAGAATTTGATCACGCGATCGCCGCCGGTCATGGCGTGAAACTGCAATTCGGTGCTGGCGGCGAAGCGATCGTTCTTGGCGATGGCGGTATCGATCTTATAATGGTCCGCCTGCACCACGCGATTATTCTCATCGGAGCTGGCTGTATGGGCGTTGATTTCCTTTCCCAGGTGCGAGAGATACCAGATGCCCTCCTGGGTGGCTTCCGGATCCAGGTTGATGACCGCGACCTCCTCGGGCGTTGCCAATTCGGGGAACGCTCCCCGTGGCCGGACGTGGAAACGCAAATCCGCGTGCTTGCGCCCATGGAAGTAAGCGCTGAAGAAACCGGACGCATGGGGATTATACAGGTCGGTCAGCACGTCGGCTTCTAAGTTATCCATGGAGACGCCGGTCAGGAGATATTCCAGCAGGGAGCGCGGCGATTCCGGACGCGAGCGGAGATGCTTGCGGTAATCGCGCAGGGTATCGGCGAGTTTGGGGTCGTTGGAAGGCGTCCTGGCGGAAGCGCGGATCTCCTTGCCGGTATCGTCGGTGAAGCAGAACAGCGCGCGATCGAACTGCTCGGAGACCGTTTGCTGCCCGGTGAGGCTCGCCATATAGTTGCGGTCGACGGGCGACAGCGCGGTGAACGTGAATTCACCTTCGCCCACGAATACCGCCATGGTGTCGCGGCCCATGGCAGGAGCGGTGAACGCCAGGGCGCCCGTCTTCAGCGTGATCGTGCCGGCGTCGCGCTTGATCGCAATGTTCTCGACGACGAGCGAATCGCCCAGTGCGGCATCGCGCATCGACTTGTAAAGGGGATCGGTAGCCGCGAACCCGGCCGAAACGCCAACAGCGAGTAAGGCGCACCTTACTGCCAACCGGGAAGATGACATTTGTAAGTAGTAACAGATTGTGCACAGGGGCACAAGCCGGCGATCTTACTTGACGTGGCGCAGGCACTCTTGCCCAATGCCACTTAGTTTTGCGAAATCTATCGCCGTGCGCAAATGGTGGGGCGTCCCCCTTGATGCCGTACAACGCGGCAGTGTCCGCGCGGGAACCTCTCGTCCCGCCCTTTCGCCGTAGCATCAGGAGTTGCCACGATCGAGGAGGCCGGCCAGTCGCGGCGGTCTGCCGGGCGAATTCAGGGGTTTGCGCGTCTACGCCGTTTATTCCCGTTACTGAATCGGCAATGTCAGCGTATTACTCAACACCCCGTTTACCGTCAGAGAGATCGGGATGGCGGCGCCGGAAGGCGTGGAGCTGTCCAGTCGAAACTGAACCAGATCGACTCCAACCTGGCCGGCGGCGGCGAATGCCGATTCCGGTGTTACCAGGGCGGAGCCCACTTGTACTCTCACGGGGTCGAGAATCATGAAGCGGGGTGAGCTGGGAATGGCCGTGGCCTCCGGACGCATATGGTCCGTGGGCCCGAATCCCGTACCGTATGCGGTCAGCAATTCCCCTTGCCGTGCCGGTGCGGCGGCGGTTACGGGCGTGCCGTCCTCGTGCATCACCATGGCGTACGTCTGTCCGTCGATGGCCGTCGGGAAGAGACCGGGCGCGTTCCGCACGATCGAGAAGTCACTCGTCACATCGGGCATGCCCTCCGAACTGACGACGAGGGTATGGTCCCCTAACCCCAGGTCGGCGGGAACATGGAAGTTGATCTGGTCGGGTGAGGCAAAGTAGATCGGCAGCGAACGTGTGCCGATGCGCACCGTCACTCCCGCCAGGGTCTTGGCCAGCGGACTGGCCGGTCCCACCGCGCTCTGCGCTGCCAGGTTGGAGCCGTACAGCGACGCCACCGATCCGGGCGCGACGCCCCGCGTACCGTTCTCACCGGCGCCGTTCATGACGCCTCTGCGGGAAAGCAGGGGCGCAGCGGTAAGCACTGCCGTGACCGTGTGCGGCACGTTCATGCTCAGCGATCCGCTGGGATCCGTGCCCGAGAGATCGCCGCTCCATTTACTGAACCGGTATCCGGGCCGGGCCGTAACGCGGATGTTGACGGTCGTCTGAGAATCGTAATATCCGTCGGGCGACGTCGGCGAGAAGCGCCAGGTAGCGCCTTTCGCGGGGCTGCTGGTCGCGGTTAGACTGTTCATCAAATGATACGTTGCCGTAATGGTTGTGCTGGCCGAGGTGAGCGAGTTCACCCAGTCGCCGGCGACCGGCTTTCCGCTTCCCGTAGCCCAGCCGAGGAGATCCTGGCGTGAGTCGCTGCTCAACGGCACGGAACTGGGCGCGCTCACGTGGACCTGCACGCCAGGGTTCCGGGTGACCGTGCAAGGCGTGGTGCAGGGCGATCCGTCCACCGTCACCACCTGCCCGGCAATCGTGCTGTTCACCGTGAGCTGGGCCTGTTGCGTGAAAAGCGCCGTCATGCGGAAGCCATTGACGTCCGCACCCACTGGAATCGTGAACGTGCGCGACGGAGTCGTTACTTGATCGTCCCAGGTTTGGAACACCCAGGTATTGCCCTGCGCGTCTTTCTGCGGCGTGGTGGCAGTGATGGTGTGGGTCGAGCCGACTCCCCATATATAAGAGTACGGCGGCGGCAGCACCTGGCCGTCAACCACGAAGTCTAGGTTGTACGGTACGCTGACGAAGATGGGATAGGCGGCGGCAGCGTAGGTTGCGGTGATGGTTTCCGGAGCGAGAGTGTTCCCCACCACATAAGTATGCGTTTGAGCCCCCCCATCGTTCCACGATGCAAACACCCAGCGTTTTTCGGTGCTGTCATTCGTGACATTAAGCCCGCTGATGACGTGGCTCGTCCCTAAGCCCCAATTGAGCGTCGTGGGCGTGTTCAAAAGAACGCCGTCGGCATAGAAATTCAGGTTGGGCGGGTTGGTAACGAGGCTGATCGGTTTGGCAGGGGCAAAAATCGCCGTCACCGTCGTCGGTCCGTTGACGGTCGCGGTATAAGGCTGAAACGTGGATACCACGGTCGAACCCAGCTGCCAACCGGCGAAAATCCAGCCCGGGTTCGCGACAGGGAACAGGGCCTCGCCCGTTCCTGGAGCCACCCAAATGGGTTGCGAGGGCGCAGCGCCGCCATTCACGTTGATCGTGCCTGGTACACCCGTGCAGGGCGCCGGGTTGCACGTCACCTGGGTGGAAAAAAGATATTGCACGGCGAAGACGGCCGTGAATTTGGTGCTGCCGATGTTCCCGATCACCTGGATGTTGGGACTGGCGCTCGATCCGGTAGCCCACTGCCACTGCTGGAATTGGAACTGGGTCTGCAAGCCTTGATCGTAGGAGTAACCTGTGCCCGATGGAATCGACAACTGGTGCACGCTACCCACCGGCCAGAATGCGCTCATCGCGTTATAGTAGACCGCGCCATCCACCGCAAATTGCAGCCCCGCGGGGTTGGTTAGAACGGTCGTTTGTGTGCCCGTTTGCGCGCGACCGGCCGGAACGAGTCCCGTTACCAGCAGCACGGCGGTCAGCAAAAAGAATATCGAATGACGTTTCCTCATGGCTCAGGTTCCCAAGGCGCCGGAAAAACGAGCTTGCCCGCACCGGCAGCCTTTTCCCACCCGTGCAGTATAGGTGTAAATGCACGGAAATACACGACTAACTTTGGTAATGCACCGGTTATTAGCCATATCGATCATTGATTCCGAGCCTTGGCGGGCATTTAATCGTATCGTTCGAAGAGTCCACCTATGCGTACCTACGGTTTCCTGATTTTAGTTGCCTTGATGGCACTCACTGTTATCACAACGCCGTGCTCCGGCGCGACGTTCGGCACGGTTGTCGCCGTCGGGGGGCAGGCCGCGGATGCAGCTCTAGACGAGACCCGAGGTCTGTTATACATCGCGAACTTCACCGCCAACCGCATCGACGTGATGTCAACCGCCACCAACACCATTCAGACTTCCATCAACGTGGCCGCCCAACCGGGCTCACTGGCGCTGTCGCGCGATGCCCAATATTTATTGGTGGCACACTTCAACAACACCACCCCGGCGGTGCCCAGCGCGAACCTGCTGACATTGATCCATCTTCCCGACAACACGCAGCAGACCTTCGTAACCGGTGACCCGCCGTTGGGAGTCGCGTTCTTCGCCACCGTTCCCCAAAACGGGGCGGCCAACCTCAGCGGTCCCGGTATGGCGCTGGTGGTGACCACCACCGGCTTCTACACTCTCAATCCCACCAGCGGCGTGTTGAGCGTCGTGAGTACGCTTACCGATCTGGCGGGTTCCACACCTGCGACTATACCGACGTTCCCCGGGCAGATCCTGGAGACCGCGCTGGCAACCTCCGGCAATGGCACGGTTATCTGGGGCATCGGCGGGGCCGGAACCGGAACTCAGATCATCTATCAGTATAACGGGCTCACCAACAGCCTGTTGGCTTTTACCTGGGTGACGACGCCGCCGCTGCTGCCGCGCGTCAGCGTCGCCCAGGACGGCTCCTACGCCATGATCGGATGGGTGCTTTTCAACCAAGCTTTCGAAATACAGGCGAGGTATCCCAGTGTACTGACTTCCACCAACGTCACAGGACACGCCATCGATTCTACAAACGGCATCATATACGGTCAAATCCCCGATGCATCCCAGCCAACCGGCCCGCCATATACCTCCACGCCGCCGGCAGGTTCGACGTCCGCCGCCGGCCTGCCGCTACTCCTTGTCATGGCGAGCGACAACTTGACGGTCAGCAACAAGATTCAAATCCCGGAGGATATTGTCGGACGCGTGATCCTGAATTCAGCCGGCACGTCCCTGTATGCTATTTCCGATAGCGGCGTTACGGTTTTGCCGGTCGGTTCGCTGCATCAGGCGCATCAGCTGGCCGCCGATCATGAGGACGTATTGGTCCAGACCACGTTTTGCAATCGCAGCGCCGTGGCGCAGACCTTCACCATCAGCGATCCCGGTGGCAACGCGACCGACTTCACTATTTCCACCTCGCAGACCGGCGTCACGGTTTCTCCCGCCAGCGGCACCACTCCGGCCACCGTCACGGTGAGCGTGGATCCGAGTCAATTTCAGACCGAGGGCACGAGCGCAATCAACTTGAGTATCACGTCCGTGAGCGCGGTCAACGTGCCTCCCACGGTGCGTCTGCTGATCAGCAACCCGGACGAATACCAGCGCGGCTCGGTAGTGGACGTGCCCGGCGTTCTGACCGACATCATGGCAGACCCCGCCCGGAACCGTTTCTACATTATTCGCCAGGACAAGAATGAGCTCGAAATCTTCGACGGATCGACCAATCAGATGATCGTCGCACTGCGGACGGCTACCACGCCAACTTTCATGAGCATGACGAATGACGGCAATTACCTGATGGTCGCCAACGACAATTCCCAGCTGGTCTCGGTTTTCGACCTGAACGCCCTGCAAGCAGTCTCTCCGATTGTGCTGCCGTTTAGCCACTTCGGCCACTCCGTTGCGTCCTCGAACAACGCCATTCTGGTGACGGCGAATAATAACGCCACTAGTACCGGGGTCATCGACACCGTGAACTTCCAGATGGGCACCGCCAGCCAGTTGGCTACCTTGGGAATCTTCCAGAACCAGCTCTCGCCTACCGCGGTTCTAACGAACTCTTCCAACGGAAACAATATTCTGGTGGCCGATCCCAATGGCACGGTAATGCTCTATTCGGCCGCCGCCAATACCTTCACGCTCGCTCGTAAGGATCTGACGGCACTCTCCGGCGCGTTTGCAGCCTCCTCCTACAACACTTTTGTGGTGGGCAACAACTTCTTCAACGCTTCCCTGGTGCCGCAGGGCAGCTTGCCCTCGACTACCGGGAACACCTCCGGGTTCGCGTTTACCGGCCAGGGCGGCTATCAAGTGACCGCCAAGTCGCAATCCACCGCCGGTGTGGTCACCAATCTGCCCACGCTGAATAGCGCGCAGGCAAGTCCCACAGCCATGGTGGAAGCGCCGGTTCTGCCCACCACCACTTTGAACTTCACGCGCACGGTGGCCCCGCTGCCGTCCGCCGGCACGGTGATCGCGCTTACCACCTCGGGGTTCACCGTGTTGTCGGCCAATTACGCCGCGGCGACCGCGCCGCCGGCCATCTCCAGCGTGCAGAATGCCGCCGACGGCAGCACAGCCGTCGCGCCCGGCGGGCTGATCAGCGTATATGGCGCGCAGTTGAGCGCCACCAATATCGCGACATCCCAGATCCCGCTTCCCACGGCGTTGGGTGAATCCTGCCTCGTCGTGAACGGCGCGCCGATTCCCCTCCTGTTTGTTTCCACCGGCCAGGTGAATGCGCAATTGCCGTTGAACATGGGCGGCAACGTGAGCGTGGACATCCATACTCCGGCGGGAGTGAGCAACAACTTCAATTTCGTGGTTTCCAGCGCCGCGCCGGCCGTGTTTCTATCCGGAAGCGCTGGGCCGCAAACGGGACTGGCGACAGTCTTCCGAGCCGCCAACGGCCAAATCGTGACCCCCACCAACCCCGTCCACCCGGGCGACACGTTGGTCATCTATCTCACCGGCATGGGTCCCACGAGCCCCGAGGTCCAGGCGGGCCAGGAAACACCGCCCACGCTGCTCACTTCGGTAACGCAAGCCCCCACTCTGAGCCTCGGAAGCGCCAACCTGACCATCGATTATGCCGGTCTGGTGCCGGGCTACATCTCCGGGCTCTATCAGATCAACGCCACCGTTCCCAAGATAGCGGCCGGCGGGGAAAGCGTTCCGCTGGTGATCACCCAGGCAGGTGGGTCCACGACTCTCAATGTTCGCGTCGTCAATTAACAGGAGAATCGCATGAGAAGGATTGCATTTACGGCTTTGTTTCTGTCGGCTCTGACATTTAGCTGCTTCGGACAGCAATGGGAGTTCGGCGGCATGGGCGGTGCAGGGTTCCTCAGCAACGTCAACGTCACCAGCCCCTCGGGATCGGCCACTGCCGGTTTCCAAACGGGCGGCGCCTTCGGCGGTTTCTTCGGACAGAATCTGTACCCCCACTGGAGCGGTGAAATCCGCTATCTGTACCTGCAGAACGATCTGCATATCGATAGCAACGGTACCAATGCCACCTTCTCCGGCAACGCGCACGTGCTGCACTACGACCTCCTCTATCACACCAACCGCAAGGGTTCCAAGATGCAGGCCTTCGTCGCCGTCGGGGGCGGGTTGAAGATCTACCGCGGAACCGGTGCTCAGCAGGCTTATCAGCAAAACTACCAGTTCGGCTATATGACCAACACCCAGGAACTGAAGCCTATGGGCGACGCCGGCGTGGGCCTGCGCTTTGAGCTCCGGCCGCGCGTATTCATCCGCACCGAGATTCGCGATTACATCACGCCCTTCCCCGAGAAGATCATCGCGCCCGCTCCCGGCGCGAAATTCGGCAGCATTCTGCACGACGTCGTGCCGACCGTCAGCCTCAGCTACGAAAAGTAGCGGGCGCAGCCTCCCGGCTCCGTTTCACCACAGAGACACGGAGACACGGAGAAAATCAAAGTCAAGGGCGAAGCCGGAGCGCACTGAGGTTGCGGACTCCCGTGGCGGCGTCTCGGCGTTCCAGGACACTGGGTTCGGCAGAATCGTTGCGGCGTGCGAAGATTCTCGCCGTTAGCGGTATAGAGGCACCAGGCAGCGCATTCTCTTTCCGGCTGGATTCCATCAAGGTGCCGGCCCCTTTTGCAGTGTGCTAACTCGAGCATCGCGCCATAGTGCGAGATCCCCGGCAGCACCCTTCGCACTTCTCCGTGGCCTCGGCCGCCTCCATGGGCTCGAACCATATCCGGGCGGACAACGCCACTGTGCCAGTTCTGAGGACACCGGTCTTCCGATGCGCTTTCTCTGTGTCTCCGTGACTCTGTGGGGAACCAGCCTCTACTGACTCTGGGCCGGCAGTCTCTTGGCCAGAAGCAGATTCGAAGTGACCTTTCCGAAGCCGTACCCGAGCCGAAGACTCAGAGGCTTGACGCCCCCCGCCACATAGGCTTTTCGCAGATCGGGCTGTTCCAGCCAGCTGAAACTCCCATACGGCTTGGTGTATTCGCCATAAAGCTGCACGTTCCAATGGTCCGGTGTGAAGAAGCGATACGGCACGCCGGAATCGTCCTGGAAAACCGCCGCGCTGTAATCGATCACCAGATCCCTTATGGTCGAGAACTCGGCATGATGCGTCATGTAAGAGGTCGCCTTCAGCAAAGTGGTATGCGGCGGCATAGCCTTTACCCATTGCTGGAAACCGGTATTCCCGGCGAGGTGATTGTTATCGAGATTGAGCGACAGGTAGTAAAGACGGTGAATCGATTTATCCGCATCTTCGCGGAATTCAATCACGAAACCCTTATTGGCGTGCTTCGCCTCTACATGGGCGTTCCCCGGCCGGTCGACGATCTGACCCTGCTCATTCAGGCGAACGTACTTGAATCCCAAGACCGTGCGCTCGGTTCTCACCAGCAAAAGAAGCACCGGAACCAGCAGTCCATCGGTGATCTGTCCGCGGAATTGCCGGTCCATCTCGCGGGTTACGAAGAAACTCTTGCCCAATTCCGAAGCTACCGTGGTGCGAATGCCCGAAAGATACTCGCCCAGGTTCTTCTTCTGCAGTTCGCCCGCTGACGGCAGCGACCCCGCCGGCTCCAGTGCCACCAGGTCGTACGTGGGGCTCTCCGGGAAACAAATGGTGGCGATCAGTGCGTCGGGGCCGCTGAATGGATAGAACAGCACATTTCGGGCAAACGGCTCGGCTGAGAGTTCGGTGTGCTGAAACTCGTGCAGCCCACGGATCAGCCTTTCGTCCGCCCTGGCCCAGGCGGCGTCCATCAGTTTGCGGTGTTCCTGCCAGGCTGCGTCGGCTTCCATGGCCGTGAGTTGGCTGCCCGGATCTCCCGGCATGCCGGCCAGAAACCTCGCCGTATCATTGGCTTCGCGATCTTGCGGTACGGTGTCGCCCCAATTCGGCGCGACCGTATCCGCAGCCTTGGCGACCGAGGACGTCGGCGACGATTTCTGGCACGCCAGGAATAACACTGGCACAGCCAGTAAAATGCACTTACGCTTTAGTGGTAACAACGAACCTCCGGGAGTTTTCCCAATCTTTCCCATTGTAGGTGCGCGCGGCCCCCGGTACAACTGGACGTGATCGAACGCCTGGGTTGCTACACTTGCCAATAGGATGCCCGAACCCCATATCCGCGTAGCAGGTCTATCCAAGGTCTACCAATCCGGTGGGTCCGATCTGGTGGTGTTTTCGGCCGTGGACCTGGAGATCGCGCGCGGCGAAATGCTGGCTCTGGTAGGCGAATCCGGCGCCGGCAAATCCACGCTTCTGCACTTATTGGGCGGCCTCGACAGGCCTTCGAGCGGTACGATATACTACGAAAGTACGGAAATTTCGAGCCTTTCGGACTCGGCGCAGGCGGATTTTCGCAACCGGGAAATTGGGTTCGTTTGGCAGATTCACTACCTCCTGCCGGAATTTACAGCACAGGAAAATGTGATGATGCCCTTGTTGATTCGGGGATGTCCGCGCGAGCAGGCGGCTTCCGAATCTTTAGCGAGGCTGGATGAAGTTGGGTTACGGGCACGGTCGACGCACCGCGCCGGCGAGCTTTCGGGTGGAGAGCAGCAGCGTGTGGTGCTGGCCCGGGCTCTGGTGGGCCGGCCGCAGGTGCTGCTCGCCGACGAACCCACGGGGA
>Ga0326727_10026412_pt1 | contig 10768 bp, 9 predicted proteins | sample MB2enrmetagenome_FD_207643 | JGI IMG/M metagenome (GOLD analysis project Ga0326727, IMG submission 207643) | Lab enriched peat soil microbial communities from McLean, Ithaca, NY, United States - MB29MY | ecosystem: Environmental > Terrestrial > Soil > Wetlands > Peat | place: USA: New York... | reverse complement strand
CGCTCAACGCGGGCGAGGCGAGCGCCGCCTTTCTCGCCAAAGTCGCGCGTCTGGCGCAATATCGCGCCAGCGCAGCAACCGATAAGGCGCCGCGATGAACGATCGATAGGCCGGGGTCACTGGAAAAGCGAATGAGTGAAACGAACAACAGCGGCGATAAGACTTTGGGCGCATCGCCGGCGAAGCCGACTTTGCACCTGAAGCGGCCCGTCGAGCAGGGAACCGTGCGCCAAAGCTTTTCGCACGGGCGCAGCAAGGCGGTCGTCGTCGAGAAGGTCAAGCGCCGCGTCCTCGCGCCGGGCGAAGCGTCGCCGCGCGAGACGGCCCCGGCGGCCGCCGGCGCCAAGGCGCCCGCGCTTGCTCCGGCGGCCGCGCCCCGCGGACCCACCGTCGCCGCGCCGGCCGCTCCCCCCAAGACCGGCGTGGTGTTGCGCACCTTGACGGAAGAGCAGCGCGAGACCCGCGCCAGGGCGCTGGTTGAAGCGCGCGCGCGAGAAGAAGAGGACCGCCGCCGCCAGGAGGCGGACGCCGAGGCGCGACGCGAGCGCGAGGCGCGCGAAATGGTCGAGCGCGAAGCGGCCGAAGCGCGCAAGCGCGAGGAAGAACTGCGCCGTTCCCAGGAAGCGAACTTCAAGCGACAATCCGAGGAGGAGGCGCGCCGACGCCTGGCCGGCGGCGAACCGGCCGCGATCCCCGCCACGTCATTGGGCCGCAAACCGGCAATGGCGCCCGCCGCCTCGCCCGCCATGGCGCTCGCCGCCTCGGCGGACGGCGCGCCGAGCGCGGCCAAGGCGCTCGGCCCGGGCCTTGCCTTCGACGAGGACGAGGGCAAGCGCGGCGCTCGCAGGACGACAGTCGCCGCGCCTGCGGCGAAACTCATGCTGCCGACGCCGCGCCCGGCGCGCGGCGGCGACCAGCGCAATCGCGGCCGATTAACCGTCGCCAGCGCGACCGCCGGCGAAGAGGAGCGCACGCGTTCCGTCGCCGCCTTCCGCCGCCGCACCCAGCGCCTCAAGGGTCACGGCGCCCAGGAGGCGAAGGAGAAGATTTCCCGCGAAATCGTCGTCCCCGAGGCGATCACCATCCAGGAACTCGCCAACCGCATGTCCGAGCGCGCCGTCGACGTCATCAAGCTGCTGATGCGCCAGGGGCGCATGGTCACTCTCACCGACACGCTCGACGCCGACACCGCCGAGCTGATCGCCGAGGAAATGGGCCACACCGTCAAGCGCGTGGCCGAATCAGACGTCGAAGAGGGATTGTTCGACCGTCCCGACGAAGAGGGCGCTCCGGTCCCGCGGCCGCCAATCGTCACCATCATGGGGCATGTCGATCACGGCAAGACATCGCTGCTCGACGCCATCCGGCACGCCAATGTGGTGGCCGGAGAAGCGGGCGGCATCACCCAACACATCGGCGCCTATCAAGTCACGGCCCCCAGCGGCGCCAAGGTCACCTTCATCGACACGCCCGGCCACGCCGCCTTCACGGCGATGCGCGCGCGCGGCGCCAAGGTGACCGACATCGTCGTCTTGGTGGTGGCCGCGGACGACGGCGTGATGCCGCAAACGATCGAGGCGATCCGCCACGCCAAGGCGGCCCATGCGCCGATCATCGTGGCGATCAACAAGATCGACAAGCCGGAAGCCGATCCACAGCGCGTGATGCAGGAGTTGTTGCAGCACGACGTTCAGGTCGAAGCCTTCGGCGGCGAAACGCTCAGCGTCGAGGTCTCCGCCGCCAAGCACACCAATCTTGATCGATTGCTCGAGGCGATCGCGCTGCAAGCCGAAATTCTCGATCTGACAGCCGACCCCGAGCGCAGCGCCGAGGGCACCGTGGTGGAGGCGCGCCTCGATCGCGGCCGCGGCCCGGTGGCGACGGTGTTGGTGCAGCGCGGCACGCTGCGCGTCGGCGCGCTGGTCGTGGCCGGTTCGGAATGGGGACGCGTGCGCGCCCTCATCGACGACAAGGGCGAAAACGTCGAAGAAGCGAAGCCCTCGACGCCGGTCGAGGTGCTCGGTTTCTCCGGCGCGCCGGAGGCCGGCGACCGCGTCGCGGTGGTGGAAAGCGAGGCGCGGGCGCGCGAAATCGCCGAATATCGCGAACGCCAAAAGCGCGAGAAGCTGGCGGTTCGCGGCGGCGTGGTGCGCACCTCGCTCAGCGACATGATGAGCAATCTCAAGACGGCGGGCCGCAAGGAGCTGCCGATCGTCGTCAAGGCCGACGTGCAGGGCTCGGTCGAGGCGATCACCGCCGCGATCGACAGGCTCGGCAACGAGGAAGTCGCCGCGCGCGTCATTCACGGCGGCGTCGGCGGCGTGACCGAATCCGACGTCACTCTCGCCGAGGCGTCGAAAGCGGTGATCATCGGCTTCAACGTGCGCGCGCACAAGGAAGCGCGCGACCTGGCCGAGCAGCAGGGCATCGAGATCCGCTATTACAACATCATTTACAACCTCGTGGACGACGTAAAGGCGGCGATGTCGGGCCTGCTTTCGCCGACCCTGCGCGAGACGTTGCTCGGCAATGCGCAGGTCCTGGAAGTGTTCTCGATCTCGAAAGTGGGCAACGTCGCGGGCTGCCGGGTCATCGACGGCGTGGTGCAGCGCGGCGCCCATGTGCGCCTCATTCGCGACAACGTGGTCGTCCACGAAGGCAAGCTGTCGACGCTGAAGCGCTTCAAGGACGAAGTCACGGTTGTGCAGGCCGGTCAGGAATGCGGCATGGCCTTGGAGAACTATCAGGACGTCCGCGTCGGCGACGTCATCGAATGCTACAATGTCGAGGAGATTCGCCGCACGCTCTAGCGCGCGACGGACTGGGCGAAGGCGATGAGAGCAAGCGTGACGCGCGCCGCGGAAGGGTTCGACCGCCGTTCCTTCACGGTGGCCGAGGTTCTGCGCATGCAGGAGACCGGCGTCATCGCCGAGGACGAGAATTTCGAGCTGATCGAAGGCGAGATCGTCCCGATGCAGGCGAAGACGCATTTCCACGAGCTTATCAAGTCGACGCTCAATATCGCCATCGCTCGGGCGCTGCCCGATCGTCTCTGGCTCGGCGTCGAGTCGACGATCTACTTGACGGACAATACGTTCGTCGAGCCGGATCTCGTCGTCTATCCCCGCGGCCTGAAACTGGAGTCAGTCAAGGGCGCGGACATCGTGCTGGCGATCGAGGTCGCGCTGACGAGTCTGGCCTATGATCGCGGGCTCAAGGCGCGCCTCTATGCGCGCCACGGCGTCGAGGAACTCTGGGTGATCGACGCGGACAGGCGGCGCACGTTCGTGCACGCCGGTCCGGTGGGGCAAGCCTGGTCGGGCGTGACGGAGCGAGAGCCGGACGAGGCGCTGACCTGCGCGGCGCTGCCGGGCTTTTCCGTACGGCTCGCTTCAATATGAGGGAAAACTCCCCGGGCGCGGCGCGGACGAGGCCGTAGAGCCGCCCTAACGTTTCGATCGCGCGACGCCGCGAAACGTCGGACTGTCGGAATCGTGAGTCCCTTTCCTTCTTTCGCTTCCTCGACGCCTCAACTTCCTATTCCAGGCCCTCTTGCAAATGTCTCGTTCCGATTCCAGACGCGCCGGCCCTTCGCATCGCCTCGAGCGCGTGGGCGAATCGATCCGTCACGCGATGGCGGATATTCTCCAGCGCGGCGAAATCCTCGATCCCGTACTCGATCGGCAGGCGGTCACCATCCCTTCGGTGAAGATGTCGCCCGACTTGAAGCTCGCCACCGTCGCCGTCATGCCGCTCGGCGGCGAGAACGCCGAGGCGACGATCCTCGCCCTCAACGTGCGCAAGAAGGCGCTGCGCGCCCTGGTCGCTCGGCGGGTCAGCCTCAAGTTCGCGCCCGATCTGCGATTCGTCGTCGACGACAGCATTTCCGCGCAGGCTGAAATCGACGCGCTGTTGAAGTCGCCGCGGGTCGCGCGCGATCTCGACGGTGACGACGGCGAGGAGCGCCATTGAGCCCGAAGGGCGAAATCGCCGCGAGGCCCGCCGAGGTCCAGCCCGAGCCGTCCGAGAGACGCCGGTCGCCCCAGCGCCGCTCGACGCGCGTCGAAGTCAACGGCTGGATCAACCTCGACAAGCCGGTCGGCGTCACCTCGACGCAGGCGGTCGCGCAGTTGAAACATCTCTTCAACGCGAAGAAGGCGGGCCACGCCGGCACCCTGGACCCGCTCGCTTCTGGCGTGTTGCCGGTCGCGTTCGGCGAAGCGACCAAGACGGTCCCGATCGTGCAGGAGGGCGTCAAGGCCTATCGGTTCGTCGTCAAGTGGGGCGAGGAAACCGACACCGACGACGCCGAGGGCAGGATCGTCGCGAACTCGCCTAGGCGCCCGACCCGCGGGGAGATCGAGGCGGCGCTGCCGCGCTTCGTCGGCCTCATCAGTCAGATTCCGCCGACCTTTTCGGCGATTCGCGTCGCCGGCGAACGCGCCTACGACCTGGCGCGCGGCGGCGAAGCGTTCGAGATCGCAGCGCGGCCCATCCTCGTCCACCGGCTCGAACTCGTCGAAGCCGGGCCGAACGAGGCGAGCTTCGAGGCCGAATGCGGCAAGGGGGCCTATGTGCGCGCGATCGCCCGCGACCTCGGGCGCGAACTCGGTTGTCACGGCCACATCGCCGCGTTGCGCCGCACCCGCGTCGGCCCGTTCCCGGCGAGCGGCGCGGCGGCCCTCGACGCGTTGCGCCAATCGCCCGAGGCGCGCTCGGCCGCGCTGCTCGCCGTGGAAGCGGGCTTGGCGGAGCTGGCCTGTGTCGCCGTCGATCAGCGCGGCGCCGCGATCCTGCGCCGCGGACAAGAACTGCTGCTACGCGGCGTCGGCGCGCCCGAAGGGCCCGCCTACGCCGCGCGCCTCGGCGCTCCGGTCGCCTTGGGAAAGGTCGAGGGCGGCTATTTCATTGCGACGCGGGTCTTCAATCTGCCGGATTGAGCGCTCACGGCGCCTTCCACGCGGCCAGCGCCTCGTTGAGGAGGCGCTCCCCGTCGGCGCCCTTCTCGAAAGTCAGCTTGGCGATGCGGTCGTCATTGAGCAGCAGCGGGAAATCGAACCAGCCGCGACTGGCCATGAGGTCGACGTTGCGCGCGGCGTCGGCGTCGGCGCGATTGAGGCCGACGAGGAAATAGCCTTCGGAGATCTTCACCCGAACGCCCGCCAGGGCGTCCTGCCCCGGAGGATTGTCGCGGCGCATCATCGGAACCCGCATGTCCTTGACGCCCTTGATTTCCGCGCTGTCGGCGAACGTCATGCGAAGATCGATCGTGTGGGAGGCGGGCAAGCCCGTGTCGGTGTTCTTCCGTATCGTCATGACCGCGTGCATCTTCAGGTCGGGAATGTCGGCTTCGGCCTTCACCCCGATCGTCGCCGGCTGCCCGGGCATCGCCGGAATCGAGGTCCAGACGACCGAACCGAGGCTGATCGCGGGCGGCTTCCGCGGGTCATCGGCGATGGCGACGAGCATCGCGGCGCGCGCGGAGACCGGCAGGCCGGGCGAGGCGGCCGGTTGCGTCGCAGCCGGGCCCGCCGCGGCCGCCGGCGCCGTCGCGGGAGAGACAGCGGGGGCGGGGGCAGCGGGAGAGGAAGCGGGGGCGGGCGCAGCGGGCGCGCCGCCGCCGACCCGTTCGGCGATCTTGACCGCGCTGGTCGTCGGCTGCGAGTCGGTCGCGGCGACGGGTTCCTGGATCGCGAGGTCCTGCGGCTTCTGACGCAACAGGAACGCCGCGACCGCGACGGAAAAGACAACGCCGACGAGGACGGCGAGGACGATCCAGGGCAAGGAATTGGCGCGCGGCGCGTCGAGATCGCTCGGCGCGCTAGGTCGAATCGATCGGTTGTCCGTCGCAGCGGGCGCATAGGCGACCCGATCGACGCCTGTGGCGGCGTCAACGGGCGGAGCACGGCCCTCGGCGTCGAGCGCGGTTTCGATCGCCGCGACGATCGGCGGCGCGGACGACGGCTCCGCGGCCTCGCGATCGGGAAGCGGCGGCGGGGGCGACGAAGAACGCGGCGCGGCCGGCGCCGTCCTTGCGTCCGGAATCGATCGCGCCGACGCTCCGGCGCCGATCGGCGGCCTCTGAACGGCGCCGATAATCGGCGCAGCCGGGCGCGGCGCGGCGGGACGGGACGGCGCGCTCGGGAGCGGCGGAGACATGCTCGGCCTCGCCGTTGCGGCGGGCTGCGCGGGAGGCATGCCCGGCCTTGTCGGCGCGCTCGGGAGCCGCGGAGACATGCTCGGCCTCGCCGTTGCGGCGGGCTGCGCGGGAGGCGTGCTCGGCCTCGTCGGCGCGCTCGGGAGCCGCGGAGACATGCTCGGCCTCGCCGTTGCGGCGGGCTGCGCGGGAGGCGTGCTCAGCCTCGTCGGCGCGCTCGGGAGCGGCGGAGACATGCTCGGCCTCGCCGTTGCGGCGGGCTGCGCGGGAGGCGTGCTCGGCCTTGTCGGCGCGCTCGGGAGCGGCGGAGGCATGCCTGACCTCGCCGGCGCGGCGGGGCGCGCGGGGGGCATGCTCGGCCTTGTCGGCGCGCTCGGGAGCGGCGAAGCCATGCTCGAGCTTGCCGGCGCGGCGGCCTGCGCAGGAGGCGCGGCGGACGCAAGAGGCGCGTGAGCCCCGGGCATGAATTGCCCCTCCAACCGTGCGATGGCGGTCTCCAAAGCGGCCTCTTCGCGCGCGATGTCCGTTTCCGACAACGTCGGCCCCAACGTGCGCAATTGACGGTCCAGCGCCGCCCGGGCGCGATCGTAAATCGCCTTTCGCGACGCCGCCGGACCGTCCTTGGGAAAGTTCGCGACCGCTTTGGCGAGCAGGATGTAATAATCAGCCATGATCGAGTCCGGTCGCTCGCGTTCCGCCGCCCAGCGCTGCGACGGGGTTAATCTTGAAACGGGTCGTGCACAAGAATCGTATCTTCCCGCTTCGGACTCGTCGAGAGCAACGCGACTGGGGCGCTGATGAGTTCCTCGATCCGCCGCACGTATTTGACCGCCGGCGCCGGCAGATCGGCCCATGAGCGCGCACCTACGGTCGGCTCCCGCCAGCCGTCGATCGTTTCATAGATGGGTGTGATGCGCGCTTGAGCGGCCTGCGAGGCGGGAAGATAGTCGATCTCTTCGCCGTCGAGACGATAATGCGTGGCGACCTTGATCGCTTCAAATCCATCGAGAACGTCGAGCTTGGTCAACGCGACGCCGTCGATGCCGGAAGTCTTGACGCACTGGCGCGTCAGCACCGCGTCGAACCAGCCGCAGCGGCGCGGGCGCCCGGTGACGGTGCCGAACTCATTGCCGCGCCGGCCGAGCTCGCGGCCGGTCTCGTCTTCGAGTTCGGTCGGGAACGGCCCGCCGCCGACCCGGGTCGTGTACGCCTTGACGATCCCGAGGACGTAGCCGATCGCGCGCGGCCCGAGCCCCGACCCGGTCGCGGCGTTGGCCGCCACGGTGTTGGACGACGTTACATAAGGGTAAGTCCCATGATCGACGTCGAGCAGGGAGCCTTGCGCGCCCTCGAACAAGATGCGCTTGCCGGCGCGGCGGGCGCGATCGAGCAGCTCGAACGTCGGCGCCATGTACGGCAGAACCCTGGGGGCGATGGCGAGGAGCTCGTCCTTGATCGCCGCGGCCGTCGGCGCGGCGCGGCCCATGCCGCGGCACAGCGGATCGTGATGGGCGAGCAGCCGCGCGATCTTGCCGTCGAGCGACGCGGGCTCGGCCAGATCCATCAAGCGGATCGCGCGCCGGCCGATCTTGTCCTCATAGGCGGGCCCGATGCCCCGCTTGGTGGTGCCGATTTTCACGCCGCCGATTTCCGCCGATTCGCGATGCGCGTCGAGCTCGCGATGCAGCGAAAGGATAAGCGGAACGTTTTCGGCGATCTTGAGGTTATTCGGCGTCACTTCCACGCCCTGGCCGCGAATCTTGTCGATTTCCGCGACCAGATGATAGGGATCGAGCACGACGCCGTTGCCGATGATCGACAGTTTGCCCGGGCGCACGACGCCCGAGGGCAGCAACTGGAGTTTGTAGGTCTGACCGTCGACGACCAGCGTGTGCCCGGCGTTGTGACCGCCCTGGAAACGGACCACGATGTCGGCGGAGACGGACAGCCAGTCGACGATCTTGCCCTTTCCCTCGTCGCCCCATTGGGCGCCGACAACAACCACGTTGGCCATCGTCGCTCGATCCTCTCAACCCCAAGAAAACGAAGCCCCGGCGCCAGCGACAATGGGCTGGACCGGGGCTCATTGCGCGTATGGACTACGCGATCGGGATGGGGGAGTAAAGCCGCCCTCCGGCCAGCCGCCCCGGCCGCCGGGAATTCGGCGGCGCGCGCCGACGATGCGCCGCTGGACCAGGATCACGGCGGCGCGCAGGATGTCGGCGATGACGGCGGCGGTTTCGACGCTCGAGCGCCGATCCCCGAGAATAGGCCGGCCGGGGCCGACGCTGCGGCCGGCGTCAGATCACGATCACCTTCGCGCCGACGCGGACACGATCGTAAAGGTCGATCACGTCCTCGTTCATCATGCGGATGCAGCCCGAGGAGACGTTCTGGCCGATCGTCGCGGGGTCGTTGGTGCCGTGGATGCGATACATCGACGAACCGAGATAGAGCGCGCGCGCGCCGAGCGGGTTGTCGGGCCCGCCGTCCATATGGGTGGGCAGGTCCGGCCGACGCAGCATCATTTCCGGCGGCGGCGTCCAGTCCGGCCATTCGGCCTTGCGGGTGATCGTCTTGACGCCCGCCCATTCGAAACCCGGCCTCCCGACGCCGACGCCGTAGCGAATCGCGCGGCCGTGCGGCAGCACCAGGAACAGAAACTTGTTGGGCGTGTCGATCACGATCGTGCCTGGCCGCTCGGCGCCGGAATAATCGACTTCGCGGCGCAGGTACTCGTCGGCGGGGCTCGCGTCAACCTGGTCCGGCGCGGACGGCGCCAGCGCGGCGACTTGAGGCGCGGCCGGCGGCGGCGCGGCGGCGGCGCGCGGCGCGGGGAGGGGCCCGCCGGCCCGCCCGGTCAGAAGGAATTCGATGAAGCCGCCGCCGAGGCCGCTCTGGGGCGGCTCAGCCGGTTCGGCCGCCAGCGGCGGACCGATGCCGGGGATGACGAGGCTGTCGACGGTCCCCGCCGCCGCCGTCGCGACGGCGGCGAACGCGAGGGCCGAGAGGCTCAAGAACGCAGCAACGAGGAAGCCCGGAATACGCCGCATGACAAACTCCCGCCGCGGCGCCGCCGGCCCGCGCGCTCTCGCGCCAGCTGCAGCGACGCCGAACAAGAATTAAGCATACGCCAAATCCATGCGACGCGTTGGCAAGTCTCGAGCGATGGTTATCGGAATGCAACGAACTATGCTTAATGAAAATTGACCAGGAGAATCCGTCACCAATCCTTGAGCGATCTTGCGGCGAGGGAGCCCGGCGCGATCAGGCCGCGCACGCGCTGGCGCAGCCGCGCGAGGTCGAAAATCCAGGCCAGGGCGCCGTAGATCGCCGCGCCGACCAAGATCTGAAGGGCCAGCAGAGCGAGGCTCGGCTCAAACCCACGCAACGGCGCCAGCCCCAGCGCCATCGCGCCGGTGGCGGCTAGCGCGCCGACGAGATCGCGCGCTCGCGGCCATTGCGGGCGCGTCGCCCACGCCAGGAGAAGCGCGACGGCGAGGCCGACGATAAGGGCGCCGCTCTGCGCGCCGGCGAGCCAATATCCCGCCTGGCCTCGCGGCAGGCTCGCGACGAGCGCGGCGTCGGCTGCGACCGCTGCGAGCGCGGCGAGGATCATCGGCGCCGTGCGCTTGGCGATCTGAAAGATCGGCGCGACGGCGTACATCATCAACACGAACGCCGCGAACCCCGGCAGCATCGGACCGAGATAGGCGGAAAACGGTCCACGATAGGCCTTGGGCGCGATCAGCGCCTCGACGCCCGGCAGGCACAGCCAAAGTCCGGCGGCGGCCGGCACGATAACGGCGACGACCAGCGCCATGTTGTCGGCCAATTGCGCGCGCGCGCCGGCGCGCCCCAATGTTTCCTCCGCGCGCACCGCCTGCTGAAAAACGATCACGTCCAGCGCCGCGGCGATCGCCGCCAGCGCGCGCACGCCGATGTCGTTGGCGAGCGAGAATTGTCCCGCCTCGTCGTAACCGTAGAGCGCGCCGGCGAGAATGCGCCCGGCGAACGGGATCAACTGGAACAGCGCGGACGAGACGACGAACGGCCCGCCGTAAGCCAAATAGGTCCGGGCGAGCCGCCGCTCGGCGAGGCCGAGCCGCGCCTCGGGATCGTGAAGATCGCGATAGGTCGCCGCCATCGCCATGCCGACGCTGAGGCATGCGCCGGCGAGCGCGATCTTGGCCGAGCCGAACGCCAGCGCGCCGCCGACCGTCAGGACCAGCCCGACCCCGTTCTTGATCAGGACGATCTCGATGTAGGCGCGGTCGAAGAAGCGCGCGCGGGCGAGCGCGGTGCGCAGGTCGTAGAGCCCGGTGGCCACCCCGGTCAGCGCCGTCATGACGATCAGGCCGGGCGAGAGCGGCAGATCGAGGCCGGATAGCGACAGCGTCAGCGCGCCGAGCGCGACGACGGCCGCGAGCGCGGCGAAACAGGCCTCCAGCGTCGCGCGCACCGCCGGCCGCTCGCTGCGCGCGCGGTTGGAATAGAAGCGCACCGCCGACAGGCGGAGCCAATCGAACGCCACGGCGTCGATGAGAAGCGCGCTCGCCCAGGCGATGGCGAAACGGCCGTATTCGGCCGGCCCGAGAAACCGCGCCACCA
>Ga0326727_10026410_pt1 | contig 10769 bp, 9 predicted proteins | sample MB2enrmetagenome_FD_207643 | JGI IMG/M metagenome (GOLD analysis project Ga0326727, IMG submission 207643) | Lab enriched peat soil microbial communities from McLean, Ithaca, NY, United States - MB29MY | ecosystem: Environmental > Terrestrial > Soil > Wetlands > Peat | place: USA: New York... | reverse complement strand
CGCCGCCGGATATGGCTACGGTGGCAACTGGGCAAGCTCCACCGGCGGGACTTCCACCCGCAAGAATGACAGCTAGCATCGCTGCAACGAAGGGGCCCTATCGTACCGACATTTCATGGGCACAATAGAGATGCTTCGCTGCGCGCGCCCCAAAGCGGGCGCGCTCCTCTCAGCATGACAGACGTACTGTGTTCCACTACTCATTCGTTCACACCTTAAAAGCGAGGAACCGGCCCCGCTGCTCTGCCGGAAAGCGGAATGCCTCGGCGCCATACGCACGAAAAAAGCGCGGCTCCCGGCCGCGCCTTTCTTCCAAGAAAACCCGCTCCCATCAGTTGGCGGCTTCGGCCCACTCCTTTTCATCGATATCGAAGTTGGCATAGACGTGCTGGACGTCGTCATGGTCTTCCAGCGCGTCCATCAGGCGGATCATAGTATTGGCCGCCTGCCCCTCCAGCTTGATGTAATTCTGGGGAATCATGGCGATTTCGGAAACCGTGGGCTTAATGCCGCCTTTCTTCAAGGCCTCGAGGACGCCCTCGTAAGCCGCCGGTTCGGTGATGACTTCCCAGTTCTCGCCATCGTCCCGCAGGTCGTCGCCGCCCGCCTCCAGGACCATATTCATCAGGTCGTCTTCCTGCGCGGCCGCTTTGGCCACCACAATCGAGCCCTTCTTGTGGAACATCCAGGACACGGAGCCGGCCTCGCCCATATTGCCGCCGTTTTTGCCCAGCACGTGGCGGATCTCACTGACCGTGCGGTTGCGGTTGTCGCTGGAGATATCGATCAGAACCGCCACCCCGCCCGGGCCGTAGCCCTCCAACATGAATTCCTCGTAGTTCACTCCGGGCAGCTCGCCGGTGCCGCGCTGGATGGCGCGCTTGATGTTGTCGGCGGGCATGTTCTCCGCTTTTGCCGCCGTCACCGCGGTCCGGAGACGCGGGTTCTTGTCCACATCGCCGCCCGACTTGGCGGCAATGGTGATTTCCTTAATCAGCCGGGTAAAGATCTTTCCCCGCTTGGCGTCCAGCGCGCCCTTCTTATGCTTAATGGTGGCCCACTTGGAATGGCCAGACATGTGCGACCTCGGATGAGCAAGAATTCGCCTCGACGGACGCGAGGACGATAGCTAACTACGGTTAACGAATGGAGATTATAGCACGCGGGTTCAACGGCTATTGGCAATTGGCCGTTGGCCATTGGCCCAGAAACCGGGTACCCGGGCCGTGCTCCTGGACCGCTCCGGCCGAATGGAGGAGGCATGGTGATCGGCCCCGGGTGGGACCCCGACTGGCGGTCGGCAATCGGCAATTGGCTCCGAAGCGGAGCCGGGGGTGGGGTCTGGCCAATTGCCAATTGCTAATAGCCAATTGCCGCAGATAGACTGAACCCATGAAATTCGGTGTGCTTGTTTTCCCGGGATCCAACTGCGATTACGACGCCTACTGGACCGCCAAGGAGATCGCGCAGCAGCCCGCCACTCTGCTATGGCACGAGTCGCACGACTTGGAGAATTGCGACGCCATCGTGGTGCCCGGCGGTTTCGCCTATGGCGATTACCTGCGCACCGGCGCCATCGCCAAGTTCTCTCCCGTGATGGAGTCGGTGAAGAAGTTTGCCGCCGGCGGCGGGCTGGTGCTGGGGATTTGCAATGGCTTCCAGATCCTCTGCGAGGCCGGCCTCTTACCGGGCGCCCTGCTGCGCAACCGCGGACTCAAGTACGTTTGCAAGCCGGTATGGGTACGGGTGGAAAACGCCGCCACGCCGTTCACCGGCGCCTGCCGCGAGGGTGAGGTGCTGCAGATCCCCATCGGCCACATGGAAGGCAACTACTTCTGCGACGCGCCCACCCTGGCCGAATTGCAACGAAACCGGCAAATCGTCTTCCGTTACACCACTCCTGAAGGTGCGATCGACCCGGCCGCCAATCCCAACGGCTCGCTGGACGACATTGCCGGAATCGCCAGCCCCGGCTTCAACGTGCTGGGCATGATGCCGCATCCCGAGCGCGCCAGCGAACCCGCCCTGGGATCGGTGGACGGCATGAAGGTTTTTCACTCCATGGTGAACGCCTTCGAGGCGGTAGCGCACTAGCGGAATATTACTAAGTACTGCCCCAGCAACGGCATGGCGAGCTATAATTCAACCATCGTGTTGAAATACTCGATTGTCGTCCCCTTTCACAACGAGGAAGAAAATGTCACGGAGCTCTACGACCGTCTCAAAGCGGTAATGGAGATGGTGGGCGATCCCTTCGAAATGGTGTTTGTCGACGACGGCAGCTCCGACCGCACGTTCACGTCGCTGCAGGAAATCGCGGAGGTGGACAGCCGGGTCGTGGTGGTCAAGCTACGGCGCAATTTCGGCCAGACTTCCGCCCTCGCCGCCGGCTTCGACCAGGCGCGGGGCGACTATGTCATCGCCATGGACGGCGATTTGCAGCACGAGCCTGCCGACATTCCCCAATTCATTGCCCGGGCCGAGGAAGGCTACGACATCGTCAGTGGCTGGCGCCAGACTCGTCCGGAGAATTGGCTGCTGCGGCGCATTCCCTCGCGTATCGCCAACTGGCTCATGGCGCGTCTGAGCGGCGTGGACATTCACGATTTTGGCACCACCTTCAAACTCTACCGGCGCGAGCTGCTGTCGCAGGTTTCGCTGTATGGGGAACTGCACCGCTTCATTCCGGCGCTGGCCTCCTGGCATGGAGCTACCATCAGCGAAATCCCCATTACCAGCGGCACCCGCGTGGCGGGCGCCTCGCATTACGGAATCTCCCGTACCTTTCGCGTCTTCTTCGATCTCATCACCATCCGTTTTCTGCTGCGGTACCTGTCGCGTCCCCTGCACTTCTTCGGCAGCGCCGGCATGCTGGGAATCTTCTCCGGTGGCCTGATCGCCTTCTGTTTGGCCTTGCGTAAGCTGTTCTGGGGAATCCACGTCATGAGCGAGCATGGACCGCTCATGATGTTTGCCACGGTGCTTATCCTGGGCGGCGTACAGTTGCTCGGCCTGGGCTTGCTGGGCGAGATGCAGGCGCACCACCAGCACAAACCTGCCCGGCAAGCGCCCTATTCTATCGACCGGGTACTGCGCGCCCAGCGCACTCCAAGATAGCCGCTTCGTCAACTGTGGGTAGGATTCTGGGGCAAGGCATCGCCCTGGCGGGTGGACTCGGCCGAGGCCCGCATCGCCTCCATGAACTCGATTCCGTAGTGATAGCTGTTGCGGCGATAGATAACGCGCGCCCGGTACTGGATTTCCTCTTCTGCCCCGGGAAAGCGCAACTCCAGCACTTCTCCCACCCGGAACACCGCTTCCACGATGACGCCCAGCCCACCCTCGGAGACGTCGGTACACTTGCCCCGATTGTGCCAGTGTTCCTGCCCGAAATGACGCAAGTCGACCGGCGCGTTAATCGTCACCCGGTCGTGCATTCTGCTGAAGTCTATACGGATCTTCGCGGCTTCTGCCATCCAGTTGTCCCCGGCTGAGTCGGCTGCAGAGTACATCAGCCTTATATCAAGGATCGGCGCCCCATGCCACCGGCTTGAGCGGCCGGTGCCAGCACGAAAGTAACCGGAAGAGGAATTCGTCGCGCACGGCGTGTCCGCGCTTCGGGGACGGTAAAACTCCAGTACACGACAAAGGGAGCTTGGTGAACCCCGAGGCTGGCGTCCCTGGGCAGATTCGAACTGCCGACCTACCGCTTAGGAGGCGGTCGCTCTATCCATCTGAGCTACAGGGACGTATTGTCAACAACTTACGGACATTGCAAATTATACTATAAGCGCCTGGGCCAGTCGCCGGGACAGTCGGTTCCAATCTCGCGCAGCGGCGCGGAGACGCAGAGAAGAAAAGAAAGAAAAGAAACCGGCAGGGGGAAGAATGCAACCACTTGTTGACCGTTTGGTGGCAAGCTCCGTTGGCGGCCTTATTTGGTCTTTTCTAGATTCGCAAACTCGGGGAACGCTTAGGTGGCGTACCCGGCTGGTGGCCGGCGGATTCCGTTTGAGGGTTGGTCTTCTCTGCGACCCTGCGCGCCGCCGCGCGAGATTGTGCTATCGTTTCGCCTGACCTTCATTCCACTTCTTGCGAGGTCCTGAATATGGCAGGACAAGCCACGGGGACCGGGCTGTCTCCAGTCTCGATCCAACGGCCCTCCCGATTGCTGTGGGCGCTCTTCCTGAGTTATTTCACCTACGGAATGATCACCAACGTATTGGGTGTCATCATTCCCGAGGTCATCAAAGACTATCGCCTCAGTCTGTTTGCGGCCGGCTTTCTGGCCTTTTGTTTTTTTCTGGCGTATGGCCTTTGCTCCGTTCCCACCGGGCTGCTGATGGACCGTTTTGGGGCCAAGCCTCTGGTCCTGGCGGGTATGGTGCTAATGGCCGCAGGCTGCCTGGCGATTGCGTGGGCGCACAGCTACGCCATTGTGTTGACCATGATATTTGCCGTAGGGGTCGGGGTCACCATCCTGCAAACCGCCGGCAATCCGCTGATACAGCACCTGGACCGCCCGGAGAACTACCACCGCAACCTGACCCTCACCATCGGCTTCTGCGGCATCGGCGCGTTTCTTGGTCCCTTCGTGCTGACGTATCTGCGCGGTGAGGGTTACCACTGGCAGGCGCTCTATGTGTTTTTTGCGGCGCTCTCCGCGCTCTTGCTGATTTGGCTGGCCTTTTCCGGCTTCCCCACCCGGTCGGGGAGCGGCGACTCGTTTCGCCTGGGCCAGATGGGCAACCTGCTCAAGAACCCGCTGGTGCTGACCTACGCCCTGGGCATATTTTGCTACGTCGGTGCGGAAGTGGGCACCGCCTCGTGGATTGTGAAGTTTTTCGAGCGGGTCCATGGGGTGGCGGGCGAGGTGGCCCACGCCCAGGCGGCAGGATTCTTGGCAAGATTCTGGCCCACCCTGCCGGCCCTCGTGGTGGCGCTCTTTTGGGGGGCGCAGGGCGGCGGCCGCCTGATCAGCGGCGCCGTACTCAACCGTTTTGGCAGCCGCCGCATTCTGCGCGTTTACGGCTTGCTGGCGCTGGCGAGTCTGCTGCTCGCCGACTTTGGCAATCGCACCGTTACCGCCGCCGCGTTCATCGCCTGCGGCTTCTTCACCTCCGTCCTCTTCACGCTGATGTTCAGCGGTACCATTCACAGCTTCGTGGGCAACCAGGGAACTATTTCCGGACTGCTGTGCACGGCCATCCTGGGCGGTGCGCTGGTTCCTCCGGCAGTCGGCTGGCTGGGCGACCGCTTCGGGATGCAGGTGGCCATGCTCCTGCCGGCCCTCTGCTTCGGTTACGTCTTTTTCCTTTCCCTGTTTGGCAAAGCGAAGTACGAATGAGCATAGGAATCTTGAGCCCTGCCGGCTCACGTGCGGCTAAGGAGGTGCAGTCATGGCAAGCTCCGGAAGCATCCTGGGCGTAGATATTGGGGGAACGAAGGTGGCCGTCGGACTGGTCGACAAGGCCGGCGCCATTGGCTGGCACACGCGCGTTCCCATGGCGGCTTCAGGAGACGCGGGTGCCGGTCTCGCCGCGGTGCGCAGCGCTAGCGACCAGGCTCTGCAAGCCCATCCCGGGCAGGTCTCGGCCATCGGGGTCTCCAGTCCCGGCCCGTTGGACCCGCAGAGCGGGGTGGTGATCAATCCGCCGAACCTGCCGTGCTGGCGCAACTTTCCTTTGGGCGCCGAACTGGCGGCCGCCTATCGCTTGCCGGTGCGGGTAGACAACGATGCCAACGCCGCCGGCTTGGCCGAGGCGCTCTGGGGAGCGGGCGCCGGATTCTCCTCGGTCTTCTACGCCACCCTGGGAACCGGAATCGGCACCGGAATCGTTCTGGACCGGCAGATCTTCCATGGCCGTACGGGCGCGGCCGCGGAGGGGGGACACATGACCATCAACTATGCCGGACCCAAATGCGGGTGTGGCAAACGCGGCTGTATCGAGGTCCTGGCGTCGGGGCCGGCCATCGCAAGGCGCGCCCTCCAGAAGCTCCAGTCAGCTTCGTCACGTGCCGAAACACGTTCGGCTTTGCTGGACCTCGCCTCTGGAGACTTGTCTTCCGTGACCCCTGAACTCGTAGTGCAAGCATGGCAGGCGGGTGATCCCTTGGCCACCGCAGTCCTGCGGGAAACGGTCGAGCTGCTCGCGATCTGGCTGGGGAACATTGTCGATCTGCTCGAGCCGGAGGTAATGGTGATTGGCGGCGGCCTGGGAGAAGTGATGTCCAATTTCTTCGACGAAATTGCCGGCCTCCTGCCGGCTTGGTGCATCAATCGGCGCTGCCGCGAGATCCCTCTCAAGCTGGCGCATTACCGCGCCGATTCCGGCATTGCCGGAGCCGCCGCTCTGTGCCTCGGCATTGGGGAAAAGAAGTTGGTGTCTGCGGCCTTGTAGCGTCCGAAGCGAGGTAGTCCAATGAGCGGTGCGGTTCAGAACCCCGATGTAGACCGGTTCGACGAGTGGGCATGTACGTACGAGAAGTCCATCGCGCAGCGCTGGTACTTCGACCCGGTACATGCGCGCATGCTGGATGCGATCGCGCAGGCGCGGCCGGGAGAAGCGCCTGGCGCCATCCTGGACGTGGGATGCGGTACCGGGCGGTACCTGCGGGACGCGGCACAGCGCTGGCCCGGGGCCAGGCTCTGTGGCGTGGACCCCGCCGCCGGAATGATTGCCGAGGCCCGGCGGCTGCAACCCTCGATCGAATTTCGCGCCGGCGCGGCCGAGTCGCTGGATTTTCCCGACGGGACCTTCGACGGCGTAAGTACCAGCCTGTCCTTCCACCATTGGGCCGACCAGCGCCAGGGTGCCCGGGAAATCGCCCGGGTGCTCCGCCCGGGCGGCTGGTTCTGCCTGGCCGACCACAGCTTTGTCATCGCCCGCTGGTTCGGCGAAAAGGTAAGGAGCCGCCGCGAGATTCGGGGAATCCTGGAAGCTGCCGGTCTTCGTATCCGCCTCACCCAAAGCGTCCCCTTCCGCTTTGTCGGGATAACGCTGGCGGACAAGGGTTGAAGCTTGCGAGAGTCGCAAATGTTAGTTAAGCTGGGCCGCCAGCCTTTCGGGCCGCCGAGGTCGCCTGGGCTGGCCAGTTCGGACACGGCAAAGGAGATCATGTGAGCTACGATAAGTCGCGAAGGGAGTTTTTGCAGGCCGGCTTGGCCCTGCCTGCGGCGGGACTGGTCTCATCTCAGCGGCTGGAGTCGGCGTTGCAGGCGTTTCAAGCTCCTCCCTCGGTCGTTTATCGGACGCTGGGCAAGACCGGCTTGAAAGTCTCGGGGGTCGGCTTCGGCATTGGCTTTGTGCCGGTCACGGAGGTGGTGGCGCGGGCCATCGATATGGGCATCAACTACTACGACACCTCCCGCGATTACGGCGACAGCGAGAAGATCTTCTCCGGGGTCATCAAAGGCAAGCGGGACAAGATTGTCATTGCCACCAAAACCCCATCCAGCAAGAAAGCCGACATCCTCAAGGATCTGGACACCAGCCTTCAGGCGCTGGGCACCGATCATGTCGACATCTGGCATCTGCATGGCCGCGACAAGCCCGAATGGGTTCCGGACGAAGCCATCGAGGCGCTGGAACTGTGCAAGCAATCCGGCAAGGCCCGCTTTATCGGTTTCAGTTGTCACGACCCCAACAACATGGTCGACTTCGTTATCAAGACCGGCAAGTTCGACGTGATCCAGACCACCTACAGTTTTGCCATCGGGGGTGCGCGTTATCGGGACCAGGCGATTGCCCGGCTGCATGAGGCGGGCATCGGCGTGATCGCGATGAAAGTGGTTGTGGCCCTGGCCGGCCCTCCCAAAAGCATCGACAATCCGGTTAAGGCGGATGTGCCCGGCGGTCCGCTGGCGGGCATCAAGTGGGTTCTAAAGAATCCCGCCATCGGCACTACCGTTCCCAACATGCGCACCATTCCCCAGCTCGAGATGAATTTCCGGGCGATGGCGGAGCCGTTCACGCCGGCGGACGAAAAACTGCTCTATGTAAAGAACGAACAGATCCGGCCGCTATACTGCCGCATGTGCTACGAATGCAAGGGACAGTGCCCCAAGGGCATGCCGGTGCCGGACGTGCTGCGCTTCCTGGCCTATCACGATTTCGCCGGCGACTATCATCAGGCGGCCTTGAGCTTCCGCGGTCTGGCCCCGGAGATACGCGAGCTCCGCTGTCGCGATTGCTCCCAGTGCGCGGTCCAATGCCCCAACGGAGTTCACGTCCAGGAACGCCTGATCCGGGCCCAAGAGCTGTTGGGCTAGGAATGGTGCATGTCATGCTGAGCGGAGCGCGCCCGCTTTTGGGGCGTGCGGAGCGAAGCATCCCTATTGTGCCCATGAAGTTTCGGCGCCATAGGGACCCTTCGCTCCGCTCAGGGTGACAGCACTCGCGATGCGTCAATTGATCGGGTAAGTCCTGGCGACATCGACCATGGCCTTGACGTTTTCCAAGGTGGCATGGGCCGGAGCGCAACAACCGGGCGACAGAATCAGGCCGCCGCCTTTCCCGGCGGTATCGATCAGTTTGGTGCAATAAGCGCGCACCTGCTCGGGTGTGCCCAGCGAGAGCAACGCCGGAGACACATCGCCCATCAGGCAGAAGCGCTCTCCCAACACCTCTTTGGCCTTCACCATGTCGGTCATGCTGTCGAAATGGAGGATGTAATGCCCCTTGGGAAACTCCAAAAAGTACGGCAGAAACCGGTTCCAGCTCTGGTCCAGGTGGAGGTACACCGACGACGCACTGGGGGCGAAGGGCTCCAGCAGCCGCTGCCAATACGGCAGGGCGAACTTCTCAAACTGTTTGGCGGATAGAAAGCCGCTGGAACAGCGGTTCGCGCCGAAAGAGACCGGAGCGTCCGCTGTCTTCCGCATCGCTTGCAGGGACGCAATCAGCTCCGGGATCATGGCGTCCATCGCCGCCATCACCTTTTCCGGTTGGCGATAGAGGTCCGTGACGAAGGCCGGAAAGGACCGCGCCAGGGAGAAAGACTCGAACGGAATCTGGCTGTAGGCGCCCTCAAAGATAAACGCGCCTCGTTCCCGGTAGAAGGCCTTGTCCCCTTCGACGTCCATGACGGGAGCATCCGCCGGGGCCGCCGCAATCTCCTCCGCGCTAAAGGCTCGCGGCACCAAGTCCTCACGCACCAATCTAGCCCAGCCCTTATCGAGCACCAGATCGTAGTCCGAGGCCAGCATCAGTTCCCGTTCCTCGAATTGAGGACTGGAGTCGGCTGGCAATTCCATCCCCGGCCGCTTGACTTTCACCGGCATAAAGTTGAAAGCCGCAACCCGATTCTCAAACACCGAGGGCGGTTCCATGTGGAAATCCCAGCCCCCCAGATCGTCATAGGCTTTCCGCATCAGGGGAACCCGCACTTCGGGTTTGAACATATAGTCCGCAATCGTTACCCCGGCCCATCTGGCCACGCTGTATCCGACCAACGCCGCGACTGGGGTGCGGTCCGGCTTCTCCAGATGGATAGCCGCCGTAACCCGCTCACTTGCGATCAGGGGAGTGTTCATTCCGTAGGCCTCCTTTGGCCATGCCCGCCAACCAACGGCCCGCGATCAGGATTTATATCAGAGTGGCGCCTGCCCGTAAACTACGATCACCCGCCCAGCGTTTCAACGCTGGGCGGGCAATCGTAATCCCCGATCCCAAGCGGGTCTGGTGGAGTGCGCACTTTTTCGCCAGCGTCAAGGTCAGCGCGCCGTAGGCGCGGAAGATAGTAGCCCCGGGTGGAGCGGAGCGAAACCCGGGGCTAGCGACCATAAATATGATTGTCAAACCTCGTAGGGGCGTCAGAATACCCCGACCACAACTCCTGGAAGCGCCCAGTGGCGCCGGTTTACGAGAAAATCGCCGGATAGTTGGGACGCAGAACGAATCAGGGCAGGACCGGCTTGGGAGTCGCGAGCAACCGCTCGCACTCTTCCACCTTCGGGTCACCGGCGCTCAGATAGCCTCTATAGTCCAATACACTCCTGCACTGCTGGGCGGCGGCGTCTTGATGGTGCTGCTGAACCGCCATCTTCGCCAGCATCCATGACGCATCCGCGATTCCGCGGGCAAGTGTCTCTTCAGCACCCGGGAGCTTCGCCGCGGCCTTGTAGTTCTTCTGGTATGTCGAAATTGCCTTGGTCAATTCTTCCTGTGCCAGCTCGGGTCTGTTTGCCTCAAAGTGCAGTCGGCCCAGAGCAAGGAGAGAAGAGGCCATCTCGGGTGAATTCCGGTTATTCTCTTGCAGGGCCAGCGCTTCCTTATATCGTTGCTCGGCATCCGTAAACTTGTTCTGCCGCCGATTCAAGTCCCCCACTAATACGGCCCATTGCCAATGTTCGAGACTATGGCCCGGCAGCGCCCCGCGGGACAACAACGACGTTTGTGCCTCGGCCAGTTCCTTCTCCGCTGCTGCCAGGTCGCCTGCCGCGAGCGCCGCTTGTGCCCGGTCGATGGCCGCCCAGAAGACATCTTGAAATACGACCTCAACTTTGTCGTCCGCGTCGTTGCCCGGATTACCAAACCTTACAACCACGACGGTAATTGCCGAGACCGGTTGTCCATTAGCCGTAAAAGGGGAGTACTTCCAGGATCGTACCGAAGAGAGAGCTGCCGGCGCGAGCATCGGATGGCCCTGCATGAGCTGCAGCGACGATACATTTCCATACTGGTCTATCGCGATACGGAGGATCACGTTGCCCTGTATTCGAGCGACCTCCGCCGCAGACGGATAGTCAGGCGGACGACTGCTTTTCA
>Ga0326727_10026408_pt1 | contig 10770 bp, 11 predicted proteins | sample MB2enrmetagenome_FD_207643 | JGI IMG/M metagenome (GOLD analysis project Ga0326727, IMG submission 207643) | Lab enriched peat soil microbial communities from McLean, Ithaca, NY, United States - MB29MY | ecosystem: Environmental > Terrestrial > Soil > Wetlands > Peat | place: USA: New York... | reverse complement strand
CGATGGGCATGTCTGCGGCCATGCGTGCGGCACGGAGGAACGGATAATGGCATTCTTCGAGGTTGAATTCCCGAGGGACATTGGCTTCACGAGCACGGGCGGCCCGGCGTGGAGCACCTACGTCAACGAGGGCTTCTCGGGCTTCGAGCAGCGCAACCGGAACTGGTCGCAGTCCCGCGCAAAGTTCCAGATCGTCTTGCAGGGCAAGCCCATCACCGAGTTCCAGAACGTGTTCAACTTCTACCTGAATGTCGGCGGCATGGCGGATGCATTCCGCTTCTACTTCTATGCCGACTATTCGGCGGCGGGGCAGTTCATCGCCACGGCGGACGGCTCGGCTGATCCGACCTACCAGCTTCAGAAGACTTACGTCACAGGCGGGCGCACGTACACCCGCATCGTCTACAAGCCGATCATGAGCACGGTCTTCGATTTCCAAGGCAACGCCTTGGCCGACACCGTGGTCATGTACGACAACGGCGTCAAGAAGACGAACAACGCCGACTACACCGTGGACGCCACGACAGGGCTGGTGAGCTTCCTCTACACTCCGGCGTCGGGGCACACGATCACTGCCGACTTCCAGTTCCACTATCCCGTCCGCTTCGACGTGGACGACATGACCAATGCGCAGCTTATCGAGTCCTCCGTGGCGACGGGCGACGCCCTTGTCACATGGACCCAGATCAACCTGATTGAAGTCCGGCAACTGGTGCCCTAATGAAGACGATTTCCCCAGCGTTGCAAGCCCACTTCGGCCTTGACTGCATGACCCTTGCGGTCCTGTGGAAGGTCGTCCGGCAGGACGGAAAGAAATTCGGCTTCACCACGCACGACAACAACATCACGTACAACGACGGCACGGACACCGTCGAGTACGAGGCGTTCACGGGCATGACGAACACTGCGACGGCGAACAAGTCGGACCTGAGCGTTGACAACCTCGAAGTCACGGCGTTCCTCGATTCGGCCTCCATCACGGAGACCGACATTCGGGCCGGGCTGTACGACTACGCGACCATCCAGATTCGCGTCGTCAACTGGGCGGACCTGACGCAGGGCGACATGAAAATCCGCTCGGGGACGCTCGGCGAAATCAAGATGCGGAACGGCGTCTTCACTGCGGAAATCCGCGGCCTCACGCAATACCTGACTACGGTCATCGGCTCCCTGTACGGCCCGTTGTGCCGCGCCGAGCTTGGCGCTTCTCCGGCGCACGGGGGCTATCCCCCGTTTCCCGGCATCGACCCGACTTCCCACTGGCTCTGCTATGTGAACTTGGCTCTGTATCGGCAGACTGGCAGCGTCAGCAGTTCGCCCGATGCCGTCACTATCGTGCCGAATCCCGGGCTTGTCATGCGGGGAAGCCCAACGCCCCATGCCCCCGCTCCTGCGGGCTGGTTCAACGACGGCATCCTGACCTTCACGTCGGGGGTCATGAACAAGATCAGCGTCGAGATCAAGTCTTGGGACGGCATCACGCTCACCACGTTCTTGCCGATGCAGTTCCAGCCGGGCACAGGCGACGCATTTACCATTGAGCCGGGGTGCAACAAGACCCGTGACGACTGCTACAACAAGTTTAACAACATAGTAAACATGAGGGGCGAACCGGACATTCCGGGCAACGATCTTGTCCTGCTCTATCCGAACGCCAAGTAAGCCATGGAAAAGAACATCATCGAGAGCGACCGCTACATCCTGAACCAAGCAAGGGACGGGCACTTCTGCGACAAGTGCGGAGTGCCTGCGACGAATTCCTGCACGGATGCCCATGAGTCCAAGGCTGATTGCGGCGAAACAAAATGTTCGATCTGGACTGAGTCCGGGGAACGCTATGGCTGTGGCCTGCATCCGGTCGAGCCGATGATCTATTTCGTCGATGGAAGCGTGATGACAGCAAAGGAATGGGAAGCATCATGCCAGTAACAGGATCGCAGGTTGCGGCAAAGGCTCGGGAATTTGTCGGCACGCCTTTCCAGCACCAAGGACGGCGCAAGGGCAGGGCGCTCGATTGCGTCGGGCTGCCGCTTTGCGTCGGCGAGGAGCTTGGCCTGCTGGACAGGAACAAAGTTCCGTTCAAGGGCAGCGACAACCAGAATTATTCGAGCCAGCCGCTCGATGCCTTTGTACATGATGAAGCGAAGCGCCGCCTTGCCGAGAAGCCCGTCGAGCAGATGCAGGACGGCGACGTGGTTATCCTCCGCATTCCGACCGTGCCCTGCCATGCGGCAATCGCCTGCACGACGAACGGCGTGCGAGGCATGATCCACGCCTACAGCGGCAACGGCAAGTGCGTCGAGCATGTGATGGACGATAAATGGAGGAAGCGCATCGCTGGCGTATTCAGCTATCCGGGAGTCACCAATGGCTAAGATCGCCATCGCAGTAGGTGCGGCAATCGGCTTTGCGCTGCTGTTCGCGTTCGTTCCGCCCTTGGCTGGGCTGTTCGCCACGCAGGCGGGCGCAGCCTTGTTCGGCGGCTCGCTCGGGCTCACTGTCGGCAACGTGCTTGCGAATGCCTTGTTCCCAATGCACCTGCCGGGGTATGCGCAGCCTCCGCTCCTGAGTTCTAGTTCCTCGAACGGCGCTCCGATCCCAATCGGCTACGGCAGCTATCGTTTTGCTGGCAACATCATCTGGAGTCCCGGCCTCAAGGAGCACAGCAAAACTTCATCGTCTGGCGGCAAGGGCGGCCCGAGCTACAAGTCCACGAACTATACCTACACGGCATCGTTTGCCTGCGCATGGGGCGAGGGGCCGGGAACCATCCTCAAGATTTGGTTCGACTCGAAGATCGGCTACGACAACACGACGGGCACCAACACGGCGACCTACACGGCCCCGACCTTCTATTCCGGCAACGAGCTTCAGATGCCCGATCCGCTTATCCAAGGCTTCGTTGGCGTCACCAAGACGCCTGCTTTCCGTGGGCTCATCTACGCAGTGTGGGAAGACTTGCTTCTCAGCGATTTCGGCAACCGCATTCCGAACCTTCAAGCGTTGATCCAGTACAGCAACAACATCACGAATCCCGTGAACGGCATCTTGGCGATTGACGGCACCGCTGCTGTCGGCACAGGGAACGGGAGCCATGTCACGACTCCGGCGACGACGCCGCAGGATTCGAGCGACTGGGCGGTGTTCATCGTTGCCGGGAACGGCAGCATTTCGCCCCGCGATGCATGGGGTGCCTACGACAGCACGCTCTCCGGCGAGGGCGCATTCTACTCGCAAGTCTTGCCTACGACTGCCACGTCCATCGCTGGCAACGCATCGATCAGTTCGGGGGACTGGGCCGCCACCTGCGTGACCTTCTCGCTCATCGGCCCCAATGTGCCTTCGATTGTCCAAGTAGCATCGGCGAGCGGGGCGTTCTCGGCTCCCGAGGCTCTGTCGTTTTCCGGCAGCACCGTGATGGGGAACACAATCATCCTCGTCAGCATCATTGATGCGCTCAGCAGCGGCGATGCTGAGGTCAGCTTGACGGACACGCAGAACAATTCCTACCAGCAAGTCCATGTTGTCCAGAATGCGGTCGAGCTTGACGTTTTCATCACGCAAGGCTGCCCCGCAGGGCCGAACACGTTTACCTTGAACGGAACCGGGGGAGGCACGAACTGGAAGGCCGCCGCCTACGAAATCCAAGCGGGGGCGCTGGCGACTACCGGCCTCAACTTCGTAGTCCAAGACATTTGCACTCGGGCTGGGCTCGCTGTAAGCACGCAGGTCGATGTGTCGCAGGTCGTTGGAAAGCCAGTCCGCGGCTACCTCATCTCGACGCAGACCGATGCTGCAAGCGCATTGAAGAATCCGCTGAGCGCCTTCTTCGTGGATGGCGTCGAGTCCGACTTCAAGCTGAAGTTCATTCCACGGGGCGTGAATGCCTCCGTGATGACCATTCCGGAGTCCGACCTTGGGCTCGTGGCGGACAAGGCCGAGTTGCAGGAAACCATCAGCCAGCAGCAGGAAATGCCGAGGGAAATCGACATTGTGTACGTCGATCCCACAATCGACTGGCAGCAGAACAAGACCCACAAGCAGCGTTCGTCCCGCACCGTCAAGACGAAGCAGATCGTCAGCATGAACCTGCCGATGGTGTTTACGCCTGCGGAGGCCCGCCAGATCGCCGAGAAGGCGCTGTACCTTGCCTATCTTGAGCGCAGGCCCTACGACTTCAACCTCTGGAAGATGGCCTATGCGGTGCTCGACCCGACCGACGTGGTGCAATTCGTCTATGAAGGCATCACCTACCAAGCACGGCTTGTCTCAACCGGGCTCGGCGTCTCGTATTCCATCACCGCAGCGGCAGTCAGCGAAAGCTCGAACGCCTATCTCTCCACCGCTCCGGGCGGCTCATCTTTTGGTCCTCCGGGCAATTCCGGTGCGCCGCTCCAGAACACCGTGCTGTTCATGCTCGACGTTCCGTACTTGCAGGACAGCGACGCCGTGGCGGATCGCAGTTCGACCGGATACTACTGGGGCGCAAGCGCCCCCTTGGCCGGATGGCCGGGCTGCGTGCTCTTCAAGTCGGCGGACGACACGACCTTCCAGTCTGTCGATTCTTCGACGCAGCGCATGGTCTATGGCGTGGTTGTCGGAACCCTCGGCGACCCGCCGCTGTCTCCGTGGGTTTGGGACACCGTGAACACGCTCACTATCGTGCCCGCCGATCCTGCGTTCACGTTCGCTGGCACGAGCGACCTTGACGTGTACAACGGCGCAAATGTCCTGATCGTCGGCAATGAAGCCGTGCAGTACGCCAATGCGGTCCAGAACGACGACGGCAGCTACACGCTGAGCCGCCTCCTGCGCGGGCGGCGCAACACCGAGCCTTTCGCCTATGGGCACAGCGCCGGGGAATCTTTCTTCGACCCGACGACGGGCCTCCTGCATGAGGGACAGCCGCTCGTCGTCATCGGCCTGCTCCGCTACTACCGCGCCCCCACGGTCGGGCAGGACGTGACGGCTGTCTCGGATACTGATTTGACCTTGGAGGCGAACGACCTGAAGCCTGCGATGCCAGTGCACATCGCCGGAACTCGCGACATGAGCGGCAACCTGACCATTGGCTGGGTCCGCCGCACACGCTACGCCGGGGACTGGCTCAACAACACTGGCAACGTGCCTTTGAACGAAGACAGCGAGCAGTACGACGTTGACATTTACGGCGTGTCGCCTCCGGGCGTCGTCCGCACCATCCACTGGACGCCGGGCACCTACGATGTGAACGGAAATCCAATCGCATCCTACACCGCCGCTCAGCAGGCAGCCGATTTCGGCTCAACGCAATCCAGCGTCGTCCTTGATATTTACCAGATTTCGGCGCAAGTCGGGCGGGGCTTCCCCGGAAGCGCAACAGTTTAAGGGTATTAAAGGATATGGTTCCATTTTTTGCCATCAACGTTTACCAGAATGAAGCGCAGGCGACCGCCTTGTCGGCGAAGCTGAAAGCCTTGTACCCAGAGAGCCAGATCAGCCTGATTTCGGACGAAGGCCCGAGCCACCTCAAGACGGCGGACAAGGCCGGGCAGTGGACGGAACGCTGGCTCAAGGCCTTCATCGCCCAGCTTGCGCCGCAAGCGAATGTCTGCATCAAGGTCGATCCCGACGTGGCGGCTGTCAAGGCGGTCACTGAATTTCCGGTCGCGGACATATTCGGGCCGCTGATGATCTTTCCCGATGGCGCTTCTCTCGTCTACGGGATCGCCATGGGGATCACCCGGCAGGCGGCGCAAAAGATTCTGGACTCGGGGCTCCTGCGGGACGCCAAGTATACGGCTGAGGGTTTCACCTACGTGAACAGCAGGGGCGTCAGGGTCTCGTGCCAAGACTTGATCACCGCCGACATTATCAGGCGGCTGAATCTCAAGGTGGCGGAGTGGCAAGACGTTCATGCACATGCAAAGCAGCCGCCCCGGAACCCGGAGCAGTACGCATTTATCAACGAGCTTTTGATCTAACGGAGAAACAGAATGTCAACAACACCAAACCTGCTGATCCCGCTCATCGCCTCGGGGCAGGCAAGCAAGGAAATCACGATGAACACCGGGCTCGCCGACATTGACGGAGCCATGACAGCGGTGCTGGTCACATCAGTCGGCTCCATCGACTACACGATGCCTGTGCCCGCCGCCCTCTACAACCTCAAGCTGAGCTTCGTTGGCGGCGGCGCATTCCCCATCAACATCAACCTTCCCGCGTATCCTCACCACTACATTGTCGAGAACGCCACAGGCGGCGGCTCGCCGTTCGTCCCCGGCAGCGCACTGACGTTCAGGGTGCTGGGGGGCGGGAGAACGGTCGCCGTCCCGGCTGGGATCGGAAAGTTTGCTGAGCTTTATTGCGACGGCTACAACGTTGACCGCTTGGGGCCAGACGTTGCCTTCGAGCACGACGGCTCATGGAGTTCCAACCAGCAGCTTCTCAATTTAAGGTCGGGGACTGGCATCTCCGTCACTGACGATGCCTACGGCACCACAATCAGTTCGTACCTGCCTTCTTCCTTGGATGCGAACATCCTCGTGGGCTCGCATGAGGCGAGCTACGTCGCCGACATACGCGACCAGACGGTCTTCGCCCACATCCGCGGAAGGAGCATGCTGAGCCCCTGCAAGAACTTCAACGTCCGCATCAACTTTAGCTCGCACCAGCCGGGCAGCAGCATTGCGCCGGAGAACGTCACCATCGACCGCATCGCCGTGTACAAGATGCCGCAGGTGTCCCCGCAGGGGAACCTGTTCGCTCCCTACAGCCTGACTTCAGTCGTCATCGACTCGCTCGGAAGCCCGATTGCGTATGCGGGCACCACTTATCTTGGAACCAATCTCGGCTCCCTCCTGCCGGGGACGACCGTCAGGTTCGCTGGCTTCGCCAACTACCAGAACAACGGCATCAAGATCGTGACGAACAGCACGCCCACAAGCGTGACGGTGGCGTACAACGGCGAAATCGCCGAGTCGCCGAGCCCGCCAACGGGCACGGTGCAGGTCGCCATCATCAACAACGAGGGCGGGACTGGCAGCATCCTCTATTCCAGCCGCGGCGGGGCGACGGACATTGTTGTCAGCGCCAACGCCGGGTTCGATCCCAAGTACGATTACGTCATCGCAGCCATTGCGACGACGGCCAGCAACCCCTCGTATGCGGTCGCCGCCGCCGTGGGCGACACGTTCGCCAACGACGGCAACACCCTGAAAGGCGCGCTCTATTCGGGGGATGCGACTCTGCTGACCAACGGCGATGTTCTCCCGGCTTGGACAAGCTACGGGCCGGGCATTCTCTTCATGCAGTTCATGGTGGCAAGCTAATGGCCGACTTCGATTCCATCTGTGAATGGGCTCTCAAGTTCGAGGATTCTACTTTATCAGGCAAAGTCGAAGTCCTCAATGACGGGGCCGGGGCCACCCGATTCGGCATCGCTTCGCATGAGCATCCGGAATTGGGCGGTCCTGCCTCGCACTTCTACGCATGTCCCGCCGCAGAGGCTCTGGGGCTCGCCAAGGGCTATTACAGGGCGTGGTACTGGAATTCCTTCATGGATCAGGTCGCTGACGACGGCGTTGCGTCGGTCTTGTTCGATTTTTCCGTAAACAGTGGACAATCCCGCGCAGTGAAGGTCTTGCAGGGGCTTCTGAATGTCCAGCAGGACGGCGATTTCGGGTATCACACACTGCAAGCCGTCAACGCATATCCGGGATCGCTGGCGGCCCAGTTGCGGGCGGCCCGTGCCGCATGGGTGGCGCAAGTCGCGCAAGACCATCCGAACGATGCGCCGTACCTGAAAGGCTGGCTGCGCCGGGCGGCTGCCGTTTTTCCCAATGGAAATGGGGTTTTTTGATGGGCATTCAAACATGGATCGACAGGCTTTTGTCGGATGCGAACGACTACCACATCCCGTTCGCGGGCGTGGTCTTCCTGCTCGGCAGCGTGATGCAGTGGTTCCATAGGCTTGATGCCAGCTACATCGCATTCACGTCAACCGTGCTGACCTTCATCGGGACGCACGCTTGGATGAAAAGCAAAAACGGCGGGGACGACTCGCAGACAGGAAAGCCATGAACGGCGACACGCTTGAAATCATGAAGGTAATCGGCGAGAAGCACGATCTCGAAATGAAGGCCATCGGCGACTTGTCGGCCGCTTTCTCCGAGCACAAGGGCAACATCGTGGCGAGGGTCGAGTCACTCGAACAGGACGAAAAAAGGAACTGGTGGGTTGCGCAGGCTGAAAGGTGGCTGCCTGCTGTCGGGATCGTCGGGGGCTACCACGGCCTCCGGCATTTCCTCGGGCTGAAATAGGGCTGCCGCCAGTATTAGGGGTCAACACTCATGGGGCACCGCAAGGTGCTTATCGGTCGCGTCTTCGCGGTCGTGTGGGAGTGGGCGAAGTGGCGAACCTAACAAAGATTGCAAAAATCCGCGTCTCCCGCGGCACCGAGGCGAACCTTCCGTTCGGCTATGAGATCGGCCGCCTGTACCTGACGACCGACACGCACAAGCTGTTCGCCGGGCAGGGCTTGAACTTGCCGCTCGTCGAAGTTGCTGGGGGCGGGGGCGGGCAGCCCGTCGTCACTCTTCTTTGCGGCGAGAACGTCAACGCCTACCAAGCCGTGGCCGTCCGCAGCGACGGCCTCGCCTACAAGGCGGATGCCGGGACCGTGGCGGATGCCAGCAGGTTCGTGGGAGTCGCTATCACGAGCGCGACTGCTGGCAACTCGATCCAAGTCCAGCAGGAAGGCGTGCTCGTGAACAACGGATTCCTCTTCACGGCCGGAGAGGCAGTTTTTCTTGGAGCAGCGGGGGCGCTGGTCCAGACGCCGAACGCAGGAGCTTTCGAGCTTCCGCTCGGCGTGGCTTTGTCGTCCTCGGAATTGGCGGTCCAGATCGGGTTGCCAATCGTTTTTGCATAAGGAGCACCAATCATGGCGGCACCAAAATACCTGAAGCGCGACGCAACCAGCGGACACGTTTCGGAAGTCATCAGCACGGAGACAGGCCCGGCAGCGGAAGTCGTTGTCTCGACAACGAGCGGCGGCACCATCGACCCGACCCTGCTTCCGGTTTCCGGAGCATCCTCGGCGATCGCGGGCGAGAACATCCCCGCGGGCGGCTACGTCTACATCAAGCTGAGCGGATCGCCCGCAGTTCCGAGCCTGTTCAAAGCGGTGTGGTCGAGCGGCGGCAACCAAGCCATCGGCTTCGTCCTCACTTCATGGACGACCGGGCAGACCGCGACGTACTACGACTCCGGGGCGAATTCCGGCCTGACCGGCCTGACTGTCGGCTCGCGCTATTACGGCGACTCGACAACGGCTGGCGGTGTGACGACCACGGTCCCGACCGGGGCTGGCACAATCAGCCAGTTCCTCGGCACCGCCTCTTCGACTACGTCCCTCGAATCGGACATTGAAGACGGCATCATTCTCGCCTCGTAAAGGAGGCCAGAAATGGCCGACCGCCGTCCACTCTATCGGGACGCCGCATCCGGGCAGTTGACCGAGATTGGTGTGCCCATTGATGACTCGACGCCCGGGCACACCGGGGAAATCCTGATCTGGGATTCTGTCTCCCATGCTTATGTGCCGGGCGACCCGCTCATCACGGGCAACGACCTGATTGACACGGGCAACTCCAGCACCGCGCCTCTCGGCGCGAATGCTGCGTTCACAGGCACCTCGCATGCCACGACGGGCTATGCCCAGCTTGTTGTCAGCGTGGACAGCGACCGGCCATCGGCTTCCGCTGCCGATTCCACAGGCATCGTCGTCCAATGGTCGGAAGACGGCACCAACTGGGGCGACTACGACTGGGGCACGTTCTCCTCGACTGATGCGGGCTTCGGGCAGGGCTACTCGTTCGCCATCAAGCGTGCGTACTACCGCGTCGTCTACACGAACGGCGCAACGCCGCAGACTTATTTCCGCCTGCAATCCATCCTGAAGGTCATCTCGGGCGTCGGCCGCCTGATGGACCTGATCGACACCATCGACCCGAACACGCATGCGATGGTCGTCCGCAACCGCCTGTTTGGGTCCGTCTCCTACGGCGCGGGGACGTTCAACGACTGCGTCATCAAGAACCCGAGCACCGCTGCGGTGGCAGGCGACCCTGCATTGGTCGTCGCCGTCAGCCCGAACAACACGTTGCAAGACAACATTGCCCAGTTCGGCGGCTCGGCTGTTTCTCTCGGGCAGCAGACCGCTGCGAACAGCATCCCTGTCATCCTGCCTTCGGCAACTATCACGGCTTTGACTCCGCCGACCACGGTCACCGCGAAGCTGAACGACGGCTCCGGAAACTCCATCGGCAGCACGTCGAGCGCCCTGAACGTCTACGTCTCGGGCGGCTCCGTCACTGGCGGCACCCAGTATGCCGACCCGACCACGAACTCCGGCCCCATGGGCACCGTGGCGATGGGCAAGAACGCATCGAACGTGCTCCACGCCCTGTCGCTCGACTCTTCCGGCAACTTGAACATCAATGTCGCGGCGTCCACGCTGAACGATCCCGCAGAGGGGAGCACTGGCAGCGCCGTTCCCGCAAAGGCGATCCAGATGGGCGGAAGCGACGGCACGAACCTTCAGGCTTTGCTGGTCGATGCTAACAAATACCTCAAGGTCAATGTCGCAACATCCACCGCGCTTTCGGTCAGCGGGACCGCGACCGTCACTCCGGCTGGAAGCACGATCTGGCAGGTCAGCCCGACGACTTCCGCCAACAGCGTATCGAATCCATTCTTTGAGACGGCCACGGACAATGCCGGGCATGC
>Ga0326727_10026407_pt1 | contig 10770 bp, 4 predicted proteins | sample MB2enrmetagenome_FD_207643 | JGI IMG/M metagenome (GOLD analysis project Ga0326727, IMG submission 207643) | Lab enriched peat soil microbial communities from McLean, Ithaca, NY, United States - MB29MY | ecosystem: Environmental > Terrestrial > Soil > Wetlands > Peat | place: USA: New York... | reverse complement strand
CGTCGTGATCGTGGTGGCCGTGTTCGCCGATATGGGAAGGGCCTGATAGGCTGCCGGTCCCGAGGTGTACTCCAGGTAGTCCCCCACGAACGCACCGGCGGTCCAGGCGACAGACGTGTCTGTCAGCAAGACGGCCGTCGCGCTGGTCGAGGTGCCCGACGCCACCGTGACGAGCGTCTGCCCCAGAATCGTGGTCGCCGGCTCGTTGGTGATGAACGCCGAGTTCTTGAGGTACTGGACGACCCTGTTGTTACCAGTGTCGGCCACCCAGAGGTTGCCGGATGAGTCGAAGGCCAGACCCACAGGGAAGTTCTCGCCCGCGGCCGTCAGGGCTGCGCTGTTGCCCGTGAACAGCGACTGACCTATCACCAACGCCGCGTCCATGTCGTTGGCAGGAGAGGCTATCGAGTATCCCGACCCGCTCGCGGGTCCGGTTCCTGCTCCCGACCACGATCCGACCGTCAGGGTGTTGGCGGTGTTCGAGGCGACGACTCCCGTCTCCCCGGAGCCCGTGCCCGATGTTATGGTCACAGTGAAGCCCGTCCATTGGTTGACCGTCCAGGAGGCGGCCGTGTTCACTAGCGTCGTGACGCTGCCTCCGGTCGCGGTCCCGGTCGCGCTCAGCTGGTACTCGAGAACCCTGTTGTTACCAGTGTCGGCCACCCAGACATTCCCCAAGGAGTCGGATGCAACCGCGCGTGGGTCGCTCAACCCCGACTGTGTCGTCGCCGCAGCGCTGGAACCGAAGCCGGCCTGGCCTATCACCAGACTTGCTGCTTCACCGTTCGTGAAGGGCGCCGTGAATTCGAGTATCCTGTTATCTCCCGAGTCGGCCACCCAGAGGTTACCGAACTTGTCGAATGTGGCCGAGGCCGGGTTGTTCAGCTCGGCAGGGGTGGTGGTGGATATCAGCTCGTTTTGGTAGTTTGTCGCAAGACCGAGCTGGCCGAGGGCCAGCGTGATGGCAGTGGTGCTGGTGATCGTGGAAGTAGGAGCCCACTGTGCGCTGAGCGTCGTCCCTGCGAAGTTGTCATAGAAGTTGAAGACCTGGGCGCCGTTGTCGGACTGTCCATAGAACGTTGACAGCAGCGGCGCTTCGCCGACGTAGCCGCTGGCGCTCATGAGGTTGGCTGTGATGGAGGCGAACCCGATGTAGATGGTCTGTATCCCGCCGCTGGCGGCGATGCTGGCCGGAATCCTGACCCAGTACACGGTGTTGGGGGCTGTGTTCGAGTTGCCGCTCTCCAGCCAGGAGGCCAGGGCGGTCGCCGACCCGCTGCCGCAGACGCCGGTGCACGTGAAGAACTCCACGTTCTGAAGGAGGGCCCCCTCGTAGTTGTAGAAACCGTTGTTCACGTTGAACGAATCCCCGCCCGAGGACGCCGGAGCCGGGTTGAAGGAGAGAGTGGTTATGGAGTTCGCCGTGTTGGAGATTATCTGCAGAGACTGCCCCGACGCCGTGCCCGAAGTGAAGGAGAGGTAGTCGTTGACCCACTGGTTGGCCGTCCAGCTAGCCCCTGTATCGTAGGTGACTGTGACGCCTTCGACCGTGAAGGAGTCCCCGCCGGACGCCGATGGCGCCGGGGCGAAGGCCGAGCCGACCGTGATCGTGTTCACGGTGTTCGAGAGTATGAGCTGAATCTCGCCCTTGGCCGGACCGGTGTTGAAGGTGAGGTAGTCGCCCGCCCATTCATTCGTCGTCCAGGTCGCCCCCGCATCGCTCAAGACCAGCGACGAGGAGGAAGTGGAGACTCCCGTGAAGCTGGGGCTCGTTGAAGACGAGGTGGTCGTTGCTGAGAAGAAGGCGGGGCTGTTACTCGTGACGTTGACATCCACCTGGAAGTAGGGTGGCGTCGCCGTCGACTGCGTGTTTGTCAGCGTGATGGGCGCGTATTCCTTTATCGTGACCGGGCTGCCAGAGACCGGGGTCACTGGTCCGATCGCAACCGTGGGCAACACGCCGCTGGGTGGGTAGCTGCGGATCCTCAGCCAGTTGAAGCTGAATATCTGGCCAACCGTGTCTCCGGCCGCGACGTAGTAGTTGCCCGAGGCCGGGACGTGAGTGGTGATGTAGGAAGCCGCCTTCGAGGGCAGCTCGTTGACGTACTCTATGGTGTCGCCGCCGTTGACCGTCCCTCCGCCGATGTAGCTGCTCGTCCCCGGGGTCACGCCAGCGGGTATCGTGGTCGCGACGCCCGACGCGAAGGACCTGAAGTTGTTGTTGGCGTTCCAGACATCGATATCGAATCCATTGTAGGCGTTACCCACTGCGGCCCCCACCGTCTCCCAGGCACCGGTGTTGTACTGTCCTCCGCCGTTGCTGGTCACAAGCATCACGCCGCCGTAGTTGACCTGGTTCGCGACCTGGAAGTTCGCCTCCGTTATCCCGGTGTCGGAGTAGCCGGCCGCCGTGGTCTCCAGGACCGAGGTCGTGGCGCCTGTGAACGATACTCCGTTGTTGATCGCGTAGCCGTTGCCGGTCGTGATGACGAAATTGTCACCCAAGTTGTGGGGAATGGCGCCGAAGGCGGCCGTCGTTATCGAGGTGGCCGTGTTGGACGCGATCACCAGAGACAGGCCGCTCGCGGGGCCCGACGTGTACTGCAGATAGTCGCCCGCCCAGCCGTTGACGACCCAGCTGGCACTGGCGTCCTGCAGGATGGTCTGCGTTGTCCCCGCCGTCGTGGCTCCGGAGAAGAAGGTCGTGGTCCAGCCCGAAGGCAGCGACGTGCCTGCGAAGTTCCAGTAGCCCGAGGGGAAGACCACCGCCCCATTGTCGTACAGGGCGTAGGTCGGTGACAGTGTGGGCGCTTCGCCCGTGCTGCCGCCAGCGCTGAAGAAGTTGCTGGCCGCCGATGCGAAGCCCATGTAAATCGTAAGGGTTCCTCCCGTGACGATGTTGTTCGCGCCCAGGTTGACCCAGTATGTGGTGGATGCTGCCGTGTTCGAGTTGCCGCTCTCCAGCCAGGATGATAGGATGGCGCCCGACGACGTGAAGAACTCGATGTTCTGCAGGTTGCTGGCCTCGTACTGCGCATAGGTGGCGCTGTCCACTACCACTTCGACCTGAAGCCCGGCTGGCGTCGAAGAGGACTGGCTGTTCGTTATCGCTATCGGCACGTATTCCAGGATGCTGGGCCCCGTGGACGGCACCGTCACGCTAGGGTAGGCGACATTGAACGGTCCGGCGCTCAGCGTCCCGAAGGCCACCGAGGGGGCGCAGGTCAAGCCGGAGCCCGCAGGAAATATCGTCTGGCTAGTGCAGCCCGACAGGACGTCCCTGGTCCTAGCCCACTGCGTCGTCTCTTCAAGTCCTCCGGTCACATAGAGGTCGGCTCTCGGCACAGTGTAGGGCTGGACCGATGCCGGGTTGGGGTAGAGCGTGAAACCCGTAGATGTGCTCGTCGCCGAGTCATAGTTGACGGTCGCCACGGAGGCCGTCGGCGTCGCCCACGTCGAGAGGATGGAGGGCGTCGCTATGGCATAGAGGTTCGGCTGCACGAGTTGGTCATAGTAGTAATACGCCGAGTCAAGGGTGTCGCTCGCCCCGTAGGTGCTCACGACGCCCACGCCGCAGGAGGCGCCGCCGAGGAGGCACCACTTCTCTGCGCTCGTCGACGCCGAGGTCTGGTCAGTGATAGTGAACGAGCTGTAGCTCTGGACGTTGTTTATGGTCAGCGGGGCCCCGCTCGGACTCTTGTATTGGTAGGTCCCGTTGCCGGAGCACCCGGTGCAGACCGTGTAGGTTATCGTGAAGTAATTCGTCGCCGAGAGGGCGTAGTGCGTCGACGACGGAAACATGTATTCATCCATGGCGAAGGTCAGAGAGACGGGGAAGTTGACGACCCCTCCGTTGTTCATGCTGATCACGGCGAACCTCACCCTCTGCGTGGTCGGGGCAGGATTGGCGACCTGGTTGTCCCAGATCACGCCGATGAGGTTGTAGCTTCCCACGGTGTACGACGCCACCGAGGCGGCGGCCCAGTTGGGCGAGACCTCGCTGTTGAGCGCAAGGTTGAAGGCGCCCACCCAACCGTTCACCCCGCTTGTTATCGAGGCCAGCGGGCAGTAATAGAACTGAATGCTGCTGCCCGTCGGGTAGGTCATGACGGCGTTCGTCCCGGAGATGCTGAGGGTCGGAATGACGCTGGCGGCGTCCCAGGCGTCGTAGCCGACATAGCCTGCGGCGCCCTCGGTGTATGAGAGCGACGCGGTGGCCACACCGGAGATCGAGCTCACGATGTATATCGTGGCACCGCTCGACGCCGCCGAGTAGTATATGCCGTCAGCGCCACCGGAGGAGAAGGAGTTCTGCGCGGTCTGACAAGGGGTCGGAGCGACAGCCGTCGCGCCGCTTCCACAGCTCGACTGCCAGAGTATGGAGCTGCCCGAGACGCTCCCGCTGGGCGAAACGTAGGTGTCGATGGGCCCTCCCGTCCCGGATGTCGCAGCGTCAATGTAGGTGAGCGTCATGTAGCTGCTGCCGCTGGTCACCGGAAGTAGTGTCGGGTCGGTCAGGTAGCCGACCGCGGTGGTGGCCATCTTGAAGGTGTATGTGGTGTACCAGTTGGTTGCGACCTTGCATCCCGCGGGGGTCGTTACGATGTTAATATTGCACTCGTAGACGTCCTGATAGTAGTTGCCGCCAGCCAGCGTGCCGACGGCGATCCAGAGGTAGTTGTTCCCATCAACGGAGACAGAGATGCGGGGGTTCGCGACCCCTGTCGCACCAGCATGCCCTGTGACCGACATGCTGTAATCCTGGACCAGCCAGGCAAAGGAACCGGCACCGAGCGTCACCGCGCCCCAGTAGAAGGTGGTCGTGGCGGCGCTGGTGGGCGCTACCGCGTAGACCAGGACCGCCCCATCAAGCCAGGCGCTGAACCCCTGGCCGTTAGCGCTTGCGGCGGCTCCCACCGAGGTGAAGGTGGCCGCCGTGCTCCAGGAGCTGGACGTGGCGCACCCCGTGGGCGTCGAACTCTGGCAGAACTGGTAGTCGATGGCCGAGCCCTGGGCCCAGAAGATCCACCAGTAGCCGTTGTAATAGAACACCTTCCGTTCGTTGCCGATGGCCGTGGCCGCATTGCCGCCCGCGTTGGCGCAGTTCGCCGTCGGGACGCCGTTGACCGTGGTGCAGTTGGTGGTCACGGCAGCTTGCGCTGGCTGAATCATCAGTGCCGTTGGACCCAGGAAGAGCACCAGAAGGGCTAGCAGTACGATGACGTTCTTCCCGCTCAGAGACTGCCCAAACTTGGCGGAAAGTCTCAAGCCCCTATTATCACCAACGTTGTTGTCGGTTCCGCCGGGGCCGGCTGATATATAACGTTACTTCCAAATAAACCCAAATAATCATCTGAAATATTATTCGTGTAAATGCGCATTTTCTTTAATCCGGTTATTTCATAAATAAATTCGACATTTTGCAATAACTCAGACGAGGAAGGCGAAGACCACGACCGTGATGCCGGCCATGATCAGGACGTGCTTGAAACCACCGCTGAAGCTTCCCTCGCCCAGTTTCCCGGCCCCGAAACCTCCGAAGATGGCCTCAACCAAGGACATCTGAAGGAAGAGGTCCTTCACCTCGGGAAGCGTGAGGCCAGAGAGGTTCCCGAACGTGCCAGCTGAGGCGGTCGTGTGAGCGTTCAGGACCGCCGTGAAGAAGCTGTCGACCAGTAGCACCGCCACCGCCAGGAATACCACGAAGGCGATGTAGATGACCACAATGTAGGGTCTGATTGATGAGTTCCTCTCCTTTTCGAGTTGATAGAGTTCGTTGGCGTCCGACTGGATGATGTCCAGCAGGTTCTCAATCTTTCCACCCGCCCTGTTCGCCTGGAGGATCAACCCGAAGGTCCTTTTGACCATTACCGTCTTCACGCGGTCAATGAGCCTCTCTATGGCCACATCGAACGGCATCCCAAGGTTGAGCTGGGCCCTAAGCTTGCGCAGCTCCTCCGAAAGGGGGCCGTAGTCGCGGTCCGCGGCCATCTCCAGCGCCCGGTCGAGGTTGATGCCCGTCTTCACCGCCGCAGCCACGTCGGCGAGAAGGCTCGGTATGGCGTTGTCGACGCTCCGTCTCCAGCGCTGGTAGGAGTACTCCATGAAGTTGGGCAGGATGAAGAAGGCGAGCGTGACCAGCATCACCATGGCGATGTCTGAGAAGGGGTACTTCACGCCGTCCTCCACGGAGAGCATGACGACAGCTATGTCGGCCACAACGGCGCCCGCGGCGCAGGCCCCGTAGACGAGGTTCCGATGGACGTACATCCCACGGAGGCTCACCATTGATCAATCATCTCTTCGGGACGATCCCGTCCGCCAGGACCATGATCATGATGCCGCCGAGGGGAATCATGACGTAGACCACCAGCTCTATCAGCACCGTGATGCTTACACCCCCCAAGCTCCCGGCTATGACACCCATGACGGCGAAGAGGATGATGAGGATGAGCGGCATGACGACCAGGACCGTCGTGTACATCTCCGCCACGACCCCCAGGGACTCCGAGATGGATCTTGACTTGAGCCTCTTGTCGCTCATGAGGTCCTTGGACTGCTTGATCAGGTACGACTGAATGTCCGCACCCGAGGCGGCAGTGGACATCATGCCATCAAGGAAGGTATTGAACAGCGCAGACGGCGAGCGCTTCCTCTCCTCGCCCAGCGCTCCTGTTATGTCCATGCCCAGCAGGTTCATGTCGCGGACCATCTTCCTGAACTCGCCCGTGAGCGGGTCCTTCGAGTCGTCGCTGGCCACCTCCCTCATGATCGCCTCGGGGGTCATCCCGCTCGCCGAGAGCACGGCCATTCTGCCCACCACGAAGGCCAGGTCCTCGTCCATCCTGCGCTTCCTCCCGCCCATCTTCATCCGCGGCTGGAGGAACTGGATGAAGAAGGATAGCGCCCCTCCACCCAGGCCGATGGCCAGCGGTATCGCTATTTTGCTGACCAGCGGGAGAGGGAGCAGCGCGGCGACGAGGCCAGAGAAGCCGAGGCCGGCCACCGTCACGATAATCGTCGTGAACATCATCCGGCACAGGTAGGACTTGTAGGTCAGCTTGATGCCGGCTCGCCTGACCGTGTCCTCCATTCCGCCGAAGCGCTTGTACAGACCGCCCATGTGCGAGTTCAGAAGAGAGAATGAGACGCGGGCGTAGGTCCTTCCGAAACTGGGCTGAGCAACTTTGGCTTTGGCTTTCTTCGGTCTCTCGCTCTTCAAGCCACCTGTTCGAGCCCCCTCACAGCTCTCTCGATCACCTCGTCCTTGTTCGAGTAGAATTCCCTAATCTGCTGGGAGACGTCGCGATAGTCCCTGATCTCCTTCGTCATCAGCCACTGGAGGAATATCTTCCTGTCCTCAAGATCCTGACGGATCTGCTCGGGCGGAGTGCCGAACCTCTTGGTGATCTTTTCGAAGAGACGGGAACGGCCGGAGAAGATGAACTGGTCCGAAACAGGGTCCCACTTGAAGACGTTGTTGAGCACTATCTGGTCCGTAGACGCCTCGTGCCCCACTATCTCTGCCACGTGCACCATCCGCCTAACGCTCCTGTCCTTGAGCTTTATCCTTAACTGCATGACGAGGCAGTCGAGCGTGGACCCCAGGAGACTCTTGGGCACGTTCATCGGCTCAGAGGTCATCCTGTTGATCCCTGCCTCGACGGAGTCAGCGTGGATCGTGCCGAGCCCGCCGTGCCCCGTCGCGATTGCCTGGAACAGCGTGAACGCTTCGGCTCCCCTGACCTCGCCCACGATTATGATGTCCGGGCGCTGCCTCAGCGCGGCCCTGAGCAGGTCGAAGAGCGTGATTTCTCCGGCGACGCCTCCTCCCCTGGAGATGGACTGGATCCAGTTCTTGTGCGACAGGTTCAGCTCGGGAGTGTCCTCGACGCTCACTATCTTCTGGTCGGGCGGGATGAACATCGAGAGCGCGTTGAGTGTCGTGGTCTTGCCCGACGCTGTGCCTCCTGCCACCAGTAGCGACATGCGCCTCTCGATGAGGTACCAGAGGTAGGCTCCCAGCTCCGGGGAGATGGTCTTGTACTTCAGCATGTCAACAATGGTGATTGGGTCCGCCTTGAACTTCCTAATCGTGAACGTGCCGCCTCCCTTGGTCACCTCCTTCCCGTAGGTGATCTGGATCCTCGAGCCGTCGGGCAGGCTCGCGTCCACGATGGGGTTGGCTATGGAGATGTGCTTGCCACAGATGTAGGCAAGCTTGGACGCGTAGGTGTTGAGCTCCTCGTCGCTTCTGAAGATCACGTTGGTGGGGATGGACTCGTAGTCCCTGTGCCATATGAAGAGCGGGACCCTCGGCCCGTCGCAGCTGATATCCTCTATGCGCGGGTCGTTCATGAACACCTCGATTCTGCCGAGCTTGATGTAGTCGCGGGCGAAGTAGTAAGCGATCTTCCGGTATGAATCCGTGGAAATCCTCAGGCCATACTTCTGCGCCACCTCCTTCGCCTGCTGCACGAGATAGCCCGTGGCGGCCTTGCTGTCCTTGAGCTTGGTCATGTCGACCTCGAGTTCGTCCACCAGAAGTCGCGTGAGCTTCCTGTAGACCTGCCTCTCCTCGATCGTCATCTTCGGCTCGGTCACTATGTACCTGAAGCCTCCGGTCTCGGGATCCTTGGCGATGCCGACGTAGACGTCGGGGTTGTCGGGGTAGATCTGGTAGCGCATCAGGTAGTTGACATCCTGAGGACCGGGTTCCGTCGAGGTCCTGGTCGTTGTGGTGGCCGTGGTCTGCCGCATCACCGGCGTGTCTGAGCTCCTCGGCACAATCGTTCCGGAGGAAGCCGTGAGAGCAGGTTCCGGCACCGTCGCCGGCGGGGCCATCTGGCGAACCTGCGAGAGGACCGCGTACTGCTGTTCCTGCTTAACTTCAATGTCCACCGCCGCCTGCCGAGGTGCGCTCTGGCCTGCATCGGCAACCGGCGCTGAGGTGGGCGCGGCCGAAGACGCCTGCCCCGTTGGCATATCCATTATGTCGCTAATCGGAATCTCCACCACGTCGTCCGCGCGTCCCTCGCTGGCAACACGGCCCACCGCAGCACGGTCTGGAGCTCCGGCCGGATTCTTGCTTCGCGAGAAGACTCCCGAGAATCTGGAGAAGAAACGGCCCTTGGGCTGAGGCTGATCGATTACGAGCTCCTGTTCGGGGGCCACCGTCTCCTTCACAGGCGCCTGCTCCTGGACCGGCGGGACAGCCGCCACGTCGTTGCGAGGAGGTTCATTGCGAGGAGGTTCATTGCCAGCAGACTCTTGGGTCGGCCAAGGCCTACGCTTGGAAGTCTTCTTCTTGGACGAAGATGTCGTGTCTTCCTTCTTCCCACCGCGCGGGTCTGTCAATTTGCTCAGTCTACTGGATGGAACACGCGAGTTGTCGTGAGTCCTTCATGGGCGACTTTCGAAATCTTTGCGGGCCCGCCAGGCAATCCACGAAATCTCCCCCATCCTTCATCATCGATTGCATACATGTTTATATACCTTTTACCCAATTGAAATTTTACTACTTTAACGCATGATTTCTGCACAAAATATACGGCCAAAATTCTAAAAAAATATTATAAATATCTTTAATTAATTTTTCAACAGAGGTTTTCCTTTCAACTAATCGTCGACTTACCAGCCACTCCTTCACTTGGACCAGGCTCGCAATGCAGGGTCATGGATTTCAGAACTTCCCCGACAGCACCCGTAAAGCATAATAGTGGCGCGTCGCGGCTCAATGACGAGTTGGAGAGAAAGTTCGGCATCAGGTTCGTCTTGGCAGTTTCCGCCATCATGCTGCTGACGGGCGGAATCGCCGCCTACGCCTCGTTCGACCTGGTAGGGACGGGACAGGTAAGCGTGACGCCTCCCATAGTCCTGGCCGTCTTCGTCTCGGGTCAGATCGGGCAACAGGCATGTTCCGTGTCAGGCGGCGGAGCCTCGCTCTCATGCCCCGCCGTGTTAGTCCAGCAGGGAGGCACGGAGACCCTCACGTTCTCCATAAAGAACACGGGAACCGCCGAGGTCGCCCTGAACATCCTGGTTATCCCCGACAACTCCTCGGTCCTGAGCGCGACCCCCGTCAGCGGTAGCCCGACAACGCTCGCCGTGGGCAACACGGGCACCTACGTCTACGCTCTTCTGGGCCTGTCCTCTGGAAACAGCGGATTCACTATCAGCGTGACGCCCGCTAGCCTTCCCCCTCAGGGTTAGGATAGTACAAGTCCAGCGGCCGTCGTCTATGCAAAGTTCCTAGCGGGAGCAGGGGTATGTTTCAGCGGCAATAGAAGATGGCAACAGGTCGCCATGAGCGCTGAGCACTTCACGGCGAGACGTAGGTGCCGGTTATCTCCAGGCCCTTGTCCGTGACCAGGGTCACGACGTAGGTCTGTCCGGTGCTCCACACGAAGGTCGGCAGCAATGACCCCGCCTGCGCCCCGATCAGGAAGGGCAGGGTCTCGCCCTGGCTCACCCAGGTGTTGACCGCCGTGTCGGAGTACAGCACGCCTGGCCCGCTTACATAGAGGCTCACCACGTGAATCGGCGCCGTCCCGTTGTTGCCCACGTAGATTGTGCTGACGGTCTGCTGCCAGGTCTGGATGCCAAGCGACAGAACCACGTTGAGGGGACTGGGGTTCCCAGACTGGACGGCGTAGATCCTTAGGCAGAGGCTGAACTCGCCCGGAAGGTGCGACTGGCAGACCGTGCCGACCTCATCCATGTAGTTGGGCGCCGTCGACGCGGGGATGACGGCCGATATCGTCGCAGAAG
>Ga0326727_10026406_pt1 | contig 10770 bp, 10 predicted proteins | sample MB2enrmetagenome_FD_207643 | JGI IMG/M metagenome (GOLD analysis project Ga0326727, IMG submission 207643) | Lab enriched peat soil microbial communities from McLean, Ithaca, NY, United States - MB29MY | ecosystem: Environmental > Terrestrial > Soil > Wetlands > Peat | place: USA: New York... | reverse complement strand
CGCACACCAGCCTGAACCAGTTGCCACCCATCAGCAGAGCCGGATTCGATGACAACAACCTCTTGAGACACCACAGCTAAAGCCCCGCCTTTTTGTTGCATTAACGGCACGACTGAAGTCGTGCCCTGACGCTTCGTGCCATTCCGAATGAGTCTTTCAGCAGCATGCAAAGCCCACAGTGATTTGACTGAGTTTGCGCTGTCAGGGCAGGGTGGATTCACCGTTCTTGCAGAATTGAATTCGTGGTTTCCCAACCATTTCACAAAGAACGTGAAATGGTTGGGGCACGGAGATTTTTGGGGTGGTCAGCGCGGTGCATGGAGTTTCAAGGTTCCCTACATATGGCGCGATGATGCTGTGCCAGATATGGGGTACCCGGCTGAGAATGCGCCGTCCTTACGGGACTCCGGCCGTATGCAGGCGGAATCGCTTTCCCCACGCTGAAGCGCGGGGCTAACCAACACTGCGCCTTCGGCGCGGGATTTCAGGCCGGCGTGAGCGAAACGCTTCTAGTCGCGGGGGCGTTCCAGCGCTCCGGTGAGGCTGGAGACCTTTTCGACGTCGTGGCTGCGGCACCAGGATTCCAGGCCGTTGGCGAGGCGTTCGGTGGCGCAGGGGTCGGCATAGCTGGCGGTGCCTACCTCGACGGCGGTTGCGCCGGCAAGCAGGAACTCGACCGCGTCTTCCGGGGTGACGATTCCGCCCATGCCGAGGATCGGGATATTGACGGCCTGGGCTGTCTCGTAGACCATGCGCAGAGCGATGGGCTTGATGGCCGGGCCGGAGAGGCCCCCGGTGACGTTGGTCAGGCGCGGACGGCGGGTTTCGGGGTCGATCGACATGGCGAGAAATGTATTGACCAGGCTGACCGCGTCGGCGCCAGCGCCTGCGGCGATCCTGGCCATGTGGGCGATGGAGGTCACGTTTGGGGAAAGCTTTACGATAAGCGGGCGCCTGGAGGCCGATCTGGCTCTGCCGACGAGGTATTCGAGCGAGCCGGGGTCGGCGCCAAAAGCCATTCCACCGGCGTGAACATTGGGGCAGGAGACATTCAGCTCGTAGGCCGCGATGCCTTCGGCGTCGTTAAGCCGCTCGATGACGGCAACGTATTCGCCTTCCGTGGCGCCGAAGACGTTGACGATGACCTTGCAGTTGGGGTAGGTCTTCAGCGGCGGCAGCTTGCGGCTGATGAAGTCTTCCACACCGACATTCTGAAGGCCGATGGCGTTGAGCATTCCAGCGGCGGTCTGTATGATGCGTGGCGCCGCATTGCCGGGCATAGGCTCCAGCGAGATGCCTTTGGTGACGAATCCGCCGATCCGCTCCAGCGAGACGATCTCTTCAAATTCGATGCCGTAGCCAAAGGTCCCGCTGGCTGCGATGACCGGGTTGGTCAGCTCCAGGCCAGCGAACGACACTTTCATATCGGGTTTCACGCGGGGCAATCTTCCTTATCCATCGAGATCTTTACTGTTGGCTATGATAGCCGCTCCGCATGAAGGGCGCACGTGGGTTGCGGGCTGGCGCAGGAAGATAAGGCTGCTTGATTTATTGATCCGGCCCAAAAGATTTGCATCGTGCTACCCCACCCTTGCGACAAAAACAAGAACGTCGCAAGGATGGGGCACCCAAACAGTGTTGCAATACAAAGGGGCTGGGTCAACAAGCCGCCCTCGGGATTTTTCGCAGCGGCGAAACGATCATGCCTTGGCTGGTTCGCCGGTGTTCACTTTGACCGGGGTGAGCCAGCCGAAGCGGTCCGATTTGAGTCCATTGGCGATGCCGAAGTACTCGTCGGCGATTTTCCTGGTGATTTCACCGGGCTTGCCGTCGGCGACCAGGATGCGGTCGATGGAGCGGATGGGCTGAACTTCGGCGGCGGTGCCGGTGAAGAAAACCTCGTCGGCAATGTAAAGCAGCTCGCGGGGGAGGGCCTGTTCGCTCACGGTTAGTCCGAGATGGCGGGCGATGGTGAGCACGCTGTCGCGGGTGATGCCAGAGAGGGCGGAGTTGGCCAGCGGGGGGGTGTAAATGACGCCGTTGCGGACGACGAAGACGTTCTCGCCGGAGCCCTCGCAAACCAGGCCGTTCACATTCAGCCCGATGCCCTCCTGGTAGCCGTTGGTCTCGGCTTCCATGTGGATGAGTTGCGAATTCATATAGTTGGCGCCGGCCTTGGCAAGGGTGGGCATGGTGTTGGGCGCAAGGCGGTTCCAACTGGAGACACAGACGTCCGCGCCGCCCTGGCCGGCGAGGTACTTGCCCCAGGGGAAGTTGGCGATATAGACCTCGATGGGCGAACCCTTGGGGCTGACGCCGATTTCGCCGTAGCCGCGCAGCACAATGGGCCGGATGTAGCAGGGCGAAACGCCATTGGCTTCAACCAGGTCGACCACGCCGGCGCACAACTCTTCCAGCGAGAAGGGGACCTCCATGCGGTAGATCCTGGCCGAGTCAAGCAGCCGCTGCATGTGCTCCGGCAGGCGGAAGATGGCCGAGCCTTGCGGCTGCGCGTAGCAGCGGAGTCCTTCAAAAACACTGGAGCCGTAATGGACTACGTGGCTCATCACGTGGAGGGTCGCTTGCTCCCAGGGAATCAGATTGCCGTTGTGCCAGATTTTGGATGTAGTTTGGATAGGCATGATGGTTGAAGTGCTCCTTCGTCGCGTCGTGCGCGCACCCAACAGGGTAGCGCGACGGAGGCTGCTCTGTCACGGAAGGGCTGCCTCGGCTCCGGGCAAAAGGCGGGTTTTCGGACTCTGGCCGGATTTCATCGACATTCACGCTTTCGCTTCATCGCTTCATTTCCACCCCTCATCCGCATTTTCAGCCCTTCGTCAGGAAGCCCGTGCGAGCCGGGTGTTGTCTCGTATATCTTCCAGAATGAAACGGAAACACGGAAAGGGAAGGCCCATGGAAGAAATCGTCAACGTCGAAGAAGTCAGCCGAAGGTTTCCTCTCGACGACACTCCAGTTCACCACCCGGCCTACAGATTTGTTAGCGCCCTCTCGAAGGCGAGCCTGCGCGTGACCGCGGGCGAGTTCCTGGCCATTTCCGGCCCCAGCGGAAGCGGCAAGACCACACTTCTGAACCTGATCGGCTGCATCGATCAGCCCACCAGCGGCCGCATCGTTGTCGATGGAGTGGACACGTCCACGCTGAAGCCGGGCAGCATGGCGACGCTGCGCCGCGAGAAGATCGGCTTCGTTTTTCAGACCTTCAACCTTATTCCTGTATTTACGGCGGCCGAGAATGTGGAGTATCCGCTGCTGATTCAGGGCGTCGACAGCCGCGAGCGCCACAAGCGGGTGGCTGACGCGCTGGAAAGCGTCGGCCTTACTGCTCGCGCCGATCAACGCCCCGACCTGCTCTCCGGCGGGGAACGCCAGCGCGTGGCAGTTGCCCGCGCCATTGTGCATCACCCCGCACTGGTACTGGCCGACGAGCCTACAGCCAATCTGGACACGCACAACGCCACGCAGCTCATCGACCTGATGCACGGACTCAACCGGCGGCTCGGCCTGACGTTCATTTTCTCGACGCACGACGCCCGACTGCTGGAACACACAGAGCGTATCGTCCGGCTCTGCGACGGAGAAGTCCAATCGGACAGTTCGACACAAGGAGGCAGCCGTGGGTAAGTTTCTTCTGCTCGCATTCCGAAATATCTTCCGCAATCGCCGCCGCACGCTGATGACGCTGTTAATGGTTGGCGGAGGGGTTGCCGGATTGCTGCTGGCTGGCGGGTACTTCGCATTCATGACGCACGGCCTGCGCGAAGACACCATCAACAGCGGCCTCGGCCATCTGCAAATCTTTACTGCCGATCACTTCAATCGCGATGAGGTGCGCGTCCTGGACACCGGCATCGAAAACTGGCGTCAGGTGGCCGCAACCGTCAAGACAGGCGAGCATGTGCGCGGCATTGCTCCACGCATTGATTTTTACGGCATGGTCTCGAACGGAACCAAGGCCGCCGGATTCATGGGAAGCGCCGTCGATCCGGAGGCGGAAAAATCTCTCGGCTTCGTTTCGCGCATCGAAACCGGGCGCGACCTGAACCCGAAGCCCAGCGGCGAAGTGGAGGCGCTCATCGGCAAAGAACTGGCCAAATCGATGAACGTCGGCATCGGCGATGGCTTGACTGTTCTGGCCATGACTTCCGACGGCGCGCTGAATGGCGTCGATGTGCAGATTGTGGGTATCGTCAACTCTGGCGCGCCGGAACGCGATGCGCGCTATCTGCGGATCACACTGCCGGCCGCGCAGCGCCTGTTGCAAAGCGATCGCGTTACCAATCTCGTGGTGGGGCTTGATTCAACAGAGAACACCGATCAGGCCTACGCCGAAATGACGCCGCGGCTGAACGGCCTTTCGCAGAAGATGGAACTGAAAAAATGGATTGATCTGGCCACCTATTACAAGCAGGTCAACACCATGTTCAACGGCATCTTCCTCTTCATGGGGATCATCGTCTTCTTCATGGTCCTTATGTCCAGCGTCAATACGCTGCTGATGAGCATGTTCGAGCGCACGCGCGAGATCGGCACCATGCTGGCCATGGGGACGCCCCGCGCATGGATTATTGCGCTCTTCATGGTAGAGGCCACGATGCTCGGCTTGGTGGGCGCTGCCGCTGGCCTGGTTGCCGGCAATTGTCTCGGCGCGCTTCTGAACGCTTCCGGACTGCATATGCCGCCACCTCCCGGATATAGTGTTCCCATGCCCTTCAGGGTGCGCTTCGTGCCCTTGGAGATGATTGGATCATCCTTGTTGGTCATCATCTCGCTGGCGGTTGCATCCATCTTCCCGGCGGTCCGAGCCTCAAGGCTCAGAATTGCGGAGGCTCTCTCTCATGTCTAGAATCAACTGCGTATTGCGGACATTTCTGCTGCTCTTTCTTGCCGGCTTTCTTCTGACATGCGCGCTGGTTTGCCGCGCGGCAACTCCGGATGCCGAGGCTTTGCTCAAGCGTTCCGATTCGTATCGCAACGGCTGGCCTGCGTATGTGTTGAAGGTCAAGATCACTCACTATGAATCCGGCAAAGTGGACGAGGACAAGCTTTACGAGGTCTCGCAGAAGGGAACGGAGAAGACTTACGTAGAGTTCCTGAGTCCGCGGGAAAAAGGCCAGCACCTGCTGATGCTGGGCGACGATATGTGGGTCTATCTGCCGGACACGAGCCGTCCTATCCGCATCACCCCGCTGGAACGGCTGAACGGCGATGCTTCGAACGGCGACGTGGCTCGCACGAATTACGCGGTCGATTACACTGCTGTCTATCTGCGTACGGAAAAGGTGGGCGCGGAAGATTGCTACGTCCTTGACCTGACAGCGAAGCGGAAAGGCTCCACTTATCAGAAGATTCAATATTGGCTGCGCGTGCAGGATGCGCGTCCGGTCAAAGCCGAGTTCTACCTGACTTCAGGAAAACACATCAAGTCGGCCACCTTCGACGAGTATGCGTCAGTTGGAGGCAAGCCCCAACTTCGCCGCTGGACTCTCTACGACGAGATTCGCCATAACTCTCACAGTGTGCTCGAATACTCCGGGATTGCGCCGCGCGATCTGCCGGACAAGCTCTTCTATCAGGGGCGGACAGACCGCTTTTGAGTTGATTCTGCGGCGTCTTGCCTAACTCACTTCAGGACTTAACCAGCACGCCACACGAAAGGACAATAAAATGGCGCAATTCATTTTCAAGATGAAGCGATTGAAAAGCATCGTTCTGCTTTGCTGCGCACTACTGACGGCCATAGCCTGTTGTATGTGGGCGCAAACAGAAGCGAAACCCGTGCCGAAGCTAGGTGCCTCTACACTTACCGTGAGAGTAACCGGCCTGCGCAACGCCAACGGAAAGGTACTTCTGTCCCTGGTGAGTGATTCCAAATCCATTGAAAAGCGGGCGGTTGAAATTGACGCCAAATCATTGAGCGCCCAGGCCGTATTTGAAAATCTTCCGCATGGAATCTACTCTGTCTACGTATTTCACGATGAAAACCTGAACGGAAAGATGGATTCCAACGAGATGGGAGTCCCGACTGAAGGCTACGGAGCTTCAAACAATCCCGAACGGAGAATGGGGCCTCCCGATCCGGAAGAAACCAAGTTTACGGTCGATCAACCGTCAACCGCAATCGAAATCACACTGATTTACTGGTAATCTCAGCCGATGAAAAGCACACTCGCATTCGCGGCTCTGCTGCTTCTCGTTCCTGCTGCCGCGGCTGTTGCGCAGGATGATCCGCCGCCGGAGCCGCGCCGCGATTTTCGCTACACTATTGCTGCTATCGACGACGCGACCTTCGATAGCAGCCTTCAACCACAGCTACCGACATGGGCGACAGGGGTGACAGCTCCTTCGGTCACGCTGTTTCAAAATCAACTGCTTCTGGAGCCATCGTTCACCCTTCGCTACCGGTCGCGCTGGAGTGTTGCGGCGAGCGTGGTTGGGCGCGCGGACACATTTCACGGGCTGTCAACCGAGGATTTCGATCTTCCAGCGAGCAACACCGCAGCCGCGGCTGCGCTTGGTGCCGCGCTGGAACCGTACACGGGAACGCATACGCAGTTCCGCGTCAAAGAAACTTATGGCGGTCTTTCGGCCGGAGACTTCGATTTCATGGTGGGCCGCAGGATTGTGCGCTGGGGCACTGGTTATGCGTTCACTCCGGCGGGAGTGCTTGACCCGCCTCGCGTGCCGACCAATCCCAATGACCGGCTGAACCTGAACGAAGGCCGAGATATGGTGAAGGCCGATTGGGTCCACGGCCCGCACGCATTTTCGCTGGCCTGGTCCACGGCGGTGCTTGCCCCAGCGGGGTCAAACCTGCACGACACAACGGCCTTTCGGTACAACGTCCTGGTGCACGGATTCGACACCTCGCTGATTGCCGGGGACGACCGCGGCGGAGACGCTTTTGGGGGCTTCACTTTTACGCGTGTCTTCGGGCAGGCATGGGAGTTGCACAATGAGACTGCATGGCGCGAGCACGCCGCCATTCTACAGGGTGCAAAATACACAACCTCACGCGGTATTTCCTTCATCGGAGAGTTTTACACTCCGCCGAATATTCCGTACTATCGGGACAGTACAATCTCGGCATCTGCAGGACGCCAGTATTATGGGTTTCTGTATGTGGGAAAGTCGCGCCTGCGTGAGTTGCCGGGCTGGAAGCAGTGGGATTTGAGCGCCTCGATCGTGGCGAACCTGAAGGATCAGAGTTTCACTACCGTCCTTGATGCTACGCGGCGATTTGGCAATCATTTTTCTTCTTATCTGCATTTGGAGATTCCGGCGGGCAGCAAGAACTCGGAGTATGGCGCAACTCCCTACGCAGCGGCAACCTCGGCAGGAGTCCGATTCCAGCTATGACACCAGGAACCAATTCGGCCACAAACGATCCTTGCGCAAAGCCGGGAGTGAACAAAGGCTTCACTTCGATGGCGTTCCGAGTTGTGTTGACGGTTTGCGCGGTAGCGCTATTCGTCGTCGCAGTCTTGTTATCACTGGGAATTATGCGGTTGTCGGAGACCGGGATCACCGTCCTGACTGCCTTTGTCTACTCCATAACCATAGGTCTGCCTTCGGGATGGTTTCTTCACTGGCTCGGCTTTCGCTTTACGGACAAATACCCCCGCCTTGTGATTTTGATAGATGCTCTGGCGCTGGTATGCACGGCCACATTTGGCTGTCTTGCGGCCAGCTTCCTTTTGCAAGCCGCAGGGATCTTTCCCCGTGACATGTTTTGGCAGCGATTCCGGGCAAACCTGCCTTTCTGCGCCGTCATCACGGTTGTCACCGGGCTCGCAATGACAACTTATTACACGCTTCTCTTCAAACTCCAGGCTACGAGTCTGGAACTTCGCACGAAACAGGTGGAACAGGAACGAGCGTACAAGCTGCTGGCCGAGGCGCAGCTCTCTTCGCTCGAATCGCGCATCCATCCGCACTTCCTTTTCAATACACTGAACTCCATTTCGGCTCTGATTCCGAGCGATCCGCAGTTGGCCGAAGATACAGTGGGAAAGCTGGCTTCGTTGCTTCGCTTCTCGCTCGGCGCCAACCATAGCAGCCTGGTGTCTCTCAGCCAGGAACTCAAGATCGCTCGGGAGTATCTTGAGATTGAGAAGACCCGCTTCGGCGACCGGCTGAGTTATTCGATTGAGGTTCCCGAAGATATTCAGGACGTGAAAGTGCCGCCGCTGGCGATTCAGTCGCTGGTCGAGAACGCGGTGAAGCACGTGGTTTCGCAGCGCAGCCAGGGCGCGACAATCCAGGTCTCAGGGGCAGGGGATTCCAGCCGGGTTCGGCTCGTAGTGCTCGATGATGGCCCTGGCTTCTCGCTGGAGGCGATCAGGCCCGAACACGGCTTGGGCAATCTCATCGCGCGGCTTGAACTTCTGTTTGGGAACGAAGGGCGGCTGGATGTGACTCGGGAGAACGGAAAGACGGCTGTGAGCTTGTCTTTTCCTTGTTAGAGCACTTTAGGAAATACTTTAGTCTTGGATTTCATTGGTTTCCGACCCTAGCGACAAAAACAAAGGAGTCGCGAGGGTGGGGCACCCAATCAATGTAGTAATGCATGAGGGCAGGATCAATCATGGAAATGCCGATGGAAACCGCATTGCTTCGCGCTTATCTTGTGGATGACGAACCGCTGGCCCTCGAGCGGCTCGCACGGCTGCTGGCGAGTGCGGGCGGACTGCGCGTAGTTGGCAGCGCCACAGATCCGGCGGAGGCACTGGACTTCTTGAATCGGGAACAAATCGACGTTCTTTTCCTGGATATTCAGATGCCCGGCATGAATGGCTTCGAGCTGCTCTCGCGGCTCAAGGCGCAGCCTTTCGTCATTTTCACAACCGCGTACGATGAATATGCGCTGCGGGCGTTTGAGGTGAACTCCATCGACTATCTTATGAAGCCGATCGAGCCAGAACAGTTGGCGCGCGCGCTCAAGAAGCTTGACCGGCTATGCCCGTCCACGAAACCGGATTGGCAGCGGAACCCGGAGTTGTCGGTTCTGCTGAAGGAACTGGCCGCTTCGCTGCGCGGCGAGCAGGCCGGCTATCCGCGGCGGATTGCTTCGCGCGTGGGGGAACGCATTGTGTTTCTGGACCTGGATACAGTGACGCATTTTGTGGCTCGCGACAAGCTTACCTACGCTCTTGTGAGCGGGCGCGAGCACTGCGTGGATCAGACGATAGCGGAGTTGGAGCGGAGGCTCGACCCGGCGAGATTTCTGCGCGTCCACCGTTCCGTGTTGGTGAACGCAGACTGGATTCAGGAAGCAAACTCCTCGTTTGCCGGCAAGGTCATCCTTTCGCTCAAGGATGCCCGGCACACGCAGATTCCCGTGGCGCGCGATCGCGTTCATACTTTGAAGACGCGCTTGGGAATCTAGTACTACAGTTGTACTTTCTTCGAATCTCCCTTATCCGGGCCTAAAGGCCCCGAAATTCGGCCCATTTTCAGGGGCCTGAAGGTGTCAAGTTCCAGGACATCCTTTACGTTTTGTCTCTGGACATCCTTTACAGTTCAGGGTTTGCCAGCCAGGGTTCGACGGCCGTCGAACCCTGGCTGGCAAGGTCGATTTCGCGCAGGAGTGTGTGCCGGTAGAAGACATCTATGCGCCGTTCTATGCGGATGAGTTGGACCTGCTCTCCGCCCAGAGTTCTGCTGATCGGCCAGCGTTTCCCTTGTAGATGCAGTACGCCGTTTGCTGTCAGCTGATGCAGTTCGGCATCGGCGGGATAGACCCAGGCGGGCGGGTTGGGCTGGTAGATGCGTTGGCTTTTGTGCCAGACACTTGCCGGAGTCTTCATCTGCAAAGCCTCGTGCGGGCGCAGGTGGTTGTACTCGTGGCGGAAGTTGTTCAACCAGCTCTGATGCAGTTCCGGGGAAGGCAGCCCGCGGCGGCGGCAGGCCATCTCCAGCGCGCCATGGAAGCGTTCCACCTTGCCTTGGGTCTGGGGATGCCGGATAGCGCAAAAGTGGAGTTGAATATCCTGCTTCATCAGCCATACCGTCAACTGGCTCCAGCCACCGGCAGACTTGGTATTCCACCACGGCGTGCCGTGATCCATGAGCATGGCGTCGGGTAGGCCGCAGTCGATAAAGGCTGCGGTAAGCCGCTCCTGCACTGCTTCGGCGCGTGTGGTCCAGGTTCCATCAAGGGCGATCACATAACGAGTGGCATCGTCGATCACCGACAGTGGCCCGACTGCCTTGTTCCATCCCTTGGGGCTTTTGAAATCCATTTGCCAAAGCTCGTTGGGCTGCTCGCGTTCAAAGCGCTGGAGCGCCTGCCGATGCCGGTCTTCAACCCGTACCAAGCCACGTCGGAGCAGAATGCGATGAAGCGTCGCTACCGGGAGGGTGATTCCTTCGCTCTTGAGGACAACGGCCAGCTTGCGCGCTCCCCAGTCGGGCCGCTCGCCACGCAGCGCAACGATGCGCTGCTCGATCCGCTCAGCGGTGCGGGTCGGGCTTGAGGCCGGACGCCGGCTTCGCTCCGCAATCGATGCCACCCCGCCGGAACGGTACCGCTCCAGCCACAAATACCCCGTCGGACGGGAAATCCCGAACTCCGCGCACAACGCTGAAAAGCTAGATCCTCCGCGGTTGGCTGCTACTACAAACCGAACCCGCTGCTCGGAAACATCCATCGTCCTCCATGCCATCGCCAGCCTCCTACACTCCAACCGAAAAGCCAAAGTGTAAAGGATGTCTGGAGACAATATGTAAAGGATGTCATGATACTGAACA
>Ga0326727_10026405_pt1 | contig 10770 bp, 11 predicted proteins | sample MB2enrmetagenome_FD_207643 | JGI IMG/M metagenome (GOLD analysis project Ga0326727, IMG submission 207643) | Lab enriched peat soil microbial communities from McLean, Ithaca, NY, United States - MB29MY | ecosystem: Environmental > Terrestrial > Soil > Wetlands > Peat | place: USA: New York... | reverse complement strand
AAAATCTCCAACAGTGAGGCCTGCATGCGACAACCTCCGATTCGGGTTGTCGCCGATAGATTCACACATTCTCGCCGTTGGGAATCCCCAACGGCCCTTCAATGTCCGCAGAACTGAACAGCCCTGGCACATGCGCCCTGGCGTTCCCCAAGGAAGATCAATCGATTTGCATAGCGAGACGAGTTTCGCGGCAAGCGGGAACTCCCCAAAGACGCTGGTCGTGACGATGATGCCTGGAGCCGGGTTCTGGGTCCTTTCCGAGGTCGATGAGCGCCTTATGATGATATTTCAGATGAGCGCCTTGACGTGCGCAACGACGTTTCTCCATCGCCAGTTGCCGCGGCCGCTCTGCGGGGCCCGGCCGACGACGTCCTCGACCTTCTCGGCGAATTCGGGATCGTTGGAGCGTTTGAGCGTGCATAGGCGAAGCGGCTGGAGACGATGCGCGTCCCACGAGCGCCGGACGGTGCTCAACGAAATGCCGATCTCGCGACCAAAGTCGGTTTCATCAACGAAATGGCGGGTCTCTGCGAGACGGCTGGAGCGAATGTCCAGGACGTGGCGCGCGGCGTCGGCCTCGACAATCGCATCGGCTCGAAATTCCTGCACGCGGGTCCTGGGTTCGGGGGCTCGTGTTTTCCGAAGGATACGCTGGCGTTGACCCATACGGCCCGCCAATTCGGCGCGCCGACGCTGATCGTGGAGGCGGTCGCCGAGGCCATTCAGGCGCGCAACGCGCAAGCGGCAAATGGCGCAAAAGGTGATCGTCGCCTGCGGCGGCGCGGTCGCCGACAAGACCATCGCGATCCTCGGCCTGTCGTTCAAACAAAACACCGACGACATGCGCGAGGCGCCCGCGCTCGATATTATCGCCGCGTTGCAGCGGGCGGGCGCCCGGATCCGCGCCTATGATCCTCAAGCCATGGAGCAAGCGCGTCCCATGCTGTCGGAAGTGACGTTTTGCCAAAGCGCCTACGCGTGCGCGGAAGGCGCCTCGGCGCTGGTGATCGTGACCGAGTGGGACGCCTTCCGCGCGCTCGACCTCGAGCGCATCAAGCGCGCCCTGGTCGAGCCGATCGTCGTCGATCTGAGGAATATCTATCCCTCGGCGGAAATGCGCGAACGCGGGTTCCATTATTCACGCGTCGGCCGTCCTTGAGGCCGCCAAACGCTGGTTGCGCGATCGCTTCATTCGCGCGCGACCGTGGGGGCTGGGCAAAGCGAATGCGCGAGATTCAACACATGATCCGATCGAAGCCGGCGAATCAACGCGCTAGCCGGCCATGAACAAATGCCTGCGTCAGAAGGCGCGAATCGGTCATGATCGGCGAAAGGCTGCTGATGAAACCTGGATTACACTGTTGCGCCGATATCGCTTGGGCTCTCTTGCTTTCCCGTGGGCGCTGGGATTGTCGCGTAGCGGACTTGTCATTTGCGTGATGAGCGCGATTGCGGCGCTTTCCTCGGGCGCCGACGCGCAAAATCGCGAAGCGCTATGGGGCGTCGTTCAGGCCTGTCGTCTCAACCACGCGGTGACGGGGGCGGCTTTTCCCTGCCTCTCGGTGAACGTGTCGGAGGGCGTCGAACGCGGTTACGTGATCCTGCGGCCGCCATTGGGCGAAGACTTCATATTGGCGCCCACGAGAAAAATCGTCGGCGTCGAAGATGCTTGGCTCGAAGCCGCGGATGCTCCGAACTATTTCGACGACGCGTGGAACGCGCGCGCGGTGCTGGCGGCAAGAGGGCGCGCGCCGCCGCCGCGGGACGAGGTGGCGCTCGCTGTGAATTCCAGGCTCGCTCGGACCCAGGACCAACTGCATATTCACATCGGCTGCATTTCAAATGAAGCGAAGAGATCAATCGAGGCCATTGAGCCCGAGCTTTCGCCGACCCGCTGGCGGCGTCTCGAGAAGCCCATCGCCGGCTTCCTGTTTTGGGCGCGGAGAATTGATCAGGACACGCTTGCCGGCGTAAACCCATTTCGCTTGGCCTTGGAAGGGCTTCCGGTTGCGAGCGAGGATCGAGGAAACGTGACGATCGTCGTCGCGGGCGCCCGATCCGTCCAAGGGCGCGACGGTTTCGTGCTTCTTGTGGCGATCGATGATCGCTTTCGTCCTGGCTCCTCCCGTGCCGGCACGGACCTTCTCGACCGTTCTTGTCCTTGAATGATGAATAGGAGAGACACGAGCGGATCGTTCGGCGCTCTCTTCCACGATCGTGCGTCAAGGTATGGCTCGGTCAGCCGCTCGCTATTTTACGCGGGCGACCGCCCTTTGCGCCATTCGAGCGCGCTGCCGCCGCCTCTACCCGACCGTTTGAATCCTGTCGAGGATTCCCGCGGGACTCGCGATGTGCGAGTCTGGCGCATGCGCACAGGAATCTCGCTTGCCGTTTCGGCGGAAGATCGGCTCCGGCTTTTGGCTCTGATCAAGGATCGCAATGCGCCGCAGAAGCACGTTTGGCGGGGCCAGATCGTGCTTTTGACCGCCGACGGCGTGGGCACGAACGAAATCATGCGCCGGACGGGCAAGTCGAAGACTTGCGTCTGGCGCTGGCAGGAACGGTTCGCCGAGGAGGGTTTCGAGGGCCTGGGGCGCGACAAGACGCGGCCCTCGCGCGTCAAGCCGCTGGCGGACGAGATCGTGGCGCGGGTCGTGGCTCTGACGCTCGATCCGCCGCCGGGGGAGCGGACGCATTGGACCGGCGCTTTGATGGCGAAAGCCTCGGGCGTCTCCGTCAGCTCCGTTCAACGCATTTGGCGCAAGCATGATCTTCAGCCGCACCGGGTGCGGCAGTTCAACCCCCGGATCAAGTCCGGGGGTTCCAACGATCCGAGATTCATCGAGAAGCTGCGCGATGTGGTGGGGCTCTACGTCGATCCGCCCGCTCACGCCGTCGTCCTCTCCGTCGACGAGAAGAGCCAAATTCAGGCGCTCGACCGCACCCAGCCCGGGCTGCCGCTGAAAAAGGGCCGCGCCGGCACGATGACCCACGACTACGTCAGGAACGGCACGACGACGTTGTTCGCCGCCATGAATATTCTCGACGGCACGGTCATCGGCCAAAACATGCAGCGCTGCGCCTGCGAGGGTTCCTCGGCTGGGCCGAGCCGATCCTCATCGCAGGAGGACGAGCCATGGAGGATTGTAGTGTAGAACAGCTTTTGTCGGAATCGATGTCGCCAAGGCGCGCAATGCGATCGCGATCGCCGAAGGCGGACGCGGAGGCGAGGTCCGATATATCGGTGAAGTGGAGGCAACGCTGGACAACATGCGCCGGATCGTTCGACGGATTGCGTCGAAGTACGATCGGGTTGAGTTCTGCTACGAGGCCGGCCCGACTGGCTATGGCTTGCACCGAATGATCATGTCGCTGGGCTATGGTTGCGTGGTCGTGGCGCCGCCAGCAATCGGCCGCCGGATCACCCCGTCGCCTGGACGCTACGCGTGAGAGCCTGAGGCAACGGCCAAGGTTGGGCGCTCGATTGCGCGCGCGGCGAGGCTGGGCTCGTTTCTCCTGACGGCCGCCAAAATACGCGTCGTTGTGGCGATGAGCGGTTCGACCTCGCTCGCGGCGGCCGGGAGCGCGCCAAGGATCGTTGCCTCGAGAATCGCCAATGCTTCCGCCGGCAATGCCGCCGTTTCGACAAGGCGCCGAATATCGCCGTCAGGGCTCGAGTCCGCGAGTTCGTCGCCGCGCGCCGCTGTCAGCGCTGCAGCCATGCTTCGCAGCGATTTGGCGAGAAGAGGCGGCGCTTCCTCGGCGAACCCGCCCGCGGCGAGCACTTTCGCCATCCTCAGGCAGCGGTCCGCTGCGGCCATCGCCTCCGTCGCCCTCGCGTTATCGATGTCAGCGGCGCCGGCTTCAAACGCCAGCGCCGCCGATCGATGCAATGTCCGCGCCTCGTGCGTGAACCGCAACAAGCCTGTGGCGACAAGTCTGCGCATCGCCAGCCAAGTCGCCTTATCGACGTATTCGGCCGGCGGGCCGCCAACCGTCCGTTCCTTTTCGGCGGCGAGTTCTTCTTGATCGAGATCGAGCACGACCAGAAGACTCGGCCGACCCTCGCCATCACGGCGCAACTCGACCAACGCCACGGCCTCGCCCCGCCGCCTGAGAAGATCGGCGACGAATTCCTCTTCAATAGAAACGATGCGAGGCGCCGAACGAACCGGTGTAGCCATCATGGCTTGCATTCGCTCGATGAAAGCGCCGCGGCCCGAGGGCATCTTGAGCGTGGTCAGATCGCCCTCGCCGTCGAGAACGCCATCGGCCAGAGCCTGTTTCTGAGCAAGCAGATGCAGAATCGAATGTTCGATGCTGCCCTCGGCCACCAGATTGACGACGGATACCGAGCGCGTCTGATTCTTGCGCCAGGCTCTTGCAATTCGCTGCTCGAGCTTGGCCGGGTTCCAAGGCAGGTCGATATTGACGACAGCGCTCGCGGCCTGCAGATTGAGCCCAACGCTGCCGCTGTCGGTCGAAAGAAACAGGCGGCAGGCAGGATCGCGTTTGAATCGGTTGATTTCCGCTCGTCGGCGATCCTGCGGCAGCGAGCCGGTGTGCCATGCCGTCTCGAAGCCCATTTCTCTCACCAGTTCACGCACCATCGCGAGCATACGCTCCCATTCGGAGAAGACGATAACCTTGCGCTCTTCGTCCTCGAGGAGATCGTCGAGGATGCCTTCGAGTTCCTCGAGTTTGGGGCAGATCCGGCATGTCGGATCGAGAATGGCGGGCGTGTCGCATGTCATGCGCATGCAAGCGAGCAATTGCTGCAGGCGGTCGAATTCCTGCTGACGCAAGGGGCGTCTTTGCGCCTGGGCGATGAGCTGCGCCGCCGGCGCGCGATAATCCTCGTAGCGCTGCTTTTGCTCCTCCGCCATCGCTACGAAATAATTCTTGACTGTGCGGCCTGGAAGCTCCTTCTCGACATCGGCTTTGCGCCGGCGAAGCATCAATGGTTGCACGCGCGCGCGCAGATCGCCGAGATTCTTGTAGTCTACGGGGCGCCCGCGCTCGTCGAGTTCATAGAAATCGCGGTTGAAACGGAACAGCGGGCCTAAGATTTCCGGATCGAGATATTGGACGATGGAATAAAGTTCGTCGATGCGGTTCTCGACCGGCGTGCCAGTTAGAACGAACGCGTAGGGTGAGCGCAGCGACTTGACCTTTCGCGCCGTCTTCGTCTGCCAATTCTTGATCCGCTGCGCTTCGTCGAGCACGACGATGTCCGGCTTGAGGTTGGCGTTGATGTCGTCGGCGTCGCTCAACACCTGCTCGTAGTTGACGACGGTGAAGAAGTGCGGCGCGCGGTAGGCGACGAGGCGTTGGGCGCGCGGACCGAACACGAGACGGATTGAGCGTCGGCTGAAGCGGGAAATCTGTTCTTCCCACTCCGCCTTGAGCGAGGCCGGACAGACGACGAGCACGCGTTCGACGCCCTTGCGCCGCGCCAGCAATTCGCAGGCGGCGAGGGCCTGGATCGTCTTACCCAGTCCCATGTCGTCGGCGAGCAGCGCGCGTTCGCCAAAGGCCAAATGCAATGCGCCAAGGCGCTGGTAAGGCAGCAACGGATGGGTCAGAACGTCGATCGTGTCGCGGCCAGCGGCTAGATCGGCTTCAAAATGATCGCGGGCTTGCCAACGCATGCGCTCGCGCGTTGCGCGTTCGATCCATGGGCCAATATGCCGCGATAGGCGCATGGCGCGAGCGACAGGGGCGGGGGCCTGGGGCCAAGCGGCAAGGAGCGCTTCGATCCGATCAGGCTCCGACGTCAGGCTTCCGTCATCGGCGAGCCACGGCTGAAGCCAAGCGCGAGCGGGGGTGAAAGCCGCTTCGCCGGCGCTCGACGGCCAGGCGACCGTGGGCGTCCCGGCGGCGCGCCGATCCAGAAACACCTCGATCCGCGGGCTGCCTTCGTTCGCCGCAACGCGAAAGGCGCGCTTCTTTCCGCGAGCCAGAGCCGCCAGGACGCCTTCGATATGTTTGCAGGTTCCCAGACCGTTGACCCTGTGATCGATGCAGCCGCAAGAATTCGTGAACCCCTTGAGGTCTCTGATTTCCACCTCGTAACTACCGCCGCTCGCCGAGCGCGCGCGGAACACGCCAAAGAAGGCCTGATCGGGTTCGATCGCTGCGACGTCGAGAATTTCCGTCTGCCCCCGCCAACGTCGTAGAACGATCTCGTCCGCGTCGCTGGTTCGCCATCCTACGGCCGGCGCGCGGTCGAGGACCGCTTTTGCCTTGCTGCGACGATAAGGCTTGCTTGGCTTGTTCGAGGAGGCTTCGTTCGCGGCGGACGCACCCTTTTTCACTCTCTTCGGCATATGAAATCCTTGTTTCTCAGCAGCCGGCCTATTCTTCTGTTCCAGACCGTTCACTCGCTTGCGTGTGCAAGGGCGTATCGAGCCGCTGGCGCGCACGCCCCCATTCCGAGAGTAGCCGATTCGGCCCGCCGGTCCACGACCGCGGTATATCCTATCGTCTGCGCTTCGCCTCAGGCAGAGGCGGAAGCGTATCGAACGGATTGAGGATCGAGTCGCAAATCGGTTTGAAATGCTTGACATTGCGGGAGAGGATTATGAGGCCGTGGGCCTCTGCAGTCGCCGCGATCGCGACGTCGCCGAAGCCCGGGGCGTGCCCGGCTCCTCTTGCGACGTCCATCATCATTCCGGCGATCGTCGCTGCGCGCAGATCGAACGGCAGAATGCGGTCGCCGTAGAGATGCTCGACGGTGTCCCACCAGGCGCTCAAGGTCGCGGCCTTTTTGGCAGCCCCTTCGCGCGTCGCCTTGGCGATGCCGTCTCTGATCTCGGCAGCCGTCACGACAGAGAGATAGAGAAAATCGGAGGCGTGGTCGAGCCAGTCGACCAGAACGGCCGGGCGCTCTTTCTTTGTCGGCGCCACGGCCGAAATCACGTTTGTGTCGAGAAGATACCTCACAGGTCGGCTTCGCGTAGCGGAGTGCGGTCCCGCTCTGGAATATCGCCATCTTCCAGAGGAGAAGAAGCCAGAAGACGCCCGAAACTCGGGATGTTCGATATGCGCTCCCAAGCCGCCCATGAAATCACCACGGCCTCTTTGCGCCCGTGGCGGGTGATGGCGAATTCCTCCCCCTGCAATGCGCCGTCGACTACCGCAGAGAGCCTGGCTTTGGCGTCCTTCAATTGGATCTCGCGCATGATGTTTCGCCTCATTATATGACTAGTATGGTCACATAGTGACCGATCGCGCCGGTGTCCAGTCGAGCTAACCGCATTTTTCAACCTGATTACGATCCTCGCCGGCACGGTCACGCCCGCTGCGGAATTCCCGCGGCCGAGCGCGCGAGTGCGTGCTCACGGCTGCAAAGAGGCAAAGCGGTTGCTCGAGTATGTCCGCTTGGGTTCGAGCGGCAACAGAGGACCACGGACGAGACTGCCGCCAAGGCGATGATGAGGGCGGAGCGTGATAAACGGCTGGCCGAGGACCCAAGGTTCGCAAGGCGTCCGGCAACGGGTCAACGGTTCATCATTGGGGGCTTCAAACCGTTTGGCCCGAAGCCGTAGATCGCGCTCGCACTCCGCGCGGCCGAGATGCCGCGCCGACACTCCATCTCTTTGCCTTCGCGGCGCGGTTGGCCACTTTGTTTCCTCGGCTGCCGAACCGCCGTCGGGATCGCAAGCTCGAACCCGCGTGACAATGGCATATCGAGCCACAGGCGCACACGACGCATTTCTGAGAGACCCGATTGGGCGTGAATGCAAGACCATCACCGCTCTCATCAACCACGGCCTCGACCGTCCGCTGCCCGCGCGCAATTACGCGACGACGGCGGAGCTGCGCGGAAAGAAGCGCCAACGCTCACGCGACTTTCGGCGCAAGCCGCGTCACCTTGATCGATGCGGCGCGATGGCGGATTTGGGCAAGATCGTAATTCGCCTGCATCGGCAGCCACGCGTCGGCGGTGCTGCCGAGCGCCTTTTCGAGCCGAAACGCCATTTCCGGCGAGATGGCACTGCGTCCGGCGATGAGGTTGTGAAGCTGCTGGCCGCGTGACGCCCAGCCCCTTTGCGGCCTCGACAATCGAAACGCCCATTTCCTCGATACTGTCGCCAATCATCTCGCCAGGCTGCGGCGGGTTTTTCATTGGCACGGTTTTCTTACTTCTTCCTCTTCCTCGCCTAGCGATGTTTCGATTGAGCCTGAGTCTCCGCATAGGCTTTCAGAATGTTCGCCATGCGCGTCAGGTGACCGCGACCGGCAGAGCGGTAAAACTCTAGGGTGTCGGGGTCGAGCCGAAGATGCACCGATGCTTTGCGTCGCGGGCGCGTCTCAACGATGCAGGCCTTCTCCCAGAAAGCCTCATCGAGCTTGACCTCCGGCGCATCGGCTGGCGTGGCGCGAACCTCACCCCTTGCCTTCATCGATGCGATTTCGGAGCGCGAATAGTGTTTCGTATCGTCTCTTGCCATGTTCCCCTACCTTCCATGCCGTGATGATGTGGCGGGTCTCGTCGCGCCATGTGTAGGCGACGAGATAAAAAACGCCGCCGGTCTTTCCCAGCGCTTGAATACGCTCCTCGCGGTAGCCCTCGCGGCTGTCGATCGATTCGATGACCTCTGGATCATCGAAAATGCCGATCGCCTCCGCGAAATCGACCTCGCGGGATTCCCAGTTTTCCTCACGTTTTTTCTCATCCCAGCTGAACGCCATGATACCACAAGATACCTCTTTTGTGTACACATTCTAATGGCTAAATTCAACAGGTTGCGCCCTTTGGGAAACGCGCTATCCGCCCAACTTCTTCCTCGCCGAGCCCTTCGTTCGACGCGCCGCAGACGTGGCTGAAACTCGACGCGCTCCCCAAGTCCTCGCTATTTCGGGTCATACAACGCGCGCTCAAGCGCCATACGGATAGGTGTTTTCGGAAATGTATGCCTGCGCCGCGTGGAACCCGGCCAGATAGGCCGTTCGACCAGCGCCGCGGCATTGCGGCCGATCTCGCCGGCTTGGCGCTTGAGCCGCTCCGGCGTCCAGTCGGCATAGCGACGGTGGCTCGACGGCATGTGCTCGCGCACCGTCGTATGCTTGCGATTGGCGGAGGAGCGCACATGGGCGGCGACCCGCTGGCCGCGATGGAAGACTTCGACCGTGCGCGCGGTGATGCGGGCCCAAACCTTCTCGCGCAGCAGCTGGTGCGGCGCCGAGTAGTAGTGCTTGTCGATCTCGACGTGATAGTCGAGCCCGACCCGGCATTCCTTCCATTCGGCGAAGACGTGGGGCTCGGCCGGCAGCCGCTTGAGGGCGAAGCGCTCAACATCTTCGAACAGCGCGCGGCGGCTCGCGCCGAGATGGCGCGACATGCGATTGTTGATCTGCGCGACGAGCTCGGCGATGGCCGCGTTCAATGCGGTGAGCGAGAAGAACTGCCGGTTGCGCAGCTTGGCGATGATGAAGCGAGTTGCGATTTGAACCGCAATCTCGACCTTGGCCTTGTCACGGGCCCGATACGGCCGCGCCGGCACAATGGCGGTGTTGTAGTGGGCCGCCATCTCGGCGTAGGTGCGGTTGACCGCCGGCTCGTAAAAGCACGCCTTGGTGACGCCCGAGCGCAGATTGTCGCTCACCACCATCGCCGGGACCCCGCCGATGAAGGCGAAGGCGCGCGTATGCGAGCCGATCCAGTCGGACAGGCCCTGCGTCCAAGTGGCCTCGGCATAGGTCAAGCTCGACGCGCCGAGCGCGGCGACGAACAGCTGCGCCGTCTTCACCTCGCCGGTTGCGCCGTCGATCACCTCCAGCGTCGTGCCGGCGTAATCGACGAACAGGCGCTCGCCGGCGACGTGGCTCTGCCGCATGGTCGGCGACAGCCGCGCCTCCCAGGCGCGGAAAATCTCGCAGTAGCGGCTGTAGCCGTAGCCGTCAGGGTTCGCGGCGCGATGCTCCTCCCACAGCAGCTGCAGCGTCACGGCCGGCCGGCGCAGCTCGCGGTATACCGCTGCCCAGTCCGGCTGCGGCCGGCGATCCTTGGCCGCCGCCGTGGGCGGCGGGTAGAGCCGGGCCTCCAGCGCCTCGTCCTTCAAGCCTTCTGGGAGTGGCCAGCCCAGGCCGGCGCGCCGCGCCCGCCGGATGCAGTCCCCGGCGGCTGTCGCGCTCACCCCCAGGCTGGCGGCGATCTGGCGTTTGGACATGCCGGCGGCCGACAGCCTCAGCACGTCGCGGATCTTGCGCATGGGTAATCTCGGTCCAGGCATTGCCCCGCTCTACGTGGAAATGGAGCGAAGCCCATGCCGATTCGCAGATCACCCAACAGCGCCAATCACCCCCGTCCACAGGCTGGTCGCGATCGCCCGGAACGGGTGGTCGCAATCAATCGGAATAGCTGGTCGCGATCACCCGGTGCGCGCAGCATGAGCGGCGACCGCTCACCATAGGCAGCGGCGGGATAAGGCAAGACATCGAAGAATGCGCCGGTGTCGTCGATGAGCTTGACGCGGAGATCGGCCAGACGATCCAGTTCCGACCAGCGATCAGGCAGTTCTTTCAGGAAAACCGCCACGTCATAGTCGGAATCCGAATGCGCATCGCCACGGGCGCGCGACCCGAACAGGACGACGCGCTCGATTTGATCGCCATACATCTCATCCAGAGCCGCGCGGAAACGCGACAGGACCGGATCGTCCTTTAACTGATCTTCAACACCACGAATCACCAAGATATTGATTGCAAACGCGAATCGGCGCTGGAAAAGCGCCTTGGCACTACATTTCGATTGATGGTGTGGGA
>Ga0326727_10026404_pt1 | contig 10772 bp, 11 predicted proteins | sample MB2enrmetagenome_FD_207643 | JGI IMG/M metagenome (GOLD analysis project Ga0326727, IMG submission 207643) | Lab enriched peat soil microbial communities from McLean, Ithaca, NY, United States - MB29MY | ecosystem: Environmental > Terrestrial > Soil > Wetlands > Peat | place: USA: New York... | reverse complement strand
CCTCAAAGGCGCCGGTATCAATACCATCGGCGATCTTCTGAAGTATGACCGGGATTCCCTGATGAAGATCAAGAACTTCGGCAAGAAGTCGCTGGGTGAAATCGGCGAAAAGCTTACCGTATACAACCTCAGTCTTGCCGACGATACCTCGGAAGGCGGCGCGGACTTGGAAGACGACGAGGAAGAAGAAGATGAAATGGAAGAAGGAGAGTAAACGATGAGGCACGCTGATAATAAAGTCAGGCTGAGCCGCACCTCCTCGCACAGACGGGCGTTGATGCGGAATCTCGCGACTTCTCTATACAAGTTTGAGCGGATCGTCACGACTGCTCCGAAGGCGAAAGCGGCTCGTTCTTATGCCGAGAAGATCATTACTCGTGCGAAGAACGCAATTTTGGAAAGCGAAAAGCTGATTGCGGAAAAGAAAGACAAGGAAGCTGCAGTGGTTCTTGTCAATGCGAAGCGTGAAATCGGCCGCGATATTCGCGATGCAAAAGTAATGGACAAGATCTTCAAGGATATCGCTCTGCGTTATAAGACGCGCAACGGCGGTTATACGCGCATCATGAAGCTCGGGTTCCGGCAGACGGACGGCGCAGAACGCGCCATTCTGGAACTGGTCCTCGAATAATTCCGGATGAGGAAATGGTTCATTCTCCCCCTGTCGCTTGCCGCGGCAGGGGTTTTCTTTTTGCCGTTCTGGTTTTCCTGGGTTTGGCTATCGATTTTGAGTCTGATATTTTTATTGCTTCAACCCGACAAGATGATTCCCGCAATAAAGTCCCTATTTTTTTTACTTTTGTTCACCTTTCCTCTGGCCGTGGTCAAACTATTGACTGTCCATGAAGGGATGGTCACTCGATTTTCTTTGCTGACTCTGTACAGCGGAGGATGGGAAAGTGCTATATCCGTTCTCGGAAGGGTTCTGGTATTGGGAATGACATCTTTCATGGTTTTTCGCTGGTTGGTTCCTTTGAATCACATACCGGAAAGCTGGAAAAGGGGAAAGTTTTTCCGGATATTGCTCTTGTCGATTACGGTATATCAATACCTGTTGGCGAATTTCTTTCCGTGGTGGCGGAAAGAGCGAAAAAAGGGAGAGGGTTGGGCCGAATGGGTGGACAAAATGTATGTAAAGGGAAGAAATATTCACGCCGGCGAATAATGGTTACCACAGGCGACGAGGTCACGTTGCCTGTGGCAATTGACTTCAAATAATCCGGATCAGCACACCTCGCTGACGGCAGAAGTCGAGTTTCTGGATTTCATCCAAGGCGGCGATCATATTTTTTTCCTTTGCGGAATGGGTGGTCATCAGAAGAGGCACGTAATCGTTTTCGCTGCGTTCCTCCTGGATGACCGAGGCGATGGAAATGTTGTATTTCCCGAAGATACCGGATATCTTCGATAACACGCCCGGTTGATCGAAGACATTGAAGCGTACATAATAGCGGCTTTCGATTTCGCCCATGGATTTGACCGGGAACTCGTTGAATTGGATAAACTTGGAGGTACGGTGCGCCGCGTCCTTGAATTTGGCGATATCCACGATGTCGGCCACGACGGCGCTCGCGGTGGGACGGCTGCCCGCTCCACGACCGAAATACATCGAGTTGGTCAGATACTCGCTGTTGATGAGAACCGCATTGAATTCATTCCGGACATTGGCGAGCTGGTTGTCCAGCGGCACGAGCGTCGGACTCACGCGTACTTCGACCGTCCCGTCCGGATCGCACTTCGCGATGGCGAGGAGCTTCAGGACATAGCCGAATTCCCGCGCATTTTTCACATCGGCAAGATCGATTCCGGTAATACCTTCGGCCGATACCTGCGCGTAACCGACGGCGGTGTTGAAAGCGATGCCGGCAAGGATCGTAATCTTGTGCGCCGCGTCGCCGCCGCCGATGTCCAGGGTGGGATCGGCCTCGGCGAAACCGAGTTTCTGAGCCTGCTTGAGCGCCGTGTCGAAATCGAGGTTTTCCTCGTACATTTTGGTCAGGATATAATTGGTAGTACCGTTGACGATGCCATGGATCGAATGAATACGGTCGCCGGCAAGCGCGTCGGTGATGATGCGGATGATGGGAATACCGCCGCAGACGCTGGCCTCAAAACCGATGGCAAGTCCATTTTCTTTTGCCAGCCGGAAGAGGGGGGCGCCTTTTTCCGCGAGCAGGGCTTTATTGGCCGTAACTACGTTCTTTCCGGATTTGAGACAATCTTCGACCAGAGTGTTGGCAAAACCCACTCCGCCGACGAGTTCGATGACGATATTGACATCGGGATCTTTCAGCACTTCCCGGTAATCGGAGACCATCTTTGCGCTTTTAACCGCCACGCGGCGCGGCGTCGTCAGATCTTTATCAGCCACGTAAAGCAGCTCGATATCGAGGCCGGTTCTTTTGCGGATGAGTTCCTGCTCGTTCTGCAGGATTTCGATGACACCGGAACCGATCGTACCATAACCCACCAAAGCGACTCCGATGCGTGACATGGGTTTTCCTCCTTGACGATCTGAAGCGAGATGTACATACAACAAACTCGGACGGAACGGCTACAATAAGAACATTATAAGGCAAAGTCGACGAATTATCAACTCCGCTTCGCATGCGGATGGTGGCTATCATAGCTTTCCCGAATCCGGTCGAGGGTAAGATGGGTGTATTTCTGCGTGGTGGACAGGCTCGCATGGCCGAGCATTTCCTGTATCGCCCGGATTCCGGCGCCGTTCTCCAGAAGATGTGTGGCGAAAGTGTGGCGCAGTGTGTGCGGAGAAACATGCTTCTGAATGGAAAGTTCGCCGATGGCGGCGGAAAGAATATAGCGCACCATGCGTTCCTGGATCCGTTTTCCGGATTTCGTCAGGAAAAGCGCCGTCAGATTTCCGCCGGGTGTCGATAATTCACGGCGCCAGGATAGATAATTCCGGACGGTTCCCGTTGCCGTTTCGCCGATCGGGACCATACGCGGCTTACGGCCCTTACCGGTGACAGTGACCAGTCCGTCTCGGTAATCGATATCGGAGAGATCGAGGGAGCAGAGTTCGGAAACACGGAGACCGGCCGCATAAAGAAGAAGAAGAATCGCACGGTTACGGACGGCAAGGGGATTGTCCGTTTTGCCGCTCTCCAGCAGGCGCAGAACTTCGGAGCGGTCCAGTACCGAAGGAAGACGTTTCTCCTTTCGGGGAGCGGAAAGAAGTGTGGATGGGTCCGAGCCGAGATAACCGACTCGGAACAGAAAACGGAAGAGGGATCGAACTGCGGCAATCCGACGTTCCAGAGTGGAGGATCGAATGCCGCTTTCTCCTTCATTCCGGATGAAATCCAGTAAATTGCGGGAATTGACAGCGGATGTCTCCGAGATGCCTTGAGAGACGAGGAATTCAGCCATTTTTCTAAGATCGATGTCGTAAGCCGCGAGCGTATTCTCGGAATAGCCTTTTTCGTAACGAAGATGTTCCTGAAAGGAACGGATGGATTCTTTCAGCGAAAGCGATTTATCGGAATGACCGGGCATGGATTCCCCCGTTTCTTGTCCCAACAGTTTATGTCAAAACAGAGCCTTTGACAAGGAAAACGAGGAAGCAAAAAATGGGAATTATATACATGACTCCCTAACAAACGACAAAACTATCTCTCACAGAGAACACGGAGTTCACGGAGAAGTTTTCTCAGTGTACTCTGTGACCTTTGTGAGAGATATCCCTGATGCTACTTTGTCGGCAGCATTATTACGGGTAGTTATCGATATAAGTCCCCAAAAAACGGGTTGAAAAATCATGTGCAGTTACAAAAGATTGTCGTTACAAAAGAGCTTGATTTTCCCGCGATAATCAGTTATTCTTTACCCGGACGAAGGAATCCCATGATAGCCACAACCCAAGATAACAAGGTTACTCTGCAATTCGACTTAGGGGAAAACTACACGGGGGCAGACAAGGGTTGACAAGGAGTAAGTCATTGGGTAAAATGATGAGTCTGGGGTTTCTCAAACCCATTTTCGAAGGGATACCGGCGGCAACCGGGAAATTCCTCCTAAAGAAGGATTGTCAATTACTTTCTTATGGTTTATAATCGTTGGTATACAGGGTTGTATCCAGTAGCTGTCGCAAATGTCAAACTCAAAATTGATTCATGCATTGTACTTGTGTTTGTTTTATATATGGAGGTGATAGTTATGATTAAAGTTGTGCTGGTACTTCTGGGATTTGCTTCGGCTGGGATTTTATCAGCAGCAGATACGAATACTTCGGTGTTTACACCGACAAAGGATGACGCCAAGTCCTTAGTTAAACAGGCCATCACGTACTACAAAGCCAACGGCCGCGAAAAGTTTCTGAACGAAGTAATGAAACCTTCAGGACTATTTCATTTCCAACCGGACTTAAAAAAAGGGCTGTACATTTTCGTATATGATGAGAAGGGAGTAGTGGTGGCCCATGGAGTACGTATGGAGCTTACGGGAAGAAACCGCTGGGATGACAAAGACCCGGATGGTCGCTACTGGATTCGTGAATGGACAAGCCTTGTGCATCAAGCCGGGAGCGGGTGGATCGATTACAAGGAATACAATCCGGCCGACCACAATAAAATCATGAACAAGTCATCTTTTGTTGAATTGGTTGACGGAATGATTATCGGTTGCGGAATTTACAGATAAATCTTATATAAAAGGACATATTATGCATGGTTTTAATGTATTAACGCGATTGAGAATCAGTGTCAAAATTAATATAATATTATTATTATTTTTTACGCTTACTTTCGCGTTAGTCGTCTTTGCCGGTGTCATGATGTGGCAAACAATGAACAACGCGCTGGTAATAAAGGGACAAAGTCTTGCCAATATCTCTGCGGAAACCGTGAAAAGCGGAGTTCAGTATAACGTCAGCGAGTATATAGAAACCCCATTGAATCAAATAGTTGGCGGGGATGCCGATTTGTCACTCGCCGCCGTGGTGGTCGAAGATGCGAACTCTTCCTATCAGTTGAAAGCGCAGGTGAAGAACACGAATTTCGAGAATTCGGATGCGACGGCCTTACTGGGTGGCTTCAGGAGCAAGGTACCGGCTAAAAAAGGAACCTTCACCCGTTTCAATACGGCGAAAGGTTTTTGGCTGATTGGCCAGATAGACTTGGTGGCAAATGATGCCCTGAAAAACGGCTATATCGTGATGTTTTTCAATAACATGAGAATTATTGGGGACATGAAGAAATTGATGCTGTTCAGTTTGTTGATCCTCGTTCCCAGCATTTTAATTCTCGGATTGCTTGGGTTCCTGATCAGCCGTTCAATAGTAAAGCCGATTTCGCTCGCAACGGCAGGATTCTTCAATCTGGCCAAAGGTGATTCCGATCTCACAAAAAGGATTGATTTGCAGTTGCAGGACGAAATCGGTGAAATGGCAGGAAACATCAATTTATTCATCGATCGGATCCATAATGACATGGTAATTGTTAGTGTTACATCGGACGAGCTTATGAATGGAGCCGGACGATCCCGTGACCTGGTTGAAAATGTAGTCGCCCATAAGATTGAGGCGATAAAGGACAGTGTAACTAAAATCAACCGCCAGGTTGAAAGTTCATCGATAGGAATGGAAGAACAGTCGTCTACGCTGGAAGAAATGGCTAGAAATATCAGCAGCATATTGGCTTCCATGCATAAGCAAGCTACGGCTGTGGAAGAAGGAGCAAGCTCGATTGAGCAGATGGTTCATAACATAGAAAGCACGGCGAATATGGCGCGGAAATCGCATGAAATATCCAATAGCCTCAACCAGATTGCGATTGAAGGTGGAGAAACGGTGAAAACTTCCGTTCAAGCAACGCGCGAGGTTTCCGAATATTCACAACAGATTCTCAAACTCCTGAATCTGATAACGAATATTGCCGAGCAAACGAACCTGCTTTCCATGAATGCGGCCATTGAGGCTGCTCATGCCGGCGAGTCCGGAAGAGGTTTCGCTATCGTCGCCGCCGAAATCCGGCGTCTATCCGTCGATACGAACAAAAACGCCAAGGATATCGGCGATGTGGTGGGCACCATCTTGAAGAAGATCGACCAGAGCGCTGCCTTTGCAGAACGAGCTCAATCGGGTCTGGCAACCATCGTGGATTTTAGCCGACAGAATTCCGAAATCATCACGCAGTTGAACACTGCTATGTCAGAGCAGAACAGTGGAGCGAAAGAAATTCTTTTTTCCACGCAGGAGATGGTCAAAATAACCGAGGAAGTGAAGATTGCTATGGGAGAGCAGAAACAGGCGACTGACGAGTTTAATGTTACGTTGCATGATTTAAAGAATACGGTTTTGCAAAGCAAGGAAAATGTCAAATCGCACTTGGAAAACATGAATGCTCTGATATCCGCTCAAAATGAAGTCCGCGAAATTATTCATGCGAATGCGGTCCTTGCTGATAAATTGCATGCATTGGTTGGTAACTTCAAACTTGGGGTTCAACATAACAATAAGTTCAGTAACATGAAGTTAGTGGAATAACACAATATCTAAGAGATCTTAAGGAGGCCCGTTGTGTTCAAAAGAATCTTGCTAGATTCGGGTTGCTTATTGGTCGGGCTTTTTCCCCCAAAACAGTAACGTTTTTCCCGGAATTGTGCGGTGTCCCCAAAAGGAAGTGTTTACCTGATGAATCTCTATTTTTTCGGTCGCGCCTCGTATTTTCCAAGGAAGAATCCGGACGCTCCGACCGACGCTTTCAAACGCCCCCTTTTTCAGACGACTGAGGACTATCTTTCCTGCCGGAACCTCGGGCTTCTACAGTCTGTTGCGCTGATGCTGCCGGGTAGTTTTCCGGAGTGTGCCATGGAGATGGCTGGGGTTGCGGCATGAAGGAGAATGGTGTAGCGGTAGATCTTCTGTCCCGGCTCCGCTCTGTACCCGCCTTCTCCAAGAGCACCCCCGCCGAACTTTCAAAACTTGCGCCGCTATTTACCCAAGTGCGGCTGAAGGCGGGGCTGGCTCTCTATGCTCAGGGCGAAAAGGCGGAGCGCGTTTTCGTCCTCCTCGAAGGACGCATCCGGATGGAGCGCGAAGCGGAGGACGGTCGGCAGGTGCACCTGGGCGAACTCCGCGCCGGAGATTTCTTCGGCTTCGGGGAGATGTTTTTCGAGGAATATTACATCGGTACAGTGGCAGAAGAAGACTCGGTTCTGCTCGCGATGAAGCGGGACGATTTCCATCTCGCGGCACTTGCCGTCACGGGCGTACGCAACTACGTGATGGAATCGCTCGCACACCTCGCACGCAGGAGCGTCTGGATGCTCGATTGGGTTGAGCTTGACCGGCAACTGAGATATCTACTTTTCTGGCTCTGTAAGGACAAGTCCGCTGGAAGGGACGGTCTGATCGAGATCCCCCGGGAATATACGCACGATCGCATCGCCCGCATGCTCAACGCGAGCCGGGAACATGTGTCGCGTTGCCTGAAGAATCTCCGCGTCGAAGGCGTCCTCTCCCCGGGAACCCGCCGCATCGTCGTAAGGAAGGTTTGGACCGATGAACGGAAACTCGACCCCGCCTACGATCCGTCTCTCTGGCGTTATTTCAACATCGACTGAAGGGAAAGGGAGCCTGGGCTTTCCGGACGCACGCTGACACGTCTTAGAATCCCTGTCTCACTCGCACCGAGTCCGCCGGTTTCTTTCCGCGTACCGAGTCGAGCTTTGCGAGCGTTTCCCTCGCGTTCGTGTCGCCCTTGACGAAAGCGTCCAGAAAAAGAAGCGTCCACGTCATCGCTTTCTTTTGTGCGCCCGCAGATACTCCGTGACGCTCACCGTCTAGGGCCACTCCGATCTTCACGCCCGGAGCATGTACAAGCGCCGCGTCGGCGTTCGATACCGGAGCGACGTCGTCTTTTGTGCCGTTGAGCGCGAGAAAGGGTGTCTGCATGTTAGCAACCCCCTCAAAATCCTTACCCCAGAGCGCTTCCTTCCCCCACCAGCCGCCGCCGAGAACCGGCCAGTGACCGACAGCCGCCTTGATCAACGGAACCGCCAGGTCGATGTTTCCTTCCGGCATTCCGCCCGCGAGCGTGAAGACCGTGCAGCCGCCCGCGCTGACGCCCACCGCCCCGATACGCTCGAAATCCAGGTGTGGTGCGTAAACAGGATCCTTTTCAAGTTTGTCCAGTGCGGCTTTCAACGACAGCGGACGCGGCAGGAACTGCTGAAGCCGCGTATTGCGCGCATCCCAACGGCTGTCGGCATGAAAAAGCGCGAGGACGACGTAGCCATGCGCGACGAACTGCCTCAGTTCCGGTAGATGGACGAGAGGATCGGCCGTCCAGCCGTGAGCGAACAGGAGGAGCGGGTACTTCGCATCCGGATCGGCGAAGAGGGGCGTGTCTCCGGCGCGCTGCATCTTCGGAAGCGCCGGAAGATCGGGCGCCACGAGATAATCGGGCCTCGCATTCGATGGACCGGTAGGATAAAGGAGAAAGCCCGCATAATCGGCGTCCTTTCCCGCCTCGTAACCGAAGAGGTTGGTATCATCCGGTAGCTTTATGGTAAAGCGGAAGGCCCCGCTGTTCTCCGGCAGGAGCGCCGAAATGGTGATTTTTCCGTCCGCCTTCGTGTGCATTCCCCCGGCGACTTGGCGTACCGTGTGCTTCATGGTATGAACCAGGTTCGACACCTTCCCCGAGTCGAGTTGGAACTCGCTGGAGCCCGCCGCGTAAGGGCCGGCCGGCAACGGATCGATGGAAAAGCCCGGCGTAGGTGTATCCTCCGCGCGAGAAGCCTGGGCGCAGGAGACGGTAAGAGCTGCGAAAAGTCCGATCGAAGCAAAAAGAGCGTTCGTTTCCGGTTTCATTTCACACCCCCCGGGAGGAAGGCTGTTTCGCCGGGCGCAATAACGATGAGGTTGCTTCCGGAATACCGCCAGACGGACACACTGTGAGAGGGGTTGGTCACGAGCCCACTCGGCAAATTGGACAGCGCGTTTGCCGCTTTCAGATAGTCCGACACCTCGATGCAGCTCGCGTACCATGTGTCGTCATGCCCGGAAAGGCTTGCGCAGAGGTCATCCATCCGTTTCCAGCCGACAGCGTCGTTCGTTTTGCCGATCTCCCAGGAGTGTCCCCAGATGAAGAAAAGCGGAGCGCTTTCCGGTGGTGCATCGAAGAAGCGCTTTATGAAATTGGTCGCTGCCTGAAAGTGGGTCGTCGGGTTCCATGTAAGAAGATTGGACGGGAGCCAGAACTTGCCGGTGTTCTTCACCGTCCTGGCGTAATGGATGCCCAGCGCGTCGAGACGTGGCAGCATCGGTTTGGTAAAAAGCCCCATCGGGTATGCTAAACCGTGAACCTCGTAACCCGCAAGATTCTCAAGGTTGGAGCGATCCTTGCCGACCTCGTAGTCAAGACCTTTGAGCGGGATTTTGGGCAGATCGGGATGGTTGACCGTGTGGCAGGCGATCTCGTGACCAGCGTAGAGGGAGGCAACCTCGTTGGAAGTCACATAAACCCGGTCATGTCCGGAGAGCCAGAACACTTTTTGCCCGAAACGACCGGAGTTCAGATGAAAGGTGCCTTTCAGATGGTATTTGTTGAACAGTGCGACGAGGAGCCGATCCTCTGAAAGTCCGTCGTCAAAAGACAGCACGAGACAGCGAGCCTTGCCTCCGGGCCACGAGATACCGGCAAGCCGGTTGGTGTCGAGGTTCCAGGGACCGTTCGTCACCATTTCCTCCTCCGTTGTCTTCACGGCTTCAGGTCGTATGGAATTCAAGCGGCAGGAGAAGATTGTCATTAAAAGATAAAAGGACAGAACACTTGCCCGTACTGTTTTCATGCGCACCTCCAAATGGGATTTGAAACAGTTTAAGACGGAAACGTCTTTATGTCTGTGATGCGGGTCACATGAGGGGGAGATTATGGAATTTGGAAAAGAACGCTAACGAGGGAGAATTGGGAATTTGAAAAAACTAGCTAAGATAAAGAAGGTCTGTTTCTGCTAGAAGGCAGTCGATATCTGGGGAGGGCGGGCTTTTCCCTCCAAAACCTTAGCGATTATTTCCGTTTTGCGAGCTGTCCCCTAAATGTGGATACGACTGTCCAGGAAATGGAGGGCAGATACTATCATCCTGCGGGAACACCGGTTATCACAAAAGATAAGATGCGCTATAATATTATGCGGATTGATAAAGCGGTGTTTATTTTACGAAAATATTTCTAATACTTATTGGATGAATCCAGAAAGTTGTGATATACTTTTTCGACTAGGCTATATGTGGGTTTCTCACGAATCTGACCGACCGCATGGTCGGCCCCCGGCCCCCGGCTTCCGATACCGGGTTCGGTATGGAAGTGGCAACTTGTTGATACGTAAATAGGTGGTGGACCAATTATCGGGGAAAATTATGTTAAAAGATTATCGGTTGAGATGGTTGTTGCCTTGTTCGTATTGAAATAATATGATAACGCTGGAGTGATTATGCGCCTGGGAATTCCGATTTTCACTTTTTTCATGCTTATCTCTTCTTACATATATTCCGGTGAAAGCAACACCGTCCAAAATGATGGAAAGTTGCTGGACATCTATTTTCAACTGGCTCCCAACAGTCAGGGGCTTTTGGAAGGTCAATGCTTTTTGGACATGAATTGGTGGCGGTACATGAAATCGGGACTCGGTTACGCTTCCCAGAATTCCGTCGTTGTTACCAATAGCGGAAACAGCAATTACACGCTATCGTCTTCTTCACAGGTTTATACCTTGGACGTGATCAGCACCAGACCATACCTGATCCA
>Ga0326727_10026403_pt1 | contig 10772 bp, 10 predicted proteins | sample MB2enrmetagenome_FD_207643 | JGI IMG/M metagenome (GOLD analysis project Ga0326727, IMG submission 207643) | Lab enriched peat soil microbial communities from McLean, Ithaca, NY, United States - MB29MY | ecosystem: Environmental > Terrestrial > Soil > Wetlands > Peat | place: USA: New York... | reverse complement strand
ATTGCCCGGCTGGCCGAGCAGGGCAGGCTGGAGATAGTCGCCAGAGAATACCGGCAGGGCGATCTGGAAGGGGCCGTGCTCGCCTTTGCTGCAGCCGGCCGGAACGGGGTAAACCGGCAGGTAAGGGACGATGCCCTGCGCCTCGCCATCCCCTTGAATGTGGCCGACAACCCTGACCTCTGCGACTTCATCGTCCCCTCCCTCGTGGCGCGCGGCCCTCTGCTCATCGCCATCTCCACCTCGGGCCTCCTGCCCATGCTCTCGAAAAGGTTGAGAAAAGAGATAATGGGGGCCCTTGCAGCCGATTATGCGGCCTACGCGAGACGGGTCGGGACCTTCAGGAGATTCCTCATAAAACATGTGGAGAGCCCACGCCGGAGAAAGGAGATCATGGAGCGGGTGGGCAGGGCCGCTTTCGCCGAGGTGGCCCGAATGACGCTCCGGGAGATGAAAGCGCGTTTTCTCGCTCCATCGGAAAACACGCCGCCTGAGCCCCGGAAAGTCTCCGGGCGATGAGACAGGGCCGGGGATTTGTGATACTATGAAGGGGCGGACCGGCCTCAAGGTGAGCGAATAGGCTCCGGAAAACCGGCTCCACGGGAAAGGCGCGGCAGTGACAGGGAAGAAGAGCATCACCTTCGAAACCAAGTGCTACGAGAACGACTGGGAGTACCTCCTCAAGACCGACCGCGTCAGGCGGATGAAAGAGGCCTGCCGATACCCTTTCGATCGGGCCGTCTTCGCCGTCAACAACGTGAAAAATCCCGAAGTCGTGGCTCGGTACGCGGAGAAGCTGGTGCTTTCCGGGGTCATTGACGCCTACGTCCATGTCTCGGACCATGCGGAGGAAGCGCTCCGCTTTTTCGGCTGCACCCCTGACGACTTTAAGGGAGGCTATTACTACTCCATCGCCGAGCTGGTCGGGATTTACCTCTGCCAGACGGACTACCTGCTCCATTTCTCCAGCGACTCGATCATGGTGAACGGGGAAGAATGGATCGGAAGCGCCATGGAGCGGATGGAGGAGGACCGCAGCATCATCGTTGCCAACCCTACCTGGAACGACAAGTTCCACAGAGCCGCGGAGCAATCGATCGCCGGGGACGACCGTTTCTATAAGGGCCGCGGCTTTTCCGATCAGTGCTATCTCATACCCGTTGCGTCTTTCAGGCGCCCGATCTACAGGGAAAGAAACCCGGTCTCCGAAAGCATGTTCCCTGAGCACGGGGGTGATTCGTTCGAAAAAAGGGTCGATGCTTACATGAGGAACCACGGCTGCCTCCGGATCACCAGCAAGAGGGCGTCATACCGGCACAGGAATTTCCCCCGAACCCGGCTCAAGAAATGGCTGAAAACGACTCTATTCTCGGGAGGCCCGGTGAGCGCATGAAGACCCAGGAATATCTGTTGGCATATCTCCTTGAGGACGAGAAAAACGCGCGGCCCTGCTCCAAAATATCGAGACCATAAGGGGGGGCATGCTGCCCTAGCGAGGGGCCCTATGGGAGCACACTCCATAGACGAAGAGGGGGAGGCAGCTCCCAAGGCAAGACGGAGCATCTACACCGTCGTGCTCGACTGGCTCTCCAAGCAGGAGAGAGGAAGGGTGCTCGATGCGCCCGCCGGGTACGGTTACCTGGCCAGGCGCCTCAGTGAGATGGGTTATGAGGTAGTGTGCGGGGAGATCGACCCGGACATATTCAAGGCTCACGGGATCGAGTGTGTCCCTACCGATCTCAACCGGGGGATCGACGCACCCGACGCTTCATTTGACTACGTGTGCTGCCTGGACGGCCTCGAGCACATGACCGACCCTTACCGGGCCGTCGCGGAATTCGCACGGGTGCTCAGGCCCGGAGGCACCGCCATATTCAGTCTGCCCAACTACTCCAACATGGAGAAACGGTTCAAGTACGCTTTCAAAGGCTACCTCACGAGGCCGAAGACCGCGGAAGACTTCAGGAGGGAAGGCTCGAACCTTTTCAACTTCCACAATTCCCCCCTGACAATCACGATTCTCGACCTGATGTTCGCGATTAACGGGCTCAGGGTGGTCGCCATCCTGAGAGACAGGAGGAAGAAGAAGCAGGATCTTTTTCTTCCCTTCGTCCTCGGTCTCAAGCTGATGGCCGCCCTCTCTCCGCGCGCGTCAAGACAGAAGCATCGGTACGATCTCACCTTGAGGAACGAGGTCATCCTCGGAGGCAACACCCTCATCATCATTACGAGGAAGGACGAAGGGAGCGGCCTCGTGCCCTGAAAAAATCTGTCGTAAAGATAGGGTCAGCCCAAGCGAAATTAACCGCCTCAAGCCCTTTCCGGAAGCAAAGATAGGGGCACGATCTTTCTTGACAAAGGCCCTCGTACGGGCGATAATCAAGTTGTCTCGAAAGACCGCTCACCCTTTGATACTTCACCCGAGGCGAACCCGGGACCGGCGATGGCCTTCGTAGGCCTTTCACCTGGATAGGACGGGCCTTAAGCCCGGAACGTCACCCGGCGTATCAGATAAGGAGGAGGAATGGCAAAGCGAAGTCAGCACAGCTTCCTGAAACGGCAAAAAGAAATGAAGCGTAAGGACGAAGCCGCCGAGAAGATGGCCCGGAGGCAAGGTAAGGCCGGCCGGACAAAGGGCACGGAAGAGGGGGAGCCGCAGGGCGCCGGGCAGACGAACGGGGAAGCCAGCAATTGAGCAATCCAGAACAACGGGGATCGGGAGAAGTCGTTGCTCCTCGACCCCTCTGACGACCTGTGAGGAGGGAGAATGAACATTTACGTCGGCAATCTGGCCTACAGCATCACTGAGGAGGATTTGAAGAAGGCTTTCGAGGCTTTCGGAGAGGTTGCATCGGTAAACCTCATCAAGGACCAGTACAGCAACCAGTCGAAAGGGTTCGGATTCGTCGAAATGCCCGAGAGCGCCGAAGCCCAGGCTGCCATAGCCGGCCTCAACGGGAAGGACCTGAACGGCCGCACCGTGACCGTGAACGAAGCCCGGCCGAGGCCCGATAAAAACCGGAGCGGCTTCGGCGGAAAACGGGGTGGCGGCGGACGGAAGTACTAGTCCCCGCGGACGCACACGGGGGCCCGCGTCCTTCGGTAGCATGCCCCGGGGAAGCGTGCCCCCGGCGTATCTCTGACAAACCGGTCTCTCAAGGGTGTCGCGCCTCTCGCCGTTACCCCCGGCGGGCTTCCGATCGGCGGCTCCACGGGATCGCCCGTGGCTCCCTCTTTTGAGCGCACGTGAGGCGCCCCTCCGAGCGAGCCCCCGGGCATTCGTGCACTTCCCCTAATAAATGTGGCGGCAGGGCCAGAAACCCAGTTTTTTCACCTTCCCCTTCTGGAGCTGGTCAATGCGCACCTCGTCGACGCCCTCGATCTTGCCCGGTCCGTAGGTGAGCGGTGTGGCGCTTATGCCGCCCGTGTCGAAGTTCTTGATCTGGTAGAAGCCGTAATTGAGCACGTCGCCCGGCTTCAGCTTCTCCAGGGGCATCTTCTGCATGGCCAGCCTCAGCGCCTCTACCTGGGTCATGACCTCGATGAAGCCCCCCATGTACTGGCTGTGGCTCACCCACTTATTGGGGTGATACTTCTTCTGCAAGTCGGTCTCGAACTTCACCCCGGGGCTCGGCTCATCCCAGGGGGGAAAGCCGCCGGCAACGACAAAACCGTCGCCCAGGGTGCCCATGGCAGCAGCGAAGACAGGGAGGTGGGCCGGTGTGCCGCAGGCGAAGGTGATCTTGTAGGCCTGGTAGGGCCCCATGCCCAGCCTGACCATCTCCTTTACCGTGGGCTGGGTGCCGGGGTTGACCATCACGCCCAGGGCAAGGTCCACGTTGTTCTGCTTGAGCCACATGAGCTGGGTGGTGGGGGGAGAGGTAGGGACGAGGGGCACGTACTGGGTGCCCGCGAAGTCGTAGCCGATGTTCCTGAGATAAGCCTCCATCTTGGGTATCTCGATCGATTTGCCCATGGCGTTGTCGGCGGTGAGGTAGGCAACCCGAGGCTTCCTCTTCTCCTTCCAGTTCTCCTTGAACCAGTCGGCCACGGCAGCCAGGTCATCGGTATAGATGGGGTAGTAGGTGAGAATGGTGCCCGGCGGCTCCATCAGAAAGGCACCCGTCGACATGCTCGGGGCGCCGAAGCCGTCCTGTTTGAGCCGGTCCTTGAGGGCAAGGGCCGTGGGCGACCCCGATGCCCTGTAGACCAGCATGCCCTTGGCCTTGAGCTCCTCGTAGATGCTCAATGCCTTGGCCGGCTTCAGCTCATCGTCCCGCCAGAGCAGCTCCACGGTGACGTCGGCGGGCCATGTTTCCTTCCGCCACGGCGCCAGATGCTTTGTCTCGTTGACGTACTTGACGTAGTCCTCGTAGGCGGCGAGGATTGCCGCAGAATCCTCCGCATAGGGACCGGTGAGCGACATGGTGCCGCCCACGTAGACCGTTTTCGAGGCGGCGCCCGGGCAAAACATCAGTGACCCCAGAATCGCCGCCATCACGCACGCCGCTAAAACCGTTCCGGTTCTCCTCATTGTCTCCTCCTTCTCTCTTTGTTTGTTCCGATTCCGTCTCCTCCACGGGAACGTTCCTTTGAAGCAGGCCATCCCTACTCCTGTTCTTCGTGTGAGAAAGGCCACATGCGAAAATAGGCCTTGACCATGCCCCATCGGTGGGCGAGCCCGCGGGGCTCAAAAATAAGGAACAGCATGATTGCCAGCCCCCTGGCAATAAGGGCCAGAGCGGCGGCGGCCTGGGCGGCAACCGCTGCGGACAGGACCGGGCCGATGACGGTGACCAGCTCGTCCAGCAGCTTGAGAGATACGGCGCCGAGAATCGCGCCGGCGACGCTCCCCATACCGCCCACGATCAACATCCCCAGATACCAGACCGAATCCATGAAGGGGAACTGGTCGACACTGGCGAAGCTATAATAATGGACCAGGAGCACCCCTGCCACCCCCGCATAGACACAGCCGATGAAGAATGCCTGCAGCTTGTAGCTCCACAGGCTGATCCCCATCACCTCGGCGGCGAGGTCGTTATCCCTGATCGCGACGAAGGCCCTGCCCGCCCTGGTCCTGACAATGTTGATCGCCCCGTACGTGCCGAGGCACGCGATCACCATGACGAGGTAGTAGTAGCTTGCCTTCGAGGCAAAGACGAGACCGCCTATCTGCGGCTTGGGCACCGTCATGCCATCCGCACCGCCGGTGAGGCCTCGGAGCTGGAGTATGACCCAGATAATGATGAAATGGGCGGCTATGGTCGCCATGATGAGGTAGAAGCCCTTGATCTTGAGCGACGGCAGGCCGAAGACCAAACCTGCCACCCCCGCAGCCAGTCCGCCGCAAAAGAGGGCCCCCAAAAAAGGCATGCCGACTTTGGCGGTCAGGATGGCGGAGACATAGCCTCCCACGGCCATGAATCCCACATGGCCCATGGAGATCTGGCCGCAGTATCCGGTGAGAATGTTGAGCCCGTGAACGCTGATGACGGCGATACCGATCATGGTCATGATCGTCAGTATCCTGTCGCTGCAGAAGAGCGGGCAGAGAGAGAGGACGAGGAGGAAGGCGAGGAGCATCCCCCACTGCCAACGCGCGCGAAAAATGGCCATGTCCTGGCCGTAGCTCTCGTGGAAGGAGGGGGCCATAGGTCAGATCCTCTCTATCCTGGCCATACCGAAGAGACCGTAGGGTCTGAAAACGAGCACGATTATCATCACCGCGAAGGGGAAGACCTGAGCCAGTCCGCCGCCGGGCAGGAGAGGGTCCAGGTACCCGGCGGCCACATTTTCCAGCACGCCCAGCATGATTCCGGCCACGATGGCCCCGCCGACGGAGTCCACCCCTCCGAGGAGCACCACGGCGAAGGCTTTCAGGCCGATCTCGGCAAGGGGTATCATAACCCCCGATACCCCGCCCAGGAGGACGCCGCCGATCATGCCGACCACGGCGGCGATCACCCATGAGACGGCATAGACCGTCGTTGCGCTGATGCCGAGACTCTGCACCACTTGCAGGTCCTCGGCGGTGGCCCTCATGGCGAGGCCTATCCGCGTGTAGCGGAAGAGGAGCATGAGCAGCGCGACGGCAACAACGGAGACCATGACTCCGATGAGCGACTCCGGGGGCACCGATATCTGCCCCAGTTTCAGGGTGATGGTGGGCAGCACCCCGTGGTACGTCTTGTACTCCCCGCCCCAGATGAGGGTTGCCAGACCTTCCAGTACGGTGGCCAGGGCTATGGTCATCATGATAATCGCCAGTTCCGACTGTCCCACCAGGGGACGCAGGGCGAGCCGCTCCACCAGGAGACCCAGAAGGGAGGCGACCACCATGGTCGAGAGCAGGGCGAGCCACACGGGGAGGTGGAAGGTCACCAGGAAAGTATAGCCCACATAGCCGCCGATCAACACGAAGTGCCCCTGGGCGATGTTAAAGGCCTTGGAACACTTGAGGATGATGACGAAACCTATGGCGATGAGGGCATAGACCATGCCGAGGGCAAAGCCGGTGACCACGAGCTGGAGAAAAAAGGTCATGAGGCAGTTCCTCCAAGGGAAATTATACGAAGGCTATTCCTTCTTGCTCCCGCTTCCTCCTCCCGGTGCGGGCCGTCGGCCTCCGGGGACACCTCTTCCCTGCCTGCATAAATCGCCTCGATAAGCCCCCGGTAGCGCCCCTCGAGGAAGGGCCTTCGCAGCTCCCTGGTCCTGGTAAGATCCCCCTCGTCAGGATCGAACTCCCTGTCGAGACAGAGGTACCGCTCCACCCGGGAGTCCGGCGGCAGGGTCCGGTTTATCTTTTCCACGTCCTGCTTCACCAGCTCATAGACCAGGGGCGCCTGGGAAAGCTCGGCAAAAGAATTGTAGGCGACTCTCCTCTGGCCCGCCCATCTGGCGACGCGCTCGTAGTTGATCACTATGATCGCTGAGGCATAGGTCTTTTCCAGTCCGGCGAATACCCAGGCGTCCCTGATATAGGGGCTCGACCTGAGCAGGCATTCAATCGACTGAGGGGCAAGCCTCCCGCCGCCGGCGAGCTCGACAAGGCTCTCCATCCTGTCCAGAAATACGAGATGGCCGTCTTCTCTCACGAAACCGCTGTCCCCGCTGTGGAACCACCCGTCTTCAAGCACCGCGGCGGTCGTCTGCGGGTCCCCGTGGTAGCCGACGAACGAGCCTGCCTGTCGATAGACGATCTCACCCCTGCCGGTGATTCTCACCTCGCAGCCCTCGAAGGCGGGACCCACGGTCGAAGGCAGGATCTCCCCATTCTTTGCGCCCGTGAGGGCCCCGCCCTCGGTCGTTCCATAGACGCTCTTGAGGGGAAGATTGAGGGCATGGTAGAACCTGTGGGCATCCGGACTGAGGAGGGCCCCGGTGCTATAGCAGATCCTCGCATGGGACAGACCGAGGCTCTCCCTGATGCGCCTGAAGAGGACCATATCGGCCAGGGCGTAGAGCATGCGGAAGGGCACGGCCGCCTTCCTCCGCTGGAATCGGAGATCGGCCATGCGGTAGCCCAGGGGCATGAACAGGCGGAAGGCGAGCTTTCGCAGGCCCTCGACCCCAAGGATGCGTGCCTTGACCATTGCTGCCTGGCTCTCCCACAGACGGGCCCTGTGGACTACGATGGTCGGCCCTATCTCCCTCATATCCCGGCGCTGCGTTTCAGGCTCTTCAGCGAGATTGAGGGTGCTCGCCGAGAGCAGGTGGCAGCCGATCCCGATCCATTGCTCGGTCATCCACGCAGGCGGCACGTACGGGACGATATTGTCGCTCTCCTGCCACGGGTCGAGACGCAGGTAAAATTCGGCCCCCGCCCTCATGCTCCTGTAAGTATGGAGGGCCCCCTTGGGCGCGGACCCGGTGGTTCCGGACGTGTAGACCAGGGCGCAGAGGTCATCGGCTTTGCCCTTTTCCACGTTCTCCTCGAAAAGTCCGGGGTGTTCCCCCTCGTATTCCTCGCCCCGTTCGAGCACCTGCCTGTATCCCATAAGCAGGGGGTCGTCATAGTGGGAGAGCCCCTTGGAGCTCCAATAGACAATCCTCTTCAGGGCGGGGACCTCATCCTTGATCTCCAGGAGCTTGTCGACCTGCTCCTGATCCTGGACAAGGGCGACTACCGCCCCGGAATTCCGGGCTATGTGGCGCATCTCAGGCGGGGTGAGATCGGAGTAGACCCCCACCGAGATCCCGTGGTTCGCCTGGGCCGCCAGCTCGCCGCTATACCATTGCGGTCCATTGTCCCCGACGATGAGCAGCCTGTCCCCGGCTGCGAACCCGAGGGACAAAAGACCGAGGGCCAGGTGCTTCACCTCGAGATAGTAGTCCTTCCAGGTAAAGGGCTGCCAGACCCCGTAGCGCTTGTAGCGCATGGCCTTCCGGCTGTCGCCGTACTTTTCGCAGTTGTACCTGAGCATCTTGGGCCAGGTATCCCCTTGCTCTTTCTTTGCCCTCTCCATCCGGTAAACTTCAGCCTCCGCCCATGCCTCTAAGTGAGCCACCTCTTCTTCCGCCGGTAGTGCTTCACGTCCCTGTAACTCTTCTTCGAGCCCACGTTCGAGAGCCCCAGATAGAACTCCCGCACATCCGCGTTATCTCTCAACGCATCGGCGGAACCGCTCAGAACGACCCTGCCGTTCTCCATCACATAGCCGTAATCGGCGATACCCAGGGCGGCCCTGGCGTTCTGTTCCACCAGGAGTATGGCCGTCTTCTCCTCGGCATTGATCTTCCGGATGATTTGAAAGATGTCTTCCACCATCAACGGTGCGAGACCGAGGGAAGGCTCGTCCAGGAGCATGAGCCGGGGACGTGCCATGAGCGCCCGTCCGATCACCAGCATCTGCTGTTCGCCGCCGGACAGGTAGCCGCTCACCTGCTGACGAAGGCTCCTGATCTTGGGGATATGGTCGAAGACCGCTTCCATGCTCTTTTTGACCCCGGCCCGGTCCTTTCGGCAGTAAGCGCCCACGAGCAGGTTCTCCTCTACCGTAAGGTGCTCGAGCACCCTTCGTCCTTCCATGGCCTGGCTGATGCCGAGACCTGCAATCCGCTCGGGACCGTATCCGTCGATCCTCCTGCCCTCAAACTCGATGCTGCCGTCGGTGACCTCTCCCTCTTCCGTCCTGAGCATCCCGGATATCGCCTTGAGCGTGGTGGTCTTGCCCGCGCCGTTCGCGCCGAGGAGGGCGACGATCCTGCCGTCACCCACTTCCAGGGAGACACCTCGGAGCACCTGGATGGCGTTCATATAGACCACCTCGATATTGTTCACTTGCAGCATGAGTGCCTAGGGACCCTCTTTGCCCTCGTCCCTGCCCCGGTCCGTCGGCCGCCCTCGGGGAAATCGTGATCGGTGATCATTCTGCCTTCCCCAGATAAGCGCTTATCACCTCGGAGTTCACGCTGATCTCGGCAGGAGTGCCCTCAGCGATCTTGCGTCCGAAGTCCAGGGCAACAATCCTCTTTGCGATGTCCATCACCACCCCCATATCATGCTCGACGAGGATGATGCACTTGATCCCGTCCCTGAGCACGGGTGTCCCGGGATAGGTGGCCCCCTGGCCTTCGAAGACATCGATGATGAAGCGGGCCATATCCTCTTTTTCCTCCAGATTCATGCCCGCCATGGGCTCATCGAGGAGCAGGATCTTCGGCTCCAGGGCCAATGCCCTTGCCAGCTCGACCCTTTTCCGCATCCCGTACGGCAGAAGACCGACTATCTTCTTCCTGACGGGCGCTATCTCCAGGAAGTCGATAATCTCTTCCACGGTCCGGCGGTGCACGATTTCCTCCCTGCGGGCCCAGCCAAAGTAAAGCGCACCGGCGATGAAGCTCTGCTTCATGAGCACGTGTCGCGCCGCCATGATGTTGTCCTGGGTGCTGAGCCCGGTGTAGAGCTCGATATTCTGAAAGGTTCTCGCGATGCCGAGGCGGGCCAGCTTATCGGGCCGCATGGAGGTGATCCTTTGCCCGTCAAGGTATATCCCGCCTCCCTGTGGTTTATAGAATCCGCTTATGCAGTTGAGAAGGGCGGTCTTGCCCGCGCCGTTGGGCCCGATAATGGCCAGTATCTCTCTCTCCTTCACGTCCGCGGTGACGTCGGTGAGGGCGTTCACCCCGCCAAACCTGAGCGAGAGGTGCTCGATCTGCAGCTCTGGCCGCCCTCCGGCCTCCACCGATCTCCCTCCGAGCCTCTCCTCCACCTTGACCCCCGATCGCAACGCTTAGAACCCCTTTCTCCCCCGGTGCACCGGCTCCCCGTGTGCGCGCCGATTGTCGGGTGTTGCCCTTTCCCGGCGACAGGTCAATTATCCCTATATCGTTTTCCGTTGTCAAGCAAAACCCGGCCGCGCGCAGGGCGCACGCATGGGGGATCGGAAGGTTTCAAGGTGGGCTTTTCGGGGTAAGGTTATCCTTATCCGCCTTAAGCGCGGGCCTATTCCCCCGGCGCCCCGTTCCCGATCCTCTTCGACTCCGCCTTGTGGAGGGCTATTTTCGCCTGGGCGAGCCTCTTGTAGACTGCCTTGATCTTTGCCGGCTTCCCGAGGGCCACCGCCTTGAGCAGGTCTCCCTCCAGTTCAGCCACCTCGAGGAGCTTGTAGTAGTCGACGGATTCCTTCAGGTGGGCCAGAACGATCATGCCGGTGATGATGGGGTGGTTATTGGTGACGTTGGCATCTTTGAACCTGGTGCCGTGCTCCAGCTCCACGTCGAGACCGGTGCGGAACTCCTCGACGTTGATCGGAATCTTCTCCGTGTTG